>Ga0247819_10002145_pt1 | contig 10313 bp, 10 predicted proteins | sample 13C_Xylose_Day6_FD_193428 | JGI IMG/M metagenome (GOLD analysis project Ga0247819, IMG submission 193428) | Soil microbial communities from agricultural site in Penn Yan, New York, United States - 13C_Xylose_Day6 | ecosystem: Environmental > Terrestrial > Soil > Agricultural land | place: USA... | reverse complement strand
CGTGCTGCCGCAGGCGCTCGCGAAGGTCTTTCCCGCGCTGTCGAGCCAGATCGTCATCACGATGCTCGGTTCCGCGGTCGTCTCGCAGATCTCGGTGCCCGATCTCACGTATGCCGCAAGCTACATCCAGTCGCGCAATTTCCGCGCGTTCGAGACGTACTTCCTGATCACGGCGTCGTATCTCGTCATGGCGATCGTGCTGCGCGCGCTCCTCAACGCGGCCGGCAAGCGCCTGTTCTCGCGCAACCTGCGAGGCGCGCGATGATCGAATTCACGTTTGGACAGATCCTCACGAACCTGCTGCTCGCCGCGCGCTGGACCGTGGTGCTCTCGATCGTTTCGTTCGTCGCGGGCGGCGTGGTCGGCTTCGCGCTGCTCGTCATGCGCGTGTCGAAGTCGCAGTTGCTGCGCACGATCGTGAAGCTTTACATCGAGGTGTTCCAGGGCACGCCGCTCCTGATGCAGCTTTTCCTCGTGTTCTTCGGGCTGCCGCTTCTCGGCATCGAGGTGTCGCCGTGGATTGCCGCGACGCTCGGACTCACGCTCTTCACGAGCGCGTATCTTGCCGAGATCTGGCGCGGCTGCGTGGAGGCGATTCCGAAGGGGCAATGGGAGGCGTCGTCGAGTCTCGCGATGAGCTACCTCGAACAGCTTCGCCACGTCATCCTGCCGCAGGCCGCGCGCATCGCGATCGGGCCGACGGTCGGCTTCGGCGTGCAGGCAGTGAAGGACACCGCGCTCGTCTCGATCATCGGCTTCACCGAACTCACGAAGGCGGGCACGATGATTTCGAACGCGACGTTCAGGCCGTTCGTCGTCTACGGGCTCGTCGCCGTGATCTATTTCGTGCTGTGCTATCCGCTTACCCGCTACGCGCGCACGCTGGAAAGGAAATGGAATGCCGCTCGTTGAAACCCGCAATCTACAGAAGCAGTTCGGCTCGAACCAGGTGCTGAAGGGCATCGACTTTTCCGTCGAGCCGGGCCAGGTCGTCGCGATCATCGGGCGCAGCGGCTCGGGCAAGAGCACGCTTTTGCGCACGTTGAACGGGCTCGAAAGCATCGACGAGGGCTCGATCGAAATCGACGGCGAGCACATGGACGCGCGCCATGCCGATCTGCGCGCGCTGCGCCTGAAGGTCGGCATGGTGTTCCAGCAGTACAACCTCTTTCCGCACCTGACGGCCGGGCAGAACGTGATGCTCGCGCAGACGGTGGTGAAGAAGGTCCACAAGGCGAAGGCCCGCGCGACGGCCGAGCAGGTGCTCGAGCGGGTGGGCCTGGCGGACAAGTTCGATGCGTATCCGGAGCAGTTGTCGGGGGGCCAGCAGCAGCGCGTCGCGATTGCGCGGGCGCTGGCGATGAAGCCGACTGTGCTGCTCTGCGACGAGATCACGTCGGCGCTCGATCCCGAGCTGGTCGGAGAAGTGCTGGCGGTAGTCGAAGGGCTTGCGCGCGACGGCATGACGCTCATCATGGTCACGCACGAGATGCGCTTTGCGCGGCGCGTGAGCGACAAGGTGGTGTTCATGCATCAGGGACGCGTGTGGGAGAGCGGCACGCCGGAGGAGATTTTCGAGCGGCCGAACACGATAGAGTTGCGGAAGTTCATTCAGTGATCAGGACAGGAGGGGTCGCTAGCGCTCGAGGTTGTGGGGTTTACGCCGTTTGATGCGCTTGTGCTCCTATGAGACTTGTTTTGTCTTTGGTCTATTAGCTCGCCCCTGTGCGGGGCGGCAGTCACTTTCTTTGCTGCTGCAAAGAAAGTGACCAAAGAAAGCAGCTATGGGCTCAGCGGTGTCAGGACGTGACCACGTTTGAGCCTTTCAGAGTGGCTCGACCGTAGGAGTGTCCACCTCTGTGTTTCACCCGGAGAGGTACGCAGACCGATTGTGTAGCCGCACCCTCGAACGGAGTGGTACGGCAGTCATTCATCCGTCTCGGCACTGCGTGCCCGACGAAGGGTGAATCAGGGGGCAAAGTCTGCGGTAGGATGAAGTGCCTGGTACGAGCGGCAATAAGCGAAGCGATGGGTTGTAATGGAGGTTGCGTCCGAGCGAAGCGAGGATGGATGTATGACTGCCTTACCACTGGCTTGCAGAGTGCGATGTGGCAGTGGGTCCGCGTACCGCTCCGCGCGAAGAACAAAGGCGGACACTCCTGCGGTCGGGCCACTCTGGACGAATCAGGGCGAGGACCTCCTAACACCGCTTGCCCGATAGCTGCTTTCTTTGGTTACTTTCTTTGCAGCAGCAAAGAAAGTAACTGCCGCCCCGCACAGGGGCGAGCCAATCGACCGCGAAGAAAACAAGTCAACCAGAAGCGCACAAACATCAAACGGTGTAAACAGCAAACCGAAGGCACAAACGAAGAACCCCAAAACCGCGAAGTGAATCGAAGCACCTATGAAACTGACGCCAAGAGAAAAAGACAAACTGCTGATCTTCACCGCCGCGCTGCTCGCTGAACGGCGCCGCGCCCGCGGGTTGAAGCTCAACTATCCGGAAGCGGTCGCGTTCATCTCCGCCGCGCTGATGGAAGCGGCGCGCGACGGCAAGACCGTCGCTGAAGTCATGCACTACGGCACGACGCTCCTCACGCGCGACGACGTGATGGAAGGCGTCCCCGAAATGATCCCCGACGTGCAGGTCGAAGCGACCTTCCCCGACGGCACCAAGCTCGTGACCGTCCATCACCCCATTACCTGACCCCGCAAGGTGCCGCACATGATCCCCGGCGAATATCTGATCGACGACGGCGAACACGAACTCAACGCGGGCCGCGAAACGGTCTCGGTCGTTGTGTCGAATACCGGCGACCGGCCCGTGCAGGTCGGCTCGCATTTCCATTTCTACGAAGTCAATACGGCGCTCGTCTTCGAGCGTGAAAAGACGCGCGGCTTTCGCCTGAACATCGCGGCAGGCACCGCCGTGCGCTTCGAGCCGGGCCAGGAGCGCACGGTGCAACTCGTCGCGCTCGCGGGCGACCGCGCCGTCTATGGATTCAACGGTCTCGTGATGGGACCGCTCTGATCTTCTATCGGGAACACTGTCAATGACGCTACGCATCGGACGCCGCGCCTACGCGGAAATGTTCGGCCCGACCACCGGCGACCGCGTTCGCCTCGCCGACACCGACCTCGTGATCGAAGTCGAGCGCGACTTCACGACCTACGGCGAAGAAGTGAAGTTCGGCGGCGGCAAGGTGATCCGCGACGGCATGGGCCAGTCGCAGCGCGTCGCCAACGACGTCGCCGACACCGTCGTGACGAACGCGCTGATCCTCGATCACTGGGGCATCGTAAAGGCCGACATCGGCATCAAGGGCGGCCGCATCCAGGCGATCGGCAAGGCGGGCAATCCCGACATCCAGCCGGGCGTGACGATCGCGATCGGCGCCGCCACCGAAGTCATCGCGGGCGAAGGCATGATCGTGACGGCGGGCGGCATCGATTCGCACATCCACTTCATCAGCCCGCAGCAGATCGACGAGGCGCTCGCGAGCGGCGTGACGACCATGCTCGGCGGCGGCACCGGCCCCGCGACGGGCACGAACGCAACCACCTGCACGCCCGGGCCGTGGCACATCGAACGCATGCTGCAGGCCGCCGACGGCTGGCCCGTGAATCTCGGCTTTCTCGGCAAGGGCAACGCGAGCCTGCCCGCGCCGCTTATCGAGCAGGTGAAGGCAGGCGCGATCGGGCTCAAGCTGCACGAGGACTGGGGCACGACGCCCGCCGCGATCGACAACTGCCTCTCGGTTGCCGACGACACCGACACGCAGGTCGCAATTCACACCGACACGCTCAACGAAGCCGGCTTCGTCGAGGCGACCGTCGCCGCGTTCAAGGGCCGCACGATCCACACGTACCACACCGAGGGCGCGGGCGGCGGCCATGCGCCGGACATCATCAAGGTCTGCGGCGAGTCGAACGTGCTGCCCTCCTCGACCAATCCGACGCGCCCCTACACCATCAACACGCTCGACGAACACCTCGACATGCTGATGGTCTGTCATCACCTCGATCCGTCGATCGCGGAGGACATCGCATTCGCCGAATCGCGCATCCGCCGCGAGACCATCGCCGCCGAAGACATCCTGCACGACCTGGGCGCATTGTCGATGCTCTCATCCGACTCGCAGGCGATGGGCCGCGTGGGCGAAGTCGTGATCCGGACCTGGCAGACCGCGCACAAGATGAAGGTGCAGCGCGGCACGCTGCCCGAGGACAGCGCGCGCAACGACAACTTCCGCGCGAAGCGCTACATCGCGAAGTACACGATCAACCCGGCGATCACGCACGGAATCGCGCATGAAGTCGGCTCGATCGAGCCGGGCAAGTGGGCGGATATCGTCTTCTGGGAGCCCGCGTTCTTCGGCGTCAAGCCCGCGATGATCGTGAAGGGCGGCATGATCGCGATCGCCCAGATGGGCGACCCGAACGCATCGATTCCCACGCCGCAGCCGGTGCACTACCGCGAGATGTTCGCCACGCGCGGCGGGGCGCTCGGCAGGACTTCGCTCACGTTCGTCTCGCAAATGGCGGCTGATGCGCGCATCGCCGATCGCTACGGCCTGCAGAAACAGGTCGTCGCGGTGAAGAACTGCCGCAACGTCACGAAGGCCGACATGATCCACAACGCGTGGCAACCGTCGATCACCGTCGACCCGGAGACATACCAGGTCGTCGCCAACGGTGAACTCCTGACCTGCGACCCCGCCTCGGTGCTGCCGATGGCGCAGCGCTATTTCCTCTTCTGACCATGCGCACGATCGACAAACGCCTGACCGCCAGGCTCGCTCCCGTGCTCGTCAAGCGCGCGGCCACGCTCACGCTTGCCTTCGACGCGCGCTGCAAGAGCCGCCTCGCCGCGACGCTCGACAGCGGCGAGGACGTCGCGCTCGTCATGCCGCGCGGCACGGTGCTGCGCGATGGCGACATGCTCGTCGCCGACGACGGCGCGTTCGTGCGCGTGATCGCGGCTGCACAGGACGTGCTCGTCGTGCGCGCGCCCGATGCCCTCACGCTCACGCGCGCCGCCTATCACCTGGGCAACCGGCACACGCCCGTCGAAGTGGGCGCGGATTTTCTCAGGCTCGAAGCCGATCCGGTGCTCGAGGACATGCTGCGGCGTCTTGGCGCGCGGGTCGAACGCGCGTCGCAGCCGTTCCAGCCGGAAACGGGTGCGTACGGCGGCGGCCACAAGCACGGTCACGACGAAACCTTCAGCGAGGACTACGCGCTCGCGCAGAAGGTTTTCGACGAGCATCATGCGCACGGCCACGACCACTGCGGTCACGACCACGATCACTGCGGCCACGACCACGGTCACGGCCACCACCACGATCATGCGCACCGCTGAGCTCACCGCGCTCCTGCATCTGGCGTCGCCGGCGCTGCCGATCGGCGCGTTCAGCTACTCGCAGGGTCTCGAAGCGGCGATCGAGCACGGCCTGATTCACGACGGCGACACCGCCCGCGACTGGATCGCGAGCGGCCTCGCGCACGTGCTCGCACGCGGCGAACTGCCGTTTCTCGCGCATCAGATGGAGCGCTGGCGCTCGCACGATGCGCACGCGCTCGCCGCCGCCGACGAGGAATTTCTCGCGAGCCGCGAGTCGGCGGAACTGAGGCGCGAAACGCAGCAGATGGGCTGGTCGCTCGCACAGCTCTGCGCATCGCTCGAATGGGGCGACGAAGCCCGCCGCGCGACGCTTGCCGCGCTCAAGCCCGTCGCGCAGCCCACCGCCTTCGCTTTCGCCGCGTTCGCCCACGACGCAAGCCCGGACGCCGCGCTCACCGCGTACGCGTTCAGCTGGGTCGAGAACCAGGCGGCCGCCGCGCTCAAGGCCGTGCCGCTCGGACAAGTCGCGGGACAGCGGATCATCGTCGCGCTGCGTGAGCCGATCGAGCGCGCCGTTGCAGAAGCGCTCGCCACGCCGCCGCATCACATCAACACTTTCGCGCCGCAGCTCGGAATTCTGTCGGCTCGACACGAATCTCAGTATTCGCGGCTCTTTCGCTCCTGAAGGACCTAAAGAACATGAACACGTCCGCTCTCTCTTCTCCCGCCCGCCGAACCAAGAAGCTGCCGCCGCTGCGCGTGGGCGTCGGCGGCCCGGTCGGCTCCGGCAAGACGACGCTCCTCGAAATGCTCTGCAAGGCGATGCGCGACAAGTACGACCTCGTCGCGATCACCAACGACATCTACACGAAGGAAGACCAGCGCCTCCTGACCGTCGCGGGCGCGCTGCCCGCCGAGCGGATCATGGGCGTCGAGACGGGCGGCTGCCCGCATACGGCGATCCGCGAGGACGCGTCGATCAATCTCGAAGCCGTCGACCGGATGGTCGGCCGCTTTCCCGACGCCGACATCGTGTTCATCGAATCGGGCGGCGACAATCTCGCGGCGACGTTCAGCCCGGAGCTGTCTGATCTGACGATCTACGTGATCGATGTGGCGGGCGGCGAGAAGATTCCGCGCAAGGGCGGGCCGGGCATCACGAAGTCCGACCTGCTCGTGATCAACAAGACCGACCTCGCGCCGTATGTCGGGGCGAACCTCGATGTGATGGCGTCCGATGCGAAGAAGATGCGCGGCGAGCGGCCGTTCGTGATGTGCAACCTGAAGGCGCTCGAAGGCCTCGCCGACGTGATCGCGTTCATCGAGCGAAAGGGTCTCCTCGCGCTCTGAGGGCGGTCGCCTCAGCCGCCGGGCTTCGCGACGAAGAACGCGCGGCTGTAGCTGACCCGGCCGCGCGCCATCGACCCGCTCGAAATTGAGCGCGAGGAAATACTCCGCCGGGGCGCCGTCGAATGTCAGCGCCGCATCATGGGCGAACCCGAAGCGCGTGTAGAACGCGGGGTCGCCGAGCACGACACACCCGGCCGCGCCGAGTGAGCGCAGTTCGTCCAGCCCGCGCCGAACGAGCGCCGAGCCGATTCCCGCCGACTGCCGTAGCGGCAGGACGGCAAGCGGCCCGAGGCCGTACCACCAGGCAGTACCGTCCGGAATCGACACCGGCGAAAACGCGACATGCCCCGCCACTTCGCCGTCCAGTTCGGCGACGAGCGACACCGGCAGTTCACCGGACGCGCGCAGTGCATCGATCACCCGATGCTCGGTGTCGTCGCTGTGCGCGGCGCCGCGAAACGCGTCGGCCGTCAGCGCGCGGATCGCCGCGACATCACCCGCTTCCTCGCGCCTGATCACGAGCGGCTTCATTTCGCCGCTTCCTCCTGACCTTCCAGCAACGCCCCCAGCACCGCCACCGACCGCTGCGTCGCCCCGCGATGCCGCGCCGCGAACGCCGACGCCGCCGCGCTCATCGCGAGCCGGCGCGGCTTGTCGGTAAAGAGCTCGCGCAGGCCGCGCGCAAGACCTCGAGGATCGTCGACGCGCAGCGCCGCGCCCGCCGCGATGGCGTCGTTCGTCGCCTGCGTGAAATTGAACGTGTGCGGGCCGATCAGCACGGGCACGCCTTCGGCGCACGCCTCGATGAGGTTCTGACCGCCGAGCGGCAGCAGGCTTCCGCCGATGAACGCGAGATCAGCGGCCGCGTAGTACGCGCCGAGTTCGCCCATCGAGTCGCCGAGCAGCACCTGCACGCTCGCCGGCAAGGGGCGCGCCGCGTCGGCGCCCGAACCCGCCGCCACCGCCCTGGGCGCCCACTCGGAGCGCCGCACGCACGACATCCCCGCGCTCGCCACCAACGCCGCGACTTCGTCGAAACGCTGCGGATGCCGCGGGACCAGAATCAGCAGCGCATCCGGCACGTTGAGTGCCGCGAACGCCTGGAGGACGAGCGCCTCCTCGCCCTCGCGCGTGCTCGCCGCGACCCACACCGGCCGCTCGCCGATCGCCGCGCGCCACGCGTGTCCGCGCGCCTCGAGCTCGGGCGGCGCGCTCATGTCGAACTTGAGATTGCCGAGCACCGCGACGTTGCGGGCGCCGAGCGCCGTGAGTCGTTCGGCGTCGGCGGGAGACTGCGCGAGCACGCGGGCGAAGCCGCCGAACACGTCACGCGTGGCGTGGCCGAACTTCGCGGCGCGCCGGTACGAACGCTCCGACATGCGCGCGTTCGTCAGCACGAGCGGCATGTCGGCGCGCCTGCATTCGTCGATGAGCGTCGGCCAGACCTCGGTCTCCATCACGATGCCGAGCGACGGCCGCCACGCGTGCAGGAAGCGCCGCACGAGCAGAGGCAGGTCGTACGGAAGATAGCTGCGCAGCACTCGGCCGCCGAACAGCTGCTCGCCGGTCGCGCGGCCGCTCGGCGTCATGTGCGTGAGCAGGATGCGCGCCTCGGGGTGCGCGCGCATCAATGCTTCGATGAGCGGCTGCGCGGCGCGCGTCTCGCCCACCGACACCGCGTGCACCCAGATGAGCGGCGCGAGATCGTCGGCGCGGCGCCCCGGCCCGCGCCCGAAGCGCTCGGCGATATGCTCGCGATAGCCGCGCTCCTTGCGCGAGCGGATGAGAAGGCGCAGCACCGCGAGCGGCGCGACGATCCACCACAGCGCGCGATAGACGAGCCTCAGCATGGAGGCTCCCGCGTCACGTGAGCGGGGCTCAAACGAGCGCCCTGCCCTTGAGGCGCTGAAGAATGCCGAGCGGCGCGCAATCCGGCTGCGCCATCGCGCCGACGGGAAGGAAGAAGGTCTGCTCCAGCATGTACTGGCCCGACATCACCGCGTGCGAGGTATGGTCGGAAAAGCACACCCACACGCAGCCCGGCGGGAACGGCATCTCCTCCTGGGGCGCGGCCTTCTGATAGTCGAGATCGGCCTTCATCGCATCGTGCAGATGCAGCATCAGGTGATCGTATTCGCTGCGCGGCGACTTGGTGATGTGCAGCAGGTTCATGAGCCACGCGGAGCCGGGCATCTGCGGCTTGATGTTCGGCAGGAAGCGCTTCGCCATGTCCTCGAACGGCTCGCCCACGCGCCATACGCGCGGCGCGCCGTGCGGATTCACGTTCGTGAACACGCGCAGGATGCGCTCGCCGTAGTTCGGCCGCGACGGGAACGCATCCACGTGCAGGCGGCTGTCGTCCTTGCGCCACGAGGTCTGGCGCGTCTCCACCTGATGCAGCCGCAGGCTCGTCGGCGCGACGCGCAGCTTGCCGTCGTACTCCGGAAAGAGGCCGTCGACGAGCGAGCGCGCGTTCGCCTGATATCGTCCGATGAGTGCGCGCACGGCCGACTGCGTGACCGCGTCGCCGAGCACGCCGTTCAGCGCGCCGCCGTTGGGCGCGAGGCTGATGTTCTTGCGCTTCGGATCGGCGATCTTCGGATCGAGCAGCGCCCGTTCGCCGCCCTCGATCGCGAAGCGAAGGTGCGGAAAATAAAGCACCTTGCCGCGCTCGACACCCGCGAGAAGCGTCTCGCGCGGCACCGAAAGCTGTTCGCCCTGCCAGTCGCAGGAAGCGACTTCGATGATTTGAGATTCGGTCATGTGCCTTCGATAGTCGAATGGGCGCGGCGCGCGGGCCGCGTGGCCGCTATTGTCGCCCGGCCGCGGCGCTTTGGGCCGCGGCTGAAAGATACCGCAATTGACGGCGCTCAACGGCAAAACGCATGCCGGGCACGCGACGCACGCCACGCGCGGGCCGCGCCGGATGCGCCGCGCGACTCAGAGCAGACCGAAGCCCGCGAGCGACGCCTTGACCGCGCCGAGCGTCGGATGCTGGTTCGCGCTGCCGAGATTGACGACCTGCGGCGACCAGTAGCCGCCCGTGCGCCAGGCGGTCGAGAAATTGTACAACTCGACGGTCGGCCGCTTCAGCGCGGCGGCGATATGCACGAGCCCCGTGTCTACGCCGACCGTCGCGGCAGCGCCTTCGATGAGCCCCGCCACCGCCGGCAGCGAGAGCTTCGGCGGCACGATCGCCGCCGCGCCGAATTCCTTCGCGAGCTTCTCGCTCGTGGCGCGTTCGGCATCGCTGCCCCATGGCAGGACGATCGACGCCCCGCGCCGCACGAGCGCCTGACCCAGTTCGATCCACGCGGTCTCGGGCCACTGCTTGTCCGCCCGCGACGTGGCGTGCACGAACACCACGTACGGCACCGGCAGGTTCAGGCCCGACTGCGAGAGCGCGAGCGACGCGCGGCGCGTGTCGATGCCGAAGTCGATGTCGTCGGTCGGATCGGGGCGCGGCGCGCCGATGGCCGACGCCACCAGCTGCCGCGTGCGCTCGACGACGTGCGTGCGCGGCTCGATCGGCACGCGCTTGTCGTAGAAGAAGCGCACCGGCCATTCGAAGCCCGCGCCGTCGGTGCGGTTCGCGAGCCCGACGAGCGGCCCGCGCGCC
>Ga0247819_10002144_pt1 | contig 10320 bp, 14 predicted proteins | sample 13C_Xylose_Day6_FD_193428 | JGI IMG/M metagenome (GOLD analysis project Ga0247819, IMG submission 193428) | Soil microbial communities from agricultural site in Penn Yan, New York, United States - 13C_Xylose_Day6 | ecosystem: Environmental > Terrestrial > Soil > Agricultural land | place: USA... | reverse complement strand
GGCGGCTCCTGATCGTCGAATTGGTACACCCGCTCATCATACCCGAGTGCTTCGACGTTCGCACGGAACTGACCGGACGGGGTTACGCTCGACATGAGCACCGGCCAAAACAAGTCGGACAAGGTGTTGAAAAACACATGCGTCGGAACCTTGCCCGGGTCCTGCTCAGTGATCGGCGTAAAGGGCAGCTCGGCGGCCATAGTGAACGTATAGTCGTCGACCCGTGCGAACTCCACGGGGCCGAACTTCGTGCCGTCGGGCTTGCGCATCACAACGACAGTGGCCGACTCAGGAATCGGTTCGTTGCTCGAGAACACCTGCGCCCCGTCCCATGCCCGTAAGTGGCCCTCAGTCGATAGTTCAGGCACCGTGTCCTGCACCTCGCAATAGTCCATGTAGGCGCTGGCGAACCCCGACATGTCCGTCGACCAGGTGTTTTTCCAGCGGCGGTACCGGGCGGCGGTCAGCTCGCGCATGCCCAGGCGCCAGGCGCGCGTTCGGTCGTTCACGCCCTCCAGGGTGAGGGTCGTCACCTTGTTGGGCTCCGGCAGGCCCGGCAGGCGGCATTTCACTGTTTCGGTGGTCCATGTGGTCGGATTCATGTATTTCACGTCGACTCCATCCGTGTCGTTGGGGGTGATAGGCTGTCCGGACCGCTTTATATCCGTGCTGTTCCCCACGCTGTACAGGCGCGCTGCGGCCTTCTCGGCATCGCTGCGCTTGGCGTCGCGCACGGGCCGGAGGATACCGCGCGGTGCGATCACCTGCGCATAGCCTGGGCGGCAAATAACGTTCAGCGCATCCTCGGCGGTCGTCTCCTTTTCGAACGAACCGTCGAAGTAGTCGCCACGTGCGGCCCATATGGCGTCGAGCCGGTCCCATTCGGCAAGGTCGAGCCGGGCGTCCGAGTACCCCCGGTCCTTGGCCAGGTAAAGCGCAGCGTCTCGGATAGAACGGGTCGGCCCCTCGGCTACCCACTCGCCGCCATCCCGGCGCGGCAAGATTCGCGTGCACCAGAACGAAACCATCTGTTCGGCCTGAGCCGCCAACGCACCGCCGCCGAATACCCGCACCGCAACGGTCGACATGTCAGGATAGCTGCTTTTTCGGTTCCGTAATCGAGACTTAAGACCATACCACTGGACTTGGTCAGAGACTGTGCCATCGGTAGAGTCGAAAGAAATACGCCGAACTTGAACTTCCGGGCGCATAAACGTTGGCAGGGCAATGCGGTGTGTAAACCCAACCTGGGCAATTTCGTCGCCTAAGTGCGTAAACGGGATGGCTGTCCACGGGCCGGCGGTGTCCAGATCGCGGTATTGCACCTCCACGTCAACCCCCCAAAGCTCAGGGTTAGCCCCGACAGTTTTGTAGAGGCCAGCTGGGTAGAAGAAATCAATTTCCAGGAGGTCGGTTTCCTCGCCTTCGGGGCACGCGGCATAGGGGCCGCTGAACCCCCCTGAAGTGTTCGACAGATCAAGAGTAAACAGCGCCCCGCTAGTGGTCAACGTGTTGTAACCGGGCCAGCTGCCGTCAGTAGCGCCCGTATCGGTAAGGCGTTCTAGGGTGATTACCTGGTCGGTTTCGGATAGGATGCGGAACCGCAAACCCGCATACCCCACTGTCAACGAGGCGTCCCCCAGCTGCAGCGCGGTAACTGGGGTCCCGTCAGGGTAGTCAAGGGTTACATAGTCAATATTCGGGCCCGCCATCGCCACGGAGTTGATTGTGAACTGGCCGTTGTATGCCCCCGCAACCTCAATTTTCATACCCACGAAAGGCGCGACCTGGTCCCAGGGGCCTGCAACATGATCCCGTAGCCCCAAACCCCCATCTACCACTGTCCAGGTGTACGGCGTAAGCGCCCGTACAATCATCCCCGCTGCCCAGCCCTCCGGCCATGTGCCGGCCCCTGTAGGGATCGTAACGGCAGTTCCGGCCAAGGCGTAGGTACTTGCATCCGAGTTCAACTGTATAGGGCTAGTCACAGTCATATCAAGGCCAGCCGAGCCCCCGGAGGTGCCCCCCACCTCAGCGGATGTAAACCAGTTGTCTGCCATTTCCTCAGAAGTGATATCAGCACCCGGGGTGTATGCCCTGACCGTTAGGTCGGCCCCGAGCGCAGCTTGGGTCGTCTCCCCCACTTTCGACTTTCCGTAGTCGATCAGGAATTTACCGCGTCCCAGGCTTAGGAACATTTCGGCGGCTTGCCGGCGGGGCTGGCCTTCGACGAAGTACCGCCGAATCTGCACCAAATGGTCGGGGTAAATGCGGCCTTCGCCGAACTTCTCTCGGATAACCTGCCCCTGCTTGACAGTGTTCGCCTTGATTGCAGCCTGGTCTAGGTCGTCCCGATCGCGCTGTGCGCCTGAGCCTGTCCCGACGCCGCCTACCTTCGGCGTCAAGAACTTCATGACGAGGTTCCAGGCACCGAGGGTGAACACGTTGATCACGTCATTGATAATGTCGCCGCGGGGGGTCAGGTAGAAATCGACCGGCGTCTCGGCGGTCAGCACGGCGCGTGCATAGCGGCTGGGCTCAAGGGCCAGCCCGCCAACCTTACACTGCCAGGGGGTCGGAGCGTTCTGGTCATACGAGGGCACCAGACGCTGCACGACTTCCAGCACCGTCTCGCCGGGCAGGTTCGGGCCAGACCAGATGGGGTCGTGTAGCTCAGGATTGCTGAACGGGCTGGGGAATACTCGGATCACGGTAGTAAAGGACCTCGGCGAATCGGGCCTCGAAGTCCGCCAGCGGTTCCACGCCGACTCCGCGCCCGGGGTTTATGTCCAGCACCATCAGCCGGCCATCAATGGGCACCACTATACCAACGTGAACGCAGATTCGCCCGCGAAATGCCGCTGCGATGGCCGCCGGTTCGGGCGGGGCGGCCTCCATGTGCTCGGCTTGCTGCTGATAGGCCCGTGTGAAGCCGCGCGGGTCCGTATTGCGACACTCGGCGAACGAAGGCAGCCAAGGGTAGCCCATGTCGTGCCGAACCTCGCGTACGAGCCCCCAGCAGTCTATCCGGACGGGCCCGCGGGCGCCGTCTTCGTACTGCCAGCGCTTGTACCGCCGGAAATCAATCATTGATGTACCGGATGCCCGGTGCGCGGTCCAGGGTGTACGTGAGGCGCGGCCAGGCGGTGTTCAGCAGGTCGAGCAGGCCGGCCTTCACTTGGGCAGCCGTAGCGTCGAACGTGGCACCCAGCACGGTCATTACGCTCGGCGGTTCGGCCGGGGCGCTGAGGTTCGGCCACAGGTATGCGCGCCGAGTAAGTGTGACCTCCGACTGCGCGTCGATTGCCTGAGTCAGCAGCGACTGGGCCGCACGTGACACGTTGTCCAGGCCAAACTGCAGTTCCTGCCGGGCCGAACCTTCCGACTTAGGTAACGCCACGTCCATGCCGCTGGCGATGAACGTGAGTGTGCGGCCGTCTTCCGTCACGGCCGTCTGGTCCTCGAACCCCTGGCACAACAGGATCGGCGCGGCCCAGGCGCTGGCCGTTATCTCCAGGGTCTGCAGCAGGACCTGTTCGGAGTTGCCCGAGCAGTAGTATTCGTTTAACGGGTTCATCCGCCGACCCTCTGCACGTTCGACACGCCCGCCAGGCCACGGAACATCGGGCCGCCGGACTCCATGTCATCAATGAACAGCGACACGAAGCGGCCCTCGTCGGTTTGCGTCGTTTCGGTGCGAACCTGGGCGCGCGACGAGTTGTTGTACACGTTGACAGTCACCGCGCCCGCGCCGCCAGTGGCGTCAGCGTTCGAGACGACTTCGCCCCGTTTGTTCGGCATGAGGTACTGCTGGCCGTTGCCGCCGGTGAAAATTTCCGGTGCGCCGCCTTCGTTCACGCGGTACAGGCCACCGCCGGCTACGACGCCGCCGTTCTTACGGCCGCCAAGTAGTCCGAGCATCTGAGGGACGGCCGAGGCCATGGCGGCGGCACCCGCGATGGCCGCACCGCCGAAAGACGCGACGCTTGCCGCTACCGCCGCGGGGGAGTAGGCAGACGCCAGGGTTGCGGCCTGTGCCACGCCTGCAGTAGTCGCGCCGGCTTGTGCGGCTTGGCCGATGGCGATAGCCTTTACCTGAGCAATACCCCATTCAACAACTGCGCCGACCGCTTGGTTAAAGATCGTATTGGCCAGCGAGCGCACAGCATCCTGGCTATTCATCGTTCCGCTTAACAGCCCGCTAAGCACTTGCGTACTGGTCTGCCCGAGCGCGTTAAGAGAGTCGATCAAGAACGCATTTCCTCGGCTCTGCGCAGCGAATATCTGCTCCTGCGCGGCCAATCGCTGCTGGTCGTACTCTGTTTCGGCGGCGTTCTTCAGCTCGAGGTACTGCTGGTCGCTCAGCAGCTTCTGTGCGTTAAGCTCTTGCAGCGCAGTGAGCTGCTGAGTGTAGTTCACCCCTGCCGCAGCCACCGGGTCTACTTGGGCAAGCTGCTGCTGAGCGTATTTCGCGTCGTACAGCGCCGCAGCGATATCGCGAATCGACTGAACCTGTTCAGGCGTCGCGTATTTGTTCAATGCCAGTGCTGCCTGATCCTGGGCCAGTTCTCGGGCAGACTTGCCGACGCTACCTAGCTCGGCACCTAGACGGGCAAACACTTGGATGTTCTGCTCGGTGCCCCGTTTGGCCTGTTCGTCCGCCCGGCGCTGCTCCGCTTCCTCTTTGCGCTTCTCCCGGGCCGCCTCGGACTCGGCTTTGCGGCGCGATGCGATGCCGGCCTGGGCGTCTTTCTGACGCTGCTTCTCGGCCTCCTGCATATTGAAGTTTTCAATGGCCAGTGCTACTGCCGCATCTTTCTCCTGCTGGGTTGCACTCGCCCCCAGTTTCTGCAATGCGATGATCTTGGCCCGCTCGACGCCCTGCGCACGCAACTGCTGATTCTGTTGGGCCAGCGCGTCGATTACCTTCTGGCCTTCCGCAGTGGTAGTAGCAGCGGGCTTGGAGGCCCCGCCGGCGCCTGCCGACTCGTCCTTGATCTGCTGTACGCGACGGTCCTGCATCGCCTTGATTTCGGCGTTGATCGCGTCGAGGCGCGTTTTAGTTGCCGCCGCTGTGACGTTGAGTCCGGCTTTTAACTGGGTCTGATACTGCTGCTCGGCCGTCGCGCGCTGCTGGATAAGTTCGGCAAACTTCTGCTGATCACTGGGGTTGAAGGTGATTTGAACGCCGCGGGCTATGCCGTCGAGCACCTTGGCCAGTTTCTGCGAGGCCCCGACCATCTGGTCAATAGTCGATAGCGCGGCGCCGAACTGTGTGACAACGGCGTTAGCAGCTTGCCTGACTGTGCGGGGCAGCTTGGCGAACTCCTGGTCGACTTCTTTGGTGCGGCCGAGCAGAACGTCGAACAGCGCCTCAGCAGTAATCTGGCCGTCGATCATGGCCTGGCGTAGTTCGCCCATGCTCATGCCGAACCCTTTCGCCATCTGGCGCGCCAGTTCAGGGGTGTTCTCTACGATAGAGTTGAATTCTTCCGCGCGCAGCGTACCGGCGGCCAAGCCCTGGCTCAGCTGGCGTAGCGCGTTGGCAGTTTCTTCCGCACTTGACCCGCCAATCGTGCCGATCTTCTGCAGCGTTGAAGTCAGTTGCAGGACTTGCGCGTTGGTCGCCCCTAAGCTCTTGAGTGTCGAAGTCAGCGACTCCCATAGGCGGACGCTGTCGCCCATCGAACTGCCCGTTTGACTGGCAATGGCGAGCAGTGACTGGTAGGTGCTACGGGCGGTTTCAACATCAGCGCTTAGGCGCGTAATACGGGCCTGGAACAGCGTGAACTGTTCGGCCATCTTGCCCCAGGTGGCCAGGGTTTGCACGGTTATGACGCCGGCGATAGCCGCGGCCAGGGGGGTGAGTTTCGAGGCGAAGCCTTCCGCCTTGCTTCCGGCGTCGTTAGCAGCCTTGCCGACCTTGCTGAATCCGTTACTCAGATCACCGGTCGAAGCATTGGTCTTGCCCATTTGCTTCTCAACGTCGGCAAGCCCCTTTTCGGTCTTGGCGATCTGCCGGTCTACGTCTTTCGAAGTCGTGAGCAGGCCGTCCGCCTTCGCGTCAACTTCGTAGTAGATCGTGCCGAGGTCTTGTGCCATCAGTGCACCCCTTTAGCTGCCTGAACTTTATCGAACCATTCCATGGTCGCATCATACTCGCTCAGGGTGGGCGCGCGCTTGGCGGATTGCTGTTCTGGCGTTTCCATTTTTGGGTACTTCGCCTCGATCGCCAGCCGTATGCCGGTCATAGTCATGCCCCAGGCTTCTCGTTCGCTAACCGCCAAATGGCCCATGGCTAGCGCGGCGAACTTTCGGCACTCGAATAGCTGCGAGTACTCGTCGTCCCTTGGTGGCTCGGCGTTTTCCTCTGGTGGCTCCGGGTCCCCCAGTACGCCGTGGCGCAATAGGGCCTGTGCGATGGTGACCAGGTCGGCGGGGTCGACAGCTCCCATACGCCAGCCACCCCGTGGCGAGAAGTATCCCGTCAACGGGTCGAGGTCTGTTTCTTCAGGTGCGCAGGCGTACCACACGTCGAGCGCGGCCCGTAACTGCTGCTTGATCGACAGGCGCGTGCCGTTCAGCCCCTGGCCGAACACCACGGCGACGGTCTGCACAATTTCTGCCGGCGTACCGAGACGGGACATGGCAAGCAGCGAGGGCCGCAAAACTAGCGACCCCCCTGCATGATGAACCCCGACCTCGCCGATATGAACGAGTGTCACCCCTCGACGATCCAGGCGAGCACGTCAGCCGCACCACCCGTGACGGCAACAGCGCCGGTCAGGAAGTTGCGGATCGAGCTCAGCACTACGGCACGGGTCGCACCGGCCGCCAGTACGATGCTGTAGCCGGCAGAGTTGTCGATCGGGCGCCCCTGGCCGGGCAGACTGACCGTGGAAACGCCATCCCCGTCAATCACGATGGTGACCTCGGCGACGGTGTTGTTCTGCAGGTACAGGGTCTGCACTGCGGCGGCGTTGAACACGAGCGAGTCGGTGCCGGTAAGTTCGGTCGGAGTTACCGCGAAATCGCCGGCCTTGTCGCGGGTGGTGATGCTGGAAATTACAGCCATGTCTCGCTCTCCTTACACGACAGGGGTCGGAACGGCAGTACCGGCCTTGATGGCGGTCGCCTCGAAGCTGAAGGTCACGGCCGAACGGTTCTCACCGGTGCGGCTCATGTTGTTCACCAGCGCGGGGAAGGTGAAGGTCAGGTCCGGGTAGGTCAGGCGGATCCAGGCGTACGGCTGGCCACCGGTCGCTTCCGGGTTGTGCACGTGTTGGGTCAGCGCGATCTGGTTGGATGTGCTGTCGTCAGCCTTTTTGCACAGGCCGTCGCCGGACACGGTCATGTTCAGCGACGCGGCGAGCTGTTCCATCACCGAGCCTTCGTTGTCGTCACCATCTGCTTCGGTCAGGTCCCACTCGAGCGAGAAGTCCTTGGTGGTCATCGCGCCGACGCGTTTCCAGTCGAGTTCGACCGGCACTTCCTCCGGGCAAAGGATCTGATACTCGAGCACCGCCTTGATGCCAGTGAATTTACTTTGTGCGCACTCAGCCATGGGATGGCCTCCTAAACGAGAAGTTGTAGAGAAACGCCATACCACGGGCGGCCCGTGTCAGTATAGCCGGGACCCATTATGCCACCGATCACGTCGATTTGTGCGACCCCGCACGCCTCAGTATCACCCTCGACCGTCAGCCGCGTGATAATCCGCTGCATCAGGTCTCGCAGGTTCTTCAATTCGCCCGTGCGGCTCTCCCAGTCGGTTGGCCCGACGACCACTACGCGGTAGGTGTAAGTCTGCATCACCTGCTCGATCTGGCCGTCGTCCTCGACGATAGACACTAAACGTTCGTTCCGTTGGCTCTCCAGGTCGCGCCAGGGGCCTCGAAAGTACTTACAGGTTGCCCAGGTGCTGTCCTGCTTCAACCACTCGCTAAGGGCCTCGTAGGGGCTCATACGCTCATGCCTTTGATAATCGCCTTTTTGATCGCATCGAGGCCGTCGCGCTCGAAGCCCTTAGTCAGGAATTCCGGCTCGGCGTCCGGGTCCCAGTAATTGCCGGTGCCGGGTGTAGGCCGTGGCGTGTTCGTGCCTTTGAGCGTGCCCTTGGCGCCGTGCACAGCCGCCGCGTAGGCTGCAGTGTACCCGTACCGACCGACCCAGCCGTTGCCGGACTTCACGACCTCGCGGAAACGAGAACGCAGGAGGTTCCCCAGCGCGTTCGGTGTGAGCAGGTCCGCGTACATGCCGCCGATGACCATTACTTCCGTCACGGTCTTCTCGGCCATGGGCCCGGTGATCTTGTCGACCAGTTTCGCCCAGTTCTTGCGCACGCTCTTGGCCATGGTCAGGTGTCCAGTCGAAACGCCGGCGGCTCGTCAAAGAACGACATGTCGTCTTCGTTCTTGCCGAGTATCTCGCGCCATTCGGGATTGGTCGAGTTCAAGCGGATTTCGTCGAACACTCGGGGTCGCACGTCTTCCGTGTGCACCTCCCAGGCCGGCACGACTTCACGCCCCTGGCTGTCGGACAGAACTTTCTGTTCCTTCGGCATGCGCCAGGTGCATTCGATCTCGTAGGGCTCGCCCCACATCACGCCGCCGTTCTCGGTGTCGGTCTCGCCGCGCGGGCGGACGGTCGCGGTGTTCGTGTTGGCCCAGCCGGACGTGGTGTTACTTGCCATAGCACGCCACCCCGATGCGAGCGCCGTAGCGCTTAGGCTTGGTCGGGTCCTGCGGGATCACGTCGCCCAGGCAGTTCGCCGGGTCGAACGCGCCGATCACGGACAGGGTGCCGCGCCACATCTCGGCCAGTTGTGGTGTGCTGAAAGAGCGGCTCGCACCGTTGGGTGCGCTCTGCGACGTGATGTATCGCGGATAGTTGGCCATGGCCAGTAGGTAGGCCAGGGATAGGGTCAGCATCGCCTGTGCGGCGTCCGTATAGCCGTTAGCGGCGAAGCACTCAGCCAGGTCGGGATTGTTCACCAGTTCGACAATCGCGTCGACGACAAACGACGGCAGCGCGGTTATGCCTTGGGCCGTCAGGTACTCGTTCAGTTGGTCGGCGGTGATCGCCATGGGGCACCTCGAAAGGGATGGGTGAGATGGAAGGGATTGTACCACCGCTCCGCCATGGAGCCTTATACGTCTATATGTATATTTATACCTATTAATATTAGAAGTATCTCTACATACCTATAAGACATACAGAATGGCCAGTGTTTTCAGGCGGTTCGGACGGGTAGACATGAAAAGCTCGATGTAGGCACGATGCCTATTGACAGTGCAGAAAAGCGGCCCTATTATGTGCTCATCGAAACGAACAACGCCCTGGAGGGCAAGACGATGAACAAGCCAACCACCCTGAACAACGGCATTCAAGTAGCCCACCTGGAAATCTACCCAAGCCGCCGTGGCGCGACTGGCATGTGCAAATCTGTTCGTCACTGGTGCTTCTGCGTCATCCTGAGCAACGGTAAGAAGCACACCGATCAAGGTTACGCCAGCAAGAAAGAAGCTCGCGAGTTCATCGAACGCTTCTCGCCTGACTGGGTAGCCTAACCAACCCGCCACCCACACGCCCCTTAACTGGGGCTTTGGCAGTACCGAACATCGGCCCGGAGGCTCAACCACATGATCACTGACAAAACGCTAGACGAAGCGCTTGTAGAGGCGCACCGATTCATCAAAGCCGCGAAGGCGCTGCGTGCTAAGCGCAAGGCGGCTGATAACTGCCGCATCACTGGCACGGTCGTCGAGCACGCAGCCTGCAAGCGCGCCTCGCTCGACCTAACCCGCAAACTGGCCGACCTTCGGCAAGGACGTTAATTATGCTCGTACTCACTCGAAAAGCCGGCCAGTCGGTCCGTGTCGGCGAATACTCGGTAACAGTGCTCGGCACCTTCGAGCGTCGCGGTTGCCGCGTGCGGGTCGTCGGACCCGATTGCGACATGACCGAATCCATTTACCCGGGCGCCGGTATCGGCTTCGGTGGCGGCACGTTGTGGGGCGGTAAGCGCACGCAGCCCGGACATACGGCCCTGGCGTTCGATTTCCCGCGCGATGTGAGGATTGACCGATGCTGAGCCTTGTATTAGTGGCAGCCCTGTGCGGGGCTGGCGGGTGCGACTATCTCGACGTTACCGGCCGGTTCCCGGAGGTGACCGACAACGAGTCGTGCTTTGCGACGGCTGTCTCACTCAACGAACAGAACGCCGGAATGGGTGAGGACCCCCGATTCGCTTGCTTGGAGCCTGCGACGTTCGTCCGGCTCTCGCACAAACCGGAGCTGTAGCCATGGGGCCCCTTAGCA
>Ga0247819_10002143_pt1 | contig 10329 bp, 13 predicted proteins | sample 13C_Xylose_Day6_FD_193428 | JGI IMG/M metagenome (GOLD analysis project Ga0247819, IMG submission 193428) | Soil microbial communities from agricultural site in Penn Yan, New York, United States - 13C_Xylose_Day6 | ecosystem: Environmental > Terrestrial > Soil > Agricultural land | place: USA... | reverse complement strand
GCGAGATCTCCACGCAGTCGCTCACCTACAGTCGCGACAAAGGGTATTACAACAACGCCGGAGCTCCGGCAGTCGGCCTGGTCAGCTTTCTGGCTAAGCGCGACGACACCGCAATTCGTTTGCCGGTGGGAGTGGCGAACCAAGCGATCCTGATCGCCAAATACGTCTACGACAAAACGATCACCTCCAGCAACCCTATCTATCAGGATGAGTTGCTTAACGACCTGATCGATCACTTCGCGGCCGAAGCCGATAACTTCGCTTGCGGCGATATCGTGCAAGACGACTCAGGTCGCTACTACGCACCGACCTGGGTGAGCTGGCAGAGCAAGACTGCTGGTGAAGAAAACCGCATCAAGATCTGGATGTCGGATCCGGCCTTCATGGCACAGTACGACGAATACGCGATCACGGTGATTCCTCCCATGGAAAACCTGAACGACTTTTTCCGTCCTGGCAATGATGTCGAAGTGCTGCTCAAGGCTCGCACGTATCCGGAAGAAGTTGCGCTCATCCAGGCTGCCAAAGACGGGAAGCCCGAAACCATCGTGCGCGCCGAAGTCTACGACTACGTCGATCCCTTCAATAACGCGCACCGGGTGCCTTCGAAGTGGACGGTGCTGATCTACGGTGCTGCGGGCGATAACATCGACACCATCAAAGATGCGTTGGTCGATTACATCCTGGAAAACTCCGACCACACGCGCGACGAGTGGAAAGACATCCTGCCCGATCTCTTTCGCCGCACTGAAGTGGTGATGATGCCGCTCTGGTCGCAGTACGCCATTCCGAACCGGGTGACCCAAGAAGGTATCTATTCGCCTTTCGTTCAAGCCGCGCCGGCCATGGCGCTGCTGAAAACGCTGGTGCCTGACTACGCCGGATCGCACGTCGATACTTACGGTTCGTTCTTTGGCCACACGTATCGCTCGCTCGTGGTCGCGGCTGTCGGGGGTCCCGAGAACCGTGACGATAAGTTCCGCCTGGTGGACTTCTACCCGGACTACATCAGCGTCAGCACCGGCAGCGTGGACTTCATCCGCATGTCAGCAGCTACCCGGGCCTGGGCCATCGCGCTGGACCAGATGATCCAGGTTGCCGAAAAGATGGGTGACTTCACTGACATTCCGATCGGCATGACTCGCCTGACCCGTAACGGCGCGTTGTTCCTCGTCAAGAGTATTGACAACGTTCATTTCCTGGTCGCTGCCAAGAAGAACTTCCCGCAACCTGATTAAGGAGGAAAGCGATGGCAACTAGCATCATTCCTCAGGTCGGGGTGAGTGGGATTTTCGAACTCGCCGAGCCGTTTAACATCGCGCCTCAAGCGGGCGTCGAGTATTCTTGCGAAGCCGTGCGCAAACTCTCGGACGTGGTAGCCGCAGGTGGCGATCCGCGTGCCGAGTACTACACGCCTTACGGGTTGGATGAAACCATCTACGCTCGGGATGTGGAAAACGGCGAATGCATTGTGACGCTGCAGGCGAGTATCGCCGACATCATTCACGTGCCGACCTCGTTTATCAAGAGCTATCCGAGCATGGGCGGGATCCCGTACTCGGTAGTGGCACTGGGCGTGATGCTCTCGGCATTGCCTGAGTCACTCGATCTCACGCCGCTACGCGCAGCATTGGCGGATCGCACGCACGAAGTCTTGGGCATTACGCCTGAGATCAAAACGATGGTGATGTCTGCGACGCTTTTGAAAAGCTTGGCTGACCATCAATCGATTGAAGCGGCACGTCAAGCGATCATCCAAGCCAATCCGACTGACCGGCAGCTCTACCTGCAAGAGAAAGCCCGCGCTGATGCCCTTCAGGCGCAAGTAAACGAGCTGGAAGCGTACATTCTGGCTAATCAGTAACAGACAGGCATAAAACCCAGGGATCGCTCCCTGGGCCTTTATGCCGCTTTCTGGGGGACTTACTTCTTGAAGACTTCTTTGAAATGCGTAACCGTGCGGTTGAGCGATTCGTTCAGGCTCATCACGCGGTAGTAGGTCGCGCTGAAGAATTCCATTTCCTTGGCCACTTCGTACACGCCTTCGGAGAGGTTCTTCACGACTTCAGGCGAGACGCCCTTCATCTGACCCCGGTTGATTTTGTCGATGAGCTTGGTGGTGAGAATCACCGCCTCATCGAGCTTCTTACCCATGGCCTTGCGATCCACCGCCGTCATCGTATCGGCCAAGCGCGAAGCACGGGAGAAGACCTCTTCCCAGTCAGCGTTACGCGAGACGACTTTGCCGAAGGTCGATTCGTTTTGGGTCGAACCAGAAGTAAAGCTGCGCTGCAAGCCTTTCAACACCACTTCGCGACGCTTTTCCAGATCGCGAAACTGCGTGAGCTCTTGCGTGCTGAACTTGGCGTCGTCCTCGGAGACGAGTTGAGCGAGGAAAGCCGTGAAGGGTGCCACGACTACACCCATGACGTTGGTCACGTGCTGCACGGCCGGTTCCAACGCATGCAGGTAATCCAGGTAGCGCACGCTCATGCCTTCGGGCACGTAAGCGTAGATCGGAGCCAGATCGAGGAAGGCGTGTTTTTTGACTTCACGCACGAAGTCGTTTTGTTTGCCAGTGAGGGTCACAACTGGCGTATCGGGGACGAACTTATTCGCCACGCCCAGCAAGCCCGCACCCAGCGTGGGGAAGAGCTTTTTCAGCGAAGCCGACAGATCGGAGACAGAGAAGGCTTCCAGAGAGAGCACGTCTTTCTGGATTCGATATTCTTGGAGCATGTGTGACTCACTTGGAAGAGGGTCGGTAGGGGCGTGTTTCAATACATAGAATTGAATGTTAATTACAAGTGCTAGGCATGGTTTGTAAAAATAAAGCGGTGAGCCGCATCTTTTGATAAGACATTAATCAGTTCCTAGGAGAACTTTGTGGACGCGCTTCGCCCTAACTTTACCCCGGCCCCAGTCGTAAAGACCCTGATCAACATCGGTGCGTTGCTTGACGTTCCGACGGGCTTTATTTTGGAGTGCCGCTTCGGTGAGCACGTGATCAATGGCGGCCTGGCCACCTTTACCGGCGTGGTCGGGATCGGCAACAACTTCAAGACCACCGTGATGGACCACATGTCTTTCACGGCGCTGGCTCGTACGCAAGAATCCACCGGGTCGGACTACGACACGGAAGTGAACAAGCACGAGCACCAGATCTCGGATGGACGCATCCGCACCGTGCATGACCTCTTGGGCGAAGACGTACTCATGACTGGTCGCTGGATCCATACGGACAAAACCGTGTACTCCGGTAACGAGTGGTACGCACAGCAAAAGGAGTTCTTGGAGAACAAGGTCAAGAACAGCAAGGTCCTCTCGCGTGACACGCCGTTCTGGAACCGTGAGCGTACTGGTTTCATGCAAATGCTGGTGCCTACGATTACCTCGGTCGATTCGTTCACGGAATTTGAAACCGATGACGTGATCGACATGCAAGACAAAAACGAGCTGGGCGACTCGGGCGGCAACACCATCCACATGCGCCAAGGCTTGGCCAAACTCCGTTTCCTCATGGAAGCACCGCGTTTGAACGGGGCAGCGTACAACTACTTGCTGATGACTGCGCACATCGGTAAAGAGTCGACCATGCAAAACGCAGGTCCCGGCGGTCAAGTCCCGGTCAAAAAGCTGGCCACGCTTAAGCACGGCGACAAGATCAAGGGCACGACTGACAAGTTCACCTTCGTCACGCATAACTGCTGGCAGTGCTTTGACAGCAAAGCCATCACGGCCGATGACCGTATGGGACCGAAGTGGCCCAAGGATGAATTCGATCGTGCGAAAGACGAGCAGGATCTGAAAGAAGTTAAGATCACGCTATTGCGCGGGAAGTCCGGCCCGTCTGGTCAAAACATCTCGATCATCGTCTCGCAACGCGAAGGCGTCAAAGCCGATCTGACCGAGTTCAATCATTGCAAGACGCTCGGCAATTTCGGCTTCGAGGGTAACAACACGACGTACTCGCTGTCGCTGATGCCGGAAGTCAAGCTCATGCGCACGACCGTACGAGGGCTGTTCGATACGAACCCGCGTCTGCGCCGCGCGATGAACATCACGAGCGAAATCCTGCAGATGACTTATCTGTGGCCGCAGTGGCGGGATCTGTACTGCACGATGAAAGAGCTCTACGATGATATCAAAGCACTCGGTTACGACTGGGACATGCTGCTCGATACGCGTGGCTGGTGGACGTACAACAACCACCTGCAAGACGTGCAGTTCCTCTCGTCCTTCGATTTGCTGCGCATGCGCAAAAAGCTCTACGTCCCGTACTGGCTGACTGATGAGCAAGTACCCGCCGCTGTCAAAGACGTCGTGCGTCCTGACCAAGCGTTCTATCTGGAATCGCTGAAGAAACACCGGGCTCAACTGAAAAAGGCTGCCTAACATGAATGATGCGGTCATCACTCCTGAGATGCGTCGCACGATCGTGCGTACCACGATTCACGGGGCGCGTAACGCCTTGCAGGTCGTGTACGCACGAGCAAGCTTGAACGAACTCAAATCCCAAGGCACTGCGGTGGACTTGGGTGCGGGAGGCTTCACGTATAAGGCCGCGCCGAAGGTGGATGTCAAAATCCCCTTCTCAGTGACGGATCAGTTAGCTGACGCTGCCCGAATGGAAGCGCAGCTCGGTACGCAAGAGATTTCTTCGGAAGTCTTTCGCTTTGCGCTGGACGAAGTCGTGCGTCACGTAAAGTCCGGCGGTCTTTATCAGATCTGCTCGTTACCCTGGGATAACTTCCTGGAAGCCGACGGGACCGTGGCCTACGGATACCGTCGCTACGAATCGAACCAAGCGGTAGGGGTCGTCTACTACCGCGCAATGCAACTTATGGAAGACGGTCGCTTCACGCGCGTCTAACCCTTACCTCTTACCTGGAACAAGCATGGAAGCCAAACTCGCAATCCCTCCCTACGATGCCGAACACAACCGCGTGGGTTACCTCGCCGACCTGATCAGTGACGTGTTGGCTTCGGCCGGTCACAAGCGCCCGACGGCTTGGCTCAAAGAAGTCACTCCCGATGTCGTCAAAGCCGAGCTCACCCACAACGAGCAGCGCTTTCTCATCAACCGCTACTGGCGTAACGTGCTGGGCGAGCATGGCGTGGCGGCAAACGTGAGCACTCAGCACGAACGCTACTACCTGGTGGACCAAGGGGAGATCGTGATATGGTTGGGTCTTTTTACCGAGAATGTGGCGCCCTTTATCGTCCAAAACGACCTTGGCTAGTCGGCGAACTCTCCGAAGCCGCGCTCTCTGATTTCACCACTCCGATTATCGTAGCCGGTAGTCGGAACTTCAACGACTATCCTCTCTTTCGGTATTTCCTGGAGCGCTATCTCCTGGAGATTCCGAGAGAGGAATCTGTCGTCTTTATTTCTGGCGAGGCTTCAGCAGGCGCTGATGCGATGATTATCCGCTGGTGTAGGGAGAACCACTACCCGTGGATACCAAAGCCAGCCGACTGGGATCAGTACGGTAAACGCGCTGGTTATTTGCGTAACGCCGAGATGGCAGCGATCGGAAAACGACTCCTCTCTTACTGGGATGGTATGTCTAAAGGCACCAAACACATGCAAGACATTGCGCGTAAGGCGCAGTTACTCGTGCAGGTGATTCTGGTCGCACCTGATTTAAGGAAACCTACCCATGGCTGGAAATCGAGCCGCAGCTCAAGCCTGGATTATCAAAGCCATTGGCGAGACCTCTAACGAGGACAATAGCAAGATCTGGGCAGATCGCTTGTCGGCCATGTCCGATGCACAATTCGCTCAGTTCATGCAAGGTCTGAAACAAAAGACCACTCGCCTGGCCGTGGTGATCCCGAACCTGAGTAATACCAAAACGTCCACGCAGCGCAACCTGGATTTCGGCAAGCGCTACAAAGTTCCGCACTTCCAACATCTCTCGATGGTGGGTGCGGATGGCACGCGTTATGTGACACCTGAAAAATACCCCGTGTTGCTGTTGCCCTTCCGACGCCAAGCGCAGCTGCTGGTTAAGAAGATCTCTATCCCTGAAGATAACCGCTCGGTCGATGACATGACCGGCCAGCCTACGGGCAAGTCTAAGGGTAGCAAGATCTCTTATCCAGAGCTACAGATTCTGGCGGCGCGCGATCTCAGCTACTCGGTTCTCGAACTCATCAAGTATCGGGGCGGTGACGAAAAGGGCTTTAACGCCACCAATCGTTTTATTGGCCAAACGGGACAAGCCAGCCAAGCGGCGGTCGAGCCGTTTAGCGGAGGAGTCAAATCCACCCGTACGCTGCAGACGATTCTCACCTCGATGCACTTTGACACGAAGATCTAACCATGACCGTCGGTGCTAGTGGCAGTAACCTGAATCATCAGGAAATGAAGATCGTCGAACGCGTGTTTGGCGAAGCCTTCCAACAAGCCGTCTCGCGTCTCGATGACGAGTACGGTGACAGAGTCAAAAAGTTTGTGCGTCGCCTGGTCTTTCAGCACAAACCTTACCTTCTGGTCACGCCTGAAGGATTGACCGCCATCGCAGCTGAAGTCTTCAAAGACGAGCAAGTCCGTTACTTTGTGACGATGCTGCGCTTTGACTTCTTTGCGCGCTGGGGTGAAATCCACAACAAGGAAATGGCGCTTATCCAGAACCTGGCCGATGGCTTGGGGTTGCGCAACGAGCAAGACGGTGTTATGTACACCACGGAAAACCCGGGCGAAGATGCGTCGCCCCTGGACTTTCGTATGCGTTTGGCGACGCGTCCCGAAGCCTTGAACGTTATCCACAAAAACCGCTGGTTGCTGATGCTGTTGTTGATCCAGCTCTACATCACTCCGCTATCGGAAGAACCGCCGAAGAAACCGTCCGCACCTGTCGGACAAACGTAATCGCCTAGTTTCGCTAGGCGGTTTTCATAACCCCTTTGGATCTTCGAATGTCCAAACCGACAAACCCCAACAAGAAGAGTGTCTTGATTCCGCTTGATGCGTTGCTCGACACTCGTCTCGGTACGCTTGCTCGCCTGGATCCAGCTATTGCGAAAGCAGTGCTGAAATCTGGCAAGTATCACACGCGTACCACGGACGACTTTCAAAAGCTCGTCCCGGAGTTGGAAATCGACATGGAGCGTTACAAAACGCTTTATGCCAACCGTGATGTGCAAACGCTTCAAGCGTCCACTATCACGAACATGTTTCTCGCGCTGCAAATGGTGCTGGTTGAAAAGCTGTACGACGGCTCCTACGACCCGTACACCGAGCGCAGCGATCTGTACCTGAACATCTACCCTTACGAACTCACGGATGAAGAAGCAGACACGATCCGCCAGGCAGTTGCCGCGCGGGTACAAAACCTCGCTGACGTGAAGATCATTCGTAAAAGTGTTGCCGAGCTGACTCCTGAATACTTGAAGGACAACTTCTCGGTCATCATCAATTACCATTACGAAGACTGGCTTGACGCTCAAGCTAAGGCCTTCGAGCAGACGACTCTGCCTTCGGTGGAGATGCTGGTCCCGGCTCTCTACTTCCAAAAGGAACCGACTCCTGCAGAGCTTGAGGAGCTGTTAAGAAAGAACATGCATCCGTGGGCGATGGCTCGGGTGATGCTATCTGGAATAATTGGCCTCAACGTCATAGACGTCGAGAATTACTGCATCGCATACAGCACTGCCCAGAAAGCCGGCATAAAGCCTGCACCTGTCCCTGACACTCAGTCCGGACAGGTGCAGGCTACGCCAGGCGCTCAAGGCGATGCGGGCGGTTGATTCTCGAACTTCTTATTGAATTCGACAATATCCATCGCCGGTGGATTGATGTCGGTCTCGCCCGGAACCATCTCCGGGCGGGGCACCTCATCACTTAGTTGCGGGATGGTCGAAACATCCACCACTTCTCCTTCGCCGCGTTTGAAGCGGTACGGGTCTTTACGACCAATTTGAGAAAGTGCTTCCGAGACCAATGCTGTATGCTGGGCCAGTGCACCGGCGGATTGCTGGTCAGCATTGATTCGTTTCAGGGTCAGGACTTGACGGTCCATCCCGTCGACGATCTTGAGAAGTTTATCGAGCTCGTCGCCTTCAGGGTTTCGGCCATTGCGCAGCAAGTGATTGGCTGCACGCTTGCGGATGCCCTGGGTAAAGGCGAGTTGTTGTTCAGCCGTTTCCACCACGTCTTCCGCGAGTGGATTCGTTACGGGTTCAGTCATGGTAGGTACCTCAAAGGCTTTTCAATCACATATCATCAACATGGGACGCTGGGAAATCCGGCATCCCTAATCATACTTACGGAGCTGCAATGAGTTGGTTACCTGACTTCCTTCGGAAAAAGAAGGTCAAGCAACAAGTCGCTGCCGTGGTAGAAAAAGCTCCTGATGAATCCAAACCCAGTCGAAAATTATGTCTGGAACTTTTGGATCGCTTGGAGCCAACGCGGTTCAAACGCTATCGGCCCTTCACCGGTGCCGTCACTACGTTCGATGCGCTTTACCACAACATCGATCTTTACACTCTCAAACTTCGGTATTTTGCCGATCACATTGAAGGAGGCAAACACGTGACGCCTGCCATGGTAGAAATCACTACCATGAACGTCACCGTTGAGAAGTTCTTTCTCACAAGCGCCAATCACTACCAAGACCCGGTGGTGGCTGTGCGTAATCTGACCGAACAAGCTCGGCGTCTGTGTGTGCTGATGGCACCCTCAGATACCGCATCTTATGGACCGTTTGAGCACAACCTGCGTATGCTCAGACAGTTGTTCGTCAATCTTCGAGTCTTACTCGTCACACTCATCGAGGTTAGCCTCGCCGAGTAAATAATGAGCTGAATCACGACTGACCGTGACCTAGGCTAAAAGAAACCAAGGAGCATGACATGGCTAAAAGCGCCATCATTCGACTTCTTCAATCTCCGAACAAGGAAAAGAACCAGACCACCGGAGTCGGTGGGATTCTCGCTGGCTTGTGGCGTCAGATCCTCTTTGATCTAGACATCAGCTACAACCAGTGGAACGTGTTGATGACCGATCACCTGACCGATCCGGCTAACAACATCGAACAGAACAATCGCGCGCAGATCAGCGAACGTGGCAACATGGTCAATGAATTGGCCAAGCCCTCGATGACCTGGCGCCTCTTTATCAAGGCGTTGCGTTTCTTGAAGGTACGCGGCCTGGATATTCAACTCACGCTCCGGCACGCCAACGGCAAAAAGACGATCCACACTCGCAGTGTGGACTTCGGTCGACCGGGCGCGCCTGGCGAAATGCGAGACGATGAGGCATCGGATTCCTGATGCTGCAACAAACGATAACCCAGTACGCTGGAACACACGAGGCATCTATGACCACCGGTAAGCCCGATAAGCGCAAAGTCACCAAACCGGCCTTTACCACGGCAACCGACGGCGTCGATCACATCAACCTGCATATGGAAGGTAAAACGGAAGTGGGTCGCATGCTGGCTCATTTCTACTACGCGCCGTTTGTGCATCCGCACTATGGCCTGTTCTACTGCCTGGAAGGGTTGTGGCACTGGCTGCGTCTGAAAGACAAGGACGACGCGTTACGCAAGTGTGCAGGGGCCAAAGCCAAGAAACACGCCCAAGGCCTGGATACCGTGTACTGCAAGAACTTCCAAGACATCATCCTTGAAGCGAACTACTTCAAGATCATGAACAACCCGAAGATCAAGCACGCTGTGATCGAGTCGACCTTGCCCTTTGACAACTACTACCTTTGGGGTCCGGCGAATTTGCAGATCCGTCCTAAAGAGAGTGCGTGGTTGTCCCAAGGCATGGAAGAAGTTCGCCGCCTGATCAAGGAAGGTTTGCCGTACCCGACCGTGGAATACCCGCCTATTTCGTGACGTCACGAAAATGGTAGGAGGTAGGTTCATCCCCTACCTCTTTTTTTTTTGCTCCAATACGAGGACATTAGCCATGGCCGGCCAACTCGCTCCGACTACTTTTGTCTCAGCCGCCGATCGTAACATGGCGACGGTTGACGTTTACAAGAAATCGAATAGCACGACCGTTAACGCCATTGAAGACATTACGCAGAAATACAACTTTGACGTGCAAGCCGCACTACAAGGTGGTCTGCAAGCGTTCCGTTCAATGGCGCCGATTGTGCAAAGTTTTGTCAACGGCACTGCTGTCATCAGCAAGCAAGCGCTATTGAACCGGATTCTGGCTGCGTCGTCGGTCATGGGTCGTACGGTAGCGACTGCGCTCAAAGACGTGAAAGACGACGGTTCTTTGCAAAGCACCATTGCGGGCTATGTGAAAGACGGCGCGGGCGTCGTGATGAAAGTGGGCAATGTCGCGCAGCGCGTGGCAAGC
>Ga0247819_10002141_pt1 | contig 10334 bp, 10 predicted proteins | sample 13C_Xylose_Day6_FD_193428 | JGI IMG/M metagenome (GOLD analysis project Ga0247819, IMG submission 193428) | Soil microbial communities from agricultural site in Penn Yan, New York, United States - 13C_Xylose_Day6 | ecosystem: Environmental > Terrestrial > Soil > Agricultural land | place: USA... | reverse complement strand
GTCGGCGCCGCGGCCGATGAACACCTGGCGCAGGATCGGCTCCTTCTTGCGCACGGCGGGCGACATCGGCATCTCGCGGTCGACCGGCACGTCGCGCCACCCCAGGAGCACCTGGCCCTCGGCCTTGATCGCGCGCTCCATCTCCTGCTCACAGGCCAGGCGGGAGGCGTGCTCCTTGGGCAGGAAGATCATGCCGACGCCGTATTCGCCGGGCGGGGGCAGTTCCACGCCCTGCCTGGCCATCTCCTCGCGATAGAGCGCGTCGGGCAGCTGGATCAGGATGCCGGCGCCGTCGCCCATCAGCTTGTCAGCGCCGACTGCGCCGCGATGGTCCAGGTTCTCGAGGATCTTGAGACCCTGGGTCACGATGCCGTGGCTCTTCTCTCCCTTGATGTGGGCCACGAAGCCGACGCCGCACGCGTCGTGTTCATTGGCCGCCGAATACAGGCCGTGTTCTTGCAGATGGGAAATCTCGGCAGCCGTGGTCATGGCGCGCTCTCCAGGTCAGGGGTCGGGATCAGGGTTTGCGAGCATATGACAGTTCAGCACCGACACCAAGCAGATTAATTGGGGTCAGATTCCGATTTTTGAACCTGGCGTTTGCCCACGCACCTAATTGGGGACAGATCAGATCGGCTTCTTGTGCGGACGCCCTGCCGGCCTGGGGGTGGCGCGGCGGTCCGTAAGCCGCTCCAGCTCGGCCACGTAGTTCGCGTCTCCCAGCGCCCAACCGCGATGGGTCGATCCGGCCAGCTCCTCCTTCGTGTCGCGGCTGATGCCCGACGTGATCAGCTCGCCGTAGGCTTGCTCGCGGGCGAAGGGCGTGTTGCCAAGCGACCAGAACAGCGGATGCGGCGTCACGAGCCGGTCATGCGCGAGCCCCGCGTAGTGCCGGTGGCTCGACCACGGGAACTGCGCCGGATCCGAAACCATGCCGGCCCGCACCGGGTTCAGGTCGATGTAGACCATGCAGGCCAGCAGGTAGCGCTCGGCCTGGATCAGCGTCGAGCGATAGCGGCCTTCGAACAGCGTGCCCGTGCGCTGCTGCCGCGTGTTGAAGTGGCGCACGTACCGGCGACCGACGGCCTGCATCATCGCGGGCAGGCCCGTTTCGGTCTCCGGGGTGGCCAGCAGGTGGAAGTGGTTGCCCATCAGCACGTAGCTGTGGATCGCCACCTTGAGCTCGCGCGAGTAGGTCTCGAAGAGCTCGAGGAGCAGCCGGTAATCGTCCTCGCCGGCGAAGAGAGGCTGGCGGTTGTTGCCGCGCTGGATCACATGGTGCGGGTAGCCGGGAAGCGTGAGCCGGGGAAGACGTGCCATTCGAGCGCCAAATTGGAATCTGACCCCGATTATCGGGTCGGCGTCGGCTGACGACGGGGTACGAGCCGCACCGACAGCGGCGAGCACGGCCGCGTCCCACAATGGCTGAACCCTAGACGGGGAGGACGCCGTGCCATTTGCTGTCTACATGATCGGTTTCCTGGTGTTCATGGCCGGTGTGGTGTGGGCCGCCGTCGTCGTCGGCGTGCCGCAGCTCTACATCACCTTCGGCGTGCTCGCGCTCATCGTGATCGGCGCGCTGGTCGCGTTCGGCCGCTCGCGCAACCGCCACCACCACGACCGCCGCCGCCACCAGAACTACTAGCCCGCTAGTCGGCCGCCTGCGCCGCCGCCGGGAACCGCACCGCTTCCAGGTCCTGCAAGCCGAACTCCGCGAGGAGCGCGCGCAGGCGCTGCGCTGCGCTGCGCTTTCGCTTTCCGGTGTAGCGCGCCAGGATCAGCTCGTTCTTCATGCTGTGCTCCCAGCCGACCAGCTCGGTCACCGTCACCGAATAGCCGCACGCCTCCAGGTAGAGACAGCGCAGCACGTTGGTGAGCTGGCTGCCCACCTCGCGCGTGTGCAACGGGTGACGCCAGAGCTCGGCCAGCGGCGTGCGCGAGAGCGACAGGGCCTTGCCCTGCCGCAGATGCGCCGCGACCTCGGCCTGGCAACACGGCACCAGCACCATGCCGGCCGCGTGCTTGCGCAGGCCGAAGGCGATGGCGTCGTCGGTGGCGGTGTCGCACGCGTGCAGCGCGGTCACCATGTCCACGCGCTCGGGCAAGGCGGCGTCATCGGCCGCGTCGGCTGCGCTGGTATGCAGGAAGTGCATGCGCCCGAAGCCGAAGCGCTGGGCCAGTGATCGCGAACGCTCCACCAGGTCCTGGCGCGTCTCGATGCCGAACACCTTCCCGCGGCCGGAAGGCTGCAGCGAGAGGTCGTAGACGATGAAACCGAGGTAGGACTTGCCGGCGCCGTGGTCCACGATGGTCGGGCCTTCGTCGCCCTGCGGCAGCTCGCGCAGCAGCTGGTCGATGAACTGGTGCAGGTGGTAGACCTGCTTCAACTTGCGGCGCGAATCCTGGTTGAGCTTGCCCTCGCGCGTGAGGATGTGCAGCTCCTTGAGCAGCTCGGTCGACTGGCCCGGCCGCAGCTGCAGTTGTTCCGCCGCGCTCATGACCGCCCCGCCCCGAGTGCTTGCCAGCCCGCTGGGCCGAGTCGCTCCAGCGTACGGATGTTCGTCTTGTAGATTGCTTCGGCCTCAGGGAAGGCGGCGACGGCGCGGTCCATGCTCTCTTCGCGCAGCAGGTGCAGCACGGGCCACGGCGAGCGATTGCTGAAGTTGGCCATGTCGTCCTCGTCCGTGCCGGCGAAAACGAACGCCGGATGGAAGCTGGCCAGCTGCAGCACGCCCTCGAGCTTGCGACGTTGCAGCAGGCGTTCGCCCTGGCGCACGAGGTCGTTGAACAACAGGAACTCGTCGAAGCCGCGCGGCACCACCAGCAGCGTGGTGTCGCGCCGGCTCGCCTCGAGCGCGAGCAGATCGGTGATCTCCGCGTCGAGTTGCTCGACCACGCCCGGGACATCCTCCGAGGCGCAGGCAGCCAGATGCACCTGGCCTTTCACGTGCACCGCCTTCGCGAACGGGCACAGGTTGAGCCCGATCACCGCACGCTCGAGCCAGCGGCGGGTGTCGTCGAGCACCTGAGTTGAAGAGGGATGAGAGCCGTCGGCCATGGGGGCGCGATTCTAAGAGCGCGGCCTTTTCCCTAGTGCGGGCGCGCTTGTGGCAGGCGCCTGGCCCACGCGGCCAGCCACAGCCCGCAGGCGGCACAGCCGGCCGTGACGAGCCAGCTCCATTGCCAGCCCCCTGCCCTCGCGGCGACCCAGGCGACGGCAGGCGGACCGAGGAACTGGCCGAGAGCCGACCACTGCTGCATCCAGCCGACGGTGGTGGAGACGGTGTCTTCGCCGGGGGCGAGCCGCACCGCGAGCGAGAACAGCGTGCCGGGGATCACGCCGCCGACCGCGGAGAAGGCCAGCACCGCGACATAGCGGAGCACCGGTCCGGCGCCGGTCGCGGGCAGCGCGCCGGAGAACGCCAGGACGGCGGCCGCCGCCATGGTGATGTAGCCGATCGCGAGCAATCGGGGCGCCGGCACGCCGCGTTGGAGCAGGCGGCCCGACGCGAGGTTGCCCGTCATGTTGACCGCCGCGGCGAACGCCGTGGCCGCGGCAGCGGTCGAGGGCGCGATGCCGGCGGCGAGGTAGATCGACGGCAGGAAGCCGATCACCGCCAGCCACTGAGCGGAATACACGCCGAAGGCGAAGGCGACCAGCCACGGACCGGGCGCGGCCAGCGTGCGGCGGATGCGGGCGGACCACTGCGCGGGACCGGCGCCGGCCGTGTGGGGATCTCGCGGCAACTGACTCGCCAGCGCGAATGCCATCACCAGCGACAGCGCGCCGAGCAGCCACCACCAGCCCGGCCAGCCGGCCCATGCCATCCACGCGGGACCGCACAGCAGGGCGAGCGCGGTCGCGAACGGCATGTACGCCCCCCAGACCCCGAGCATCGCGCTCATGCGTTGTGCGGCAACCAAACGGCGGATGAGCCCCGGCGCGGGCATGGAGGCGAGCAGGAATCCGAGGCCCTCGAGGGCGCGAAGCGCGAGCAGCGCCGCGGGCGTCGTGACGAATCCACCGGCGATGCTGGCGGCACCCGTGAGCGCCAGGCCCGCCACCATCGTCCGCTTCAGGCCCAGGCGATCGGCCGCGAGGCCGACCATCAATCCGAGCGTCATCCCGGCGAACTGCACCAGCGACAACAGGAACCCGGCTTCGACCAGCGTGAGACCGAGCGCCTCGCGCAATACGGGAATGGCGGGCGGCAGCTTGCCGACGTGGACCGCGGCCGCGACGCCGCCCGCGACCACCAGCCAGGCGCGGCCCTCGCCCGCCGGCTTCACGGCAGCAGATGCCGGCCGGTGAGCCGTTCGTGCTCGCGCGCCGCGAAGCGGTCGGTCATGCCCGCGATGTAGTCGGCGACGGCGCGCTCGCGATCGCCTCGCGCATCGAAGCCGCCGCCCATCTGCACCGGGTCGGCGACGTAGGCGGCGAACAGGTCGCGCACGACGTCCTTGGCGAAGCCGGTCGTCTCCATCACCTGCGGATGGCGATAGAGGTTGTGCAGCAGGAACTGCTTGAGGGTCGCCGATTGCGCCTGCATCCCGGAACTGAATTGCACCAACGGCCTGGCCGAGCGCGCGGCATCGGCGCTGTCCACGCCACTGGCGCGCAGCGCCTCCTGCGTGGCGTCGATCACGTCGTAGACCTGCGCGCTGAGCATCCGGCGGATCGACTCGTAGAGCACGCGGCGTCCTTGCAGCTGCGGGTGCTCGGCGAGGGTCTGGCGGCGGAAACGCTCGAACAGCGGGACGGCCTCCAGCTGCTCGATGGTGATCAGGCCGGATCGCACGCCGTCGTCGATGTCGTGCGCGTTGTAGGCGATCTCGTCGGCCAGGTTGCACAGCTGCGCTTCCAGGCTGGGCTGCGTCCGATCGAGGAAGCGGCGGCCGACGCCTCCCGGCTCGCGCTGCTCCAGCTTCTCGGCGTTGGTGCGCGAGCAGTGCTTGAGGATGCCCTCGCGGGTCTCGAAGCAGAGGTTCAGGCCGTCGAAGGCGGGATAGCGCTCCTCCAGCTGGTCGACCACTCGCAGGCTCTGCAGGTTGTGCTCGAAGCCGCCATGCGCCTGCATGCAGTCGTTCAGCGCGTCCTGCCCCGCGTGGCCGAAGGGCGTGTGGCCCAGGTCGTGGGCGAGCGCGATGGCCTCGACCAGATCTTCGTTCAGGCCCAGCGGCCGCGCGATGGAGCGGCCCAGCTGCGCCACCTCCAGCGAATGCGTCAGGCGGGTTCGGAACAGGTCGCCTTCGTGGTTGAGGAACACCTGGGTCTTGTAGACCAGGCGGCGGAAGGCGGTCGAGTGAACGATGCGATCGCGATCGCGCTGAAACCCGGTGCGGGTGGGCGCGGCCGGCTCGGCGTGGCGGCGGCCACGCGAGCGGTTCGGTTCGGAAGCGTAGGGAGCCAGGGCCATGGCGGAGGCGGCGGCGCCGCGCTCAGGCGGTGCAGTGCTTCAGCACCTCGCGCACGACGGCTTCGGGCGCAGGCCGGACGACGGCGCGGCCGGGCGAATCGATCACCACGAAGCGGATGTCGCCGGCTTCGGATTTCTTGTCGACGCGCATGAGTTCCAGGTAGCGGTCGGCGCCGAGCTGAGGGCCTTTCACCGGAAGGCCGGCAGCCTCGATCAGTGCGCGCAGGCGCGCGGTGAATGCGTCGTCCACCAGGCCGAGCCGGCGCGAGAGCTCCGCGGCCATGACCATGCCGCAGCCCACGGCTTCGCCATGCAGCCACTCGCCGTAGCCCAGGCCCGCTTCGATCGCGTGCCCGAAGGTGTGTCCGAAGTTGAGGATGGCGCGCAGGCCGGATTCGCGCTCGTCCTGGCCGACCACCCAGCCCTTGATCTCGCAGCTGCGGCGCACGGCGTGGGCGACGGCGGCCGGTTCGCGGCGCATCAAGGCCGCGAGGTTGGCTTCGATCCAGTCGAGGAACGCCATGTCGGCGATCGGGCCGTACTTGATCACCTCGGCCAGGCCGGCGCTGAACTCGCGCGCCGGCAGCGTGGCCAGCGTGTCGAGGTCGCAAACGACGCGCTGCGGCTGGTAGAACGCGCCGATCATGTTCTTGCCCAGCGGATGGTTGATCGCGGTCTTGCCACCCACCGAGGAATCGACCTGGGCGAGCAGCGTGGTGGGCACCTGCACGAAGGGCACGCCGCGCATGTAGCAGGCCGCGGCGAATCCGGTCATGTCGCCGACGACACCGCCGCCGAGCGCGAACAGCACGGTCTTTCGATCGCTCGTGTGCGAGAGCAGCGCGTCGAAGATCCGGTTGAGGGTGGACCAGTCCTTGTGCTCCTCGCCGTCGGGCAGGACCACGTGATGCACCTGCGCGAAGCGGCCGCGCAACGCGGTGGACAGGGGTTCCAGGTAGATCGGCGCGATGGTTTCGTTCGTCACGACCATCGCGGCGGCGGAGCGCGGCAGCTGTGACCAAGTGGCGGCGTCACCCAGCAGGCCGGTGCCGATGACGATGGGATAACTGCGGTCGCCCAGCTCGATGGCGATCTCGTGCAGGACGGCGGGCTGGGTCGCGGGGGCGGGCATAGGCCCCGCAGTTTAAGGGCGGGCGCCGGCTCAGGAGGACGGCAGCACGCCGGCCAGTTCCAGCTGCATCAGGATCATGTTCACGAGAGTCGGCACGGAAGGCCGACCGGTCTCGATGACGAAATGCGCGGTCTCGCGGTAGAACGGATCGCGCTCTTCGTACATCTGGCGCAACCTCGCCTGCGGATCGTTGACCTGCAGCAGCGGCCGCTGAGTGTCGTGGCGCAGGCGCCGGAACAGCTCCTCGGGCGTGGAGCGCAGGTAGAGCACATGGCCCGCGCCGCGAAGCACGGCGCGATTCGCTTCGCGGAGCACCGCGCCGCCGCCGGTCGCCAGAACGCGCGGCTCGGCCGCGGCCAGCTCCGTCAGGACTTCCTGTTCGATATCGCGAAAACGCGCTTCGCCCTCGCGGGCGAAGAACTCACGGATCGAGCAGCCCAGTCGCTGCTCGATCGCGTGGTCGGAATCGCTGAAGGGAAGGTTCAGCCGCCGCGCGAGGCTGCGGCCGACGGTGGATTTGCCGGACCCGGGAAGGCCCACGAGGACGAGGCTTTGCACGTCCGCGTGGCCGTCCCCATCAGCGCGCCGCGCTGCGGTCGGCAATCATCTTGGGGGTGATGAAGACCAGCATTTCCTGCTTGTTGGCAGTGCGCTGGCGGTTGCGGAACAGGACGCCGACCCCCGGCAGTTCGCCCAGCACGGGCACCCGCGATTCCGCTTCGGTTTCGGTCAGCTCGAAGATGCCGCCGATCACGACCGTGCCGCCGTTGTCCACCAGCACCTGGGTGCGGATGTGCTTGGTGTTGATCGCGATGCCGGCCGCCGTGGTCTCGCCGCGGCTGTCCTTGTTGATGTCCAGGTCCAGGATGATGTTGCCTTCCGGCGTGATCTGCGGCGTCACTTCCAGCTTGAGCGTGGCCCGGCGGAAAGCAACCGAGGTCGCGCCGCTGGACGTGGCCTGCAGGTACGGGAACTCGGTGCCCTGCTCGATGAGCGCCTTGGTCTTGTCGGCCGTCACGATGCGCGGGCTGGAGACCAGCTTGCCCTTGCCGTCGGCCTCCAGCGCGGAGATCTCCAGGTTCAACAGGCGTGTCAGGTTCGACTCGAACAGGGAGATCGCGAAGGTCGCGGGCGAAGAGCCGCCCACGCCGACGGACGGCAGGTTCACGAAATCACCGGCGGTGGTGCCGACGTTGTCGCCCAGGATGGCGGGCTGGCCCGCCTGGACATCCGGCGCGATGTAGGTCGGGCCGAACATCGCATTGCGGGTTCCGTTCAAGGTGAACGGCCGGCCGCCCAGTCGCACGCCCAGCGACTTGCCGAAGGTGTCCGACGCTTCGACGATGCGGGCTTCGATCAGCACCTGCGGCACGGGGATGTCCAGCTGCGAGATGAGGGTCTGCACCGCTTCCAGGCGCGACGGGATGTCGGTGACGAACAGCTGGTTGGTCCGGGTCTCCGAGATCACGCTGCCGCGCGTTGACAGGATCTTGGTCGCCCCCGCCGCGCCGGTGCCCATCAGGCCCGCCGCGATTTCGGCGGCCTTGGTGTAGTTGAGCTGGAACGACTGGGTTCGCAGCGGCTCCAGGGTCTGGATGGCGGCACGGGACTCGAGGTCCAGCTTCTCCTTGGCTGCGATCTCGTCCTTGGGCGCGATCCACAGCACGTTGCCGCTCTTGCGCATGCCCAGGCCCTTGGCCTGCAGGATGATGTCCAGAGCCTGGTCCCACGGCACGTCCTTCAGGCGCAGCGTGACGGCGCCCGACACGGAGTCGGAGGTGACGATGTTGAAGTTGGTGAAGTCCGCGATCACCTGCAGCAGGGAACGCACTTCGATGTTCTGGAAGTTCAGCGACAGTTTCTCGCCGGTGTAGCCGGGGCCTTGCGACACCTTGTTGGGATCGACGCGTTGCGGGCGCACCTCGACAACGAACTGGTTGTCGCTCTGGTACGCGCTGTGTTCCCACTGGCCGCGCGGCTCGATCACCACGCGCACGCGGTCACCGACCTGGGTGGTGGTGATGGACTGCACCGGCGTGCCGAAGTCGGTCACGTCTAGGCGGCGGCGCAGGCCTTCGGGCAGCGAGGACTTCAGGAATTCCACGACCAGTTGCTGGCCCTGCTGCTTGATGTCGACGCCGACCTGGTTGTTGGGCAGCTCGACGTGAACACGGCCGGCGGCGTCCGCGCCGCGGCGGAAGTCGAGGTCCTTGATCGGCTGCGTGTCGCGGTTGCGGCTCTCCGCGAAGGCGGTGCCGGCAGGGGATGGCGCGGGGCTGGCCGTAGCGACGGGCTCGAGCGAAACCAGCAGCGAGTTGCCTTCGATCTGGGCCTTGTAGCCGGTGGGCGCCTTCAGGTTGAGCACGAGGCGCGTGCGGTCACCGGCCGTGACGACGTTGACCGAGCGCAGGTTGCCTTGGTTCAGTTCGACCGAGGAGCGACCCAGTCCGTTGGTGGCGCCGGGGACGTCCAGCGCGATGCGCGCCGGCGTCTGGATCGTGAAGCCGGCCGGCACCGCGGGCAGGGCCTTGGAGAAGTCGATGCGCACCACCTCGACGCCGCCCTGGATCGAGCCGCTGACGTTCTGGATGACGGTCTGCGCTCTCGCGGACACGCTTGCCACGAGCGCAAGCAGGCCGCCGACGCAGGCGATGAGCAACCGCCCGGACATGGTTTTCTGTTTCTTCATTTCGCCCTCTCTTGTAGTTGGAGCGTCGCGGTGCGCTCGATCCACTCGCCCGCGGCGTCCTGCACGATCTCGCGCAGCACGACCTCGGCCTCGTCGACCTTGACGATCTTTCCGTAGTTCTGGCCGAGGTAGTTGCCCGGCTTGACCTGGTACAGCAGCTTGTCCACCCGGACCAGGGCGACCGGCTTGCCTTGCTTGAGCAGGCTGCCGACCATGGCCATGGTGTCCAGCGGGAAGCTCTCCAGGGGCTCCTTGTGACGCGCGAGTTCCGGCGCGAGCAGCGCAGTGCTGGTGGTGGACTGCGTCGCTTCGCGCTTGAGCGCCTGCGTGAGCTTCTGGTTGCTGAACGGATCGAAGGCGTTGGCCTGGGTGTAGCCCTGGGGGGTGAATTTCTTGGGCTCGGGGATGGGCTCCACCTTGGGGCGCGTCTGGGCCCGCTGCTGCTTCATCCAGGCCTGGAGTTCGTCCTGATCGGAACTGGCGCAGCCGCCCAGGGCGGCAGCCAGCACGGCGGCGAATGCGATGCGCTGCGTGATCATTTCTTCTTGGCTCCCGGCCCAGTGGCCTTGCGCTGCTTCTGAACTTCGTCCGCGTCGAGATAGCGGAAGGTCTTGGCCTGCGCCTCCATCGCCAGCATGCCGTCTTTTCCAGGCACTATGGAGAGGTTGTTGAGCGTCACGATGCGCGAGAGGTTGGCTACGTCCGCGGTGAAGGCGCCGACGTCGTGGTACCGCCCTGTCACCTTCAACGCGATGGGCAGTTCCGCGTAGTACTCCTTCACGTTCACTTGGCCGGGGCGGAACAATTCGAAGGTCAGGCTGCGACCCAGGCCCGCCTGGTTGATGTCGGAGAGCAGCGCATCCATCTCCGCCTTGCTGGGCAGCTGCTTTTCCAGCTGGTCGACGTACTTCTGGACTTCCTCGCGTTGCTGCTTGAGCGCGGCCAGGTTCACGGCCTGACCCAGCTTCTTGGTGAAGTCCGCCTTGAGCGTTTTTTCCTTGGCGAGCTCGGCTTCCAGCTCGGTGGCGGAGTTCGAGATCCAGGCGAACCACAGGGCGGCGACGATGCCCGCCGTCAGGGCGACGCAGGCCAGCAG
>Ga0247819_10002140_pt1 | contig 10335 bp, 11 predicted proteins | sample 13C_Xylose_Day6_FD_193428 | JGI IMG/M metagenome (GOLD analysis project Ga0247819, IMG submission 193428) | Soil microbial communities from agricultural site in Penn Yan, New York, United States - 13C_Xylose_Day6 | ecosystem: Environmental > Terrestrial > Soil > Agricultural land | place: USA... | reverse complement strand
GGCGGATGAGCCGCCGCGCCCGACACCCCGGGTGATGGCGATGCGAGCGGCGTTGCGACAGCCGTCATCGCTGCCTCGGCCGGGGCGGAAGCGACGCTCGCCGCCCCCCGGGGATCCGGCGCGTCTAGCGACGGCGGCTGACGGTCGCATGCTGCGACCGTCAGCAGGACGCACAGGCCCAGACGCGCCGGGCCCGTCACGACTGCGCCGCCCTGGCTTCACTGAGCATGGCGCCGGCGCGATCCAGAATGTCGGCACAGGTCTGGACATAGTCGAGGTACTCGGGCGTGACCTGGTCGGCCGACCGGGGCACGCGCCGGCCGTTCTGGTTCGCATCTCGCCGCGCTTCCATGCTCACGCCGTAGTTGCCGGCGCCGAAGATCAGATCGCCAAAACTGACGTCGGCCGTTCGGGCAACACGCGCCATCAGGTCGCCGGGCAAGAGGTCCGTGCCGTTGCGCAGGGGGGCGAACGATGAGCGGCACTCTAGCGCACGCAGCATAAGGGCGTCCGGCGCCAGGGAAGCGGCGACGGAAACAGCCGGAGCCGAGGCGGCTTCGGCAGGCGTCGCATCCGTTCCGGATTCGGTTTTACCGCAGGCCGAAAGGGCCAGGCCGCCGATCAGAAGGGCGGCGGATGCGCGGGACAGGGGACGGGATCGAACGGCCATCAAGGGCTCCTCGCTGAAGACATGAAGAGCCGGACGGCTCGCCCGTCTTCTAGGCGCTGAGCCGCACGCGCGCGGCGCCATGGATATGGGAGGCTAGAGGCGGAGCTGTCCGCGCTGGACGGCCGCGAACACTGCCTCGCCTCGGGAGTTGACCTCGAGCTTGCGATAGATGGCCTTGACGTGATCCCCGACCGTCAATGGCGAGATGCCCAGTTCGCGCGCGGCCGACTTGTAGCTGCAGCCACGGGAAAAGAGGGTCAGCAGTTCAGTTTCGCGCGGCGTCAGGCGCTCCGCCGCCGGTACGGCGACGGCGACCGGCTCCCGGAACCTTTCCAGCAGAAAGACAGCCGCCGCCGCGCTGATCGGAGCGCCGCCATCCAGGGTCACGCGAATAGCGTCCAGCACGGCCTGGGTCGAGCTGTCTTTCAGCAGATAGCCGTCGGCGCCCGCGCTCAGGGCCGCCAGCACCGTATCCCGGTCGCCGAAGGCCGTGATGACCAGCGAGCGCGCGCCCGCCGCCTTCACCAGGGGAATAAAGTCCAGGCCGCTGCCGTCAGGCAGGCCAAGATCGGTCAGCACCAGGTCGGGTTGGGCGGCCAGCAGGTCGGATGTCTCGCCCAGGCAGGCGGCCACGCCGCACAGCGTCAGATCCTCCGCCTCATCGATGATGTGGAGGAAATGATCCCGAACGGGCCCGCTGTCCTCCAGCACCCCGATGCGTCGCGGTTGTCGCCTTCCCGTCATGCCGCCTGCCTGGCTTCCATCGCGATCGGCACATCAAGAACCACCGCCGTTCCCGGCTGCTCGTCGAGGAAGGCCAGTCTTGCGCCCAGCGCCGTCGCTCGGCTGCGCATGTTGCCCAGACCATGACCGCGAGTTTGCGACGCATCATTCGCGGCTGCGTCCGTTCCCTTGCCGTTGTCGGAAATCCGCACCCGCAGTTCGCCGTCCACATGGTCGGACACGACGATGTCGATGCGATCTCCGCCCGAGTGCTTCATGGCGTTGGTGACGGCTTCCTGCATGATGCGGAACACCTGCAGGACGTCCTGAGGGGCCAGATCCGCAGTCCCGGTCCGCTCCACGCGCCAGCCGAAGTCGAAGCCGGCGTCCTGCACACGCGGGCGGACGCGGGTCTCGAACACCGCCAGCATGGCGTCCAGCGATGCACCGGCCGTATCGGCGGAGTCGATCATCAGGCGGATTTCGTCCATCACGCCCTGAAGGCTCTCGGCCACACGCTCGTTGTCCACGGCGCCGCGCCGCACCGAGAGCAACAGGCCCACCAACTGGCCGCCCACACCATCGTGCATGTCACGCATCAGACGGCGACGCTCTTCGCTGCGCGCCTCGCGGTCGATCAGTTCGCGCTCGCGCTCGTGCGCCTGGGCCAACTCGATTTCGCGCGCCCGCAGCCGGGTCTCCAGCATGGCGTTCAGTCCGACGGCCGAGCGGAACAGGGTGAAATTGCGCTGCACGAAGGCCGCGACGAAAGCGAGCAGCAGCAAGGGCGCGGCGTCAATCAGGTATCCGCCGGCTAGCAGCCCGAACTTTTCGCCCACGCCGTCCAGGGCCAGGCAGACCGCGCAGACCGAAAGCAGGGCCGCCTCCAGATGCCGGTCCTCGGCGACCGTGGCGAAATGCCAGACCAGTCGCGCCACCACCATCACGCCGGCGATCAGGGAGAACCAGCTCCAGCCTTCTGACGCCAGGTCGAATCCTTCGGGCATGGGCATGGCGTAGAGGCAGACCAAGACCGCGGCGTTGAACAACAGCCAGATCACTTCGACGGCTGTCTGCCCCCAGAGCGCCGGCCGCCGGGTCCAGGCGTCGATGAAGCACAGCAGGCTGGAGGCAATCAGGGTGTTGATGGCGAAGAAGGCGGCCATCCGCCCCGTGCCGCCGAAGGGCAGGTCGAAAACCAGGCCATAGGCCGCAAAGGCCGTCCACGACCAGCACAGCACCATCAGCCAGGCGGCGAAGCGTCGATCCTGCGAGCGGAACACCATGATCGCGGCGAACAGGCCCAGGATGAAGGTCAGTCCGCCGCCCAGCAGGCGATAGTCCAGCGATTGCCAGAAGCGCAGGGCCGTGGCCTCCCGCACCTGTTCGTGAGCGCCCATGAGCGGCGCGATCAGGTCGGTGTAGGGGAAGCCCTGACGAACCGTGATGAAGGATATCTCGTTCTCACCAGCCTTCAGCAAGCCGGCCGGCAGATGCAACAGGTAGGGACGCTGGCCATGGAAGGTCTGGCGACCGAACTCCATCTCTCCGACCTGATGGACCAGCGAGCCGTTCACACGGATGATGAAGTTGTCGACCTGCTGGTAGGCCACCATGCCAAGACCTCCGGAAGGCGCCTCGTCCAGGTCAAAGAAGGTGCGCAGCGACAGGTAGGCCGGATCGCAGCAGTCGGTGTAGGGCAGGTTGATCTTTTCGTGAGGCGCGGCGTCGGCCGCCGCAGGCGTGGGCGCCTTGAGCTCCGCCAGTTCGGCCCGGCTGAACTCGATGCGGTCGATCGCGCCGAGTTGCGGGCGCGGCCCCCAGGGCGCCGAAAACAGACCCCAGAACAGGCCTTGCATCAGCAGGATCGTCAAGCCGAGACGCAGCAACCTCTTCCTGCGGGATGAGACTGCAGTGGTCGACGTCCCTGATTGTCCCGTCTCGTCGTACGCAGACCTGCGCGCCATTCAGCCCTCCCGGAAACCATCGTTCTGCTGCGGCTTTAAAGCCAAGCTGGCTCATGCTGCAATGCGGCAGAGGATGGTTCCCCCATATCCATGGTGCTGATGTCGGACGGAACGGCCGCCTAGAACGGCGACGGGTGATCTTCCTGACCAAGGAAAGGCCCGCAACGTCGTGCGCCGAGAGGCGCCTCCAGAGGACCTTTCGATGAAGAAGACCATGCTTCTCGCCATCGCCAGCCTGATGATGGCCGGCCCCGCCTTCGCCCAGTCCGCGCACATGACGGCCAACTACGGTGAAATCCGACTGAGCGCCGGCTTCAACCCTGATCCCTACCGCGTCGAAATGCATGCTGGCGGCGGCGTGAACGGCGCCCACCTGCCCGGATCCTGCATCGGCAGCATCAGCGAGGCGCCCGACTTTGAAGTCACCTACTCGGCCGGCAGCCTGCCCCTGGTTTTTCGCACGGTCTCGCGCGCAGACACCACCCTGATCATCAACGGCCCCGACGGCCGTTGGTACTGCGACGACGACAGCTTCGGCGACGGGGACGCCGAGGTTCGCTTCAACCGCCCGCAAAGCGGCACCTACGACGTCTGGGTCGGAGTGTTCGGGGGCGATACCGCTCCGGCGACGCTCCTGATCACTGAAACCCCCTGATCCTGAGCCGAAGACCGCCCTCCGCCTGTCACGGAGGGCGGTCGACCTGCTCGAAAGCAAACCTTCATGTCCAACGACCCCATATCCGTCACCACCCGAACCTCGTGGATCTCTCGTCTGGGCTCGGCCTTTGGCGGGGTTCTGACGGGACTGGCTCTCATTCTGGCCAGCATCGCCCTTCTGGCCTGGAACGAGGGACGTTCCGTGCAGTCCATTCGCGCCAACAAGGAGGGCGCCGGCGCCGTCCAGGCCGTCAGCCCGGACCGCATCCTGTCGTCAAACGAGGGACGGCTGATCCACGTATCGGCCCCCGCGGTCGCTTCGGATCAACGCCGGGACGCCGCCCTGGGCGTCTCCGCCGACGGCCTGATCCTGACCCGCAAGATCGAATATTATCAGTGGATCGAAACCGGCAAGTCGGAAACCCGCACCCGTCTGGGCGGCGGCGAGGAAACCGTCACCACCTACAGTTATGATCGTCAGTGGACCGCGACGCCGGCGGATTCCAGCCGCTTCCAGCAGCCCGCCGGTCATCAGAACCCCGCCCCCGTGATCAAGAACGCCGACTTCCGGGCCGAACGCGCCAGACTCGGCGCCTTCACCCTCGATGGCGCCGTGCTGGATCAGGTCGTCGCAGACCGCCCTCTGCCCCTGACCCCGGAGCAGGCCGCGACGGCAGCTTCCGCCCTGTCGCGACCGACGCGTGTGGTCGAAGGCGCCTTCTATGTGGGCGCCGACCCGGCTGCGCCCGAGGCCGGCGACATGCGCGTGACCTATCTGGTCGCGCCGCAGAACAGCATCCTGAGCGTGGTCGGCGCCCAGACCGCCGACACGCTGCAGCCCTATCCGACCAGGGCCGGGGCGCCGATCCTGATGGTTCGCGCCGGAACGGCCTCGGCCGACCAGATGTTCGCTCAGGCCAAGGCGGCCAACCAGACCATGAGCTGGGTGCTCCGCGGGCTCGGCCTGGTGGTCATGATCGCCGCCTTCGGGATGGTGCTGGCGCCGCTGGGTGTACTGGCCGACGTGGTGCCCTTGTTCGGCTCGATCATCCGCACGGGCACGGGACTGGTCGCCGCCGCCGCCGGTCTGATCGTCAGCCTGGTGGTCATCGCCCTGGCCTGGTTTGTCTATCGCCCCCTGATCGCCATCGCGGTCATCGCCGTCGCAGCGGCTTGCGGAGGGGTTGTATTGTGGCGTGGCCGGCGAAAGCCCGGACAGGCGAGAACAGCCAACCTTGGTCGCTAGCGGACACGCCAACGCACCGGGATGACCTGCGCCAGCGTCGCCCGGGCGCCCGCCGCCCACCGGGTATCAAGTTGACGCCTTTGACGACCCCAAGGGAGAAGAGCCGAGCAGGCCGTGGAAGCCTGTCCGTCACAAGGTTCTCGTAAATCCTAGGGCTCCAGCTCGATGTCCCAGTACAGGTAGTCCAGCCAGCTCTGGTGCAGATAATGGGGCGGGAAGCGGCGGCCGGCTTCCTGAAGTTCCCATGAGTTGGGCTGGTGGGCGGTGCGGCGCAACAGGGGCATGCCGGCCTGCTGGGGCGTGCGCCCGCCCTTTCTCAGGTTGCAGGGGCCGCAGGCGGCGACGATGTTCTGCCAGGTGGTGCGCCCGCCGCGCGAGCGGGGGATGACGTGGTCGAAGGTCAGGTCCTGGGCCAGCCCCTGTTCGCCGCAGTACTGGCAGGCGAAACCGTCGCGCAGGAAGACGTTGAAGCGGGTGAAGGCGGGCTTGCGGTCCTGATCGACGTAGGACTTCAGCGAGATGACGCTGGGCAGTTGCATCTCCATCGACGGGCTGCGCACCACCTTGTCATAGGTGGCGACCACGTCGACGCGCTCCTGCCAGACGGCCTTGACCACTTCTTCCCAGGGCCAGATCGACAGGGGGTAATAGGACAGGGGCCGGAAGTCGGCGTTCAGCACCAGAGCCGGAAAGCCGGACGGAGGGCGGGTCAGGACCTGCATCAGGCCCTCCCGCTCATACGGGGGGATACCGAGGCGACAGGAGTGAGGACACGTCTCCTTCCCTAGTCTGACAGCTTGAGCCTACGCCCGATTCTCCCTCATCGCCATGACCGACATGCAGCTTTTTCGTGACGCCGCCTCAGAAGACCTCGACCAGTTCGAAACGCTCGCAGACCACCTTCATGCCCGGCGCCCAGGCGCCTTCGCGGCGGTAATAGGCCTCGTGCGCGTCGCGCCACCATTCATAGGTCAGGTCGCCCTCCCCCTCGGCGCGGGCGAAGTCTTCGCTCACCTGCTCGAAGGGCATGATCTCGACCTCGGTGGTGCGGATGGCGCAGCGCGGAACGCCGGCGCCGTCCAGGATGACGCTGATCTCGCCCACCGTCGGCATGATGTCCGCCTCGCATGCCGCCAGCGACGAACAGGTGGCCGTCTTGCCGCCCGCCAGCACCAGGGCCAGCAGTTCGTCCGCCAGTTCAGGACTGTCGCCGAACGGCCAGCGCGACGCGTCGCGATAGGCGGCGGGAACATCGCTCATGGGTCAGTCCTCAGTTTCGACCGGGCGCGCTGGGGAAAGCCGGCAGGCTCCATCCCCACAGCAGGGCGCCCGCGCGCAGGGCGAAGCCCGCCGCCACGGCGACCCCGACCGCTGGCCAGGTCGGCACGGTCGCCGCCTTCAACACCACGAAGAGGCCCGCCGACAACAGGGCGGCGGTGATGTTCAGCTCGCGCCGCAGCAGGATCGACGGCTGGCCCGCCAGCACGTCGCGCACGACGCCTCCGAAGCAGGCCGTCAGCACCCCCATGACGATGCAGATCAGCGGCGCCACGCCATAGGAAGCCGCCTTGGCCGCCCCCATGACGCCATAGGCCGCCAGGCCCACCGCATCCAGCCACAGCAGGGCGCGGAAACGCCAGGTCCGCGCGCCCAGCACCCAGAAAGCCGCCGCCGCCAGCAGGCAGACGGCGATATAGCGCCAGTCCTGCACCCAGAAGACCGGCGCCCCGATCAGCAGATCGCGCAGCGTCCCGCCGCCGACCCCGGTGATGGCCCCGAAGAAGGCGAAGGTGACCAGGTCGTGCTTCTCGCGCGCGGCGGCCAGGGCCCCGGTCGCAGCGAAGACAGCCACGCCCGCAAAGTCCAGAAGCGGCAGCACGGTTTCTGGCCGGGTCAGGTCGGCGTCAATCAGCGGGGTCAAGTCGGCGGGTCCTCCAGCGCGATATCGCCACGCTTGACCCCTCCATACCACCCCCAGAGCAGATGCGCCGCCACTCCGCGATGCGGCCGCCAGATTTCCGCCCGCGCATAGGCCTGTTTCTCATTGGGCCGGTCATCCGCGGCATCGGCCCAGCGCATCGCCTCCTGCAGGGCCACGTCGCCGCCGGGAAAGACGTCCAGCCGTCCCTCGCAGAACATCAGGAAGGTCTCGGCGGTCCACTTGCCCACCCCCTTGATGGCCACGAGGGCCGCAACCGCCTCGGCGTCGTCCAGTCGTTCCAGATGGTCGAAGTCGATGCGGCCTTCGGTCTGGGCCCGCGCGATCTCGTGTCCGTATTTCGCCTTCTGCCCCGACAGGCCGAAGGTGCGCAGCGTCTCCACATCCAGCGCCAGCACCGCATCCGGCGTCACCACGCCGCCCAGCCCCTCGACCGTCCGCTTCCAGATCGAGGCGGCGGCGGCGACCGAAACCTGCTGCTCCACGATCATCCGGAACAGGCCCTCATAGCCGCCGGGCCGCAGCCGCCACTCGAATACGGGCGTCGAGGCGTGCGCCCGCGCCAGCGCCGGATCGGCGGCGGCCAGGGCCTCGCGGGCGGCGGCGATGGAGGGGGCGGTCGGGGCTGTGGCCATGGCTCATGCTAGGCCGAGGTTTCGCTCTTGGGAAAGAGGACGATCGCCCCCCATTCTGACCACGGCCGGAAACCGCTAGGCTGTCCCCATGTTCGCCACCCGCTTCGCTCCCTCGCCCACCGGCCGCCTGCACAAGGGGCACGCCTTCTCGGCGTTGACGGCCTGGACCGCAGCGCGCGAGGCGAACGGGCGCTTCATCCTGCGCATCGAGGACATCGACCCGACCCGCTGCAAGCCGGAATTCGAAACCGCCCTCTACGAGGACCTGGCCTGGCTCGGCCTCGACTGGGAAACACCGGTGCGGCGCCAGTCCGGGCATCTGGCCGACTACGCCGCCGTCGTCGACGCCCTGAACGCGCGCGGCCTGCTCTACCGCTGCTTTCGCACCCGCAAGGAGATTCTCGACGCCATCGGCGACGCCCCGCACGGCCCCGCCGAGGCCGTGCGCCCCGGCCCTCACGCAGCCGACGAGGAAGCGCGCCTGCTGACCGAAGGCCGTCCCTACGCCTGGCGGTTGTCGCTGGATCGCGCACGCGAAACGCTGGGCGAGCTCGCATGGCGTGACCTGTCGTTCATCGAGGAAGGCGTCGGCCCCGGTGGGGAAACCGGCCTGATCCGCGCCCGGCCGGAAACCGCCGGCGATGTGGTGCTGGCGCGCAAGGACGCCGGAACCGCCTATCATCTGGCCGTCGCCCATGACGACGCCCTGCAAGGCGTCACCCACGTCGTGCGGGGCCTGGACCTGTTCGAGGCCACCCACATCCAGCGCCTGATCCAGACCCTGATGGGCTGGCCCGCGCCGACCTATCGCCACCACCGGCTGCTCACTGGCCCGGACGGCCGCCGCTACGCCAAGCGCGACCAGTCCGTAACGCTCGCCGAACTGCGCGCCGGCGGCCTGACACCCGAGGCTCTGCGGACGGAACTTGGGTTCTAATTCCTTCGCAAAAAGAAAGGCGCGGAACCAGCTGGTCCCGCGCCTTTCAATCTCGGAACCCGGATCGGGTTCCTCGGCCTTAGAGAACCTTGAGGTCCACAGCCGAGGTCTTGCCGCGCTGGTTTTCCAGCTCGTATTCGACCTTGGCGTTTTCATCGAGGCCTTGCAGGCCAGCCTTCTGGACAGCGGTGACGTGGACGAAAACGTCCGAGCCGCCGTTGTCGGGCTGAATGAAGCCGTAGCCCTTGGTGGGGTTGAACCACTTGACCGTGCCGGTCGCCATCTTAGCGTCTCCGTAAACGCGCTTTGCCAGGCGGATTTCCATGCTGGAGAATCCGTCAGCCCATCTGGACAAGCTCGTTCAGGCGAAGGAGCGAGACGCGGGTTTGGACCCCACGCAAAATCCGGGCTGCCCGACTTTGTCACCCGACTATCCACAGGTCGTCAACTGTAAAGCGAATCCCGCAGCACAGCGTTTCGGTTAACGCCGCGCCCGCCCGTGCGCGTCTCACAGCGCGCGCAGCAGGCCCATGGCCAGAGCCTGACAGGCGGGTCCGCCGCGCTCGCCGTCATTCGACAGGCCGAACAGGGCCCGCCCTCCCGCCGGATCGACGATGGCGATGGCGTGCCACATCGTGTTCGATCCCTCGTGCGCGATCACCGGCCCCCTGGCCCAGGACTGGGGCGGCAAGACGATCCAGCCATAGGCGTAGGATTGGCCCTCGGCCGGGGTGATCAGCCGCCGCACCGTCCCGGGCTGCAACCAACCGCCGCCTTCGGTCAGGAATATCTGCAGGAATCGGGCGTAGTCCGCCGCCGTCATATGGGCCGTCCCCGCCGGACCGAGCGCCAGGGGATTGTCCGAGCCGTCGTCCTCCGGATCCATGGCGATCGCCGCTTCGCCGGTGCGGCGATGGCCCCGTGCGTTATCGCCCTTCGGCGCGCCGAACCCGGCCGAGGTCAGGCCCAGGGGAGCGAACACTTCCGTCCGCATCGCTTCTTCCCACGACCCGCCCGTGATGGCCTCGATGGCGGCGCCGACCAGCACATAGTTGGCGTTGCCGTATTCAAAGGCTCCTCGCGTCCCCGACGGCGGCGCGACCAGCGCCCGCTCGACGATGGCGCGCCGTTGCTCTGGCAAAGACCTGACGTCGGCTCGCGCCGTCATCAGCCAGGCCATGCCCATGACGGGTTCGTCCTTCAGGCCCGCCCTGTGGGTCATGAAGTCGTCCAGCGTGGCACCGTCCCAGCCCGCGTCAATGCTCAGGCCCGGGAAGGCCTCGGCCAACGGCATGTCCCAGCGCGCCCGACCCTGTTCGACCAGCCGCGCGAAAACCGCCACCGTCATCGCCTTGGTGTTGGAGCCCAGGTGCCAGCGGTCGCTCGCCAGCGCCGAGACCTCGTTCCCCGCCTGCCGCACGCCGCGTACGCCAGACCATTCCAGTCCCTGCGTCGTCACCATGCCGCCCGCAAGAGCCACCGGCTTCGCGCCGTCGAAGGCGGCCGCCAGCGCTGCATCAAAGGCTGTCACCGGCTCGGCGTTTGCGACGGCCGGCAGGAC
>Ga0247819_10002138_pt1 | contig 10335 bp, 11 predicted proteins | sample 13C_Xylose_Day6_FD_193428 | JGI IMG/M metagenome (GOLD analysis project Ga0247819, IMG submission 193428) | Soil microbial communities from agricultural site in Penn Yan, New York, United States - 13C_Xylose_Day6 | ecosystem: Environmental > Terrestrial > Soil > Agricultural land | place: USA... | reverse complement strand
CCCAGGCGCCCAGCCAGTAGGGCAGCAGCGCGTCGAACTCAGGGGGCTGGCCCAGCAGTGTGGGCGCCAGCCAGGAGGTGCCGCCGGCCGCCAGCTCGTGCATGTAGCCGAAGGCGGCGACGTCGGCGTTCTTCCACGGGTCGCGGCCGATGAAGCCGGGCAGCACGTACGCCGCGCAGAACAGCAGCAGGGCCAGGCGCGGCAGCCGCCGCACGGCGCTCTGGGCGACGATGGCGGGGGTCGGCTTGTTCACTCGTGGGCGGAGGAGGGCCAGTAAAAAAGGGCAGCGCGGTCGCCCGTGCTGCCCTTTGATTTCCGGCGGGCCGGTTTACTTGGAAACGGCCGTCTTGCCGAAGCGGTTGCGGAACTTCTCGACGCGGCCGCCCATGTTGTCCACCGACTTCTGGGTGCCGGTGTAGAAGGGGTGCGACTCGCTGGAGGTGTCCAGCTTGAACAGCGGCAGCTCGCGGCCGTCGTCGGTCTTGCCCATTTCCTTGGTGGCCACGCAGGAACGCGTGACGAACTTGAAACCGTTGGACAGGTCCACGAAGAGGACGTCGCGGTAGTTGGGGTGGATGCCTTCTTTGGCCATGGTCGTTTCCTTTCGAGCGGGTGCGGGAGCCGGCGCGGACGATCCCGGGCTACTTTCCGCGAAACCACGCATTATAGCCGCGTGGCCCTGGGGCTTCCTGCCTGCCTTGACGCGCGCGGACTGCGAGCGAGTGACTTTCGTTTGGTGCACGGATACACGGGTTATGTGTAGCATGCCCGGCATGGCCAATCTGACCCTCTCCGTGGATGACGAACTGCTTCGTGCGGCGCGCGTGCGCGCCGTCAATGAAGGCACGAGCGTGAACGAGATCTGCCGCAAGGCGATCGAGGCGTATGCCCGGCCGGATTCGCCCGAGGAGCGGCTGCGGCGATTCGATGCGTTCATCGCCCGGATGCACGCCAGGGTCGGGAAATCCCAGCCCTCGCCCTGGAAGAACCGCGAGGAGTTCTACGAAGAGGTGCTGTCGCAGCGCCTGCGCGGCGGCAAATGATCTTCGCCGACACGAACATCCTCGTGTACGCCCTCGATCCGGCTGAGCCGCTCAAGCAGCCCGTGGCGTCCCGGTTGCTGCGTGAGGCCGCGGCGGCCGGCAACCTGGTGATCAGCACGCAGGTGCTGCAGGAGTTCTACGCGGTGATGGTGCGGCGGCGCCTGCTGTCGCCGGCCGACGCGGCCGAGGCAGTGCAGTCGTGGGCGGAGCAGGAAGTGGTCAGCAATACGCCGGCGCTCGTCATGCGCGCCGTCGAAATGCACCAGCAGCACCGGCTCGAGTTCTGGGACGCGATGGTGGTCCAGGCCGCGCTGGAGGCGGGCTGCTCGCTGCTGTACACGGAGGACATGCAGCACGGCCGCAAGATCGGCGACCTGCAGATCGTGAATCCGTTCGTGCACGAGGTCCACGAGCAGCATTCGCCCTATCTTCATGCGTCCACCGGCGAGGCGGTCGACCAGGCCGTGCGCCTGGCCATCGAGCGCAAGCGCCTCATCGCCTTCCACTACGATGGCCGGCCCAAGGAGGGCGAGCCGCACGACTACGGCGTGATCGGCGGCAACCGGCGCCTCAATTTCTTCCAGACGCGTGGCCGCAGCCGCAATGGCGTGGAGGAAGTAGGCAAGTGGAAGACGCTGGACCCGGCCAGGATGAGCCAGGTCCGGGTGCTCAAGGAAAACTTCGCGGGCACGCGGGCCGCGGGGCGCGGCATGCACAGGAAGTGGGACGAGGTGATCGCGTCCGTGACGCTGGAGCCGACGGCTCCGCTTCGCTGAGGGCCTCAGCCGCCCCGACGCATCATGTCGAAGAACTCGACGTTGGTCTTGGTCGCCTTCATCGACTTGAGCACCATCTCCATCGCCTCGATCTCGTCCATGTTGTACATGAACTGGCGCAGGATGCGGGTCTTCTGCAGGATCTCGGGGGCCAGCAGCAGTTCCTCGCGGCGCGTGCCGGAGCGATTGAGCTGGATCGAGGGGAACACGCGCTTTTCGTACAGGCGGCGGTCCAGGTGGATCTCGCTGTTGCCCGTGCCCTTGAACTCCTCGAAGATCACTTCGTCCATGCGCGAGCCGGTGTCGATCAGCGCGGTGGCGATGATGGTCAGCGAGCCGCCTTCCTCCACGTTGCGAGCCGCGCCCAGGAAGCGCTTGGGCCGCTGCAGCGCGTTGGCGTCCACGCCGCCGGTCAGCACCTTGCCCGAGGAGGGCACCACGTTGTTGTAGGCGCGGGCCAGGCGGGTGATGGAGTCCAGCAGGATCACCACGTCCTTCTTCAGCTCGACCAGGCGCTTGGCGCGCTCGATCACCATCTCGGCCACGTGCACGTGGCGGGCGGCCGGTTCGTCGAAGGTGGAGGCGATGACCTCGGCTTTCACCGAGCGCTGCATCTCGGTCACTTCCTCGGGCCGCTCGTCGACCAGCAGCACCATCATGTGGCTGTCCGGGTAGTTGGCCGAGATGGCGTGCGCCATGTGCTGCATCATCACCGTCTTGCCGCTCTTGGGCGGCGCCACCAGCAGCGCGCGCTGGCCTTTGCCGATGGGCGCGATGATGTCGATGATGCGGCCGGTGACGTTCTCCTCGCCTTTGAAGTTGTCGCGCTCGAGCCTCATCTGCTCCTTCGGGAACAGCGGCGTGAGGTTCTCGAACATCACCTTGTGCTTGTTCTGCTCCGGCGGGCCGTCGTTCACCTTGTCGAGCTTGGTCAGCGCGAAGTAGCGCTCGCCGTCCTTGGGCGTGCGGACCTCGCCTTCGATCATGTCGCCCGTGTGCAGGTTGAAGCGGCGCACCTGCGAGGGCGAGATGTAGATGTCGTCCGTGCTGGCCGTGTAGCTGGTGTCCGGGCTGCGCAGGAAGCCGAAGCCGTCGGGCAGGATCTCCAGCACGCCGTCGGCGAACACCTGCTCGCCGGCCCGCGCGCGCTTCTTGATGATCGCGAACATCAGCTCCTGCTTGCGCATGCGGCCGGTGTTCTCGATTTCCAGTTCCTCGGCTTGCTTGAGCACTTCGGAGACGTGGAGCGCCTTGAGTTCGTTCAGATGCATGGCTGCGACTGCGGTGGGTGCACCCCGGCGGGGGCTGTTGTTGGGGGAGTCGGGGGGAGGTCTCTCGCGAGGCTAGAGGCGCCTTGCAGACCGGAAGCTCGATCACCGGCAAGCGCGGCGATCGAGCGGATTATAGGGGAGGGGAGGAGGAATTAGGCGAGCTGCTGGTCGAGGAACGCGGTGAGCTGCGCCTTGCTCATCGCGCCGACCTTGGTGGCCGCCAGCTGGCCGTCCTTGAACAGCATCAGGGTCGGGATGCCGCGGATGCCGAACTTGGCCGGGATGTCGCGGTTCTCGTCCACGTTCATCTTGGCGATCTGGAGCTTGTCCTTGTAGGTGTCCGACACCTCGTCCAGGATGGGCGCGATCATCTTGCACGGGCCGCACCACTCGGCCCAGTAGTCGACGAGCACGGGCTTGTCGGCTTGCAGGACGTCGGCTTCGAAGCTCGCGTCGGAAATGTGCTTGATGAGGTCGCTGGCCATGGAGAGGTTTCCTTTCTGTCAGAGCCATTCTTACAGAATCCGGGCGTCCGCATGGCGCGCGGGGGGACCGGTGGAATGCTATGGATGGGATAGCAAGAGCCGGTTCGCACCGGCCGGGCACAATCGCCGGTTCCCATGACGGCCCTCCCGCATCCATGACCTCGCCGCAGCCGCGCCGCGGGCTCGGCACCTACCTGGCGATCGCCTCCACGCTGCTGTCGGTACTGCTGACCGTCGTCCTCGGCGCCGTCGGCGGCTACACGGTCACGGAGCAGATGCGCCTGTCGATCGGCAACCGCCTCGCCGACCTCGCATTCCAGACCGCCAGCCGGCTGGACCGAGCCACCTACGAGCGCTTCCGCGAAGTGCAGCTGATGGCCGACCGCCTCGGCTCGGAGACCGACCACCGCGTCGTGGCGCGCGAGCTCGGCGCTATCCACGCGAGCTACCGCCACTACGCCTGGCTCGGCCTGACCGACGCCGCCGGCGTGGTGCGCACGTCCACCGGTGGCCTGCTGGAAGGGGTGAACGTCTCGTCACGGCCGTGGTTCAAGGGCGCCCTCGAGGGCCCGCACCTCGGCGACGTGCACGACGCGGTGCTGCTCGCGCGCCTGCTCCGCAAATCCGACGGCGACGCGCCTCCGCGCTTCTTCGACATCGCGTTCCCGGTGCGGGACGGCCAGGGAAAGCCGCGCGGCGTGCTGGGCGCCCATGTCTCCTGGGACTGGGCCAAGGAAGTGCGCAAGACCATCTTCACGCCCGTGCACCGGCACAGCAGCGTGGAGCCGCTGATCGTCTCGCGCGCCGGCGAGGTGCTGCTCGGCCCGCCCGACCTCGAGGGCCGGCGGATCGAGCTTCCCAGCACCGCGCGCGCGGCGCAGGGTGCGGCCGGCTACGACGTCGAGACCTGGCCGGACGGGCGCACCTACCTCGTCGGCTACACGCGTACCCAGGGCCATGAGCAGTCGCCGGGGCTGGGCTGGACCATCCTCGTGCGGCAGGAACTGCAGCAGGCCTACGAGCCGGTGGCCCAGCTGCGCAGCCGGCTGATCTACTGGGGCGTGGGCACCGCGCTGCTGTTCAGCCTCGCGGGCCTGCTCGTGGCGCGATGGATCACGCGCCCGCTGAGACAGATGGCGCGGGACGCCAAGGCCCTCGAGCACGGCGGCGAGCCAACGCTTCACATCCCGGCGTCGGCCTACCGCGAGGTGCACCTGCTGGGCGGCGCGATTTCGTCGCTGATGCGCAAGCTGCGTGACAACGAGGACGAGCTGCGCGAGCTCAACGCCGGCCTGGAAAAGCGGGTCGAGGAACGCACCGCCAAGCTGCGCCTGGCCTACGAGCGCGTGCGCGCCAACGAGCAGCGGGTGCAGGTGATCCTGGAATCGGCGCAGGACCCGTTCTTCGCGGTCGACCTCCAGGGGCGGGTGATCGAATGGAACGGCCGCGCGGAAAGCCTGTTCGGCTGGACCCGTGAGGAGATCCTGGGCAAGCGGATGGCCGACACGCTGGTGCCGCCCCGCTTCGCCGGGACGATCGACAGGGCGCTCGACGTCTTCACCCAGACCAACCGCTTCGACCTGCTGCACGCGCCCTTCGAGCGCATCATGATCGACCGTCTGGGGCGCGAGATCGAAGTGGAAGCGCGCGTCGGCTTCGTCGACACCGGCCCGCACCGTTTCTTCGCCGCCTTCGTGCACGACATCTCGCAGCGCAAGGAAGTCGAGCGGCTCAAGAGCGAGTTCGTCTCCACCGTCTCGCACGAGCTGCGCACGCCCCTCACGGCCATCCACGGCTCGCTGCAACTGCTGCAGTCCGGCATGGCGGGCGAGCTGCCCGCGGACGCGCGCGAGCTGGTGGAACTCTCGGCGCAGAGCTCGGCGCGGCTGGTGCGCATGGTCAACGACGTGCTGGACCTCGAGCGCATGACGTCAGGCCGCATGCAGTACGCGGTGGAGCCCTGCCTGCTGTCGCCGCTGGCCATGCAGGCGATCCGCGACGTGCAGCCGCTGGCCGAAGCCGCCGACGTGCGCCTGCTGCTCGAGGCGGCCGAGCCGCTGACCGTGCGGGGCGACCACGACCGGCTGCTCCAGGTGGCGATCAACCTCCTGGCCAACGCCGTCAAGTTCTCGCCGCGTGGCGCGACGGTGCGCGTGTCGGTCCGCCGGGAGGGCATGGACGCCCGCTTCAGCGTGGTGGACCACGGCGCCGGCGTGCCGGAGAGCTTCCGCTCGCGCGTGTTCGAGCGATTCGCGCAGGCCGACAGCTCCGACCGTCGCCAGAAGGGCGGCACCGGCCTGGGCCTCTCCATCTGCCGCGCGATCGTGGAAGCGCACCACGGCCGCATCGACTTCACCAGCGAGCCGGGCGTGCGGACCGAGTTCTTCTTCGAGATCGCGGCGGACGACTGACGGGAGTTCAAGGCCCCCCGAGCCCGCGGCGCTTCATCGCGCCCCACTTGGACTCGGTCTGGGCCGCCCAGCGGTACAGGCCGACCAGCCGCCACCAGCTGTTCAGCTGCCGGTAGCCGAAGTTCTCCAGCACCACCACCACGGCCAGCACCAGCAGGTGGCGCCGCTTCGGATAGACGTGGAAGGCGATCTCCTCCAGCAGCAGGCCCGAGGCCGAGAGCAGGATGCCCAGCCCGATCGCGAGGAACAGGAACACCGCGAACGCCTGCCACGACACCAGCCCCGACGCGAAGGCCACGGCCATGAAGATGTAGCCGCCGAGTTCGACGATCGGCCCCAGCCACTCGAACAGCACCATGAACGGAAAGGCCAGCCAGCCCGGCGCGCCGCCATGGCGGCTGAACATCAGTTGCCAGTGCCCGGCCAGGCTCTCCGACAGGCCCCGCTGCCAGCGGATGCGCTGGTTGGCCAGCGTGCGGCGGTCCTCCGGCACCTCGGTCCAGCACACCGGATCGGGCACGAATTCGATGCGGTAGTCCACGCCCCGCTCGCGCAGCATGCGGTGCAGCCGCACCACCAGCTCCATGTCCTCGCCGATGGTCTTGGGGCGGTAGCCGCCGGCGTCCACCACCACGTCGGTGCGGAACAGGCCGAAGGCGCCCGAGATGATCAGCATGCCGCCGATCTCCGACCAGCCCAGGCGCCCGAACAGGAAGGCGCGCAGGTATTCGACCACCTGGAACAGCGCCCAGGGATTGCGGGGCAGCCCGACGCGCGTGAGCAGCCCGGCCTGCACTTCGCAGCCGTTGGCCACGCGCACCGTGCCGCCGCTGGCCACCATGCGCGGATCGCGCAGGAACGGCCGCACCACGCGGCGCAGGCTGTCGCGGGCCAGCAGCGAGTCGGCGTCGACGCCGCAGAACAGCGGATGGCGCGCGACGTTGATGCCGGCGTTGAGCGAATCGGCCTTGCCGCCGTTCTCCTTGTCGATCACGCGCAGGTTGGGATGCGAACGCGAGCGCCACACGCCGCGCACCGGCTGCGTGGGCAGGCGCGGGTTCACCGCCTCGGGGAAGAGCACCAGGTCGAACTGCTCGATCAGCACCTTCAGCGTGCCGTCGCGCGAGCCGTCGTTGATGACCACGATCTCGAACTCCGGGTACGCCAGCTGCAGCATCGAGCGCAGCGAGGCGGCGATGGTCGCCTCCTCGTTGTAGGCCGGCACCAGCAGGCTGATCGCCGGCTCCAGGCCGGTGAAGGGCTGCGGCAGCTCGTCGACGATCTTGCGATGGATGTCGCGCCGCAGGCTGCCCAGCGCCAGCAGGTTGAGCGACAGGTAGCCCAGGTTGAGCAGGACGAAGTAGACCAGGACGAACCAGGTGGTGAAGTCGACGACCATGCGCCCGGTCATGCCTCGGCCCTTTCGGCGATCACCTGTCGCAGCACCGGGCCGCCCGCGGCGCTGGTCGCCTGCAGCGCCTGCAACCGCGCGTCGTCCATGAACGGCAGCGAAGCGAGTCCGCGCGCGGCCGCCAGGCGCACCTCGAAGTGATCGTCTTCCAGCCGGCGCTCCAGCAGCGGCAGTTCGTCGGCCAGGACGATGCGCGCCATCGCGGCGGCGGCCGCTTCGCGCACCCGCCAGGACGGGTGCTCCAGCAGCGGCGTGATCGCCGGCGCCATGTCGCGGCGCGCGACCAGGGGCAGGGCCGCGCAGATCACGGCGGCGGGCTGCGTGGCGGCCAGCATCGGCCGCAGCGCGCTGTCGGGCAGCTCCAGCCGCAGCGCGCGCGCGAGCTGCAGTCCGCGCGCGGCGTGCGCGGGCGGCGCCTCGGGCAGGATCTTGGCCAGCAGCAGCCAGAACGCATGGCGGGCGCCGGCGAGGAAGTCGCCCACGCGGCTGACGTCCCAGTCGGTGCGCCCCAGCAGCAGCGGCAGCAACTGGCGCGCGCCTTCCAGCGGATCGAGCTGCACCAGGGCGCGCGCGGCGTTCACCGACAGCAGCGCGTCGCGGCTGCGCGTGGCCTGCAGCAGCTGCGGCCAGGCGGGCAGCCACTGCAGCCGGCCCAGCGCCAGCGCGGCCAGCACGCGGTCGGTCTCCGAGCCGCGCTCGAGCAGGCGGGTGGCCCAGTGCGGCGCCTGCACCGCCATCGCGGCTTCGTTCAGACGCTGCCCCGCATCACCGCGAAGCGATTCGTGCAGATAGAGCCACAGCCGAAGGAAGTGCCGGCGGTCGCGGCGGCGCAAAGTCGGGAAGGACGATTCGCTGACCGTCTCCTCCGCCGTGGCGGCATCCAGCAGCAGCGGCCGCCACTGCTCCACGAAGGTCCGCCAGCGCGCTTCGGTGCGGCGCGTGGCCGCTCTCAGCGAGAGGATGAGGACCGCCAGCAGCACGACGAGGACGGCGGACAGCACGCCGGCCCACGCCGCCAGGATCAGGTAGGGATCAGAAAGCCAGCTGAAGTCCAAGCGTGGCGCCCGTGCGGGTGTAGAAGCTGCCCTGGTGGGTGCGGTTCACGCCCCACACCAGCCAGCGGCCCTGGCCCACTTCCTGGCGGCCGGTGAGCGCGACGGAGCGCACGTCGGCCAGCACCACCTGCCCGGCGCCCAGCTGCGTGGCCTCGTCGCCGCGCGCGAGGATCAGGCCCACCGAGCTGTCCTGGCCGTAGTAGTAGTTGCCGCGCAGCTCGACGGTGTGGGTGTCCTGGCCCAGCGACCGCGCCGGGCTCCAGGCCGCCAGCACGCTGAACGGGCCGGTGTAGTTCTCCACCGCCAGGCGCAGCTGGTTCACCTGGGTGCCGTCCGCTTCGTAACGCGTGTGGCGCGCGCCGGCATGCGCCAGCCAGCCCCTCGCGAATCCGTACTGCAGCTGGCCGCCCAGCGCGTACTTCGGCAGCACGCGATGGCTGGGGCTGACGCTCGCCTGCAGCGAGCCCGTGAGCCGCTCGTTGATCGGGAGGCTGCCGCCAAGGTCGATGCGCGTGTCGTCCAGGCCGAAGCGGCGGGTGCGGGTCAGGCCCAGTTCGGCGAGCTGGCGATTGCTCCAGTGGCGGCTGAGCAGCACCGTGGCCTCGTTCCAGTCGGCCAAGCCGCGGTCGAGCCGGCTGTGGTCGGCGAGGAACAGCACGCGGTCCTGCGGACCGGTACCGGCTTGTTGCTGGGCGAGCGCCGCGAGCGGCAGGAGGAGGAGGGCGAAGGGAAGAAGCCTGGAACGCATCAGCCGGCGGCGCGAACGAGGCGGCGCAACCGGGCCAGCAGCTCGTTGGGTTGGAAGGGCTTGACCACGTAGTCGTCGGCGCCGGCCTCGAGCCCGCGGACGATGTCGCGTTCCTGGGTCTTGGCGGTCAGCAGGATCACCGGCACGCGCTCCCACCCGGGTTGCGCGCGCAGCACGCGCACCAGCTGGAAACCGTCGTGGAAAGGCAGCATCACGTCCAGCAGCGCGCAGGCCGGCGGCGGCATGGTCTCGATGAGTTCCTTGCCCTGGCGCCCGTCGACGGCGAGGTGCACCTCGAAGCCGTTGCGCGCCAGCATGAACTGCAGCAGATGGGCCACGTGTTCATCGTCTTCGACGACGAGCACGGGAAGGCGAGGGGACGGTCGGTCGTCGGCCATGTAGTCACAAAGAGTGCGCGCACTCTAACACCCGGTTTCCGCCGTCCCTTCGGGATTTTCAGAACTGCTGCCGGTAGTAGAGGGTCGGGTTGCCGTCCTTGCGGCGCAGCATGATCTTGGCGCCGTTGTCGAGCTGCAGACCGATCGCCTTCAGCTCGGTGGCGAAGCTCCTGCGGGCGGTGATCCGCATCTCCACGCGCGCGCCGAACATCGGCTCGCGGTCCTGGATCATGGAGAGGGCGTCGCGTTCGCGCGCCGCCGAGCGGCGCCAGGCCAGGATGTCGATGGTGCGGTCGCTGCCGACCGGCTGGCGCCATTGCAGGCCCAGGTCCTCGCCGGCCGGGCCCGGCCGCTGCGACGCGATCTGCGGGACCACCGTCAGCGACAGCCGCGAAAGCGGCGGCAAGGGTCCTTCGTCCGCGACCTGCGCGGCGCAACTGCCGGCGGCGAAGAAGGCCAGGGCCAACGCCCCCCGGCGCACCGGCGACAAGCTTCCACGACGCGAGACGACCTTCTGGCGCATCGCAACCTCCCTGATCTGTGCGGGAGTCTGGAATCGCGCAAGGCCGAGGTTTGTGGGACGCGTCGTTCAGACGCTGTCAGCCTCTGCCGCTGGCGCGTGAGCGCCAGAGACAGCGGCGAGAGTCAGGAGCGTTGGACGCGCTGCGGCTCGCCGCGCCGCGCCACTTCCTCCATCAGCGGTCCGAGCAGCTGCGGGTCGATCGGCTTGACCAGGT
>Ga0247819_10002136_pt1 | contig 10338 bp, 16 predicted proteins | sample 13C_Xylose_Day6_FD_193428 | JGI IMG/M metagenome (GOLD analysis project Ga0247819, IMG submission 193428) | Soil microbial communities from agricultural site in Penn Yan, New York, United States - 13C_Xylose_Day6 | ecosystem: Environmental > Terrestrial > Soil > Agricultural land | place: USA... | reverse complement strand
AAGGCGGCGGCGCCGTGGGCGTCGATGCTCAACACCCCCCGCCGGGCAGGGGGCGCCGTGGCGGCCGGGGGCAGCGGCTCGCAGGGGGTCACGGTTGTCCTGGAGGTCCGCGCGGGCGACAACAGCGCGTACAGCCGGTTCCTTGCCGATGAGCTCCGCAAGTACGTGAGGACAAGCGCAGGCGGGAACGTGCAGACCGCCTTCGGGTCCGGGAAGTACAGGAACGACAACGGGCGCCCCATCAACCTGAGCTGAGCGCCTGCAGAACGAGGGGTGGGCGCTGATGCCCACCCCTTGGTCGTGCGCCAGGCCCCTCGTCTACATGTCGCCGAGGACCTCCCTGCGGGCGGCCTCGGCCTTCCGGTTCAACGCGTTCGTCATCCGCACCGCGGTGATGGTGAAGAGGATGCCGCCGACGAAGAACAGCACCTCGGTGATGACGCCGAGGGTCTCGATGTCCTTGGTGCCGTTGGCGATGATCAGCATGATCAGGCCGCCGGACACCCAAGCGAACCAGATGCGGAACTTCTCCACGCGCACGGCCTTCTGCACGTCGCTGTAGCTCGCCACAGCTTCCCCCCTGAGATGAGTGGTAGAGGGCGAGCATGTCGGGGCTTGCGCCACTCCGGGTGCCATGTGTCCGTTCTGTGACCCCGTGCGAGTGATCGCCCGGTTCCCTGTATCCGCACGAGGTATGCGGTTCGGCGGCCTCGACCTGCTGCTTTGTGGCGGATGGCACGCCATTGCACACATCTCACCACCAGGCGCCAGACATGGAGCGGCCCCGGTCGGCAACGGGGTGCCGGCCGGGGCCGCGGAACCGTCCGCCCCCAACGGCACGGGGTACGGGGGCGGGCGGTCGATCAAGCGGACTGCGACAGCTCGTACAGGGCGATCGCGTCGGGGCAGTAGTCACGGGGCGCACAGCGCGCACACGTCCGCCGGTGCAGCTCGTACACCTTGCCCGCCTTGTCTGCCGCGCAGCGCCGGTGCGCGATGGGGAACCACCGGTGCAGGCTCCCGTCGACGACGCTGAGGCGAGGACCCAGACGCAGCGGCTCGCGAGGCCGGACACTGCACCAGACGCAGACATGCCCGCCGACCTGATCGTCGGTGAGAGTGCCGGCCTTCGGCATCGGCAGCATCTCGACCGGCTGGACGAAGCCCGGGTTCACGGCTGGTCCGCGATCGGGACCAGGTCGTACGCCTGCCGGCACGAGTGGCACGCGAACAGCCGCGCCCCGCTGGAGTCCCGGACGGGACGAGCCGTGTTGGAGTACGACTCGTGCCATGCGCACCATGCGATGGTCGCGGTCTGGGGGATGGTGCCGGATTCCTCGGTCTGCGTACTCTGCTCCACGTCGACTCCAACCAGTCGGCCAGCCCCGGGGCCGTTCGCGCGGTCGCCGGGGTTACGTACCTGGTCAGGCTGGTGTGACGGAAGGTGTTCGCTCGATCCCCCACCGGTAATCTCACGGTGAGATACCTTTCGATCCCGTTCGTGGATACCGGGGGCCGCGCCATGTCGACCGCACTCGACCCGATCGAACTGCCAGCCTGGGCGTGGGAGCGCGCCGAGGTCCGCCAGGCTCTCCGCGCCCGGGACATAGGCGCCTTGTTTCGCTACGTCCAGCAGTACGGCGGCGCCAGCCAGGCCCGCATCGGCGTGGCCACGGGAATGGCGCAGGCTCGCGTCAACGAGATCATCAACGGCCGCCGCGAGGTCGCCCGGCTCGACGTGTACGAGCGGATTGCGGACGGCCTTCACATGCCCGACGACGCTCGCCACCTCCTCGGCCTCGCCGCCGGCCGGGAAAAGCGCACGGGCGGGCCCGCGTTCGACCTGGCCGCGTTCCCCGAGGTGGTGCGCGTGTACGCGGCGCAGAACTCGGCGGCCGCTGAGATCCGTCAGCAGGCCCGCGAGGCTCAGGAGTTGGACGTCCTGGCGGTGCGCGGCCTCGGACTGATCGGGCTGAACGACAGCCTGCTGCGCGCCTGCCTGCCGCGCGAGCAGGGCGGCCGGGGGCTCCGGGTCCGGGTGGCGCTCCTCGACCCCGACAGCGACGCCCTGGCCCACCGCGCGGCCGAGATCGGCGAGTCCGCGGAGTCCCTCGCCGGTGGCGTACGTCTGGCGGAGGCGCGGCTACGGGAGTTGGCCGGCACCGGGGACGTCGGAGTGTGGCGGTACCGGATGCTGCCCACCTGGCGCGTGATTCGTACGGACTCCACGATGTTCGTCGGCGCCTTCGACGCGGGGTGGGAGGGCCACGAGTCGGCCATGTACAAGGTCATGGCCACGCCGCACGGCCCGCTCTTCCGGGGGTTCCGGCGGATGTTTGAGGCGGTCATCGACGGCGCGCAGCGCACCGTCTGAGGAGGAGGGGAGACGCCCGTGATCGAGGCCGAGCTGAAGGCCCGGGTCCATGCGCCAGAGGCCGTGATGCGGCTGCTCGACGAGCGCGCGGAGGCCAGGGTCGAGGTGTACCGGGATACGTACTACGACCGCCCTGACGGCTCGCTGGAGAAGGCGGGCGAGGAGCTGCGGGTGCGTACCGTCCACGGCGCGGACGGAACCCGCACGGTCCTCACCTACAAGGGCGCGGCGGTCGACGAGGAGTCCGATTCGAAGCCCGAGCACGAGACCCGTGTCGAGGCCGCGGACGCGGCGCACGCGATCCTCCGCGGCCTCGGCCATGTGGAGGTCATCGCCTTCGAGAAGCGGTGCCGGAACTACGACTTCGAGGCGTACGGCCGGCAGCTGCTCGCCACCCTCGTGCGCGTGCCGGAACTCAACGGCACCTTCTTGGAGGTCGAGACCCTCGTCGACGAGAACGAGGTGACTGCGGCACTGGACGACATCCGCGCTGTTCTCGCCGACCTCGGCATCGGTGCGGATGACCTGACTAGGGAGACGTACACCGGGGCCGTGGCGACGCAGCGCCGCTGACGGCGGCAGGCATACGAAAGGCCCACCACGGCGGCCAGGAGGCGGCGGTGAGGGCCGTGTGCTGTGGCGGGGAGGGAGGCGGCGAAGGGGAGTCGGAGAGGCTGTTTGCGGGGGTCAGGTTGACCCTCACAGTTGCCTCCCTAGCCTCCCTCGGTGGACGTTTCCGCAGGTCATGCCGAGGGAGGCAGGTCAGGGAGGCGGTGAGGGAGAACTCCCTCAGATGTCGTCGCCTCCCTCGTCATCGAGATCCTCCGCGAGGCGCTCCAGGATGGCGTCCTGGACGCGGTCGCGGGCCACGGTCGACTTGCCGCCGGACTTGTACGGCTCGGCACCGAACGGCTCCAGGGCCCGCTTCAGATCGGCCGGCCCCCACTCCCGATAGGCGTCCGGCCGGCGCTCGGCCAGCCGGTGCAGCACCTCCTGGGTGAGCATCCGCGGCTCGTCGCCGAGGACCGCGGCAACGTCGGCCAGCGGGTCGAGCGGCTCGAACGTCGGCCCGTCCTCCGGCCCCGTGCCCTCGTACAGGCCCAGTGCCCGCTCGACGACCGGCGTCACCTCGTCGACACCCTTCTCCGGGTCACGCGCCACGTAGTGGGAGCGGATGACCTCGAACGGCTTGGCGGTGAACCCGACGGTCACGGCCGTGCCGACGTCCTCGCCCGGGATCAGGGTCGTCGCGGTGATACCCGCCTTGTGCTTCCCGGAGCCGAGGAGACCGTCGTTGGCCACGTGGTCGCCGACCGCGAACGCCACCCTGTGAGAGGTGTTGCGGGTGACGTCCCTCGGCAGGCTGTCGGCGGTCGGGGAGACCGTGACCCACACCAGGGTGATGGCGGTTTTCCTCGCCTTCTTCATCACCTTGATGGCCAGCTCGGCAGCCTCTTTGCCGTGCTCCTTATGCATGAAGAGTTCGTGGCACTCGTCGAAGACGACGACCTTCGGCCGCATCCGCGGATCCTTCAACGCCAGCTCGCGCGTCACCTTCGTCGCGCCATCGCCCAGCTCCTCCAGCAGCTTGCCCCGCATCGTCACCTCGTCCCGCAGGGCGCGCAGGGCGTTCAGGGCGGCCTCGATGTCCTCGTCGTCGTCGCCCTTGACCAGCACCCGCAGGCGCGGCTTCAGCGGGTCGTAATCCGTGTTGTACGCCATGACGTACGCCTCAACGATGACGAGCGGGTCGAGGATCGCGCCGAGCAGCAGGGCGATGACCAGCGACGACTTACCCGAACCCATGATGCCGCCGACCATGTAGTTCGCGGCCATGAGCTTCCCGATGATGGACTCGCCGCGCTGGGACACGGCGACGGGGACGCCCTTGAAGTAGTCGGTGACGCCTTCGGTGAGCAGCGGCCACGGCGGCACGGCGCCCGACAGAGAGCCCTGGTCGGCCACCCACAGGTCGAGCACGCCGGGCTGCCGGGGCGGTTCGGTCGGCCACACCTCAACGGGCTTGCGCAGGAGGTTGTGCGCCAGGACCGCCTTCTTCCCAGCGATCATCTCGACGGTGACGCCGAGCGGCAGCTGCAACTGGGTGTGCCAGCCGTTCCCGGAGCGGGTGGTGGGCTGCACCCAACGCGGCTGCCAACCCTCCTTCAGCGCCTTGTTGAGCGGGGCGATGCCGAGGTTGCCCAGGGCGCGGAGGATGGCGCCCTCGTCGGGGACGACGTCGCGGTCCTCGCCGCCTTCCGGGAGCGCCCACGCCGGGGCGGTCTGCCGGGCACGTCCGACGGCCCACGCCCCGACGACGGCCATGGCGGGCAGCGAGTACAGCAGCGGCTCCCACACGACGCCGGCGATGAACGCCACCCACCCGACGAACTCGATGACGGTGTTGATGGGGGTGAGGACGTCCCGGATGTCGTGGTTGTAGACGGCGAGCATGACCCCGAGGGCGAGCAGGACACTGCCCGTACCGACGGCGGCCGAGCCGATGGCCTTCGGCGCGTTCAACGCCATCTGCAACAGGTCCATCCGCCGCTTGTGACGGGCGAACCGGTACGCATACGCGCGCTGCTCCCACTGCCTGACCAGCTCTTCGTTCCCGGCGGCCTCGGCAGCGCGCATCATCCGCTCGTGGCGGGCGGTGGTGCGTGCATCCCAGGCCCGGCGGGTGAGGATGCGGGTACCACCAACGACGTAGGCGCCGTGCCGGACCAGAAGGCGGTAGGTGTTGTGCTCGCGGACCTCGACGACGACACGGCGCACAGAGTCGATCCGAACCCGGCGGCGCGGCTTGTCGGGGGCAACCACGGTCGTGACGGCCGTGGATGTCTCGGGCGCGAACTTGAGCAGGGACACCTTCGGGGCGGCGTGCCCGTTGACCCGCTCGGGGACGGTGTCGGTCATGCCTGCGTCTCCTTCTTGGCTGCGTAACGGGAGCGGCGGCCGATGCGGTTGCAGGCGCGGCATTGACGGCTGCCACCAGCACGGATGTAGGTGTTGGCTTCGTCGAAGGGGTGGCCGTTCTTGCAGCGGTCCCGCCCGGCGTAGACGGCGGTGATGGTGTGCGGCGACCGGAGGGTGTTCTCGCGCTGCGTGACGACGTCGAGGTGGTGCGGGTTCACGCAGCGGCGGTGTCGGCAGTCGTCACCGCCAGGGCACGTCAGGTCTTCCGTGTGACAGCGGTGGTCGAGCACGAATCCATCCGGTACCGGCCCATACGTCAACTCGTAGGCGACACGGTGGGCAAGGGCGATGGCGCCACCAGGGCGTTTGATGCGCCCGTAGTTCGTCCTGGTGAGGGTTCCGCGCCACTCCCAGCACCCGTTCGCCAAGGGGTAAGAGCGGGCGAGCAGGCGCTCAGAGAGTGACCGCCGAACGGGATTGAAGGCCCCGGAGGCCTTCGCCTTCTTGTTCCACCGCTGGTAGCAGCGGGAGCACATGCCCCGTGACTCGGAGGGGCGGGCTGGGTCTGCGCATTTGATGCAGAGTCTCGGGTTCGGGTAGATCATGTGGTTCCTTCTCTCTGCGGAGGGATGGGAGGCCCGGGGCGGCCGTCTGCTGCCAGGCGATCCGGCCGCCCCGGGCGGTCTACTTGCCGCCGTTGATGCGCTTGCGGGCCTGGTCGTAGATGGCTTCGACGCGGCGGTCGGCGGCGGGGGTGCTGCTCGCGCCGCGGAACATGCGCACGAGGCCGCGGGCATCGGCCCGCAGGACCGCGCGCTTCTCGGCGCCGGTGAGGTCGTCCCAGTCGATGTCCTTCTTGGGCATGGTCACTTCCCCTTCTTCTGGATGTCCGTCCACACCGAGCGGACGACGAGCAGGCAGACGGTGGCGCAGCACGCGCCGATGGCGATGGCGATGGAGGCCAGGGCGAAGGCGACCGAGCAGACGCACGCGGTGCCGCCGATCACCACCCACTTCTTGGTGTCGAACTGCTTGGCCGGCGGGTGCTGGTGCCCGCAGGCCGGGCTGGCCTGCTGCTGCGCGGTGGCAACCTTCGCCAGCTCGACGGCGGCCAGCGCGATCTGCACTGCGGCGGTGTCCGTCTCGGCGGCCCGCACCGCGGCCTCCGCCTTCTCAACAGGGTTCGGCTCGGTCACCGCGACCACCTCCGACGGACCATGGACGGGCGGACGGCGAGGCCGAGGGCGAACGCGACGGTGACCGGCTGGACGACCGCTGCGAGGACCGTGGACGGCACCGTGAGCGGCCACCCGAACAGCAGCCACAGCAGGGCCAGAACGACACCGAGGAAGAGCGGCTTCATGGCCGGGCCTCCCCGGGAACGAGTGCCACGCTGACCACCTCGCGGCGCAGCTCGGTGGCGTCGCGGCGGGACAGGCGGAACTCGTCACGGAGTTGGTCGATGGTCACCGGCCTGCCGGTTGAGGTGACCAGGTCGCGGTTGAGCTTGGTGGCCCGTCGCCGCAGTTCGGACGGGGTGAGGGTGATGACCTCGGTGACCACCTGGCGGGGGGTGTCGGCGGGTACCGAAGTGGTCACCATGCCGGGCACTTCGTTGCCAGGGGTCCTCACCAGTGAGGACCCTTCGAGGTCGGGGTCGGGTGACCGCTCCTCGTCCGGTTCGGTGACCACCTCCGGTTCCTCGGGGGCTGGCCAGTCGGCGTATCCGTTGGTGCTGCCGGATGGCATGTACTGCTGTCGGGAGTGGTCGAAGACGTGCGTCGGCTTCGGCTCCGTGATGGTTGCCTCGGTGGGCTCGGGGCGGTCGTCGACTAGGCGGCCGCGGATGTGGTCCCAGCGGATCGTGGACGGTACGGGCGTCACGCGGGCCACGATCGGTAGCAGCCGGATGCCCGCGGGCACCACCGGCGGGCGGACGACGGGCGGAAGTTCCGGCCGCTCCTCCACGATCTGCTCCACCGTGATCTCCTCGCTGGCCTCCCATGGCGAGGGCAGGTCGATCGTGGCGAGGGCGGCGGCGTGGCGTCGGGCGGCGAGGAGGTCGAGGAGCTTGGCGCGCTGCTCCTCGTCCGCGCCGGCCTGCGCCTTGCCGACAGCCACGGACAGGCGCCTCGCGATACGGGACCGGCCGCGGGCGCCGGGCTTCATCTCAGCGAGCTTCGCGGCCAGGGCGACGGCCTTCACCGTCCACCGGTCGCGGGTGATCTGCTCCGCCGACCGGTCCCGTACCGCGAGGCCGAGCCGAGACAGCAGCCGCTCCCGCGCCTCCCGGACGAGCAGGGCGGGCAGGCTGCCCGACTCGGTGCCCGGCTTCGCGTGCCGGAGTTCGATGCCCATGGCGAGGTGCCACAGCAGGGCGGCCAGGACCGGGCCGACGACGGCGCGGACGGTGCCGCCGACGAACCCGGACTCGGAGTAGGCGGGGATGACCTGTACGCCGGTGATGAACCAGACGAGCAGGCCCGGCGTACCGGGCGTGCCCTGGCTGCGCAGGTTCTGCCGGGCCATCAGGGCGCAGGCGAAAAGCGCGAGTTCAGCGGCGGCGAACATCGCGGCGCGCTCGGCGGAGGACGCCATGTCGAGGCGGTGCTCGGCGAACCGCCAGCTGGTGTCGGCGCTGTAGGCGGTGCAGGCGATGGCGGCGAGCGCGGCAACCAGGACGGCGGCCGGGCTGCGGCGCAGGGGCCGCAGGGCGAATGCGGCGGCGGCCAGCAGCAGGAAGCCAGCGGTGCTGGCCGCAAGCGGGTGGGACTGTGCCCACGTGATCAGGGGGTTCACCTCTCGTCCTCTCGGAACGTGGCGTACGGGCCGGGCGGGTGGATGTAGTTGGTGAGGGCGCCCTGCGCGGCTACCGCGGCGGCGCCGAGGGCGGCGATAGCGGCGGCGCCGGCGGTGGAGTGGTCGGCCGTCATGTCGGCGACCATGGCGCAGGCCTGTGTGGCGCGGCGGGAGAGGGCGGGGGCGCCGTCGACGTCGGTCGTCTGGTCGACGACGAAGTCCCGGAAGCGGTCGCGGAAGCTCACTCGCCCACCTCCGGCTCGGAGGCGCGCACGACGCGGTGCGCGGCAAGGGTGACGCCCTCGCGGTCACGGCGGTCGTTCGCTACGAGGAGCGCGGCCAGCAGGGCGGGTACGGGCGGCATCGGCCGGGCCGACCGGCACACCGCGCGGATGGCGGCGTGCTCGGTCGGACGGCGGATGTACGAGGGACGGCTCACTCGCGGCCTCCGTCGAGGAGCGCGGCCAACTGGTCGGCGAGGTCGCGGAGCCGGTCGGCGTAGCCGTCGAGAGCGGCGGCCAGGCCGTACAGCTGGACGGGGTCGAGGGTCTCGCCGAGCGGCCAGACGGAGACGCCGGGAGTGCGGCCGCCGAGGAGCGGGGTGTCGGACTCGGAGTAGGGCGACTGCACGATCTCGGCGGAGAACAGTTCCCGGCCGAGGTGGTTGCAGTCGACGGCGGGCCCGGCGTGGACGAGGTCGACGCGCAGGGTCTCCGGGTCGTGGTGGGAATGACCCGCACACCAAGAGGGCTCGGGCAGGGTGACGGCCCCGTGGTCGGACGTGGACAGGGTGACGGTGCGAGGCTCGGTGCTCACGGGCGCTCACGCCTGTCGCGGATCTCGGCGCGGCTGAGCTGCTCGTCGCGGGTGCGTGGCGCGTCGGTCAGCCACGGGAAGGGGCGGATGGTGTCGGCGGCCTTGAACACCCTGATGGCGGCGCCGGCCGGGGCGTCCGGGAGGGCATAGACGCGGCCGCCGTCGAGGGAGGCGAGGAGCCGGGCACCGTGGTGCTCGCAGCCCCGGGCGCCGACGTTGTTTGCGTCCGTCACCATGACGGACGCAGGCCCGTTGCAGCCGGTGGGGTCCTCGAGGTGCGCGGCCGGGCAACGCGGAGCGGGCTGCTGCTCGCTCCCAGGGGTACCCGTCCGCGTGTACCCCTCGTCGGCGTCGAGGGCACGGAGCAGGATGCGCAGGGACTCGGCGAGTGCGCCGTGCGCTTGCGCGTACCGGCCGATGTCGAACCCGGCGGGGTCGCCGTACGCGGCGAGCATGCGCTGAGCGACCCGGATCGCGGCCGCCAGCTCGGTGTTCTGGGCGGCGAGAGCGGTGATGCTGGAGCAGGCCTTCATCGACTGGCCTCCGTCTTGCGGAGGGTGCCCGTGACGCGGGTCCCGGTGGCGTCGACGGTGAGGATGCGGCCGGTCGTACGGCGGATGAACCCGGCGGCGATCAGACGGCGGACCGGGGCGGAAGGGGCCGCGGGCAGGGCGCCCACCACGAGGGTGGGCGCCTGCTCGGCCTTGTCGGCGATCACGCGCTGGCCTTGTGGTCGATGAACACCCGGTCGGCCATCGCGTCGGCCTCGTCGAGGAGACGCCGCAGCTCGGCCGTCTTGGCGTGCACCGAGGCGGCGTCGGTGAACTCCTCGTTGCGGAGGTAGACGAGCGCGTGCTTCTCCGAGCCGGACAGGGCGACCATGCCGATGTCGAGGATCGTGCCGCCGTCGTCGCCGGTCACCTTGACGTCGTGGCTGTAGTGGTCGTGGTGCCCGGGGCTGGTGTCGGTGCAGTCGCGGTAGACGGGGCAGCCGGCGGGCTCGTCCTGCTGCGGGTTCCGCAGCTCGGCGGCCATGGCCTCGGCGAACTCTGCGGCCAGCTCGGGCGTGTACATCTCCGGGATGGCGTTGCGCATGGCCTGGTTGATGGCGTCGGGAAGGGCGGCGATGACCTTGTCGAAGTCGAGGGTGGCGAGGGCGGCGGTGTGCTCGCGGGCGATGTCGTCGGCGTTCATCACGCGGCCACCCCCGCCAGCGTCTCGATGTCGGCCGGGACGGTCTCGGCGCGGCGGACCTTGAGGGACGGGGCGTTCGTCTTCATCGGGACCGGGCCGAGGCCGAGGCGCTTGTACGTGGCGCGGATGGCGTCGAGGTCGGCGGTCTGCCGGGAGGAGGTGACCCGCTCGATGATCCACGTGCCGTAGCGGCCGGCGGGGAGGCGGTCGAGGATCTTGCGGGCGGCGCGCTTGCC
>Ga0247819_10002134_pt1 | contig 10344 bp, 5 predicted proteins | sample 13C_Xylose_Day6_FD_193428 | JGI IMG/M metagenome (GOLD analysis project Ga0247819, IMG submission 193428) | Soil microbial communities from agricultural site in Penn Yan, New York, United States - 13C_Xylose_Day6 | ecosystem: Environmental > Terrestrial > Soil > Agricultural land | place: USA... | reverse complement strand
CTCGAAGACCGTGCGACGGCAGGGCCGTTCGACGAATCCGAGGCGAACCCCGTCCGCCCCTACATCGATCTCGGCGGCATAAAGATCCTGCCGCGCGAGGGATTGAACCTGCGGCTGGAGGTCGAGGAGCAGACCAAGCGCATCGTCGCGGTCGGCCTCGACTACGCAGGATCCACGCTCCAGGTGCAGCCGTTCGCGGCGCCCCGCACGACGGGGCTGTGGGAGGAGACGCGCGAGCAGATCCGGGCCCAGATCCGTCAGCAGGGCGGACGCGTCGAAGAGCGTGAGGGCCCGCTGGGGCCCGAGCTCCTCGCCGAGGTGCCCGTCGCCGCGGGTGCGGACGGCGCCGCGGGCAAACGTCTCGCCCGCTTCGTGGGCGTCGACGGACCCCGGTGGTTCCTGCGCGGTGTGATCGGCGGGGCGGCGACGGCAGACGTGGATGCCGCCGCCCAGGTCGAGGAGCTCTTCCGGTCGATCGTGGTCGTGCGCGGCGGGACTCCGATGCCGCCGCGGGACCTCATTCCGCTCCGGATGCCGGCGACTCCGGGCGTCGCGTGACGGACGCTCCGCCACCGGCACCGGACGCCGACCGCGAGGCGGAGTCCGCCCCATCGCTGACCCCGCCGCCCGCCTCGGCCTCCGAACTCGTCGGGTCGGCCCTCGGCCAGGCGGCCAAGCGCGCCGGGCTCGACCCCGCCGAGGGCGCACCGACCGGGCACGTCGTCTGGCGGGCCATGGGCGGCTGGCGCGGCATCCTCGAGTCCGTTCTGCCGAGCCTGGTGTTCGTCGTGCTGTTCACGGTGACGTACGACCGCGAGACCCAGACGGGCAACCTGTGGCTCTCGCTCGGGCTGTCGGTCGGACTCGCGGCCATCTTCACGATCATCCGGCTCATCACCAAGTCGCCTCCTTCCGCGGCCATCGGCGGACTGGTCGCCACGGCCGGCGCCGCGGCTCTCGCCTTGTTCACCGGGCGCGGTCAGGACAACTTCGTCTTCGGCTTCATCACGAACGCGGTCTACGGCTCGGCGTTCCTCGTCTCCGCACTCATCGGGTGGTCTCTGATCGGCCTGGCGGTCGGGTTCCTCATGAACGAGGGAACGCGCTGGCGCTCCGACAAGCGCAAGAAGCGCGTGTTCTTCTGGCTGGCGATCGCCTGGGCGGGACTGTTCGCATTCCGGCTCGCCGTGCAGCTTCCGCTGTACTTCGCCGGCGACGTGACGGCGCTCGGCACACTGAAGCTCATCATGGGGCTGCCGCTGTTCGCGCCGCTCGTCGCGGTCACCTGGCTCGCGGTGCGGGCACTCTATCCCGCACCCGCCAAGTGATACATTTATCTTGACATCAAGATAAATTGTTCCCTCCTGCGGTAAGGCCAGCCTCACTAGCCACTGCGCCCGGGGACAGGGAAGATGGGGAGTGCCGGGCCTGAGGCCCGCTCCGCCGCCGACGAAGGAGACACGCGTGTCCACGGTTGACAGCTTCGGTGCCAAGAGCACCCTGACGGTCGGCAGCACCGACTACGAGATCTTCCGCATCGACGCCGTCGCCGGGTACGAGAAGCTCCCCTTCAGCCTGAAGGTGCTGCTCGAGAACCTGCTCCGCACCGAAGACGGGGCGAATGTCACGAAGGCGCAGATCGAAGCGCTCGGATCGTGGGATGCCGCGGCCGAGCCGGACACCGAGATCCAGTTCACGCCGGCTCGCGTCGTGATGCAGGACTTCACCGGCGTGCCCTGCATCGTCGATCTCGCCACGATGCGCGAGGCGGTCGAAGCACTCGGAGGCGACCCGAAGCGCATCAATCCGCTCTCGCCGGCCGAGATGGTCATCGACCACTCCGTCATCGCCGATCTGTTCGGCACCGAGAACGCGCTCGAGCGCAACGTCGAGATCGAGTACGAGCGCAACGGCGAGCGCTACCAGTTCCTCCGCTGGGGCCAGACGGCATTCGACGACTTCAAGGTCGTCCCGCCGGGCACCGGCATCGTCCACCAGGTCAACATCGAGCACCTCGCGAAGGTCATCTACGACCGCAGCGTCGGCGGAGTTCTCCGGGCATACCCGGACACCTGCGTCGGCACCGACTCCCACACCACGATGGTGAACGGGCTCGGCGTGCTCGGCTGGGGCGTCGGCGGCATCGAGGCCGAGGCCGCGATGCTCGGCCAGCCCGTCTCGATGCTCATCCCGAAGGTGGTCGGCTTCAAGCTGTCCGGGGCGATCCCCACCGGCGTGACCGCGACCGACGTGGTGCTGACGATCACCGAAATGCTGCGCAAGCACGGCGTCGTCGGCAAGTTCGTCGAGTTCTACGGCGAGGGCGTCGCCTCGGTGCCGCTGGCCAACCGCGCCACGATCGGCAACATGAGCCCTGAGTTCGGCTCGACTGCGGCGATGTTCCCCATCGACTCGGTGACGATCGACTACCTGCGCCTCACCGGTCGCGACGAGCAGCAGCTCGCGCTGGTCGAGGAGTACTCGAAGCTCCAGAAGCTGTGGCACGACCCCGACACCGAACCCGTGTACAGCGAGTACCTCGAACTCGACCTCTCGACCGTGGTGCCCTCTATCGCCGGCCCGAAGCGTCCGCAGGACCGCATCATCCTCGCGAACGCGAAGACCCAGTTCGCGACCGACCTCACCAACTACGCCGACGTCGAGCACGACCTCGTCGATCTCGAGGGCTCCGAATCGTTCCCGGCGTCGGACCCGCCGGGAAACTCACCCGACGACGAGTACAGCGCGCACACCCACCATCACCACAGTCACGCGCCGACCAAGGGCTCCAAGCCGACTCCGGTGGTCATGGCCGACGGCGAGAAGTTCACGCTCGACCACGGCGCCGTCACGATCGCGGCGATCACCTCGTGCACGAACACGTCCAACCCGTCGGTCATGCTGGCGGCCGGTCTGCTGGCCCGCAACGCGGTGAAGAAGGGGCTCAAGGCCAAGCCGTGGGTCAAGACCACGCTGGCTCCGGGCTCGAAGGTCGTCACCGACTACTACGAGAAGGCCGGTCTGACCCAGGATCTCGAAGACCTCGGGTTCTTCACCGTGGGCTATGGCTGCACGACCTGCATCGGAAACTCCGGCCCCCTCATCGAGGAGGTCTCGGCTGCGATCCAGGAGAACGATCTCGCCGTCACCGCCGTCCTGTCGGGCAACCGCAACTTCGAGGGCCGCATCAACCCCGACGTGAAGATGAACTACCTCGCGAGCCCGCCCCTGGTGATCGCGTACTCCCTCGCCGGATCGATGAACTTCGACTTCGAGACGGATCCGCTGGGACAGGATCAGGCCGGCAACGACGTGTTCCTCAAGGACATCTGGCCGGACGCGGCAGAGGTGCAGTCCACAATCGATTCGTCGATCAACAAGGACATGTTCACCCATCAGTACGCGAGCGTGTTCGAGGGCGACGAGCGCTGGAAGACCCTGCCGACTCCGACCGGCGACGTGTTCGAGTGGGATGCCGAATCGACGTACGTGCGCAAGCCCCCGTACTTCGACGGCATGACCATGGAGCTGACACCTGTCACCGACATCGCAGGGGCTCGCGTCCTGGCGACGCTCGGCGATTCGGTCACGACCGACCACATCAGCCCGGCCGGCAACATCAAGGCCGACAGCCCGGCCGGTCAGTACCTCGATGCGCACGGCGTCACCCGCAAGGACTACAACTCCTACGGATCGCGGCGCGGGAACCACGAGGTCATGATCCGCGGGACCTTCGCGAACATCCGCCTGCGCAACCAGCTTCTGGATGGCGTCGAGGGCGGCTACACCCGCGACTTCACCCAGGACGGCGGACCGCAGTCGTTCATCTACGACGCGAGCCAGAACTACCAGGCGCAGGGCACGCCGCTGGTCATCTTCGGCGGCAAGGAGTACGGCTCGGGATCGTCGCGCGACTGGGCGGCCAAGGGCACGAGCCTGCTGGGCGTCAAGGCCGTCATCACCGAGAGCTTCGAGCGGATCCACCGGTCGAACCTCATCGGCATGGGAGTCGTTCCGCTGCAGTTCCCGGCGGGCGCGACCTGGGCCTCCCTCGGGCTGGACGGAACCGAGATCGTCTCGATCTCGGGTCTCGAGCAGCTGAACGAGGGCGTGACGCCCAAGACCGTTCACGTCACGGCGGCGCCGAGCGAGTTCTCGGACCCCGGCAAGGCGACGATCGAGTTCGACGCGATCGTGCGCATCGACACGCCCGGTGAGGCGGATTACTACCGCAACGGCGGCATCCTCCAGTACGTCCTGCGCTCGCTCGTCTAGGAGCGCCGCGATCAGGCCCCGCACGCGGACAGCGTGCGGGGTCTTTCGCATGCTCCGGATTCCCCTAGCACGTCGGTGCCACAGTCGGCGAGCACCCGGGACCCCGCCCGGGTCCCGCGATAGACTGGGGGACGGTCTCCGAGCACCCGGACGACCTGCCCGCGCAGGGCTTCGATGAGCGCAGAGGGAGACGGATGCCGATCCTTCCGAACATCTCAGGACCGCGCGATCTCGACGCCCTCAGCCTCGAACAGCTCGAACAGCTCGCCGCAGAGATCCGTGAATTCCTGATCGAGAACGTCTCGCGCACGGGCGGGCACCTCGGCCCGAATCTCGGCGTCGTCGAACTGACTCTCGCGATGCACAAGGTGTTCGATTCGCCGAACGACCCGATGATCTTCGACACCGGTCACCAGTCGTACGTGCACAAGCTCCTGACCGGTCGCCAGGACTTCAGCGGGCTGCGCTCACGCGGCGGGCTCGCCGGCTACCCGCAGCGCTCCGAGAGCCCGCACGACGTCGTGGAGTCCTCGCACGCGTCGAGCTCGCTCAGCTGGGCCGACGGCGTATCGCGCGCGCTCACCCGCACCGGCCGCAAGGACCGCCACGTCATCGCGGTCGTCGGCGACGGTTCGCTCACGGGCGGGATGACGTGGGAGGCCCTCAACAACATCTCCGATGACAACGACCGCAACCTGGTCATCATCGTCAACGACAACGGCCGGTCCTACGCACCGACGATCGGCGGGATGGCCCGCTACCTCAACCGGGTTCGCACGGCCGACACCTATCAGACCCTGCACCGCAGCTCGGATTCGCTGTTCGGCAAGCTGGGCCCGGCGGCACGTGCGTTCTACCGCGGAGTGCGGGGCGGAACCCACGGGTTCCTCTCGCGGTTCACGAACAACGCCGCGCTGTATTCCAATCTCGACATCAAGTACCTCGGGCCGGTCGACGGGCACGACCTGCCGATGCTGCTGGAGACCCTCGAGCTCGCGAAGGACTTCGGGGCTCCCGTGATCGTGCACGCGATCACCGAGAAGGGCCGTGGCTATCAGCCCGCCCGGGACGATGAGGCGGACCAGTTCCACGCGGTGGGGCGCATCGATCCGCTCTCGGGCGAACCGGTCGGAAGCTCGACCGCGACCGCATGGACGGATGTGTTCGCCGATGAGCTCGTCTCCGTCGGCGAAGACCGGCCGGACGTCATCGGCGTCACGGCGGCGATGCTCCGGCCCACGGGCCTGCTGCCCTTCGCCCAGCGTTTCCCCGATCGCGTCTACGACGTGGGCATCGCCGAGCAGCATGCGGTGGCCGCCGCCGCCGGTCTGGCATTCGGCGGCCTTCATCCCGTCGTGGCGATCTACGCGACTTTCATGAACCGAGCGTTCGATCAGGTGATGATGGATGTCGCGCTGCACCGCGCCGGCGTCACGTTCGTCCTCGACCGCGCGGGCGTGACCGGTCCGGACGGCCCCAGCCATCACGGCATCTGGGATCTCGCGATGCTGCAGATCGTGCCGCACATCCGCATCGCCGTGCCGCGTGACGCCGAGCGACTGCAGGAAGAGCTGCGCGAGGCGGTCGCGGTCGATGACGCTCCGACGGTCATCCGATTCCCCAAGGGGTCCGTCAGTCCGACGCTGCCCGCCCTGGAGCGTCTGAGCGACGGGGTGGACGTGCTCGTCCGCTCCGATGCACAGGATGTGCTGCTGGTCGGCATCGGCCCCATGGCGCACATCGCTGTCGACGTCGCGCATCGACTGCGGGCGCAGGGGATCGGAGCGACGGTGGTGGACCCGCGCTGGGTCGTTCCCGTGCAGCCCTCGATCATCGAGCTCGCGGCATCCCATCGCCTCGTCATCACGATCGAGGACGGCATCCGCGTCGGCGGGATCGGCACGCGCGTGCGTCAGGTGCTCCGCGAGGCGGGAGTCGACACGGCCGTCGACGAACTGGGGCTGCCCGACGAGTTCATCGATCACGCGACCCGCGAGCAGATCCTCGAGGACGCCGGACTCACGCCCGCCAAGATCGCGCAGGACGTCGTCTCGCAGGTGCTCGGCACGCGCATCCCCGTCGCCCGGCAGACTGAGCAGCATCCCGAATGGCTGTCCGGCATCGGCACCGCGCAGCACGACGAGGTCCGCGACGCGTAGTGACCCCGACGAACGAAGAAGCGCCCGCCCTCTCGAGGAGGACGGGCGCTTCGTCGTCGACCAGCCCTCAGCCGGCGATGCCCTTGATGATCGGGTGGTGGAAGGTGTCGCCGAAGACCCGGTCGGATGCGCCCTCGCGGTCGAGGTACGGTGACGCGCCGCCATCGATGAAGGGCCAGCCCGCTCCGAGGATGAGGCAGAGGTCGATGTCCTCGACCTCGGGCACCACGCCCTCATCGAGCATGAGCTTGATCTCCTGCGCCAGGCCGTCCTGCACGCGACGCAGGATCTCCGCCTCACCGACGGGGGCCGAACCGGTCTTGAGCACCTTCTGGGCAGCCTTGGTCCACCCGGTGACCCTTCCGGACTTGTCCTTCTCGACGACTTCGGGCAGCTCGGCGAGCTCGTGGAAGTTCTCCGAGGCGAAGAACCGCTCGGGGAACGCGTGCGCCATCGTGTCCTGTACGTGCGCAGCGACCTTCCAGCCCACCAGGTCGATGAGCTGGAACGGCGTCATGGGCAGTCCGATCGGTGCGAACGCCTTCTCGACCGTCAGCAGCGGTGTGCCCTCGTAGACGGCACGTGCGGCTTCTCCCATGACCTTCGCCAGCAGGCGGTTCACAACGAAGCCCGGGGCGTCTGCGGTGAGGACGGCGTTCTTGCCCAGTCCGCGGGCCACCACGAATGCCGTCGAGAGTGCGGCATCCGTGGTCTGCGGCGTCCTCACGATCTCGATCAGAGGCATGACCGCGACCGGGTTGAAGAAGTGGAAGCCGACGAGCCGCTCCGGGTGCGCGAGTTCGGCGCCGATCTCCTCTACCGAGAGCGACGAGGTGTTGGTGGCGAGGATCGCGTCATCGGCGATGATCTTCTCGATCTCGCCGAACACCTGCTGCTTGACGCCGACCTCTTCGAAGACGGCCTCGATGACGAAGTCGCAATCCGCGTACTCCGATTTGTCGGTGGTGCCGTGCACGAGTGCGCGCAGTCGGTTGGCGGCGTCCCCGTCCAGACGGCCCTTGGCCTCGAGCTTGCCGATCTCGTCGTCGATGTACGCGAGACCCTTGTCGACGCGCGCCTGATCGAGGTCCGTGATCAGCACCGGAACCTGGAGCCTGCGCAGGAACAGCAGCGCGAACTGGCTCGCCATCAAGCCGGCTCCGATGATGCCGACCTTGGTGACCCTCTTCGCGAGCGCCTTGTCGGGGGCGCCCACGGGTCGCTTGGCGCGCTTCTGCACGAGATCGAACGCGTACATGGATGCCGCGAACTGGTCGCCGGTGACGAGGTCGGCCAGGGCGTCGTCTTCACGGGCGAAGCCCTCGGCCTTCGTGCCGCTCTTCGCCTTCTCGAGCAGCTCGAGAGCGGCGTAGGGAGACTTGGGGACGGTGCCGATGCGGCTCTCGAGCATGCCGCGGGCCATCTTGATCGCGATCGGCCACTTGGTGAGGCGCTCGATCTTGCCGGGCTCATGCTTGCGGTCGACCTTGACGGCACCGGTCAGCACGCGGTCCGCCCATTTCAGCGAGTCCTCGAGGTACGTCGACGCGGGGAAGATCGCGTCCACCACTCCGTAGTCGAACGCCTGCTGGGGCTTGAGCATCCGATTCTGCTTGAGCGGGTTGGAGATCACGACCTCGAGCGCGTTCTCGATGCCGATCAGGTTCGGCAGCAGATACGCGCCGCCCCAGCCCGGGATGATGCCGAGGAAGACCTCGGGCAGCGCGATCGCTGCGGCCGAAGCATCCACGGTGCGGTACGTCGAGTTCAGCGCGATCTCGAGCCCGCCACCCAGCGCCAGGCCGTTCACGAAGGCGAACGACGGCACGCCGAGCTCGGACAGCTTGCCGAGCACCATGTGGCCGAACTGCGCCACCAGCTTCGCGTTCTCCTTGGAGCCGACGCGTGAGATGTCGGACAGGTCCGCGCCTGCAGCGAGGATGTACTGCTTTCCGGTGACGCCGACCGCCTGGATCTCACCGGCACCCGCACGGACCTTCAGTGCCTCGAGGGTCTCGTTGAGCTCTGCGAGCGTCGCGGGTCCCAGGGTGTTGGGCCGGTTGTGGTCGCGTCCGTTGTCGAGCGTGATCAGGGCGAGAACCTTGCCCGAGGCGAGGCGGATGTCGCGCACGGGGGAGTGTGTGACGACCTCACCCTCGGTCATCGCCAGGATCGGGGAGAAATCGATGTCTGCGTAATTCGTCATTCGTCGGTTCCGCCCGCTCAGTTCTTGCGCTTCTTGCCGTCGTAGTGCGGGTTCTCCCAGATGACCGAGCCACCCTGGCCGAGGCCGACGCACATCGCGGTCAAGCCGAAGCGGACGTCCGGTCGCTCGGCGAACTGCGCCGCGAGCTGAATCATGAGCCGGACACCCGATGCCGCGAGGGGGTGACCGAGGGCGATCGCGCCGCCCCACTGGTTGACGCGGGGATCGTCGTCGGCGATGCCGAAGTGGTCCAGCAGCGAGATGACCTGGATCGCGAAGGCCTCGTTCAGCTCGAACAGGCCGATGTCGCCGATCGTGAGTCCGGCCTTCTTGAGCGCCTTCTCGGTCGAGGGGATGGGCCCTGTACCCATGACCTCGGGCTGAACCCCGGCGAACGCGAACGAGACGAGCTTCATCTTCGGTGCGAGCCCCAACTCCTTCACCGCACCGCCACCCGCGAGCAGGCTCATGGTTGCGCCGTCGGTCAGCGGGGAGGACGTTCCTGCCGTGACGCGTCCGTGCGGGCGGAACGGCGTCTTGAGCGTCGCGAGTCCCTCCATCGAGGTCTCGGGTCGGCGACCCTCGTCCTCGGTCGCCAGGCCCCACGCGCCGTCTGCGCCCTTGACCGCGACCGGCACCAGGTCGGGTTGGATCTTGCCGTTGTCGTAGGCGGCCTGCACCTTGTGCTGGCTCAGCATCCCGAATCGATCCGCGCGGTCCTTCGACAGCGCCGGAAAGCGGTCGTGCAGGCGCTCAGCGGTCAGGCCCATGTTCAGCGCGTCGGCGCTCACGAGCTTCTCCGCGACGAACCGCGGGTTCGGGTCGACGTTGCTGCCGTCGAGCGGGTGTCGACCCATGTGCTCGACTCCGCCCGCCAGGGCGAGGTCGTACATGCCGATGCCGATCGAGCCGGCCATCGTCGTGACACTCGTCATCGCACCCGCGCACATGCGGTCGATCGCGAAACCCGGCACGGTCTGCGGCAGCCCGGCGAGGAGGGCGACCGAGCGCCCCAGAGTCAGACCCTGGTCACCCGTCTGCGACGTGGCCGCCAGGGCGACGTCGTCGATGCGCTCGGCGGGGACGCCGGGATTGCGCTCCATGAGCCCGATGGTCGCCTTGACCGCGAGGTCATCAGCACGGGTGTTCCAGTACATGCCCTTCTCGCCGGCGCGCCCGAAGGGCGTACGCATTCCATCGACGAAAAAGACGTCCGAGATCTCGGCCACTCTGCCTCCGTAAGTAGGGATGGGATCAGCCTAGGAGCGCGGTCGATGCGCCCGGAATCGGTTGGTTCGAACCTACGAAGCGGTCTCCGGGGCGGGGAACGGGCTTTGCACGGATTGCACAAAGGCATCCGCAATCAGCTGTGCAGTCTGCGCAATTTGCCAGGGGCGGGCGCCCAGTTCCGCCAGCGCGTCGCCGATGGATGCCGCGCTCAGCGGCTCCGGCGGGCTCCAGGCCACCCGACGGAGGAGATCCGGCGTGAGGAGGTTCTCGGTCGGCATGTTCAGCTCCTCGGCCAGCGCCTCCACGACGGGACGGGCCGCCTTGAGCCGGACGTCGGCGGCGGGGTTGCGGTCCGACCACGCTCGAGCCGGCGGGATGGACTCTCCGCCGGGTGCGCGTTCGAGCGGCAGATCAGTGGCGGCGCGTCCGGTCTCGAACGCGGCCCACCAGCGATCCAGCTGACTGCGGCTGGCG
>Ga0247819_10002133_pt1 | contig 10347 bp, 10 predicted proteins | sample 13C_Xylose_Day6_FD_193428 | JGI IMG/M metagenome (GOLD analysis project Ga0247819, IMG submission 193428) | Soil microbial communities from agricultural site in Penn Yan, New York, United States - 13C_Xylose_Day6 | ecosystem: Environmental > Terrestrial > Soil > Agricultural land | place: USA... | reverse complement strand
TTCCAGCCGTGACGCAGGCGCCGTACGCCGATGCCGACGCCTTCCTGGCCGCCGTGCGTGCGGGCTACGAGCCGCTGTCGCGCCAGCTCAAGGCCATCGCGCGCCATGTGGAGGCGCAGCGCGACCGGCTCGCACTGGACGGCATCCAGGAGACTGCGCGCCAGTGCGAGGTCCAGCCCTCGGCCGTGGTGCGCTTCGCCAAGCACTTCGGCCTGGCCGGCTATTCGGAGATGCAGGCGCTGTTCCGTGCCGGTGCCGCGCGCCAGCTCGCGCCCGAGGGCGGCTACCAGCAGCGCGTGCGGGCGCTGGCCGGAGCCGGCTCGCCCGCGCAGATCGCGCACGAGGTGATCGACGGCAGCATCGCCAGCCTGCAGGCGCTGCAGCAGGCCCTGCCCGAGGGCGATTTCGACGCCGCCGTGGACTTGATGGCCCAGGCGCCCGCGCTGTGGCTGGTGGCCTCGCGCCGCGCTTTCCCGGTCGGCGCCTACCTGGCCTATGCCTTGCAGCACACCGAGAAGCCCGTTCACTGGCTGCATGGCCTGGGCCACATGCAGGAGGGCCAGCTGCGCGCGCTGGCCGCGGGCGACGTGCTGGTCGCCGTGTCCTTCGCGCCCTACGCGAGCGAGACGCTCAACGTGGTCGAGGCCGCGGCGGCGCGCGGCGCCAAGGTGCTGGCACTGACCGACAGCCGGCTCAGCCCGCTGGCCAAGCGCGCCGACGCCGTGCTGCTGGCGCAGGACGGCGCCACCTTCGGCTTCCGCTCGCTGACCAGCACGCTGTGCCTGGCGCAGTCGCTGTTCCTGGGGCTGGCGTGGCGCATGGAGCTGGCCTACGGGCACAAGACCTGAACCCTGCCAGCGCCTGCCAGGCCGCCGTGCGGGTAGTCCATGGTGCGCTTATTGCTTGCCTGCCCCAAGATGCCGCCGATCCGAACGGATGGCAATTTTCAGGGGAGCAGGCGCCATGAACTTCACCTATGCGACCACCGAAACCTCGGGCCACCGCCGGCTCGACTACTGGAGCGAGATCGTCTGCAAGCGCCTGGTGCCGGCAGCGGCGCACTTCAGCATGCGCGACGACTTCCGCGGCGCGCTCGATGGCCACTCCTTCGGCCAGCTCATGGTCTGCCGCATGCGCTCGCAGGCGCATACCTTCGAGCGCAGCGCACGCGACGTGCAGTCCCGGCCCGAGGAAGACATCGTGGCCGCCCTGGTACAGGCCGGCAGCGCCCGCATGCTGCAGGACGGGCGCGAGATCGTGGTGCGGCCGGGCGACGTGGTGCTCTACGATGGCGCCCGCCCCTTCCTGCACGAGCTGCACCCCGAATCCATGCTGTTGGTGCGCATCCCGCGCGCGCAGTTGCTGTCGCGCTTCGGCGGCGCCGAACGCATGATGACCCTGCGCATCGCCGAAGGCCGCTCGATGGCAGCCTTGCTGCACGGCATGGCGCAGGAGGCCTACCAGTTGTCGCCCCAGGACGCCGCGGGCGTGACCGGTGCGCGTTTCGCCGGCGCCTTCCTGGACACGCTGACGGCCGCCATGGAGATGCAGGCCGCCAGCATGGCAGGCCACGAGGCCACGCGCTACGACCAGCTCTACAGCCGCGCGCACCAGTACATCCGCGTGCACCTGGATGACACGGAGATGGACAGCGACAGCATCGCCGACGCCTTGCACGTCTCGCCGCGCACGCTCACGCGCGTGTTCGCCAACCACGACACCACCGTCATGCAGCAGGTCTGGAAGTGCCGGCTGGAGGCCAGCTTCTCGGTGCTGCAGGAAGGCCGCGTGCGCCAGGTTTCGCAGGCCGCGTTCCAGTGCGGCTTCAGCGACCTGTCGCACTTCTCGCGCGTGTTCAAGAAGTGCTATGGCGCCACGCCGCGCAGCCTGCTGCGCCTGGCGGCGTCCTGATCAGGGCCGCAGGTACTGCTTGGAGATGCCCGCGCCCACCGTGTACTTGGGATCGACGAAGTTGCCCAGCCGCACCTTGCCGCACTGACTCAGCATCATGTAGGCGTCCCAGCGGTCGTAGCCGTATTCCTGCTCCATCCACAGGATCAGCTCCTTGTAGGCGATGCGCGTGGCGTCTTCCAGCGGCCGCGCGCTGCCAATCGCCATCAGCATGTCCTCGGTCTCCAGCCGCGGCCACTCCAGATTCCAGCCCTTCACCACGTCGACGCGGATCGTCGTCGTGCTGGCGTACTCCACCGCCGTGCCGCAGACCTCGCCGTCGCCCTGGCAGGCGTGGGCGTCACCGATGAACAGCCGCGCGCCGGTCGTGCGCACGGGCAGGTAGGTGATGCTGCCCGGCCCCATGTCGGGCAGGTCCATGTTGCCGCCGTGCTGGTCGGGCGTGAGGCTGTTGATGGAATCGAGCTCGGGCGAGCAGCTCAGCGTGCCGATGTGCGGCTTGTAGGGCAGCGTCACGCGGCGGCTCCAGTACACGCCGTTCTCGTCCACGTCGATCTTGCGCACCTTCTCGGGCAGCGGCTCGTTCAGCAGCGCCGTGAAGGCCGTGCCGCTCAGCGCACCGAAGTTCGGGATCAGGCAGCAGGTGCCACGCGGGTTGGGGCCGCGCGGTGCCATCGCCTCGATGTGCACGGCCAGCGCATCGCCAGGCTCGGCACCCTCGACCAGGATGGGACCGTTCTGCGGGTTCACGAAGGGCATGGTCAGCACGCGCGAGGGCAGGTCCGCCTCGGTGCGCACCTTGCCGTCGAAGGCGTCGCGCGTTTCCACGACGATGCGGTCGCCCGGGCGCACGCGCAGCACGGGCTCGGAGTACGGGCCGATGGTGAAGTGGAAGCGCTTCTGCGTGGCCTCGTCGAGCAGATGGGTCTCGGCCGCACGGCCGCTGCCCAGGCCGCGGGCCTGCATGATGGAAGTGTCCAGCCAGGTCATGGGTTGCGTTCCTTTCAGATCATGAGGTGTTGGCGCACGCTGTCGGCGTTGAGTGCGCCGGCGTCGATGCGGGCGACCACGCGGCCCTTCTCCATCACGTAGGCGCGTTCGGCCACGTCCAGGATGGTGTCCAGGTTCTGCTCGACGAACAGGATGGTGGTGCCCAGGTCGCGCCGGATGGTGCGCAGCACATCGCAGATCAGCTGCACGATGGACGGCTGGATGCCCTCGGACGGCTCGTCCAGCAGCATCAGCGCCGGGTTGCCGACCAGCGCCCGGCCGATCGCGAGCTGCTGCTGCTCGCCGCCCGACATGGTGCCGGCGAGCTGGTTGCGCCGCTCGGCCAGGCGCGGGAAGTACTGGTAGACCAGCTCGGGCTGCTTGACGCCCTTTGGCCCGCCGATGAGTTCGCCGACCAGCAGGTTCTCGGCCACCGTCATGCGCGGGAACACCTCGCGGCCCTGCGGCACGTAGCCGACACCGCGCCGCGCACGCGCATCGCTGCTGAGTGCGGCGATCTCCTGGCCCAGCAGCCGCACGCTGCCGCCCGTGGCGCGCAGCTGGCCGATCAGGCACCGCATGGTGGTGGTCTTGCCCACGCCGTTGCGGCCTATCAGCGCCACGATCTCGCCTCGGGCGACACGCAGGTCCACGCCCTGCAGGATCGGGGTCGCACCGTAGCAGGCGCTCAGCCCCCGCACTTCGAGGACGGGTTCAGTGGACATGCTGTGTCTTTCCCAGGTAGATCTCGGCCACGCGCGGGTCGGCGATCACCTCGGCGATGCCTCCCGCGCTGAACACCTTGCCGAAGTGCAGCACCGTCACGTGCTGGGCGATCTGGCGGATGAAGGCCATGTCGTGTTCCACCACCAGCACCGTCATGCCATCGGCGTTCAGCCGCTGGATCAGCTCGCCGGTCTTGTAGGTTTCCTCCGGCGAGAGGCCGGCCGTGGGCTCGTCCATCAGCAGCAGCGTGGGCTGCAGCGCCAGCGCCATGCCGATCTCCAGCCACTGCTGCTGGCCATGGGCCAGCGCGCCGGCAGGTTTCTTCGCATCGGCCCGCAGGTCCAGCAGTTCGAGCAGGCGCTCGGCCTCGCGCTGCAACGCGGCGCCGCGCAGGTGGCGCTGTAGCGCCGTGTGCAGGTTCTGCACCACGGGCAGTTCCTTGAACACGCTGGGCGCCTGCATCTTGATGCTCATGCCCTGGCGCACGCGCTCGTAGGGGCGGCTGGCCGTCACGTCGCGGCCCAGGAACTCGATGCGCCCGGCCGTGGCCACGTGCGTGCCCACGATGAGCTTGAACAGCGTGCTCTTGCCGGCGCCGTTGGGGCCGATCAGGCAGTGGATCTGGCCGCGCCGCACGACCAGGTCCACATCGGACACGGCGGCATGGCCACCGAAACGCTTGGAGAGCCCGGAGGCTTTGAGGATCTCGTTCATGCGGCTTGCCGTTCCTGCGCAGTGGCTGGGCGCCGGGCTGCGAACAGCCGGCCCAGGGACCCGACGATGCCCAGCACAAAGCCCTGCGGCGCCAGCATCACGGTGCACAGGAGCAGCGCCCCCATGAGCAACAGCGCCGCCTGCTGGCTGTAGACCGTGAGCGTCTGGAACACCCACAGCAGCACGAAGGCGCCGACCGTGGTGGCCGTCAGATCGGCCCGGCCCGAGAACGCCACCCAGACAATGGGCATGGCCGCTGCCGGCAGCCCGATGCTGGCCGGCGTGATGAACTGGCCCCAGGAGGTGTAGAGCGCGCCGCTCAGCCCCGCCAGCGTGGAGCCGATCACGAAGGTCGCGAGCTGGTACTTGCGCACGTCGTAGCCCAGCAGCTCGGCGCGCTGCGGGTCTTCGCGCACGGCCACCACCACGTTGCCGAAGCCCGAGTTCAGCAGCATGCGCAGGCCCAGGTAGACCGCCACCAGCAGCGCCAGCACCAGGTAGTACAGCGCCGTTCCCTCGAAGTACAGCGGGCCGTCGGCCGACCACGGAATGTTGAGCGGCACCATGTCCTTCATGCCGTTGAAGCCGTTCAGCCGCGCGCTGCCGATGCGCCATTCGGGGCCGGCCGTCTGCCCGAGGAAGAAGGCCAGCACCAGCGTGGCCGACAGCGTGACGATGCCGAAGAACACGCCGCCCACGCCGCCCCAGATCATGAAGTAGCCCAGCACGGCCGCGGCCAACGCCGCCGCCGCCAGGGCCAGCACCAGCGCGTAGACCGAGCTGAAGCCCTCGCCGCCGAAGTTGATCGCCAGCACGCCGTAGCCGTAGCCGGCGATGCCGAAGAACAGCGTCTGGCCGAAGGACATCATGCCGCCGTAGCCCCAGACCAGGCACAGGCCCATGGCCATGAACACCCAGATCAGCAGGTAGGCGGTGTTGCCGACCGTGTAGTCGTCGGCCAGGAACGGATAGGCCAGCGCCGCCAACAGCACGAGGGCCGCCGTGCCCCAGAAGCCGCGGCCGGAGCCCGGCGTCTGCGGGCCGTTGAGAAGATGTTGCATCGAAGAATCCCCAGTGAGGAAGGGAGGCCGCTCAGCGCGTGCGGCGACCGAACCAGCCCGACAGCCCGTCGGGCAGCAGGCGGATGACGACGATGACGGCCAGCAGCATGCCGATCTGGCCGATGATCTGGCCGCCCCAGCCGTTCAGCGCGGTGCGCACGCCCGCCAGCAGGATGCCGGCCGGCGCCGTGCCCAACAGCACGTTGGCGCCGCCCACGACCACGGTGACGAAGCTCTCGACCAGGAAGCTCGCGCCCATGGTCGGGATCAGCGTCATCGTGGGCGCGTACATGGCGCCGCACAGGCCCGCCAGCGCCGCGCCGATGCCGAAGCTCACGGCGTAGACACGGCCCACGCGCACGCCGGTGGCCTGCGCGATGGCCGCGTTCTGCATCGTGGCCCGCGCATGCACGCCGAAGCGCGTGCGCATGAAGACCACATAGATCGCCGCGAGTGCCGCCAGCGCCACCGCGAACAGCACCACGCGGTAAACCGAGAAGGTGTAGTCGCCGATCTCGAAGCTGCCTGGTGGGGTGCCGATGCCCGGCACCGTGGAGCCGAACACCAGCAGCATGCCCTGCGTGACGATGAGGGACAGGCCCCAGGTCGCCAGCAGCGAATCCACCGGCCGCTTGTAGAGCTTGCGCACGATGCCGCGTTCGACGGCCACGCCGATCAGGCCGGCAGCCGCCACGCCGCAGACCTGGGCCAGCGGCAACGGCAGGCCAGCATGCACCAGGCCGGTCGTCACGTAGGCGCCGCACATGATGAACTCGCCGTGCGCCATGTTGATCACGCCCATCATCCCGAACACGATGGCCAGGCCGGCCGCCGACAGGATCAGGAACGCGAAGACGTCGGCGAACTGGTAGACGAAGGAGAACAGTTCAGCTGCCACAGCCACTCCGGCGGGTTCAGGACTTGCCAGGCAGGTCGGACGGCGTGTACTGCTTGCGGTCGTTTTTCTTGGTCAGGTCGCAGCCGATCTTGGCCAGCCAGTAGGGCTGCACCGTGCCGTAGTCCTTGAGCACCTTGACGGCGTGCTTGTCGTCCACGTCGATCAGCCGCATGCGGTGCGACATGTGCTGGCTCTTGGGGTCGATGCAGATCTTGCCCTCGGGCGCATCCACGCAGGCGTTGCCGGCGGCGATGACTTTGCGCATGTCGGCCAGTTTGGTCGACTTGGCGGCCTCGACGATGTTCTTGTAGAGGTACATCGTGACGTAGGCGTTGTAGCCCATGTCGTTGATGTAGGTCTCGCTGGGAAACTTGGCGCGCCACTTCTTCTTGAAGGCATCTGCCTCGGGCGTGGCGATCTCCTCGAACCAGTTGGCGGCGGCGTGCATCTGGTTCAGCGCCGGCGGCGCGAAGCGCTTGTGCTCGAAGCCCAGCATGACCTTGATCGACGAGCCCATGGGCAGGTTGAGCTTGGCGGCCTGGGCCTGTTCGAAGAACGAATCCTGCGCGGCGCCCACGTTGAGCATGAGCAGCCAGTCGGGCTTGGCCTTCTGGATGTTCTGGATGGTCTGGGCGAACTGCGACACGCCCAGCGGGATGAACTCCTCGCCGACCACCTGGCCGCCCAGGTCCTTGAGCAGCGAGCGGTTCCACTCGGCCGAGATCTGGCCGAAGTTGTAGTCGGCCGCGACCACGTAGACCTTCTTGCCGAACTTCTCGACCATGTAGGGGATCAGCGTGGAGAACTGCTGCTCGGGCACGGCGCCGGTGCTGACCATGTTGGCGTCGCAGACGCCGCCCTCGTACTGGTTGGTGTAGAAGTACGGCGTCTGCGTGCGGTTGACGATGGGACGCACGGCCTCGCGCGAGGCCGAGGTGATGCCGCCGATCAGCACGTCGACCTTGTCGCGGTTGAGCAGGCGGCGCGTGAACTCCTGGTAGCGCGCGTTGTCGCCCTGCGGGTCCAGGTGGATCAGCTCAATCTGGCGGCCCATGATGCCGCCGGCCTTGTTGATCTCCTCGACCGCGAGCTGCGAGCCGTGCAGCTTGGGCAAGCCCATGAAGGCCAGATCGCCCGAGATGTCTTCCATGAGGCCGACCTTGATCGGGTCGGCCGCGCGCGCGGGTGCGGCGGACAGCATGGCCAGGGCCAGCAGGCAGCCCAGCGCGCAGGTGGATGTGCGGAACGTCATGTGCTTTCCTCGGAACAGGATGGAGATGGGAGCAGGTGATCAAAGGGCCGGGTGGCGCTGGTGCCAGGGCGTGACCTGCTGGAACGCGACGCCGGCGCGCACCAGCAGGGCTTCGTCGAAGTGCCGGGCCACGAACTGGAAGGCCACCGGCATGCCGGCTTCGGTGAAGCCACCGGGCAGCGTGATGGTCGGGCTGCCGGTCATGTCGAACGGGCAGGTGTAGCGCAGGATGGCGGCCATCAGTTCGGCATCGGTTCCCATGCGGCCCATGCGCTCCAGCGTGGGCGAGGCAATGCCCGTGGCCGGAATCAGCAGCAGGTCGATGCCTTCGAACAGCGCGCGCACGCGGCCGGCGAAGTCGTGCCGGTGCAGCACGATCTTCTGGTAGTCCATGCCGCTCTGCGCGCGGCCCAGCTCGATGATGCCGGCCATGCCGGGGCCGTACTCGCTCTTGCGCGCCGGATAGGTGGCCTCGTGCACCACGGCGGCCTCGATGCCGCACAGCGGGAACCAGTCGGCGATCGCCTGCGTGGGGTCGGGGAAGTGCACGTCGACCAGCGTGGCGCCGAGCGCCTTGACGGTCTCGATGGCAGCGGCCACGGCCTGGCGCGTGGGCGCGTCCACGCCATCGTTGATCCAGCGCGCGTCGATGCCGATGCGCACGCCGCGCAGGCCGTCGCCCGCGGTGGCCAGGTAGTCGGGCACGGGCAGCAGGCTGGCGGTCGGGTCCTTGGCGTCGGCGCCGGCGATCACGCCCAGCATGGCGCCGGCGTCGGCCGCGCTGCGCGTCATCGGGCCGATGTGGTCCAGCGTGGCGGCCAGCTCGAAGGCGCCGTAGCGGCTCACGCGGCCCCAGGTGGGTTTCAGGCCCGTCAGGCCGTTGGCGCCAGAGGGGAAGCGGATCGAGCCGCCCGTGTCGGTGCCCAGCGACCCATAGCACAGGCCGGCCGCCGTGGCCACGCCCGAGCCGCTGGACGACACGCCAGTCCAGTGCGCGGCGTTCCAGGGGTTGACCGGCGGCGCCACGCTCGGATGGTGGTCGGCGTAGGCGCTCTCGGTCAGCTGCAGCTTGCCCAGCGTGACCGCGCCGGCCTCGCGCAGCTTGCGCACCACGGTGCCGTCCTCGGTCGGCACGAAATCCTTGTAGATCGCCATGCCGGCCGCGGTCGTCACGCCCTGCGTCCAGCACAGGTCCTTGAGGCCGATCGGCACGCCGTGCAGCGGGCCGCGCACCTGGCCGGCGGCGATCTCCTGGTCGGCCTGCGCGGCCTCGGCCAGGGCCTGGTCGGCCAGGACCAGGCAGTAACTGCGCAGCGCGCCGTCCAGGGCCTGGATGCGCTCGAGCTGGGCGCGCGTGACCTCGACGGAAGACAGTTCGCGCGATTGGATGCGCCGGGAGACGTCGAGCAGTTCAAGGTAGTGCAGTTCGGTGTTCGCCATGTCGGGTTCCGGGGGTTGTCGAAACGGCGACGGGGCGCTTGTCCCATCGCCGTTTCACTGTAGGCAGCGATGCCCCGCACGACTTGGCCCTGACGGCCAATCGAATGTGCTGGGGCGGACAAGCCGCGGCTACAGTGGCACCTGCTGCCGCGACCACCGCGGCGGGAGATCCATCCATGCAGGAACGAACACACCGCCGCCCGCAGGTCTGCGTGCTGGGCAGCGCAGAACCCGGCAGCGCGGCCTACGACCTGGCAGGCGCGGCCGGCCGCCTGCTGCCGCAGCTGGGCATCACACTGGTCAGCGGCTGCGGCAGCCCGGCCACGCGCGTGGCGGCGCAGGAGGCCCTGGCCGCGGGCGGCCTGGTCGTCAGCATCGTGCCGCCGGGCGAGATGCCGGCGCCGGACTGGCCGGCCACGGTGGTCATTCCCTGCGGCATGGGCGATGCGCGCAACCTGCTGATGGCCCTGGCGGGCGACGCCTGCCTCGTGGTCGGCGGGCGCGCCGGCACCATCTCCGAGGTCTGCCTGGCCTGGCTGCACCACCGGCCGCTGCTGCCGCTCACGGGCTGCGGCGGCTGGTCCGACGGGCTGCTGGACAACCCGCCGGACGAGCGCGGCAACGCGCCCATCCTGCCCTGGGACTCGGTGGCGGCGCTGGAGCGCCAGCTGCGCCAGCTCGGCCTCGTGGCAGCCGCCGGGAACCCGCAGTAGCCGCAGCGGGTCCACCGTCCACTGCCATTGCCGAAGCCCCGCATGCTGCGCACCCTCAAAGAACTCTTCGACGCCTTCACCGCCCCTGCCGCCGGCCAGTCGATGGCCCAGCGCGCGCACACCCAGCAGCTGGCCGTGGCCGTGCTGCTCGTGGAAGTCATGCGGGCCGAGCCCGGCTCCGGCCCGGCCGAGCGCGCCGCCGTGTTGACCGCGCTGCGTCGCAAGTTCGACCTGGCCGACGACGAGCTCGAGCGCCTGCTGGAGCTGGCGCAGGCGGAGGCCCAGGCGCTGTACGACTACCACCGCTTCACAAGCCTGCTCAACGAGCGCTTCACGCAGCCGCAGAAGGTCGCGCTGGTCGAGGCACTGTGGACGGTGGCCTACGCTGACCTGCATGTGGCCGCCCACGAAAACCACGCCATCCTCAAGATCGCCGAGCTGCTGCACGTCACGCACGGCGAGTACATCGCGGCCAAGCTGCACGCCAGGCAGGCGGCGGGCGCGGCCTAACATCGACGCTTTTGCGCACGGAGCCGCCATGAAGAACCTGCTCGACAGCATCCAGATCGAGTCCGCCCCCTCGCCCACCGCCGCCGTGATCTGGCTGCACGGCCTGGGCGCCAGCGGCGACGACTTCGCCGC
>Ga0247819_10002132_pt1 | contig 10348 bp, 4 predicted proteins | sample 13C_Xylose_Day6_FD_193428 | JGI IMG/M metagenome (GOLD analysis project Ga0247819, IMG submission 193428) | Soil microbial communities from agricultural site in Penn Yan, New York, United States - 13C_Xylose_Day6 | ecosystem: Environmental > Terrestrial > Soil > Agricultural land | place: USA... | reverse complement strand
GCCCATGGCGTGCCGGTGCTGGATGCCAGCCCCCGGGAATTGGGTGCGGCGCTGGTGACGCGGTACCTGGAGTGGAAAAAGGCCGGCGTCCTCTAACACCATAATCCTGTAGAGCGAGCTGGCTCGCGATGGTGGTTAACGATGACGCGAGGTGTCTGAATTCCCGCCGTGTAAGGACCTTCATCGCGAGCATGCTCGCTCCTACAGGGGTTGCGGTTTTGCCTACAGATCTACCAGAATCCGCCGGCTTGTGCGCTGAGGGGTCGCCACGTAACTTGATCCGCGTCGCTGATTTCCAGCGGCCGGGTTTAGTCGCCCGAGGGTTAAGGATGTGCACAAATGTCATGAAGTCAGGTACTCCCCATCCCTGACCATTATGGCGGCTGTGCGCAGGGCGCCTTCGGGCGCGCCGGTTTTCCATATCCCCCGGTCGACTAACCTGCGTTCAGCCGCCACCCTCGATTAGTCGCGAGTCGGTGACAGCTTCATTTGAGGTAATGGATATGCCCAAGCACACAATCAATTCTTCAGAACACGGCCTGTCGATGCTCACCGTCGACCCCAACGCCGATCCCCGCTCCATCACCATCCAGGCGTTCGAAACCTTTTGCTCGGTCAACGACCTGCTGCTCGACCTGGCCGACAGCCTCGACGACAAGGCGCGGCGCATGGCCGTGATGATTCACCAGATGAGCGAGTTTGGCTTGATGCTGGTGGAGAAATCGCTGGAGAACCAGCAGGCGAACGGCGCGGTTTAGTGTCGGGCCGTTTGAATGTTATTGAAACCACCGGCCCCTTCGTCGGAACGGGCCGGTTGAAACAAAACAACCGTCAGTGATTACGGCTCATACACCCGGTCATCGAGCTGGATTTTTTCCAGCACCAGCGGGACCAGCCGCACGTCAACATCGATGTCGGTGATCCGCAGCCCACTCGAACCGGCCAGGTCAGAGCCGTGCAGGTCGACGGTCAAATCCCTGTCCGCTGAGGTCATACCTTCGATGGTGAGGTAGGGGAAGGGGTTCCAGTCAGCCTGCGGCTGTTCAGGGATCTGGCCACTCAAATCGATGGGTGTGACCTTTCCACTGGTCGTGGTCAACACGACTTTTGAATTCCCGCCATCGTGATAGTTTTCATAGACAAAGGCGATTCGGAAGGCCACGCCCGTCATCTGTGCCGGGGTGAAAACGGGCGTTTCGATGACCTGTGTGACCTTTGCCAACCTGTTCATCATCAGGTAATAGTCATAAAGGGGATCGGTGGATACCACGGCGTTGCCCACGCCGTCATGTGTCCAGAAGGTTTTCCAGTCCGAGGGAAAGCGACCCCTCTGCACCAGGTTGCGTCCCTTGATTTCTTCGTCAGTCATGATGCTCACCTCCACATGTTCCGCGTGCCCGAAGCCAACCCTCGGGGATTTTGCCAGCGCCATGCCCGCAGGGCTTCAGGGGGTTTCGAGCCGCTCCAACACTGCCTGGGTGTAAGCCGTATTGCCTACTTTGGCCAGATACCGCACCTGCACGATGATGTCGGTCAGGCTATCGATCAGTCTGGCCTGCTCCTCGGAGGTCGAGCGCGGTAACTCCAGCCGCCAGTTAGATATTGCACCGGTGCCTTCGAAAGGCAGGTATCGCTCATCCCCGAACATCATCTGGTGCAGGCCGAAATCATCCACCCCCTGGCTCATCCCCACCTGCTGATTGACCCTCGGATTGAGGAAAATACCGCTGGGCGGCATGTCTTCCCCGTCGCCATAGAGATAGTCCAGCGTGTCGACATCGGCCTTGTGCACCGTGAGGCTGCCGGTTTGCGTGAGAATCGCACGCACGTCTTGATAGGCACTCAGCACTGCCGGCAAGGACAGTGAAACCGCCGTGATCTGCCGGCAATAGTGGCCGGGGTAATCGCTGTCGAACAAGCGTTGGGAAAACGTAAAATCGAGCTTGCCGGCCTTGAGGGAAGTGATCACATCGTCCCAGGAGGTCGCCCGCACAGACGCGCCCTGCTCGAACAACTGGCGCAGGGAAATGGTCTTGGTCAGCTCCAGTCGCCGCTCGTTGCGCTCCAGGTACATGCGTTCCAGGCGCAGCAGGTCGAGCAGCATCGACTCACCCGCGCTCAGGCCGTGGCGGTGATCCATCCACACGTTGGGCCGGATCACCTGAGTATCGAAATCGCCCATCTCGTACTGGAAACTGGCCTCGGCACTCAGGCACAACCCGACCACCGCGTCATAGGCCTGGAAGTACAGCGTGGCCATCTGGCCCAGCAGCCAGCGATAGAGTTCGACGTTGGTCGCCCGGGTCTTGTAGAAGGAGTAGATCTCTTGGGCGTGCTCGTTAGCCTTTTGCGTTTGCGCCAGGCTGGCCCGAGCAGCGTTGAGGGCGTGTTGCTGAGCCATGACTTGTTCGTCGAGCACCCGCAGTTCGCTGTTGGCCTGATTTTGCAGAAAACTCCACTCCTGATCGCGGCGAATGTAGTAAGCGGTTCGCTGCGCGGCTTCGCCCGCTGCATACATGACACCGGAGAGCAGCCCAATGGCACCGCTGGCCGCCACCGGGTTCTCCCCCCAGTTGCCGACGTCAGTGATCATGCCGAACAGTCTCGGTAACGACTTCATCCCCCCTCCGACGATCAGCGGCACGGCGGCGGAAGCGCTGCCCAACTTGCCCGTAAGAGTCAAAAGATCGCCCGCCCATTCGAGTTGGTTCAGCCCACTGTCACGCATGTCCCTGTAGTGGTTTGCACGCTCCTCAACCATTTTCTGACTCTCTTTCAAACCCTTCAACGACGCTTCGACCTGCTTGATCACTTCCTCCTGAATGGTTTTGGCGTGCGCCCCCAGCGCAATGACATGGCTTTGTTGCAACTCCTCGAGCTGCCCGCGATCACGCTGTTCCATGAGTTGACGCACTTCCCGACCGAGCCCGATCAGGGTTTGCACCGCGCCTTGAGCCGTTGTCATCAGGGCTCGGAAGCGGTAATGAGGGATGGTCTTCCAGCCACCCGCATTGCGCATCGCTCCGGATGCCCCACCGGATTGAGCGCGACTCGCTCCCGATGGATCGGTCGGCGAGGCGTAGAGTTCCAAGTCCATCACCTTGCCATCGATGGTCAGGTTATGACGCATGTTCCACAGGCACTGGTCGATGTACTGCCAGGTGTCGAGCAGTTGTTCATTGACGAAGGGCCGGAACACGCCTTCCAGCGAAAGGATCTCGAAATCCGGCGTGCCCTCGACGCGGGCGGGCAAGTTACCGACGTCGACACTGAGGGTGCCGGCGAAAGTTTCCAGTGCCAAGACCGCTTCGGATTTGGCTTTGAGGATGCCGTCGGCAGAATTCGGTACCCAGTGGCTCATCGCCTTGGCGGAAGGCGCAGGCCCCATGAGTGACAGGGCACGAATGTATTGCTGTTTCGCCGCCACCAGGCCGTCGCGGGTCAGGCGCCGGTAATAAGTGTCGGCGTGGGCAATGATGCAGCGAACGTAGCCCATGAAAATCGCTTTGCGGTAGTGAATACGCTTGGAAAAGGCGATGGCGTCCGGATCCGCCAACCCCTTGCTTTCAAAACCGATATAGCCGTCTTCCAGCATTGGACGGGAGAACCAATACCCTTTGCTGGGATCTGTTTCCCCCGGGCGCTTAGTGCGAATTTGCGGGTTGAAGATGTAGTGGAACCAGCGTTGCGCTTCCAGGAAGTTGCGCTCCTCGTACAAGCGATGGGCGATCAGGTAGGGCAGGTGAAAGAACAACTCCCAGTAAAAATAACCATGGGCACCATTGAAATCGATCGGTGCCATTTCCGGGGTGACATCGGGTGGCTGGGGCTCAAGGGTATTCTGGGTCGCCAGCGACAGCACCTCGTCGATGGAAATCGCTGCTTTCACCACCAGCTCAGGACCAAACAGGGAGTTCAGGCGCACCCACAACAGGTCAGGGATCGCCAACGGCCTCAGGTCGAGGAATTGGGCACCGGATTCCTCCTTGAGGATTTTCGGTACATTCTCCAAGGTGACGACGGCGTCTTTTATCAAATGGTGCTGCAATAGACCGTCCAGACCGAAGTTTTGCAACACAAGGTCTATCAGCGCCAGTTTGTCCATGGGGACAGGATCGAAGAGCGCGTTGAGCGAGGCGAACGCGTAGGCCGACAAGTCGTGGCCAGCATTCGGCGTAATGAGCATACACACTGCCAGCTGATCCTCCGTTGCCCTGTCCCCGACAAAATTGACTGCCACTAACTGCGTACGTTCTGGATAAAATCTCCCCACAGGCTCCGTCAAAGAATGGATCTTCAAAGGCGTCGACCACACGCCGTTCACACCGAGGGAAGAGACCGAGAAATCAAACTGCCATTTGCTGGCCAAGTTATCGATTTCAAGTAGCACGCCTTCCACTTGAACGATCGTTAAACGCCCGGCGAAAAAAATCGGTTTGATCGCTATCCGATTGGGCGCCGCGGGTATATCCACTGGCTGCCATTGCGTCCACGATGCCGGGTCGATAAACGTACTGTTCTCATTGACTTCTACGCGGGCCTTGCGCCAGTAATAACCCCGTGGCTGCACCCGTTCCTGCCCCAGAAAGTAGTAATCGGCGTTTTTGAACGTCGTGCCCTTTTCGCTCCCGCTGCCATCGATACTGTCGATGTAGCCGGCGATCATCTCCAGGTTGCACACTTCTTCGAATTTCTTCAGATGCTCATACAACGCCACCTGGATCGACTCGTCCTTCAGGCTGGCTTGAGCGAGGTTGTTTTCCAGCTCCTTGAACGGTTCGGACTTGTGCAGGCGCAACGTGGGGTTTATCCAGTTCTCCGGGTAATCACTCAGCATCTGACGACCGGCCCAGTCACTGATGTTGCTGTATTGCTGGTGCCACGCCAGCAGTTCATCGTGGGAGTACTCCGCCGTATGCCCGGCTTCCATGCCGCCGTAGATCGCACCGATGTATTGCTGGAGGCAGGCGATCGCTTCGGCCACGCACGAGGTCTGCGGTTGCTGGCCGACCTGGGTGTCGAGCAGCAAGTACTCGTAGAGTTCGTCTAGGTTGGTGAGCGTCAGGCCCTGGAGGTTCGTATCTTCTGGCGCCACATGCCCCAGGTAATAATCGGCCAGGGCGGCGCAACGACGTTCTTCCAATGTACCCATGATGGACTTGTCCATTGTTCTACTCCTGGAATGCGTTGGGTCGAGGCGCCTAAGCCCCGGCTCGAATGTCTAGCTGTTGGCCTCGAACGTCACGAAATAGCTCGGGTTCACCCAGCCTGAAATGATCTTGTCTGCCTGATATAACCCCGCACTGCATTCATACCTGCCTGCGACAAAATCAGGCTTGAACTGCACCCTCCAATGACCGTTGGCTTCGACCATGCCTTGTGCATAAATGGTCGTGGGGGAGCCCTGTTTGACGATTCGCACCTCAGTACCTGACAGACCGGTGCCTTCGATCCAGCTGCCCAATGGAACAACGCTGTCGTAGGCCGGGCTGGTGATGATTGGAATTTCGGCAAAGTTAGCGTCCACAACCACGTGCACGTCCGGCGCCCACGCCTCGGTGGTGTCGATATGCCGCTGTTTGACCGAAAATACATGCGGCCCCAGTGGCAGCGGCTCGGTGAATCTGAACGCCCAATTGCCGTCGTCGCCCACGCTGGTCCTGGCCAACAGCGCGCCGTTCCTGCCCTCGAAGACGAAGATCTGCGCCGACGGGCTGCCAAGACCGTACAACAACGGCATGATCTCAACCTTGGCTTTATCCTTGGGTTGCTCCATCACCGGCGGAGACGCATCCAGTCGTCCCGGCAGCAGCAGACGCTGATCGAGGCGGTTGCAATAGAAGGTCAGGTCGAACGCCCCGTTGCGCAGATCCTGGCAATCGATGGTCCAGCTAAGGGTTGTCTCGGTGCCGATCACCACATAGGCGCCGGTAGCCGGCGTGAACAACATGCCCAGGCCCTTGGCCGAGAACTCGCTGTTCCAGGCCAGCATGGCGCGGGCGTCCTTGAGGTCGACACCCGCAGGCAAATCGATCTCGAGCTTGTACTGGTGCCCCCTGATGAAACGCAACGGTTTGTCAGTGATGAAGCCCGGGGTGGTCAGGTCGCTCAGCTTGAAGGTCCAGTCGATGGCCGGCACCACAGTGAGGGCAAAGGTGCGTTTTTCCGTGGGCGCGGACGGCAAAGAGGCCGTGACCGTATATTTGCCGGTCACGTCCACCTCGAACGGGAAGGTCGACCGCCCCAGGGCATCGGTGGCGATGGTGACGGGCGCCGATTTTTTGCGGCCCGGTCCGGTGACCGTCCACAACACCGGGCACTGGGGAATCAACCGCGCCTGGTTGTGCGCCTCTTCCCTGACGGTGACCCACAACAGGGTGGCCGTGCCCGCACCGGCCACCGGATAAAGGAACTCTGCGGATTCACCATGGATCACAGCCGCCTTGGCCACGAACACATCAACCTGTTGCTCATGCAGGGAGACCTTGGCGGTATAAGTGTGCTCGCCCGCTGCCGGCGCGGTGATGCTGAATTCGGCGATGCCATCGTCGTTGGTGGTTTGCTTGACTGGCGTCGTACCGCCGTCGGCGAACAACTCGACCTCGACATTGGGCGACGGCAGTTTGGCCAGGCCTACCACATGGGCCCGCAATATCATGGGTTGCCCGGACACGGCGACCGACGCCACCTCCAGCAGCCTGATCGACGGTTTGTCGACAAAGGTGATGTTGTTGATAACCCTGGAGCCCTTGGTGCTGTAAGTAGCCAGAAGCATGGTTTTTTCAATGGGCTCGAGGCTGCTGACCAAGGTTCGGGCGAACCCGTCTTCATCAGTGATAGCCACCGGCGGATTGGCCATGACACCCTGACCGGAAAAGGTCACCGTACGACCTATACCCGGGTTGTCATGCTTATCGGCCAGGCGGACCACCACGGGGAAAAACGACTGGCCGCCCGCCAGAAAGTCTTCTTCCGGGTCCGCTCCGTAGTCCAGGTCAAAGTCCAGCGTCAACTCCTCACAGTCCACAACGATCTTCGGTGCATAGACCTCCTGCGCCAGGCCGTAGGTGCCCTTCACCTGCACCGTCCCCATCCAGGGTCCTTTTTTCGGTTTGAAGCGGATCACCGCGCGGCCCTCATGGTCGGTGATGGAAATATTTTCCAGCAGGCCTGGGCGATCGGCGCTCCACCTCACGGTAATGTTGGGCATGACATGACCGGCCAGATCACGCAGCGTCAGTTCGATCAGCGCCACCTGATTGGTCACGTTGGCGATCAGAGTGTCGTTCACGCACCTGACTTCGTGCGTCACGCTCTGTCCGACTTCACCGATCTCCTGGACCTGCCCCTGGATTGCGGATTCAGACAAACTTTCGATAACGTGTTCGGCCGCTTCGCGGTAGGCCTGTTTGTCACTACTGGGCATGAGGGAGCCGAGGCGAATGATGGCGCGCGCATCCAGCCCGCTATGGGTCGCCAGCGCACGAATGCGCAACACGGCATCGAGGGCGGCCAGGTCACTTACCACAGGCATGGTCGGACTCAGATAAAGGATGCACTCGAGTACTTCGCGCACACTCCATTTGAGCACTGCGGCCAATTGAGTGGCGGCGGAATCACGCACCAGCCGCAGATCCTCCGGCGTCAGCGTCGCCGGCAGCGCGTTGACCAGTTCCAGGTAGTGCAGAAGTTTTTCCGCTGGCTGCCCTGTGTGGATCACCACCCGCTGGAACAGGGTCAACTGATACAGGGTGTTCAGGCTCAGGGCTTGCGAGTTCGCCAGCCCGAACCATTGCCAGTTGCGCCGCGTGGTCAGGGCGACCAACATCGCCGAACTCAGCGCGAGCTTCTTGACGACGGTGGCACGCCGCAGCAGATGCCCCAGCAAGTTAAGGACATCGTCGCCGACATTGACCTTGTCCGCGCCCGATGTGACCGCCGCGAGCGCGCGCATGGTCTCTTTCACCAGCAGGTAGACGCCACCCGTATCGACCCACTTAAGCACAGGCAGCACCAGGTCCTGGGTAAGGCTCAGATACACCGACAGACTTTCCTGGATCACCGCGCTCTGGGCGTCCCGCGCCTGCAGCACCAGCGCAAGGATCACCGGCCGGACCCGGTCGGCGGCGGCAAGCGGGAGATTGGACTCACGCACGGCGGCGTCGACTTCCGCAACAGCCCGCTCGTAGTCGTTCGCATCGTTGGGCAGGCCTGATACCAGGCCATCGCTGTCCACCAGTTCCTCAAGCAACACCAACCAGCCGCGACCAGTGCCGTCATTGTTGGCCGGAACACCCGCGCCGCGAAACACCTCTTCGCTGAGTCGCACCGGTTGCAGCCGACCGTGGATCTCCTGCAGCAACGTCACGTCGGCTTCCGTCGCCATGGGTGGTGCAATCACCTCCGCCACGTGTTGCACCAGCCAGCTCACGCTTAGGTCATTTTCCTGCAACCACTGAACACAGGTCTGCACGGCATGCATCACACTCAACACATCGCCCAGACCCCGAGTGCCGCTGACCAGCAAACGCGTCTCCCCGAACACCCGCTGCAGCACCTCGCTGCCGCCCCGGTCGCTCAGGGTTTCCAGCAACGCCGTCAGTTCGATCGGACTGATGCGCAGAAACGAAGCCAGCAACACCACACGATAAAGTGACGACAGCACGGGCAGGCTACGGCTCAGTTGGTCCCTTAGGTTGTAGCTCTTGGCCACGAAACGGGCGAGGTAGCGCCACGTCTCCTGATTGAGCCCCAGGCTGCTGCAGATCTGATCGATGGTGCGCTTGTCGGCACGGGTTTGCGGATCGATGTAAAAATTGCCGTCATCCAGTTGCAGCGGCGTATCGAACAAGGCCTGGGCGTTGAAAAGACGGTCGAATTGCGAGCGCTTCTCCCCTCGCCCGTAGGGGCTGATCTCGTCGATCAGCGCAGCGAACTGTTCGGCGGTGCACTTGAATCGCAGACGAAACTCCTGAAACAGGCCAAGGGCACGCAGGGTGTTGTTGGTGATTCTGGACGGCTCATTGGCCAACTCACGTTGGCGGACGACAGGGTTAGCAATGTCACCGCGCAGCTCGGCATTGAACGCGGCCATCACCAGGCGATCACATTCGTCCAGCGGCAAATCCAACCACCGGCTCAACCGGAGGATTCGGTTCATTCGTTCGAAACGGTTGAGTGTGTGTTCGGAGAACAAACGGGTTTGACCGCTTTCCGGCTTGGATAAGCCCATTGCAGGGGTGGTGCCGAAATTGATGTAGACCGAGCCGAAGTCCTTGGGTGAAGTCGCTGCCCGGGCGCTGCTGATGACGTTGGGCGATAGCGCAGGTGCATGCTGTTCAATCGACAGCAATGAGGTGAGCTTGTCGGCATCAATCGCGGTCTGGGCGCAGAAGTGCACCGAATCCTGCAGTTTTTTGTCGGTCGAGCCAAAGTTATCCAGGTAAAACTTCTCGGCCCCGGTTTCTCCGACCAGAAAATTTTCAGTCAACAACAACTGCTGCAGCGGGCCCAGCTTGCACGACTGGTGTAATGCAACATCCGATAAATCTCCTCGTACCCCCGGCTGCTTGAAGTACGGCGCGCTCAGGTCGATCGCCCGCACCACATCACCCAACATCAACTTGTGTTCGTCCAGCACCAGGCGGTACTGCTCGGTGTACCACTCGAATGGCAGGGTGCGATGGGGAAAACGGGCTTCCAGCAAAAAGTCATCGACTACCTGATCCTTGAACGTCTCCGGCGACAGGGCCTTCTTGATGACACCTTCCAGCACTTCATTGACCAGCGTGACGTTGGCGCGAATCTGAAACAGGCTAGTGGTGTCGATGACCATCTGCGTCAAGTCAGGACGCCGGGTGTCCAGCTTGATCAGACCCGCATTGTTCCCGGCACGGGCTTCCAGGTCCCGCGCCAAAATGACCAGCCGCACGAAATACGCCGCCGGGGAGATGCTCGAGTCCGGGGCGCCTACCGGGGCGGCGCCTTCCCAGTCGGGGTCGAACAAATCGTCGAAGGTCGGTGTATCGACCAGTGCCCTGATACCGGTTCGATGCAGCGGATTGGCCGGCCCCTGCCGGACCAGACGCTGTTCGCGGTATTCGCGGGCGGTGTGCACGGCCAGGCTCATGGCGCGGTCCAGCAACGCCTGCGCGTCGGCGTCGGGCAAGCCGAACGTCTTCGCCACCCCCGGGTGCCCCATCTTCACCATGTCGAACACCGAACCGCCCTGCTCGATGAACTTCTCCCGGCTTTTGAGCGACTTCGCGCTGCGCTTGCCAGGCACCGAGTCGAACAGTTGCTCAAGGGACGAAGGGGTGGGGGCCTTGCTCATCGTGGTTCTCCCTGC
>Ga0247819_10002131_pt1 | contig 10355 bp, 8 predicted proteins | sample 13C_Xylose_Day6_FD_193428 | JGI IMG/M metagenome (GOLD analysis project Ga0247819, IMG submission 193428) | Soil microbial communities from agricultural site in Penn Yan, New York, United States - 13C_Xylose_Day6 | ecosystem: Environmental > Terrestrial > Soil > Agricultural land | place: USA... | reverse complement strand
GACCCACAGCGCGACGGACATCCAGCCCGTGGTGTCTCTCGGGCGGATCGAGACCCGCGATCCCGGTTTGGCTGAGGCGATCCGCCTGATGGAGCGAACGCTCGAACGGCCGCTGACGGTGTCGGCGCTTGCACGCCGGCTGTCCATTTCGCAGCGGAAGCTGGAACTGCTGTTTACAAAGGGATTATCGACCAGCCCCGGCGCCTATTACCTGCGCCTGCGCCTGCAGGTGGCGCATCGACTGGTGCGCGATTCGGGCAGCCCGATCCGCGAGATCGCGCTGCGCTGTGGCTTCGACAGCCTGTCGGCTTTTTCCCGCGCCTATAGCCGCGAATATGGGACGAGCCCGCTGAAGATGCGTAGCAGGCACCGCGGCGCGGGTGCGACGTCGGAAGGTGGCGAGGGGATCTGAAGGTTGTGAGCGCACCGAACCTTTGCCAGCCATTATTATGTTTGGCGGTCGCGCTATCGGACGCCTGGGCTGCTGCTATTGGCAGCGTGCTTCGAAGCGGCGGCCATAGCGATCCCGATAGATACAATAGCCGTCACGCTCCCGGGAACGACCAATCAGGTTGCCCATAATGCCGCCGGCCACAGCGCCGATAGCCGCGCCGCCCCAGCTGTCGCTCACCACGCCTCCGATGATTGCGCCGGTTCCTGCACCGATTGCAGTCCCTCGCTCTGTCTGAGTGCAGGACGCGAGGGTACCAATCATTCCAACCGCAATGACAAGCTTTCTCATGCTTTCATCCCTTTGCTCGATATCAACCCGGGGCCTGGTGCACGTCTTTGCATCCACGGCGTGAGGTTCAGCATCTACGCAATGCTTGCAATTGTCGATAGTGCCGATTCTCAAAGGCGGCCGGCGCGCTGCTTGGCCTCTCATCCGCGCGGCCGCTGGGAAAGCTCCAACTACGCCGGCAAGAAAGTTGCATTTCTGACCAATGCACCGATCCCGCCTGTCGGCGGACGTACAGCCAGTTCAGAAGATCCACGAGGTTGTCGACTTTCCTGCCCGCTACCGAATGCCAATGGCTGGCACGGTCACCACCTGCGTCTGTACAAGCAGCGCCGGCCGGTACGGTGACCTGTGTTTCTGGCGAAGCATTCCCATATCTTAGCAACGCGGAAGGCAAGGGCGTTCCAGTTAGGGCACGGCGATTTTGAGGGATTTCGATGTACGGTGGCGACTCACTAAGGAGCAGCGATCAAGTGATTTTTAGCTAAGCGCTTGAATTTAAGTGGTGAGCGCGCAGGGATTCGAACCCTGGACCTACTGATTAAAAGTCAGTTGCTCTACCGGCTGAGCTACGCGCTCCCTGGCCGCGGCGGTGAAGCCCGGCGGAAGTGGGCGGACATATGCACTTGAGCTTCCCGCCGGTCAACCCAAAAATTACGGCTTTCGTGAAGAAATGGTGCATGGCGCAATGATCGCCAAAAGGTGATTGGTATCGTCACGGTCATGCGGCTAAGGAATGGCCCAAATACCGCATGCCGGAGTTCTTGCCGTTGTCGATTGCCGATATTTCGATCTGGACCGCCATTCTCGCTGGCGCTCTGTCCTTTCTTTCGCCCTGTGTTCTGCCGCTTGTCCCGCCCTATCTCTGCTATATGGCCGGGGTGTCGGTCGACCAGTTCCGCAGCGGCGAGGTGGTTTCTGCCCGCAGCACCCGGCGCGCCGTTCTGCCGGCGGCGCTTCTGTTTACGCTCGGCTTTGCGACCGTGTTCGTGTCGCTCGGTGCCGGCGCATCCTCGATCGGCCTGCTGTTGCGCCAGCACATGGATCTCCTGTCGCGTATCGGCGGCGTGGTGATCATCATCATGGGCCTGCATTTCCTTGGCGTGTTCAAGATCGGCCTGCTTGCCCGCGAGGCGCGGTTTCAAGGCGGCGGCAAGCCGGCGACGCTGTCGGGCGCCTATATCATGGGCCTTGCCTTCGCCTTTGGCTGGACGCCGTGTATTGGTCCGGTGCTCGGCACGATTCTCGGCGTTGCAGCTGCGCGCGATACGGTCACGGACGGCGCCATGCTTCTGGCCGTCTATTCGCTCGGGCTTGCGATCCCGTTCTGGATCGCCGCCGGTTTTTCCGGTGCGTTCATGCGCTTTCTCCTGCGGTTCCGTCGCCATCTCGGTCTCGTCGAAAAGCTGATGGGCGCGCTTCTGGTGCTGGCCGGCCTTGCCTTCCTCTTCGGCTTCATCAGCTCCGTCGCCATCTGGTTCCAGCAGACCTTCCCGATTCTGATGAAAATCGGCTAGGTCATCAGCGGGTCAATGGACGGGGTTGGCCCTAGCCAAGTGCGCCTCAACCTATTGGAATCGATCGGGTTGATGATATTGGGTTGAACAGGCCCGATTGCGTGAGGGGCGTGTGCATCGTGCCCAACGCGTGGGTACCGCGACAGCGACCGGGTTATGAGCGGGGATTACGTGCCCGCTCAATGTGTCGCATGAGCATGGTCGGGGAGAGGCATGACGGAAATTGCTGGCCTGGTATTGCCGTTCTTCGGGTTGATCTTTCTCGGCTATCTCACCGCCCGCTTCGTCGAGCATCCAGGCGAAGCGATGGGGTGGCTGAACACCTTCATCATCTATCTCGCCTTGCCGGCGCTGTTCTTCAAGCTGGTGTCGCGAACGCCGATCGAGCAACTGACACGAGCAGATTTTATCCTGACGAGCGTCGGTGCGACCTATGTGGTCTTTTCGCTGATCTTCATCATCGGGCTCTACGTCCGGCGCAATACCGTTGGCGAAGCGACGATCCAGGGTTTTGCCGCGGCCTATGGCAATATCGGCTATATGGGGCCGGGCCTCGCCTTGCTGGCGCTGGGTGACGCGGCGGCGGTGCCGGTCGCACTGATTTTCTGCTTCGAGAATGCGGCGCACTTTACCGTGGCGCCGGCGATGATGGCGCTTTCCGGTGGGCGAAAGGAAAAGCCTGCGGTTCTGGCCCTTGGCATCGCCCGCAAGATCATCCTGCATCCGTTCATTCTGTCGACCCTTGCCGGCGTCATCGCGGCGTTTTTCGCGGTCCAGCCTCCGCTGCCGGCGCAGCGGTTGATCGACTATCTGGCGCAGGCCGCCGCTCCTTGCGCGTTGTTTGCGATGGGTGTGACGCTGGCGCTCCGGCCGATCAAACGCATCCCGGTCGAGATCGGCTATATCGTGCCGGCCAAGCTTATCCTGCATCCGGTGCTGGTGTTCACGGCGCTCGGCCTGACGGGCAACTATGATCCGGTGTGGGTGCAGACGGCCGTGCTGCTGGCGGCGCTGCCGACAGCGACCAATGTCTTTGTCATCGGCCACCAATATGGCGTCTGGCAGGAGCGGGCCTCTGCGACGATCCTGATCACGACGCTGCTTTCGGTCGCAACCGTGACCGGGCTGCTCTATCTGATCCGCTCAGGCGCTCTTCCGGCCGATCTTTTCCCGTAAGCTGTCCTTCAACGCGTGAAACGCGCTGCCGGGGTGCACGCCTTCGCGCATCAGCAGGCTGCGCAGCGGTCCGGCAGCCGAGAGGATGTGCAGGCCGACGGCGCGCAGCGCCTGAACCGGCAGGAAACTCGACAGCAGCGATCGGTTCAACAGATCGACGCTCGCCGTGCGGCTAACGATATCGAGGCGGCGCCGACTGTCGAACCGGTCGCCGATGTCGCCCGCGAGATTGTCGTCCGTCTTTGCGCCGATCAGATCGACCAGCGTCATCGCGTCGCGAAGGCTCAAGTTGAGACCCTGGGCGCCGATTGGCGGAAAGGCGTGCGCCGCTTCGCCGACGAGCGCGACCCGGCCCTTGCCGAAGCGATGAGCGCTCATGCCCGACAGCGGGAAGGACTGTGGGCTGCCTTCGACCGTGACCTTGCCGAGGATCGACTGCATCCGGTCTTCGACGGCGCGCGAGAGTGCGGCGAGATCGAGCGCCAGCGTGGCTGCGGCATCGTCGGGCTTGCGCACCCAGACGAGGCTCGAGCGGTTGCCGGGCAGGGGCACCTGGGTGAAGGGCCCGCTCTCGGTGTGAAACTCCGTCGAGGTGTCCTGGTGGGAAAGCTCGTGCGAAAAGTTGAGGACGACGGCCGTCTGCGGATAGGACCAGGTGCTGACCGAAATCTTGGCGGCTTCCCGCACCGGCGACCGACGGCCGTCGGCACCGACGACCAGATCGGCGGTGATGTCGCGCCCGTCATCGAGCGAGATCCGCACCTTGTCGCCGGAGAGGTCGAAATCGGACGCTGACATCGTCATGCGATCGAGCGTCTCCGTCTCGGATGCCCGCTCCCGCAGAATGTCGAGGAAGGGGGCGTTCGGAATGTTGTAGCCGAAGGCCGCAAGGCCGACTTCCGACGCGCGGAAGTTCACTGTCGGCGCGCGCAGCAGGCGGTTTGTCCCATCCAGAATGCGCATCGTTGATAGCGGCGCCGTCAGCGGCTGCACCTTCTCCCAGAGGTTCAATTTCTTCAGATAGTCGATCGACTGGTCCATCAACGCGGTCGTCCGTCCGTCTGATGATGCCGGTTCCGGTCCGATCAGCGCGACGCGGTAGCCGCTCTCCGCGAGAGCGATCGCTGCCAGAGAACCCGCGAGGCCAGCGCCGACGACGGCGATGTCGTAATGATCCATGATGGAAAGAACCCTTTCGCTCGCGCCATCAAGCGCCTGCTGCTTTCATCTCATCTTACTTCTAGTCTTGGGCAGAGGCGAAATAAATGGGTTGAATCAGCGCAGAAGCAATTTGAAAGTGTCCACAGAACAATCTTCGCCGGACAAAGTCGTGCTTGAATTTTGCTGGCGATGCGTTGCAAAGGGTGCATATTACGCGCAATGCGCCGCCACAGCGGTTGAGGCAGAGAGTAAAACTCTGTCTGGGGAAATGCAGAAGGGGATAGGCGGCGTCCGCAGATGAAGTTTTTCAACTACAAACGAGTCCCCTACGCCGAGATCCGCGCCTTCTCCGTGCACATATTGACCGCCTCCGGGTCATTCCTCGCTTTTCTTGGCGTCGTCGCCGCGGCCGAACACCGCTTCGTCGATATGTTCTGGTGGCTCGGCCTGGCCTTGCTGGTGGATGGCATCGATGGTCCGATCGCCCGCAAGGTGCGGGTCAAGGAAGTGCTTCCCAATTGGTCGGGCGACACGCTCGACAACGTCATCGACTATGTGACTTACGTGCTCCTGCCGGCGTTTGCGCTCTACCAGAGCGGCATGATCGGCGAGCCATGGTCCTTCGTTGCGGCCGGCGCCATCGTTGTCTCAAGCGCGATCTACTATGCCGACATGGGCATGAAGACCGACGAATACTTTTTCTCGGGCTTTCCCGTCGTCTGGAACATGGTCGTCTTTACGCTGTTCGTCATCCAGGCGAGCGAGCTGACCGCCTCGATCGTCGTCTTCGTATCGGTAGTGTTGACCTTCCTGCCGATCAACTTCCTGCATCCGGTGCGCGTCCAGCGGTTAAGACCGCTCAACCTCGGTGTCTTTTTCCTCTGGTCGGCGCTCAGCATGTACGCCCTGCTTCTGCATTTCGTGACACCGGCCTGGGTGGTGACCGGTGTTCTTGCAACAGGCATCTATCTCTACGTGATTGGTTTCGTCCTGCAGATCCTCCCCAAGCTCGGCCGGACCTAGGAGCTCTTCGATGGCACAGGCAATTGTCGTACGCGAACTCGGTGGACCTGAAGTCCTGAAGCTGGAGGGCGTTACGCTCTCGCCGCCGGGGCCGGGTGAGGTGCAGATCCGCCAGGTGGCTGTCGGGTTGAATTTCATCGACGTCTATTTCCGCACCGGGCTCTACAAGTCCGCCTCGGGCCTGCCCTTTGTCCCGGGCAAGGAAGGTGCGGGGATCGTGACGGCTGTCGGTGATGGCGTCAGCCTCTTCGGTGTTGGCGACCGGGTGGCCTACGCCTCGTCGGATGGCGCCTATGCCAGCGAGCGAAACGTCGAAGCCTCGCAACTGGTCAAGGTGCCGGACGGCATCTCGCTTGAGACGGCGGCGGCGATGATGCTGAAAGGTATGACCGCGCAATATCTGCTCAATCAGACATTCCAGGTTGGGCCTGAAACGACGCTGCTCTTCCATGCTGCTGCCGGCGGCGTCGGCTTGATTGCCGGCCAATGGGCAAAGGCTCTGGGTGCAACCGTCATTGGTACGGCCGGATCGCAGGACAAGATCGATCTGGCGCTTGCCCATGGCTATGACCACGTCATCAACTACCGCACGGACGATTTCGTTGCCCGGGTCAAGGAACTGACCGACGGCAAGGGTGTTGATGTCGTTTATGATTCGGTCGGCAAGGACACCTATCCGGCCTCGCTCGATTGCCTGAAATCGCGCGGCCTCTGGGTGAGCTTCGGCAATTCGTCCGGTCCTGTCGATGCCTTCAGCATCGGCATTCTGGCACAGAAGGGTTCGCTGTTTGCGACGCGTCCGACACTCTTCGGGTATGTGCAGACGCGGCCTGCGCTTGAAGCGTGTGCAAATTCCCTCTTTGATATTGTGCAAAGCAACAAAGTGCGTATCAATATCAATCAGACTTATCCGCTTGCCGACGCCGGTCGCGCGCATACGGATCTTGAGACAAGAAAAACGAGTGGAACAACACTGCTGATTCCTTGATCGAAGCCTTAAGGCGGACGGGGATCGACAGAGGGGAAAAGAGGGCAGCGTGCCTGTTGAGGGAGCAACTGCGAACGGTCCGTTGTTGACTGTGAGCAACCTGACGAAATTGTTTGGCTCGTTTGCGGCCTGCAATGAAATCAACCTGCAGATAGACCAGGGCGAAATCCACGCCCTTCTCGGCGAAAACGGTGCCGGAAAATCGACGCTGGTGAAAATGCTGTTCGGCGTTCTCGCGCCGACGGTAGGCGAGATCGTGTGGCAAGGGCGCAGCGTGCGCATCGCCAGCCCGGCCGCGGCCCGCAAGCTCGGCATCGGCATGGTTTTCCAGCACTTTTCGCTGTTCGAGGCGCTGACGGTAGCGGAAAACATAGCGCTGTCGATGGACGGCAACATTTCGCTGGCCGAGGTCGCGGAGGAAGCTTCACGCCTGTCGCACGCCTATGGCCTGCCGCTCGATCCGAAGGCGCATGTGGCCGACCTTTCCGTCGGCGAACGCCAGCGCATCGAGATCGTCCGCGCCCTCTTGCAGAACCCGCGTCTGATCATTCTTGACGAACCGACATCGGTGCTGACGCCGCAGGAGGCCGATCGACTGTTCGAGACGCTCAACAAGCTCAAGGCGGAGGGACGTTCGGTTCTCTATATCAGCCACCGGCTGGAGGAAGTGCAGCGCATCTGCGACCGCGCCACCGTGCTGCGCCACGGCAAGGTCACGGGCGCCTGTGACCCCAAGGTGGAAACGCCGGCGTCGCTGGCGCGTATGATGGTCGGAAGCGACGTTGCGGCGGTGACCGCCGAGGGCACCAGCACCAAGGGCGAGGTGCAGCTGGAAGCGCGCCACCTTTCCGTTTCCGCACGCACGCCGTTTGCCGTTTCGCTGAAGAACATCTGTCTCAAGGTGCGTGCCGGCGAAGTGCTGGCGATCGCCGGTGTGGCCGGCAACGGCCAGGGCGAACTCTTCGACGCGCTGTCCGGCGAGTATCCGGTTGCAGACGATGCTGCGGTGCAGATCAGGCAAAGGCCGGTCGGCAACAGGAACATCAACGCGCGACGGCTGATGGGCGCCGGCTTCGTTCCGGAAGAGCGCCATGGCCACGCTGCGGTTTCGGCGATGCCGCTCTCGGACAATCTCGTGCTGGCCAGAAGCCGGTCCGACGCCAGGGCCTTCCTCGGCGGCGGCTTTCTCAAGATCATCCGCCGGGACGCGGTGACCACGGCGACCAAGCGCATCTCCGAAGCGATGGACGTGCGCAAGAGCGGGGAAGATCCTCCGGCCGGATCGCTTTCCGGCGGAAATTTGCAGAAATTCATCGTCGGTCGCGAGCTCGACCGCCAGCCCGCCGTCCTGGTCGTCAACCAGCCGACCTGGGGCGTCGACGCGGGCGCTGCGAGCCGGATCCGTCAAGCGCTTGTCGATCTCGCCAAGGCGGGCTCCGCGGTGCTGGTGATCAGCCAGGACCTTGACGAGATCTTCGAGGTGGCGACCGAGATCGCGGTGATCAGTGAAGGACGGCTTTCCGATCCATATCCGGCGCGCGAGCTTTCGCGCGAGAAGATCGGCCTGCTGATGGGTGGCATGTACGGCAAGACGGAAGACACGGGGGCTGTGCATGCGCATTGAACTGGAAAAGCGCGCCAAGATATCGGCGCTGTTCTCGATCCTGTCCCCATTCATCGCCTTTCTACTGACGATCATCTTCGGCGGCATCATGTTTGCACTACTGGGCAAGAACCCGGTCATGGCGCTCTACAGCTTCTTCGTCGAGCCGCTGAGCGAGGTCTGGTCGCTGCACGAACTGGCGATCAAGGCCGCGCCGCTGATCCTGATCGCCGTCGGCCTTTCGGTCTGTTTCCGCTCGAACAACTGGAACATCGGCGCCGAGGGGCAGTTCATCATGGGAGCGATCGCCGGCTCGATCCTGCCGGTGGTGTTTTACGAGTGGCAGTCGCCGCTCGTGCTGCCGCTGATGATGCTGATGGGCATGCTCGGTGGCGCGCTGTTTGCCGCCATTCCCGCCTTCCTCAAGGCGCACATGAACACCAACGAGATCCTGACGAGCTTGATGCTGGTCTACGTCGCCCAGCTCTTTCTCGACTGGATCGTGCGCGGCCCCTGGCGCAATCCGCAGGGCATGAACTTCCCGGAGACGCGCAGCTTTGCGGCTGACGCCATCCTGCCGGAACTGATCGCGTCGGGGCGCACCCACTGGGGTTTTGCCTTCGCCATCATCGCGGCGATCCTCGTCTGGTTCATGATGCGTTATACGCTGAAGGGCTTCGAGATCGCGGTTCTCGGTCAGTCGGAGCGGGCAGGACGCTTTGCCGGTTTCTCGTCGCGGCGGATGATCTGGTTTTCGATGCTGCTCTCGGGTGCGCTTGCCGGTCTGGCCGGGATCTCCGAGGTCAGCGGCGCGATCCAGCAGCTGCGCCCGGTGATTTCGCCCGGCTATGGCTTCACCGCGATCATCGTCGCGTTTCTCGGGCGGCTCAATCCGCTCGGCATCATCGCCGCCGGCCTCGTTCTGGCGCTGACCTATCTCGGCGGCGAAGCGGCGCAGCTCTCGATTGGCGTGTCGGACAAGGTCACGCGCGTCTTCCAGGGCCTGCTGCTGTTCTTCGTGCTCTCCTGCGACACGCTCATTCATTATCGCATCCGGCTGGTCTGGTATCGGTTTGCCGAGACAAACACGGACGGGAGCCGTTGATGGGGATCGTCGAAGCCATACTGTTGAGCGTCATCACCGCCGCAACACCGCTTGTCATTGCCGCCCTCGGCGAACTGGTGACGGAGCGCTCTGGCGTGCTCAATCTCGGTGTTGAGGGCATGCTGGTCATGGGCGCCGTCTGCGCCTTTGCCGCAACCCGGATCACCGGGTCGCCCTACCTCGGGATTCTGGCCGGGGTCGTCTGCGGCGCTGTGTTCTCACAGCTCTTCGCATTCCTGACGTTGACGCTGGTTGCCAACCAGGTGGCGACCGGCCTGGCGTTGACGCTGCTTGGTCTTGGCGTTTCCGGTATGCTCGGAGAGAGCTTTCTCGGCATGCAGGGCATCAAGCTGCAACCCATCGTCATCCCGGTGCTGGCTGATATTCCGGTCCTCGGGCCGCTGTTGTTCCGGCAGGACATCATCTTCTATCTGTCGATTGCCCTGGTCGCGGGCGTTCACTGGTTCCTGTTCAGGAGCCGCGCGGGTTTGAAGCTGCGCGCGGTCGGCGACAGCCATGCCTCCGCCCATGCCCTTGGCGTCAACGTCATCAGGACGCGCTATCTCGCGGTGATGTTCGGCGGTGCCTGCGCGGGCCTTGCCGGCGCGCAGTTGTCGCTGGTCTACACTCCGCAATGGGTGGAAAACATGTCTGCCGGCCGTGGCTGGATCGCGCTTGCGCTGGTGGTGTTTTCGTCCTGGCGTCCGTGGCGTCTCGTTGCCGGCGGCTATCTGTTCGGTGCCGTTTCCATCAGCCAGCTTCATGCGCAGGCCTTCGGCATCGGCATTCCGTCGCAATTCCTGTCGTCGCTTCCCTATCTCGCGACGATCGTCGTGCTCATCCTCATTTCACATAACCGGCGCACGACCCTGATCAATACGCCGGCATCGCTCGGTAAGCCGTTTGTGCCAGATCGGTGACAATAACAACCCAGACGGACGTTTCTCAAACCGACAGAGGTCAAGAAAATGAAAAAACTACTGCTCGCTCTCGCAAGTACCGCTGCCGTCATCGGCTTTGCCAGCGCCGCTGCCGCTCAGGAC
>Ga0247819_10002129_pt1 | contig 10358 bp, 13 predicted proteins | sample 13C_Xylose_Day6_FD_193428 | JGI IMG/M metagenome (GOLD analysis project Ga0247819, IMG submission 193428) | Soil microbial communities from agricultural site in Penn Yan, New York, United States - 13C_Xylose_Day6 | ecosystem: Environmental > Terrestrial > Soil > Agricultural land | place: USA... | reverse complement strand
CGTGAATGACTCCTGTCGATTTATCTCAGAGCTCTGTTCGTGATCGTAACATTTGAATGTCTTGCTTCGGCGGAGCACCGTAGTAGCGCCGATACTCCCTACTAAACTGAGATGGGCTTTCATATCCCACGCGATTTGCCGCACCTGCAGCATCCAATTGCTCGCTGAGCATCAGGCGGCGCGCCTCGTTTAGCCGGTCTCACGATGAATGCGATCCGGTGGGCCTTTCAGTTCGCCCTGGTTGACGTCCGGATCTAAGCAGTAGATCGACGGGCTATGAAAGTCGAAGGTGGCTTGTGAAGTGGGAAATACGAACGGGGCGACAATGGTCGCCCCGTTTTTGATCGCCGCTGTTACTTCAGGTGCTGCTTGATCGCCTGTGCAGCCTGGTCCATCGCACTGCGGGTCCCAGGCACTTCGCCGAGGACGTTGAGCAAGCCGAAGTCATGGATCATGCCGTTATAGCGCACTGCGGTTACTGGCACACCAGCGGCGTTCAACTTGCGGGCATAGGCTTCGCCTTCATCACGCAGCACGTCCATTTCTGCAGTTTGTACCAATGCCGGCGGCAGACCTTTCAACTGATCCAGGCTAGCCCGCAGGGGCGATGCGTGAATGTCGTCGCGCTGCTTCGGATCAGTGGTGTAGCTGTCCCAGAACCACTCCATCATGTTGCGTGTCAGGAAGTGCCCTTCAGCGAATTGGTTGTAGGAACTGTTGTTGAAGTTGGCATCAGTCACAGGCCACAGCAGCGCTTGGAAACGTAGCTTCGGAATCCCAGCCTCCTTCGCCTTGATGGCTACTACCGCGGCCATGTTGCCGCCGACGCTGTTGCCTGCCACTGCCAGGCGGCTGCCGTCGACACCAATCTCCTTGCCATGCTCAGCGACCCAGCGGGTGGCGGCGTAAGCCTGGTTGATCGCAATGGGGAATTTGGCCTCGGGCGATGGCGTGTAATCGACGTAGACCGCTGCCGCACCAGAGCCCACTACCAGGTCGTGTATCAGTCGCTCGTGGGTCGGATAGTCGCCCAACACCCAGCCACCACCATGGAAGAACATGAATACCGGCAGGTCACCCTTAGCGCCCTCCGGGCGCACTACCCGGATCTCCAGCTGCTGGCCATCGGCTTGGATGGTACGGCGCTCGACCTGAATACCGGACAAGTCGACCTTCACGCCTGCCTGAGCGCCGGTCAGCACCGACCGGGCGTCTTTCGGCGACAGGGTTTCAAGCGGCTTGCCGCCGCCTGCAGCCAGAGCTTCAAGGAAGCCTTGGGTGGTGTGTTCCACGCCCGGGCTACCAGCGGCGAAGGCACTGTTGGCAGCCAGAGCCAGCAGGCCGGCGGTGAGGGTACGGGACAGTTTCATGGTTTGAGCTCCTAGGGCGTGGGCAGGCGTTTAGTTCTGGTTGGCTGCAGTGTTCGGACGGATGTAACTCACCTTCTGCTCCTTGCCGTGGCTGTCACGGTAGGCCAGAGTCGCAATGCTGTTTTGGCCGCCGTTGCTGGGTGTGGCATCCACAGAGATGACCTTGTCGATATCCAAGTCCATTCCGTACTGGTACGGAGTAGCGGTCTGCGCGAAAACACCAGCATTGGCGCCGAGTGTAAGAGTGAGGATGGCGAATGTTTTGCGAATGGTCATGATCGTTCTCCAGTGTCTCGTAAGGGGTGAGCGACTGCTTGGTACTTGAGATTAATCTTGCGCGATAATATTTTGCGCGCAAAATATGTTTCCGCTATGGTCGTGATTAATTCAGTGCATCGGCCTCGGAGGATCGCCGGCCCCGACAGCCCCAGTGAAAGAAATTGGTAAATACCCCATCAACCTGACGGCCGAGGGGAAAGCTATCGACTGCCTGATCTGCTGCCTGGCAGTCCCTTACTCGTAGAGCACTCGCGCTCAGGCATTGGCTCGAAGATGCTCCAAGTCTGAAGCTTGGTTGGGGTACGCCTCCGGTCAACGAGAGAGGCTGACTAGGCGCAAGAGATGGACGACCTACTTGCCTCGTGATTCACGTTAAGCAGCACCCTGCGATCTCGCTGGGACTGACAAATGCCGTCCAGCGATGTTTAAGCAGCAACCGCTCTCTAACCAGGCCCTCCCATGAGGGATGGCCCGGGACGAGTGCCCGCCGGCGCACGTCTGCGTCATCAAACCCTATCTCCCCGGAGAACTGTCTAGTCGGCCTTGGAGCTGCTCTACCCATCTAGGACGGTCTTGGGTGACGGCCCGAAGCTGTCTATCACTGGGGTTCGCTGTAAGCGTTCGCCCAACTCACCTTGCGAGAGCTGGGCCGGATCCAGCCCGTCCTTAGTGGCCTCTTTGTCAGCACCGGCACCCTAGCGAGACTGCGCTGCTTGTTGACTGGAAGACGTTGCAGCACACTAAGCGTCCATCGTAAGGAGACGACCCCACATGAAGGATTCGCCTAACATCCCCCTTATTATCCTCGATGTTCAGGATGCTATCGATCAGCCTGTTTGGAACGGTAAAAGCCATCCTGGCTATTTGTCCGTAATCCAACGCCTTCTGCGGCACTGGCGAACAAATGCCTGGCCTGTCCTTCATGTGAAGCATGATGAAGAGAATCCCAACTCCAGCTATCACGTTCATGGCCCCTGGAATGGGATCAAAAAAGAAGTGGCTCCGGTAGAGGGCGAGATTGTCATCATCAAGCATGAGAACTGCGCATTCATAGGAACCCAATTGGATGCCATTCTCAAAAGCATGCAAGTAAAACGCATTGTTTTGACCGGCGTTGTGGTTCATAACAGCATGGATGCCACTATTCGAGCCGGGAAAGCGCTTGGATACGAAATTATTCTTCCTGCGGATGCCACGACTGCTGTACCCGTAATCGGGCCGCAAGGAACGTGTTGGGACGCCTCAACCGTTTATGAGCTGACCTTGGCCATACTGGGCACCGAATATGCCCAAGTCATGTCATCAGATGATGTAGTCGCACAGCTCTGCCTATGAAGCAGCGGCAGGCCCCCACTGATGCGGTAGCAAGTGCCCGATTTCACTGGCTCGTTGGGTCGGCAGCCGCGTCAGAACGTCCTTGAGATAGGCATACGGATCATGCCCGTTCATGCGCGCCGACTGGATCAAACTCATGATCGCAGCCGCTCGTTTACCACTGCGCAGCGACCCGGCAAACAACCAGTTGGAGCGCCCGAGTGCCCATGGCCGTATCTGGTTCTCGACTTGGTTGTTGTCTATGGGCACAGCCCCATCGTCCAGGTAGCGCGTCAGCACTACCCAGCGTTTCAGGCTGTAATCGAGGGCTTTGGCCGTGGCTGATCCGTTGGGCACCAGATCGCGCTGGGCCAACATCCAGTCATGCAGTGTTTTGCTGATCGGTACCGCCATTTCCTGACGTATTCGCCAACGATCTTCATCACTCACGTCTCGCGCTTGGCGTTCGACTTCGTACAAGCCGCTGATCGAGTGCAACGCCTGCTCGGCCAGCTGACTTTTGTTCGCCGTGTGCAGATCGAAAAACTTGCGACGGGCATGAGCCATGCAGCCGATTTCAGTGATGCCTTGTTCAAAACCAGCTTTGTAGCCAGCGAAATCATCGCAAACCAGCTTGCCGTTCCAGTCGCCCAGGAAGTTACGTGCATGTTCGCCGGCACGGCTTGGGCTGAAGTCGTAAACCACCGCATTAAGCGCCGAAAACGGCGTCGTGCTGTAGGCCCAGACATAGGTCCGGTGGGTTTTCTTCTCGCCCGGCGCAAGCATTTGCACCGGTGTTTCATCGGCGTGGATTACGCCCATGCTCAGCACCGCTTCACGCAGTGCATCGACCAGTGGCTGGAGTCGCACGCAAACTTGTGCCGTTTGAGCAGGGCAATTTCGTAAGTGAGCTGCTCAATGACGGTTTGATCGTTCTGGATCTTCTTGCTCATCGCCTCGACTTGGGACTGCCACTGCAACGCCTGTGCCGCCAAGGCACGAAGCTGTTCCGGGGTCATCTGGTCGAGGTTGGGCGAGGAAGTCACCGATTGTGCCTGAGCAGGCACGTGACGACGACACGTAGACCGGCCAAATGCACGGCAGTTACAGCATGCTGATCACACTGCCTGCACCAACGCGTTGCCACGGCAGGCCCAGCACCAAGGCCTGGAGTTGTTCGCTGTCGAGTTCAACCTCACTGCCATGGCGAATGCCGGGCCAGTGAAACTTGCCTTGATTCAGTCGTCGCGCTGCAAGCCAGACTCCCACGCCGTCGTGTACCAGGACTTTCATTCGGTTAGCCCGGCGATTGGCGTACAGGTAAGCGCAGTGCGGCTTCGCCGCACCAAACACCGCGATCACACGGGCTAATGCGGTTTCGGTACCGGCGCGCATGTCCATCGGCTCGGTGGCCAGCCAAATCGCATCGATGCGGATCATTGAGCGACAGCCCGGATAAATTGCGCACAGCCCTCGGCATCTGAGATTGGCCATTTCACTGTGATCACTTGGCCGGCCATGGGCAACTCGATGATCACTGACGCCTCGGCCGGCCGTTTAGGGGCGGCTTTTAGTGGGACGAATGCCGGTAGTGAAGCCGCTGCGGGCTGATCTCGATAGAGCGGCATCCATTTGCGGATGACGTTGGCATTGATGCCGTGGCTGATGGCAACACTGGAAATGGATGCGCCAGGTTGCAGGCATTCCTGAACGACCTGGGCTTTGAACGGTTTCGGATAAGAGCTTCGTTGGCGCATGGAAATCCTAGCGATAAGGGCGATCACGTCCGCTTAAAAATACGCGGACACCATCGCCCTTAAAACTGGAGTTCGGAAGGTGAGTTCGCCGGACGCTTACGGTTCGCTCCCTTAATCGAAAAAATTACTTGATGGTGCTTGACCGGAGAGAACGATCGTTCTACATTGAATCCATGAGCAGACCAACGATAGATCACAGAGCCCAGATCCTGGCCACCGCCGAGAAACTCATCTACGAAAACGGGATTCATGCCACGGGCATGGATCTACTGGTGAAGACCTCTGGAGTGTCAAGGAAGGGTATCTACAACCACTTCGCTACCAAAGATGATGTCGCGGCTGCGGCCTTGAGCGCCCGCGACGTACGCTGGATGCAATGGTTCAGAACTGAATGCGACAAAGCAGCTACGCCGTATGATCGCGTACTGAGTATGTTTACTGTTTTGAAAAGCTGGTTTGAGGCTGATGGTTTCCGCGGCTGTGCGTTCATTAACACGGCAGGTGAGGTAGGGGATCCCGATGACCCCATCCGCCAGATCGCCAAGCTGCACAAGCAAAAACTCTTAGACTATACGCTTGAACTGACTGAGCAATTGAACACCGAGCAACCGTTGGTCTTAGCCAGGCAGTTATTTATTTTGATGGAAGGCGCAATCACCATGGCTCGTGTTATGGGTGATTATCACGGCGCTGATAACGCAAAGGAAGTTGCGCGAATGTTGCTGAAAGAGCTCGCGCCTTAAAGCTTGAGCTTTAGAAATACTTCTCACACTTATCTATCCAACTAGACTGGAGTCACTACCATGTCCGATGCCCAAACTCGCCCGCCACTTCCTCCTTTTACTCGCGAAACGGCGATTGAAAAGGTCCGACTTGCTGAAGATGGCTGGAACAGCCGCGACGCGGAGAAAGTCTCGCTCGCCTACACGGTGGATACCAAATGGCGTAACCGCGCTGAGTTTGCTACCAACCGTGAAGAGGCCAAAGGCTTCCTCACCCGCAAGTGGAAAAAAGAGCTGGATTACCGTCTGGTCAAAGAGCTTTGGGCGTTTACCGATAACCGGATCGCCGTCCGTTACGCGTACGAATGGCATGATGATTCCGGTAACTGGTTCCGCTCCTATGGCAACGAGAACTGGGAATTTGAAGCTGATGGTCTGATGCACCGTCGCTTCGCCTGCGTAAATGACATGCCTATCAAGGAAAGCGAGCGCAAATTCCACTGGCCGCTGGGCCGCCGTCCAGATGACCACCCAGGTCTGACCGAGCTCGGCCTGTAAGTCACCGCCAACCTGATCCTTTTGACTTAAAGGATCAGGTTTTTTTCGTTCAGGAGCGATTCGTCATCCCTATTGCGGTTTGTGATACACATCAGTGCGCCGTCTGCAGCTAGAAAGCCAATAGGGGCTTTCCTCTCCTTGCAATCTCCGCTTCGTCGGTCGAGTAGGCCATCGTCGTTGCACTTTCCCTCTCCCTGGGACCCTGTTGCACACGCTCATCCTGCGGTCGCGCAAACCCTCACTGATCAAGATCGCTGGATACTTCTTGAGCCAGCTCGATGAAGACGCGCACCGCCGCGCTCAGAAAGGCGTCTTTGCGCCGCATTAGAACGGCCCGTCGCTCCAAGCGCTCCGGCTCCAACGTGATGGCCACCAGGTCGTCATGGGCCAATGCAATTCTGGCAGGCAATAAGGTCGAGAGATTCGTCCGGCGAACGATCTCGATCACTGCGCCTAGGGCATTGGCCTCCATCTGCACCTTAGGACGAATCTCATATTTGCGGCAGTAACGGTCGATTTGCTCGCGAGTGGCAAACTCAGTGCTGAGCAAGACTAAAGACTCAGCACTCAGGCCGTGCGAGGTAATGGAGTGTTCCTCGGCCAGGCGGTGTCTGCGGTTCATAACCAAAGCGAGTGTTTCATTCAGCAAGGGGATGGCTTCGATGTCAGGTGCATGTATTTCATCGAATGCGATCCCTACGTCCAACTCTCCCGCCAACAGCAGCTCCTCAATACGCTCCTGGGAGATCTCTTTCAGGTTGACGGTGATCTTGGGGTACCTGAAGTGAAATGCCTCGATCAGCGGCCCCACTAGATAGGTCGTGAACGTCGGCGTTACGGCAACACGCAATGAGCCACGGCTGAGGTCGCTGACATCATGTATAGCCCTTTTGGCTTCCTGCAATTGCTGATACGCACGGCGCGCATAGAGAAGATAGACATCCCCCGCGTCAGTCAAACGCGTCGTGCGGCCTGATCGGTCAAACAACTGGGCTCCCAGGCTCTCTTCCAACTGCCTTACTTGCTGAGAAAGTGCCGGCTGAGAGACATGCAGCGCCGCTGCAGCCTTCGTGAAACTGAGATGTTCCGCAACGGCTAGGAAGTACTGGATGTGTCGAGCGAGCATGTCGAAACCCATAAGATAATCTGATCTTGATCATAATAAATGAGACTTTTACCTTATGCCACGCACTGCTTAATCTTTGTCTCATACCCAGCGACATTGAGACAGCAACCATGAAAGCGATCATCGATGGATTTCTGAAGTTTCAAAAAAACGCCTTTCCTGAGCGGATCAAACTGTTCAAGGACCTTGCTAACCAGCAGGCGCCAAAGGCTCTCTTCATCTCCTGCTCTGATAGCCGACTGGTGCCTGAGCTGGTCACTCAACGGGAGCCAGGCGATCTGTTTGTAATCCGCAACGCCGGCAATATCGTGCCGTCGTACGGGCCAGAGCCGGGTGGCGTTTCGGCTTCGGTCGAATACGCGGTCGCCGGACTTAACGTTGCGGACATCGTGATCTGCGGCCACTCCGACTGCGGCGCGATGACTGCCATCGCCACCTGCAAATGCCTGGACCACATGCCCGCCGTGGCCGGCTGGTTGCGGTACGCCGACTCGGCCAAGGTAGTTAATGAGGCCCGTCATCACGTGGATAAGCCCAGCAGAGTCGCCTCCATGGTGCGCGAGAACGTGATTGCGCAACTGGCCAACATCCAGACCCACCCATCCGTTCGCCTGGCTCTCGAAGAAGGCCGTGTGACCCTGCATGGCTGGATCTATGACATCGAGACCGGACGTATCGACGCCTTTGATGGCAGTACCGGCACCTTCGTATCTCTCGCGGAAAACCCAGAAGTCCACGCCGTTTCCCAGCAAGCCAGGCACGTCGCCTGAAACCTGTACCTGCACCTTTACTTACTCAGGAGATTCACCATGATCCAGACTCAAGCCACCCGCACCGCTCGCCAAGAACTGACTGAAGTGATCATTCTGGCCAAGGCTCGTAAGGACCTGTCCTTTGCGCAAATTGTTGACGGTACCGGCCTGTCCGAGGCCTTCGTCACCGCTGCCTTGCTTGGCCAACATCCGCTGCCTGAAAGCGCCGCGAAGGTCGTCGGCGAGAAGCTCGACCTCGATGCTGATCAAGTCGCACTGCTGCAATCGATGCCGATCCGCGGCAGCTTCTTCGACGGCGTGCCGAGCGACCCCACCATCTACCGCTTCTACGAAATGATGTCGGTGTATGGAACCACCCTCAAAGCGCTGGTCCACGAGAAGTTCGGCGACGGCATCATCAGTGCCATCAACTTCAAGCTGGACATCAAGAAGGTCGAAGATCCGGACGGTGGCCACCGTGCTGTGATCACCCTGGACGGCAAGTACCTGCCTACCAAACCCTTCTGATGTAGCTCAGCCCGGCTCTACTGCGCCGGGCCATCCCCAACATTTATGACGACTGAGCGCCGATTGGGTGCTCAGGACTTCTTACGACCTCAGTACAGGTGATTACCATGAAACTGTTACTCGTTTTGTTCCTAGGCTGCCTTGGTTCTGTTGCTCTGGCCGATGACCAAGGTACTCAGACTGCAAAAATTACGGTTGAGCCCTACCGCTACTCTCAGAACCTAGATATCGCGCACGTTGTGGCTGTGACGCCGGTGCCCAATGTCTGCGAAGTTGTGCCGATGCAGCTGACTTACGACGACTCCAAAGGCGAGCGGCATATCATGGAGTACCGCATTGTGGGGAATGGCTGTTCTAACAACTGATGCGCCTTCCATACTCCAGCCTGACGGGCAGCTCCTGGACATCAGGGGCGATGCGATTGAGGCTTAACATCCTGTATAGGAGGAAGCCCACTTCGAAACTCGCTGTGGGCTCTCTTGCTTCCGACGGAGGGTGATCCGCCCAAGCAAGACCAGTCAATTGCCGACTCGTAGCTCAATTGGGCCTGCCTCGTCACTGCTTCACCTAAGACCGCAAATCGTCGAAAGTAAGCGGACATGGAGTGGGGTTAAACTCGAACCATCCGGCGCTACGATGGGAGAAGGATGAGAATGCAATACCAGCGCGCTCAAGAATTGGAACGAGAATTTGATGCTTTGATCGCGTTGATCGCTGACATGATCACTGCCCAAGCAAAACAGCACGTTCCCACTGCCCATACGCCAGCTTGGATGTTCAGCCAGCATGACCTGGCGAAGAAGCTGTTTCGGCATATGTGCTCTGTACGCTCCTTGCTGGAGCCTTCGCCCTTCCGGAACCAAGTCATTCCCTCGCACAGCTTTATCGATCACTCCTCGGTGGCGGTCCTGACTCGATCTGCGATCGAGAACTATCTGGTCATGACATGGCTACACAGCAAAGGTGATGAATCGTTGCGGGATTTCCGGCACAACGTCTGGGAATATTGCGGTTGGAAGAAGCGAAGCAAGATGGCTGCAACCACGGATGACGCTCGCCTCGCTAGACAGAAAGCTGAGGCAGACGCTGCTCTGTTGTGGCCTTCCATACAAAGCTCCTTTCACTTCCAGAGCTACGCTGAGCCTCACCAAGAACACCTTCGCAAAGGTAGTTGGGATGCAGGGTGGCATTGGAACGATCTAGCTGTGGAAGCAGGATTGCACAAGACCTACTTCACCTCTTACTACCCCTTCCTGAGCGGGCATGTGCACAGCGACTACATTGGAACGCTCCAGAATGCTCAGGCGGTCTCGTTGGCCGACCAGTACATGTTGGCCTCAGCCAACCTGCAGGTCATTTTGATGTTAATCGGTCATTTTGCTCATCATTATGCTGGCGTATTTGCTCCCGCTGAGGCTGAGTTGCGAAGGGCAGGTGCCACCCGTGAAACTGCTGAGAAGTGGCACATTCGAGCAGAGGATATGGATTTTTTTGTATCGACCAGCAGGTTGAGTTTCGCTATCTAGCCAGGTATCAGGTTACCTGAGGTGTGATGGTAGCTAAGAGCCGTAGGATGAGATTTATTAGGGTGAATACGCAGACTGGATTTCCATAGCGCGGCGCACGTTTCACACCCAATTCCGCTCCGGACGCAGATAGGTGTGCACGTCGTTGCCGTCGCTCCTTGGTATAGGCCACCAGGCATTACAAATCACCTCAAATGACCGCTTCGGTCCAAACTTGCCGGTAGCGACTGGCAGCTATCGACCCATAGCTGCCGCTGGTCCAAGTTGACTGTCGGCCCAGAAGCGGTCTGCAGCACGCAACTGGAGCTTAATTCTGAGTCTCTAAGATCTGGCCGTCCGACTTTCGATCTGGTTACTCGCAACGAACAATGTCAGCGCCACGAAGCAAACCGACGTCTGGATAACCCCTAAGCTGGACACAGGCGG
>Ga0247819_10002128_pt1 | contig 10360 bp, 7 predicted proteins | sample 13C_Xylose_Day6_FD_193428 | JGI IMG/M metagenome (GOLD analysis project Ga0247819, IMG submission 193428) | Soil microbial communities from agricultural site in Penn Yan, New York, United States - 13C_Xylose_Day6 | ecosystem: Environmental > Terrestrial > Soil > Agricultural land | place: USA... | reverse complement strand
CAGTGTGCCGAGGGTGATGGCCAGCGCGAGGCGGGCCAACGGTTTTCTCTTGAATGAGGCGAAGGTGCTGAACATGGAAGGGTTCCCGGGCAAAAGCCGATGACTGGCATTACCGCACTGTGCTACAGCCACTGCCTGGCTGCTTTGGCATGTCTGCCAGAATCCTTTGGCTGCGTGCCTAAATCAACATTTCCCGCCGCTCTGGCGGATAAAACCCGGTCGCGCGGCGCTGGTCCGGTAGCCATTGCTTCCAGTTAATAGGAAGCATTACTATTCACGCCCCGTCTTCATAGCACACCGCAATGATCCCCAAGCTGCCCCGCAGACACGGCTTTTTCGAGCATTACGAAGAGTTGGTTGGCACCTGGACCCGACGCCTGAGAAATCGTCAGCAGGCCGAGGACCTGGCCCACGACACCTTCGTTCGGGTGCTTGAGTCCGATTCGGCGGCCGTGCAGCAGCCCCGGGCGTATCTGCACCAGACCGCCCGCAACATCGCGGTGGATGGTTATCGGCGTGAGGACCGGCGGGGTGCCATGGAGTCAGAGGCGATCGATCACGGTGTGTCGTCGTCCGGCGACCCGGAGCATTTCATGCATGCGGTCCAGTTGGCTGATTCCATCGAGCGGGCGCTCAGCGAGTTGCCGGTCAATTGTCGCAAGGTGTTCGTCTGGCAGAAGATCGAAGGCCTGACCCAGGCGGAAATCGCCGAACGCCTGGGACTGTCCAAGAACATGGTGGAAAAGTATATGATCCGCACCTTGCGGCATCTGCGCGACCGCCTCGACGGACTGCACTCATGATCGGCCGTGCCTTTTCATCCCCAGCCACACAGGAACTTCCATGATGGATAACCGTGATTGCGCGTGCGGGCAAACAACGGTTCGCGATGAGGCGGCGCGGTGGTTTGTGCGTCTGCGGGAGCCAGCCGTGGCCATCGAGGAACATCTGGATTTCGAGCGCTGGCTGAACGAACACCCTCAGCACCGTGACGAATTTCAATTGCTCCAGGGCCTGTGGTCCGCCGCAGACCTGCTCCCCGCTGCGCGTCTGCAAGCCTTGTGCGAAGCACCGCCGACCCGCAACCCGCGTCGGCCGCTGGTGCGTTATGCGGTGGCGGCCAGTGTCCTGGCGGTGGCGCTCGGCCTGGGCCTGTTCAGCGGTTTGAATCAATCGGCGACTTACTCCGCCGAGTACTCGACGGCGCTGGGCGAGCGCCGTCATGTGGCGTTGCCGGACGGTTCGGTGGTTGACCTGAACAGTCGCAGCCGCCTTCAGGTGCGTTTTGAAAAAGGTCATCGCCGCATCGAGCTGACTGAAGGCGAGGCCCTGTTCAACGTCGCGCACGACAGCGATCGGCCGTTCGTGGTCGAGGCCGGCAGCGGCAAGGTCACGGTCACCGGCACCCGCTTCGATGTGCGGCGCGACACCCACGACACCCGGGTCGTGGTGGAGCAGGGCACCGTCAAGGTCCAGGGGCGCGAGGCGCCCGACGACGCCTTCGTCAGCCTCACCGCCGGCCTCGGTACACGGGTCGATGCACGCGGCAACGTGACGCCGGCCTATGCCGTCAACGCGGCGCAGCTGACCGCCTGGCGCAGCGGCAAACTGGTGTTCGACAACGCCAGTCTCAGCGAAGTGGTCGAGGAAGTGTCGCGCTATCGCGACAGACCGCTGACTGTCAGCAACGACAAGGTCGGCCATTTGCGCCTGACCAGCGTGTTCAAATCCGACAACACCGACGCCTTGCTCAAGGCCTTGCCAAACATCCTGCCGGTGGCCGTGCGCACCCACGCCGATGGCAGCCAGGAAATAATTGCAAAATAAATTCAGGTTTTTTTCGAGTTCATCGTCTTCTTGTCCAACTGCAACTGGTTTGCATTAACAGACGCACTTTCTTGCGCTCACAGGACGCTGTTCGACGTGAAAAAATCCACTGCAAAAAACAATAAATCTTCCTGGTTGCCGCTGGCGCTCGCGTTGGCAGTCAACGTGGCACTGCCCCAGGCATTTGCCGCCGACAGCATTCACATCGCGGCGCAACCTCTGGGCCAGGCCCTGAGCGAGCTGGGTCAGCAGACCTCGCTGCAGGTGTTCTTCAGCCCGGAGCTGGTGGCGGGCAAGCAGGCCCCGGCGGTGGACGGCAATCTCTCGCCGGAACAGGCCCTGCGCCAGTTGCTGCAGGGCAGTGGCCTTGAATACCAGATCGACGAAGGCTCGGTGACCCTGACGCCGGCGCCGACTTCTGCGGCCAATGGCCCGCTGGAACTGGGCGTGACCGACATCAAGGTGGTGGGTGACTGGCTCGGTGACGCCGATGCCGCCGTGGTGCAGAACCACCCCGGCGCGCGCACGGTGATTCGCCGCGAGGCCATGGTCGAGCAGGGCGCGATGAACGTGGGCGACGTGCTCAAGCGTGTGCCCGGCGTACAAGTGCAGGAGGCCAACGGGACGGGTGGCAGCGATATTTCTCTGAACGTCGGCGTGCGTGGCCTGACCTCGCGCCTGTCGCCACGCTCCACGGTGCTGATCGACGGCGTTCCCGCCGCTTTCGCTCCGTACGGCCAGCCTCAGTTGTCCATGGCGCCGATTTCCTCGGGTAACCTGGACAGCATCGACGTGGTACGCGGGGCCGGTTCCGTGCGCTACGGGCCACAGAACGTGGGCGGTGTGATCAACTTCGTGACCCGCGCCATCCCGGAAAAGGCCTCCGCCGAGATCGGCACCACCCTGGAAACCTCGCAGCACGGTGGCTGGAAGCACATCGACACGGCATTTGCCGGCGGCACTGCGGATAACGGCATCGGTGTGGCGCTGCTGTACTCGGGCGTCAACGGCAACGGTTACCGCGAGCGCAACAACGGCAACGACATCGACGACGTGTTGCTCAAGACCCACTGGGCGCCGACCGATGTCGACGATTTCAGCCTCAACCTGCATTACTACGACGCCAGCGCCGACATGCCAGGTGGCCTGACCCAGGCGCAATACGACGCCAACCCGTTCCAGTCCGACCGCAACAACGACAACTTCAGCGGGCGCCGCAAGGACATCTCGTTCAAGTGGCTCCGGCAGATCGACGAGCGCACCCAGGCCGAGGTGCTGACCTACTACTCCGACAGTTTCCGGGGCAGCAACATTGCCGCCATCGATCAGAAAACCATCGGCTCGTTCCCGCGCACCTACTACACCTTCGGCATCGAGCCGCGGGTCTCGCATGTGTTCGATGTCGGCCCGACCACCCAGGAAGTCAGCGTCGGTTATCGCTACCTCAAGGAAGGCATGCACGAAGAGGCGAGTCGTCTGGCGTTGGTCAACAACACGCCGGTTGCGACCCCTGGCTCCGATGGCCATGTGTACCAGGACCGTACCGGTGGCACGGAAGCCAACTCGGTGTACATCGATAACAAGATCGATGTCGGCAACTGGACCCTCACTCCCGGCATCCGTTTCGAACACATCAGCACCGACTGGCACGACCGCCCGGTGCTGGATACCGCCGGCAGACGCGTGCAGGAAAAGAATCGCAGCATCGAAAGCAATGAGCCGTTGCCGGCATTGAGCGTGATGTATCACCTCTCCGATGCGTGGAAACTGTTCGCCAACTACGAAACGTCGTTCGGCAGCCTGCAGTATTTCCAGCTCGGTCAGGGAGGGACGGGTGACAGCACGGCGAACGGGCTGGAGCCGGAGAAGGCCAAGACCTATGAGGTCGGCACGCGCTACAACGATGATGTGTGGGGCGGTGAAGTGACGCTGTTCTACATCGACTTCGACAAGGAACTGCAATACATCAGCAACGATGCGGGCTGGACCAACCTGGGGGCGACCACGCACCAGGGCATCGAAGCTTCGCTGCATTACGATATGTCGGCCCTGGACCCGCGGCTCGACGGCCTGACCGCCAACGCGGGCATCACCTACACTCGTGCGGTGTATGAAGGGGAAATCCCGGGCTTCAAGGGCCGCGACCTGCCGTTCTATTCGCGCCAGGTGGCGACGGCCGGCCTGCGCTATGACATCGATCGCTGGACCTGGAACATCGATGCCTTCGCCCAATCCAGGCAGCGCTCACCGGGCGTTGCAGTGAACGCCAACGGCAGCTTCACCAACAACTACATCACCGAAGGCACCGCCGACGGTCGCTACGGCGACATTCCGGGTTACGTGACCTGGAACGTGCGCGGTGGTTATGACTTCGGTCCGCAATTGTCCAACCTGAAGCTGGGCGCCGGGGTGAAAAACCTCTTCGACAAGCAATACTTCACCCGTTCCAGCGACAACAACGCGGGCATGTACGTCGGCACACCGCGCACGTTCTTCGTGCAGGCCAGCGTCGGGTTCTGATCGCTTGCGGGTGTTTGACCCTTCCCTGTGGGAGCGAGCCTCTCGCGATGATGGCCGTGCAGACAGTGACTGTCAGGCCGCCTTCGCGAGAGACCCGGTCCCACAGGAGCGCTTCGGGCGCTCACACCTTCAACACTTTCCCGCCAATCGCCACGGCCACCAGCAGCAGCGCCATCAGGCCAAAGGCAAAACTCAAACTGCTGCCGTGGGCGATAAAGCCGATCACTGCGGGCCCTGCCAGAATGCCTGCATAACCGAGGGTGGTGATGGCCGGGACCGCGATGCTTTCCGGCATGACAGTCTGTTTGCCCACGGCGGTGTACAACACCGGCACGATGTTCGAGCAGCCTGCGCCGAGCATCGCATAGCCGACCAATGCCACTTCCCAGTCCGGCGCGAATGTCGCCAGGAACAGCCCACCGGCCGCCAGCAACCCGCCACACACGATGACCCGCGTCGCCCCGAGGCGGTGGACCAGGGTGTCGCCGGTCAGGCGCCCCACGGTCATGGTCAGTGCAAACGCGGCATACCCCAGGCCGGCATAGGCCGTGGCGATGCCGCGTTCCTGCACCAGGAACACCGCGCTCCAGTCGAGGGCCGCACCCTCGGCCAGAAACACGATGAAGCACATCCCGCCGATGAACAACACGATGCCATGGGGCACCGCGAACGCCGGCCCGGAGCTTTCGCTGCCGTAGGGCAGCATGTGCGGGGCGGCCTTGAACAGTGCCGCGATCAATACCAGCACCACCACCAGCGTCGCCCCCAACGGTGAAATGCCCAGGCCGAGCAAAGCGCTGACGCCCGCCGCGCCGACAATCCCGCCGAGGCTGAACAGCCCGTGGAAGCCCGACATCATGGTCTTGCCGCTGGCCCGCTCGACGATCACCGCTTGCAGGTTCACCGTGGAATCCACGGTGCCCAGGCCGGCACCGAACATGAACAACGCCGCCATCAGCGCCGGAACCGCCGAGACCGTGGCCAGCAGGGGCAGGGCGGCGCAGATCAGCAGCGTTCCGCCGACCGCGACCCGGCGGCAACCGAATCGGGTGGACAGCATCCCGGCCATCGGCATCGCCAGGATCGAGCCCACGCCCAGGCACAACAACAGCAAGCCGAGGGTTCCTTCATCCAGCCCGGCACGGGCCTTGGCGTAAGGCACCAGGGGCGCCCACGCGGCAATCCCGAACCCGGCGATGAAAAAGGCCACGCGGGTGGACATCTGTTGCAGTCGTCCGGGTACGAAGGGGGTCTGGGTGTTGAGGCTGCTCATATCGATCCTTGGCAAAAACAATGCGTGCGCAAAGGACCGTGACTGACCCGTGAGGTTCGATCAGCGTCCTGGGCGTTTCGCGTTAAGGCAGGGCGACATCCTTGCACAGCCCGTCGTCGTTTCGCGATATGTTGTCGTCTTTCGATCGGTGGACAGGAGGCGCGATGACGCCGTTTTACGATGCGCGGGGCAATGTTTACGCGGTGGTGGCGCCGGAGGCGCTGCGCCGTGCCGGGATCGATCTGCCGGAGCAGGCCAGCCTGGCGGCGCAGACCCGCGCCACCTGGGCACCGTCGGCCATCGAGGCCATCTGCAACTGGGCGCCCGGCACGCAACCGCCCGGCAGCAAGCACCATCGCAGTGATGGACTGCTGGTCGGTCCGTTTCAATCCGCGCCGCCATTCGACCTGTTGATCGTCAACACCGACGGCACCCTGGCCGAGCGCAGTGGCAACGGCTTGACGATTTTTTCCCAGGCGCTCAGCGACCAGGGGCTGTTGCCAGCAGATCAAGCCTGTTTGCTCAGGGTGCACCACGACAAGGCCGATACGCCTTCGCCCGGTGAAACCTCGGTAAAGGCCGCCCGTGTCGAGCAGGTGCAGGGCTTCTGGCTGGACCTGGGCAAACCGGCCTTCGGACCCGGGGCGGTGAGTGCCCTGGGGACCGACGAAGTGACCTTGAATGCTCGGGTGCTCAGTCATGTGCAGCCGTTGTCGGCGCTGAATCCCGCCTGGCAGCGCAGCCAGTTCGTGCGGGTGGGCAATCCGCATTGCGTGACCCTGGTGGACGAGGCCGATGCCTTGCCGGCCAATGAACACATGCGCCAGGCCGCTTTGTCCGAAGGGCTGACGGCGATTGCCTATGCCATGCCGACTGGAGCGGGGCGCCCGTGTCCGGCGGGGATCAACCTGCAATGGGCGATGCGTGAATCAGAGCAGCGCATTGCGGCACGGGTGTTCGAACGCGGAGAAGGGCCGACTGCGTCATCCGGCACCAGCGCCAGCGCCGTGGCGTGTGCGGCCTGGCGTGTGGGCTGGGTGACAGCGGGCGAAGTGAAGGTGGTCATGCCCGGCGGCACGGCGCCGATTCTGCTGGAGGAAGTGGAGGGGGAATTGAGCCGGGTCAGCCTGTTCGGAACGGCTCGGTTGATGGGGTGACCTCGAAGTCCCTTCGCGAGCAGGCTCGCTCCCACAGGAGGAGTGTGTGAGCACCACACGTCCACTCCCACAGGGGGAGTATGTGAACACCACAAGTCCACTCCCACAGGGGAATGTGTGGTCAACACAGGTCCGGTGTGGGAGCGAGCCTGCTCGCGATGCGGCCAGCGCAAATCCCGGATCAGTCAGCCCATTGCACCGCCGGCATCTGCCGCTTCATCAACACCTTGCCGCCACGCACCGAATACAGCGGCAGCCCCTGGCTGCGGATCACCTCGTAGTCACTGTCGGCCGACAGGATCAGCAGATTCGCCGGCCGCCCGCGCTCCAGTCCGTAGCGATCGCCCAGGTTCAATGCCTTGGCGCTGTTGTCGGTAACCAGGTCCAGGGCGCCTTGCAGGTTGCGATAGCCGAGCATGTGACAAATATGCAGGCCGGCTTCAAGCACCCGCAGGATGTTGCCGTTGCCCAGCGGATACCAGGGGTCGACGATTGAGTCCTGGCCAAAACACACGTTCATCCCCGCCTCGAGCAGTTCATTGACCCGGGTCACGCCACGGCGTTTCGGGAAGTTGTCGAAGCGGCCCTGCAGGTGAATGCTTTCGGTCGGGCAGGAGACAAAACTGATCCCCGAATGCCCGAGCAACCGGAACAGCTTGGCGCAGTAGGCGTTGTCATAGGAACCCATGGCCGTGGTGTGACTGGCCGTGACCCGTGAACCCATGTCGCGGCTGCGTGCCTCTTCGGCCAGCACTTCGAGAAAGCGCGAATGCGGGTCGTCGGTTTCGTCGCAATGCACGTCCACCAGGCAACCGGTGCGTTCGGCCAGGTCCATCAGGAACTTCACCGAGCTCACGCCCTGGTCGCGGGTGTACTCGAAATGCGGAATCCCGCCGACCACGTCGGCGCCGAGGCGGATCGCTTGCTCCATCAACGCCCGGCCGTCGCGGTACGATTCGATACCCTCCTGGGGGAACGCGACGATTTGCATGTCGACCAGGTGACGACTCTCCTCGCGCACTTCAAGCATCGCCTGCAGTGCGGTGAGCTGCGGGTCGGTGACATCGACGTGGGTGCGCACATGCTGGATGCCGTGGGCGGCGAGGGCCTGGATGGTTTGCTTGGCGCGGGTTTTGGTATCTTGCGCAGTGATCGTTGCCTTGCGCTCGCCCCAGCATTCGATCCCCTCGAACAGCGTGCCGCTCATGTTCCAGCGCGGTTCGCCGGCGGTGAGCGTGGCGTCGAGGTGAATGTGCGGTTCGACGAAGGGCGGCACCACCAGGTTGCCCCCGGCGTCCAGGTCATCGGGGCCCAGGGTCGGCGCTTCGGTCTGGCGGGAAATGTTGCTGATCAGGCCGTTTTCCAAGTGCAATTCATGCAGGCCATCTTGGTTGCGCAGTCGGGCGTTGATGATGTGCATCGGGCGAGTCCTTGTTGTCATGCGTTCACACGGTGTCCCTACGTTAGCCCGGTGGCGGCTGTCCTCGCCAGAGGCAATCATCACGGGCGATCAAAAGGTGGGAGCGAGCCTGCTCCCACAGGGGAATGGCCTCTTCAGAAAGAAGTGGACGAGGGTAAAAACCGCATCAACGCCGCGACAACCGCTTCGGGCGCATCCTCCTGTACCAGATGCCCGGCATGGGGGACGGGCAGAAACTGCGCCCCGGGAATCATCTGCTGGAGCGCGCGGCCTCGTTCGATGGGAATCCACTGGTCGTCCTCGCCCCAGAGAATCTGCACCGGGCAGCGAATGCCTGGGTACAGCGATTCAACTTCGTCGGTATAACGCTGATCCATCTGGGCAATTTGCCGATAGAACGCGGCCTGTCCCTGATCACCCAGCCAAGGCTGCACGTACGGCGCGAGTTCCTCATCGGCGATATCGCGCTTGATCGCCCCGCGGACATAGGCCGGCACGATCGCCCGTTGAATGTAATCGGGCACACCGCTGAACGCCGTTTCATGCTGGCGCACATGCTGCACGAACGGCGATCCCCAGGGCGACAACGCCACCGGATCGATCAGCGTCAGGCTGCGGTAATCCTTGCCGTTGAGCAAATGCGTGCGCAGCACCGTGGCCCCGCCGAAATCGTGGGCCACCACGTCCGGGCACGTCAGGCCCCAATGCTCCAGCAACTGCGCCAACAACTCGTTTTGCACACCCAGGGAAACATCGCCCACCGGTTTGTCGGACAGCCCGTAACCGAGCAGGTCGAAGTAATGCACCCGATGCGAAGTGATGAAGTGCGGCGCAATCCGGTGCCAGACGAACGAAGAAAAGGGTGTGCCGTGCACGAACACCAGCGGCGGGCCGTCGCCCCGAACCGCATAGCGAACGCAATGTCCGTTGAAACGATAGGTTTGAGGCAGTGGCCAGTCAGTCATGGTCGCGTCCTTTGGCGGGTGTAAACGCAGAAGCATAGGCCTTGGGAAAATACCTTTGCGCGAGTTTTTTTGATGCTTTGGATCAACAGGATGAATGCCTGTTATTTGTGACAGTAGACGTTGATCAGGAGTGGATGCTATTCAGCATTCATGGACACCTTCGATCTGCATCACGCAACGCCCTCGCTGGCGGTCATCGATCCGCGAGGACTGGCTGTGCGCGGGGTGGTGTATTGGCGCGGGGAGGTTGGGCAGGCGCCTGCGGCCAGGTTGACGCGTCAGGTGTTCGATGCCGTGGCCAGGCCAGTCGAGCAATGGGATGCGCGGTTGCCTGCGCCAGCCTTGAGCCAGTGTTTCAGTTTGTCCGGCAAGGTGTCGGGCAATGACAGTGTCGATGCCGGTTGGCATGTGTTGCTGTTCGGGCAGGCGGATGACGTTCGGGCGAGGTGGGATGGCCGGGGCAGTCGGGCGGAGATCGAGTACGACAGCTCCTTGCGCGTGCAGGCTGTCACGGAGCAGGTGAAAGCGGAAGCGGCGCGGGTGGTGGAGCGCTTTGAGTATGGGACCGTCGAGATGAGCGCCGGCAACCAATGCGGTCGACTGATCCGCCACGACGACCCGGCGGGGACCCGGTACATGACCGAGTACGATCTGCTCGGGCTGGCGCGATCTGAAATCAGCCACTTCCTGAAAAGTCTCGATCCGCCCGACTGGCCGCTGGACCCGGCCGCACGGGATGACTGGCTGGAAGCCGAACCCGGTTTGGCCAGTCGATGGGCGTACTCACCGCTTGGCGATTTACTGAGCCTCACTGACGCCAGGGGGCATCGCCGTCAATTCGGTTATTCCGTTGCCGGGCAACTGACTCAGGGTTGGCTGAAACCGATGGGTGCTACTGAGCGCTGCCTTGTACGCGATATCCGCTACAACCCCAGCGGCAAGGTCGAGCGTGAAACTGCCGGCAACGGTGTAGTCACTCAGGCGGAATACGCATTGAGTGATGGCCGGTTGGAGCGCTTGAACGCGGGCTTGCCAAACGCCGAGCCCTTGCAGGATTTACGTTACAGCGTCGATCCGTTTGGCAACATTGTGCAGATCGACGATCAAGCACTGCCGATTCGTTACTTCAAGAATCAACGCATCGATCCATTGCGCACCTACAGCTACGACACCGTAGGTCAACTCATCAACGCCACGG
>Ga0247819_10002127_pt1 | contig 10361 bp, 8 predicted proteins | sample 13C_Xylose_Day6_FD_193428 | JGI IMG/M metagenome (GOLD analysis project Ga0247819, IMG submission 193428) | Soil microbial communities from agricultural site in Penn Yan, New York, United States - 13C_Xylose_Day6 | ecosystem: Environmental > Terrestrial > Soil > Agricultural land | place: USA... | reverse complement strand
GGCTCCACGTGTAGCCGGTGATCTGACCGGACGATGCGTCTGCGTAGAGGCGCATCGTCCCAAGGCCGGCGCCGTCCTGGTCTGCGCCGTTGGCACCGGTGCCTTTTCGCGTGTCGCCGGTGCTGTGTGGGGACGAGGTGGAATCGATGATCCTCAGCTCGTACTGAACCGTTCCCTCGATCACCGGCTTGGTCGGAACGGAGCGGAGAACAGGGGCACCAGCCGCGATCATGGTGTGCCCGGTGCCGTTTGCCTTGTTCGGATCCTGATCCTGATCCCGGTCCAGGTACTTGCTCGCGAGGATGTCGCCTCTCCGGACGTCGACGGCGCGCTGAATCCTCTGGAAGTTGTTCTGGAACAGGATGTTGTCGTGGTAGCGGGCCGAAGACGGCCCCTTGCTCCCCATCCACGCGGTCATGTCGTCCGCCGTGAACTCGAAGGCCTTCATCAGAGAGCGGGTGACGTAGCCGGAGCAGTCCGCGCGGCTCGCGTAGATGCCGACGCCGTTGACCGGCCAGCTGAGCGCTTGCTCCGAGTTCGCGTAGATGTTGTTCGCGTCCAGGACGTTCTTCGCCAGGCTCTCGGGCCAGGTGACCCAGTCGCCTTTGTCGGCTCCGGTACCCGGCGTGACGACCACGAAAGATGGCGGAACGAGATCCTTGCCTGCGAAGCCGAGGTCTTCCGGAGGAATCTCTTCGACCGCGACGCCCTCCGCGATGGTCTCGGTATCCGAACCGCTGCCCCCGCCTCCCCCGCACCCGTAGGCCGAGACGACGAGGAGGGAGAGAAGAAGAAGTTGAAGCAGAGGTCTTTGCATGGCTTCGCTGGTGATGAAAGGAACAGCGAAGCTATGAGAACTCCCCTGAGGGAAGCAGTCCTTATGTCACCTCATCATCGGCTGCGTCGGACTGAACTCAGGGTGGGCATCATGGCCGAACTGGCTCTCGCGCTCAGCGTCCAGCAATGCTTCGCGATCGATGCTTCTCGGGAGGGGCTTGCGCTCAGGAACTGGAGGACTCACCACCGGCTCCGCGAAGCGCCAGCTGACGTCGACCACCCACAGATGGCACATCGCGTCCAGCAGCTTCATGCGCCGGAACAGAGCCCGCTCCAACTCCACGACCGCGTGCACAAGCCAGCCATCCCAGCGGCGCAAGGCGAGCCGAATGTGAACCTTCGGGGTCGCGCGATCCGCCGCGGGCAGCAGCTCGAACCCCACCCAGTCCAGTGGAATCTTCGCCCTTGCGAGCGTATCGCGCAGCGCGAGTCTCACCACCTCGATGCGAACGGCGCGAGTCCGCTCGGCGGCGATTTGCCTCTCTCGGATCGCTGGGACCGCGGGCGCCGTCGATCTGAAGAATCCGAAAAGCTTCATGCCTGACATGCCCCCGATTTCGAGACATGCGCCCTTCCGAGGAGGGAAAGGCAGATCACTCGCTCGAAGGATCCGCGCGACAGCGACGACGAGATGTGAACTTCAAGAGATCTGGTCGGCCCCGAAATCGGGCCGACGGGATTGAAAGTGATGAATGCCGTCGGCGCTGGCTTCTCCGAAACCGCGTCGATCGGCCCGACGGATTGACCCGTCGCGATCACTTTGTCGGCAGTCTCGATCGTTCCGATGGCTCCCTGGTCCACGAAGACAATCCAACCGTTCGGCCATTCAGCGTCGCTTCCCGCGCATGCGGGACCCGCGTCGCGAGTTCGCACCGACTTGCAGATCGTCACGGACACGTTGCGGGCGAGGGCTTCAGTGCGCGCCAGATGAAAGGCTTCGAGGAGGGCGTCAGCGCCCGCCGCGACCGACGTGCGCACCGCGAAGTCCCTGGCGAGGGGAACACCGAACGCCAACGAGGCGCCCAGGAGCGCAAGCGCAAGCAGCCACTTCGCAGATCGAGCCACGACGGCCGCGGTCACGCCGCGAGCACTCGCCAGTACACCGCTCGCACTCTGATGGCGTAGCGATCGAGACGGCGGTGAAGGTAGTTCTCGAGCGTGGACATCGCGTTGACGATCTCACCCGTCTTCAAGGTGAGCGCCACGCACAGGATCCATTCCTCGGGGCCGGGCTGCAGGTCGTCGATGCTCTCGCCGCTCGGGCACATGAGCAGCCGGAGCCTGTAGCAAGGGCGCCGGATGCCGTGCTTCTCAAGGGCGTCCTCGACCTCCTCCCGGATGACTTCCTCGCTGTCGATGATGCTCGTCAGCCCGTCGTCTTCGTAGTGGGACCGGAACCGCCCCAGAAACCACTCCCACGGCTTGCTCCTGCTGAACGCTTCCTGCTGCCACATGAATACCTCCTCTTCGAGATGCGAGCGAATGACTGTCAAGCGACTCTGAAGCTCCCAACCCATCCGGTGGCAGGGCCAAGGTCATCCGTGGGTCGCGACGCGCTGGAGGGCGCCAGTTTCTCCAGGAGGAACCTCGGGTCGACAGGCTTCGTGAGGTGCATCGCGAAGCCTGCCGCACGCGTGGCCTTGCGCGCTTCTTCCGAGCCGTAGCCGGTGACCGCGATGTACCTGGATCGGGTCAATCCCGCGGCGCGCAGCGCCCTCGCAAGTTCATGGCCACTCATCCCGGGAAGGCCGATGTCCAGGATGCACACCTCCGGCTCGAAGGCCGGCGCGAGCTTCAGCGCTTCGTCGGGATGCAGGCAGGTGAGGACGCGGTGGCCGTGCATCTCCAGGAGGATGCCGAGCGACTCGGCCACGTCGGCGTTGTCGTCGACGACCAGCACGCGCAATGCGCCTGCGGTGGCCGGAAATTGCTGGGCACGGTGATCAAACATCGACTGCTCCTGCTTTGGACTGCGGAGCGGTCATCGTTGAATGCAGGCGCGCGCGTGCGACCTGCCATCAGTCATCGCCACCCGGTAAGAGCAGGTAAACGACAGCCGACATGACTTCCTGTCTGGCGACCGGCACCGATCCGCTCAATGGTCCGGCTCCCTTCACAACCCTTGAGGAACCATGATCACCGACAACACCCGCAAGTACGCCCGCGTCATCGAGGCTTCGCAACGCGTCCGCTGGGAGATCGAGAAGGACGTCATCTGCGGCCGGTCGTTCGACTACGGCCGCACTTTCCTTCCCGCCGGCCTTTCTCTCGTCGACGAGATCCCGTTCCTGGGCGAGGCCGACCGGCGCTTCCTCACCCAGGTGCAAGGCCGCAGCTACGCCTTCATGTTCGGCCTGGTCGAGCGCTTCATCGGCGCCAAGGCGCTGGAAGTGGGCCGCGAACACTGGCTCGGCGACCAGGTCGCGCTCGAAGCGCTGGTGCGGATGACCGACGAGGAGCTGAAGCACCAGGCGCTGTTCCGCCGGCTCGAGGAGATGATGAGCCGCGGCATGCCCGCCGGTTATCGCCAGGTGGCGCATCCGAACGACGTAGGCCGCGTCGTGCTGGGCAAGAGCACCTGGGCCGTGCTCGCGCTCACGCTGGACATCGAGCTGTTCACCCAGGCGCACTTCCGCGCCAGCATCGAGCACGGCGAGGACATCTGCCCGCTGTGGAAGGACGTGTTCCTCTTCCACTGGCGCGAGGAGTCGCAGCATGCCGTGCTGGACGAACTGGAGCTGATGCGGGCCGACGCCGCGCTGACGCCCGCGCAGCGCGAAACCGCCGTCGACGAACTGATCGAGCTCGTCGGCGCCATCGACGGCATCCTGCAGATGCAGGCCACTTCGGATGTCGAGTACTTCGTGACCAACGCCGCCGGCCGCTTCACCCAGCTCGAGAAGGACCAGCTGCGTGAAGCCGTGCTGAAGGCCTATCGGTGGCAGTACATCACTTCCGGCGTGAGCGAGCCGCGCTTCACCCGCGTGCTGTTCAGCATGGTCTCCGAGCCCTCGGCCGCGCGCCTGCGCAACGCGCTGCAGCCGTTCGCCTACGCGCGCCCGGCGCACTGAGCGGACCTCTCAGGGGATGTGAAGCCTCGTCGAGTGCTTCACTTCCTCCATCACCGCGTAAGTCCGCGTCTCGCGAACCCCCGGCAGCCGCCACAGCACGCTGCCCGCGAAGGTGCGATAGGCGTCCATGTCCGCCACGCGGGTCTTGATCAGGTAGTCGAAGCCGCCCGCCACCATGTGGCACTCCAGGATCTCCGGATGCACCTGCACCGCGGCCCGGAACTCATCGAAGACATTCGGCGTCGTGCGGTCCAGCAGCACCTCCACGAACACCAGCATCCCCGCGCCCAGCAGCCTGGGATTGAGGCGCGCCTCGTAGCCCGCGATGTAGCCGTCGCGAGTGAGGCGCTGCACGCGCGCCAGCACGGCCGTCGGCGAGAGCGACACCGCCTCCGCCAGCTTCAGGTTCGAGATCCGCCCGTCCTCCTGCAGGCGCTGCAGGATGCGGCGGTCGATTCCGTCCAATTCAACATCATCAGCCATGGAGATAGCGATTAATTCGTTCTCAACCCGAAAAAACAGAACAACATCCTAACGCGAACGCGGATCATGGAGTCCCAGATGAACCCGCCCGCCCCCTTCTTCGAGCCCTCGCCGCCGGCGCAATCCCCGCTGCGGCAAGCCGTCACCGCCGCCTGCCGCATCCCCGAACCGCAGGCCGTCCAGCACATCCTCGAAGCCGCGCGATTGCCGGCCGATCTCGCGCGCAGCACCCACGCCCTCGCCCGCCGCATCGCCGCCCACCTGCGCCAGCGCAAGGCCTCGGCCGGCCGCGCCGGCATCGTGCAGAACCTGCTTCAGGAATACGCGCTCTCTTCACAGGAAGGTGTCGCGCTCATGTGCCTGGCCGAAGCCCTGCTGCGCGTGCCCGATGCCGCCACGCGCGACCGGCTGATCCGCGACAAGATTTCGCGCGGCCAGTGGCAGTCGCACCTGGGGAGGAGCCCCTCCCTGTTCGTGAACGCGGCCACCTGGGGCCTGCTGATCACCGGCAAGCTGGTGGCGACCCACAGCGAATCCGGCCTGTCGTCCGCGCTCGCGCGGCTGGTCGGCCTGGGCGGAGAGCCGCTGATCCGCAAAGGCGTCGACATGGCCATGCGGATGATGGGCGAGCAGTTCGTGACCGGCGAAACGATCGACGAAGCGCTGCGCAAGGCACGCGAGCGCGAGGCGCAAGGCTTCCGCTACTCGTTCGACATGCTGGGCGAGGCCGCGATGACCGCCCACGACGCCCAGCGCTACCTGCGCGACTACGAGGCCGCGATCCTCGCCATCGGCAAGGCGTCCGCCGGCCGCGGCGTGTACGAGGGCCCGGGAATCTCGATCAAGCTCTCGGCCCTGCATCCGCGCTACAGCCGCGCGCAGTACGGCCGCGTGATGCACGAGCTGTATCCGACGCTGGTGCAGCTGTGCGCGTTGTGCAAGCACTACGACATCGGCCTGAACATCGACGCCGAGGAATCGGAGCGCCTGGAGCTCTCGCTCGACCTGCTGGAGCAGCTCGCCTTCGAGCCGCGCCTGCAAGGCTGGAACGGGCTGGGCTTCGTGATCCAGGCCTACCAGAAGCGCTGCCCCTTCGTGATCGATCACGTCATCGACCTGGCCCGCCGCAGTGCCCGCCGGCTGATGGTCCGCCTGGTCAAGGGCGCGTACTGGGATTCGGAGATCAAGCGCGCCCAGGTCGAAGGCCAGGACGGCTATCCGGTCTACACCCGCAAGCCCTGCACCGACGCGGCCTACATCGCGTGCGCGCGCAAGCTGCTGGCCGCGCCGGAAGCGGTCTACCCGCAGTTCGCCACCCACAACGCCCACACCCTGGCCGCCATCCACGAGCTGGCCGACCCGCGTCGCTACACGCCCGGGCAGTACGAATTCCAGTGCCTGCACGGCATGGGCGAGCCGCTGTACGAGCAGGTGGTCGGCGATCCGGCCCAGGGCAAGCTGGGGCGGCCGTGCCGCATCTACGCGCCGGTCGGCACGCACGAGACCCTGCTCGCCTACCTGGTGCGGCGACTCCTGGAGAACGGCGCCAACACCTCGTTCGTGCACCGCATCGCCGACTCCACGATCGCGCTGGAGGACCTGGTACGCGACCCCGCCGAGGTGATCGACGACTACGCCAGGACCGAAGGCGCGGTCGGCCTCCCGCATCCGGCGATCCCGCTCCCGCGCGACATCTACGGCCCGACGCGCCGGAACTCGCGCGGCCTCGACCTGAACGACGAACGCCAGCTGCAAAGCCTCTCGCAGGCTTTCGACGCCGCGAACCAGGAACCTTGGGACGCCCGCCCCCTGCTCGCGGAGCCGACCCGCCTCGGTGAGCGCAAGCCCGTGTCGAACCCGGCGGACCGCTCGGACGTCGTGGGATTCGTGCACGAAGCGACCGCGCACGACGTCGACCTCGCCCTGGCCACGGCGTGCCGCCGCGCCGGCGAATGGTCCGGCATTCCGCCCGCGCGCCGGGCCGAATTCCTCGAAGCCGCCGCCGACCGCCTCGAAAGCGACATGCCGCGCCTCATGGCACTGCTGATCCGCGAAGCCGGCAAGACCGCCTCCAACGCCGTCGCCGAAGTCCGCGAAGCCGTGGACTTCCTGCGCTACTACGCACGCGAGGTGCGCGAGCACTTCGACAACGGCACGCACCGGCCGCTCGGACCGGTGGTCTGCATCAGTCCCTGGAACTTCCCTCTGGCGATCTTCATGGGGCAGGTCTCGGCGGCTCTCGCGGCGGGCAACGTCGTGCTCGCCAAGCCGGCGGAGCAGACACCGCTCATCGCCGCCGAGGCCGTACGCGCCTTGTGGGCAGCCGGCGTGCCGCGCTTCGCCGTCCAGCTGCTGCCCGGCGAAGGCGCGGTCGTCGGCGCCAGGCTGGTGGGCGACGCGCGCGTGCAAGGCGTGCTGTTCACCGGGTCCACCGAAGTGGCCCGCATCCTCCAGCGAACCATCGCAGGCCGCGTGGACGCGAGCGGCCGCCCCATCCCGCTGGTCGCCGAAACCGGCGGCCAGAACGCCATGATCGTGGACTCCTCCGCGCTGGCGGAACAGGTGGTGGCCGACGTGTTGACCTCCGCCTTCGACAGCGCCGGCCAGCGCTGCTCCGCCCTTCGCGTGCTCTGTGTGCAGGAAGAAGCCGCCGACCGGATCCTCGAGATGCTGCTTGGCGCCATGGCCGAACTGCGGATGGGCAATCCGCTGCAACTCGCCACCGACGTCGGCCCCGTCATCGACGACGAAGCGCGCGCCAACATCGAGCGCCACATCGACGCCATGCGCGCCAAGGGCCGGCGCGTCCACCAGATCGTGCCTCCCGCCCAAGGCACGTTCGTTCCGCCCACCCTCATCGAGATCGACGGCATCGCCGAGCTGCAGCGCGAGGTCTTCGGCCCCGTGCTGCACTTCGTCCGCTTCCGGCGCGACGAGCTCGACGGCCTGCTCGGCCAGATCAACGCCACCGGCTACGGCCTGACACTGGGCCTGCACACGCGCATCGACGAGACCATCGCGCGCGTGATCGAGACCGCGCACGCGGGCAACGTCTACGTCAATCGCAACATGGTCGGCGCGGTGGTCGGCGTGCAGCCGTTCGGCGGGGAAGGCCTGTCGGGCACCGGGCCCAAGGCGGGCGGACCGCTGTATCTCTACCGGCTGCTGTCCCAGCGGCCGCAGGACGTGCTGGCACGCGCGACGGAAGCCGACGTCCTGCCCGGCCCGACTGGTGAGCGCAACGTCTACAGCCTCGTGCCGCGCTCCGCCGTGCTCTGTCTTGCGTCGAACGACAACGACCGGCTCACCCAGCTCGCCGCGGTGCGCCAGGTAGGCAGCCGCGCGATCTGGCCTGCCGACGCGCGAGCCCTGTTCGACCGCCTGCCGCCGGACGAACGCGCCGACGTCGCGCTGACGAACGACTGGACCGCGCCTGGTGTCTCCTTCGATGCCGTGCTGTTGCACGGCTCGGTCCAGGAGCTGGTCGACGTGCAGCACCGCCTGGCCGACCGTGAGGGCCCCGTCATCGGCGTCGAACGCCTGGAACCCGGCGACACCGCGATCCCGCTCGAGCGCCTGGTGACCGAGCGCGCGCTCAGCATCAACACCGCCGCCGCCGGCGGCAATGCCTCGTTGATGGCCATCGGCTAGGGCCGGGCGGCCCCGGTCTCAGTGCGTCGGCGGCTCGTCTTCGTCGGCGTTCAGGGCGCCCGACTGCACGGCCCGGTAGAGGCCGCCGATCAGGTTCGCCGCGGCGGCGGGCGTGAAGCGCAGGCGCATGGTGACCATGCGCGAGCGCTCCTCGAGCCGGTAGCAGGTGATGTTGAGTCCACCTTCCGGCGTGGTCTCGATGCGCACCGGCGAGTCGGCGCAGATGTCGAGCTCGATGGCGTCCGGCGGCGCGGCCGGCGCGCGCTCTTCCGCCGGATCGGACTCGTCACACAAAAGCCGCTCCGATGCGATCACGAACCACGGCCATGCGGTCATGTCGGCTCGACTCCACGCATTCAGGGCAGCGTGAACCCCGGCGGGAACGGCGGCTGCAGCCTCACCTCCGCCGGCACCGGGAACGGGAATCCCAGCACCACCGCGCCGCCGCGCACCTGGTTCTGGGCCTGGCAGTCCTGCACGCAGTCGGTGGCCGGCGGCGCCACCTCGACGCCGTCTTCGCCCGTCACCATTCCCATCCGGCCGCCGCTGGCCACGTCCCACACGGAGACCTGGCCGCAATGCCGCACCGGCACGAACGCGCCGGTGCGGGTCCGGATCTGGTTGGTGCAGCCCTGCGGGGGCGGCGCGTCGGGTGTGGGCAGCACGCGGGTGGCCACCTGCGGGCTGTCGCGGCCGACGAACTCGGGCGAGACGTCGTTGGCCCAGTTGATGCGCGGCGCGACGGTGACCGTCGTGGCGCGGGTCGGATCGCTCGGCGTGAACGGCACCACGTCGCCTTCTCGAGCGCGGAAGTTCGGATTGTCGAAGTAGAAGACGCCCTCGGCCAGCACGTGCGTGATGCGCGTGCGCTGGCCGTCGGCCCGCTCCGGCTCCATCTGGAACAGGCCGCCCTGGGTGCAGTCCTTGGCCTGGATCTTCATGCTCACGCCGTTGCCGGAGCGCATCAGCTCGACGTTCTCTTCCTTCAGCTCGACCTCGGCCGCGCTCTGCAGCCGGGCGCCGCGCAGGTCGGGGATCTTGCTGGCGAAGACCGGCGCGTCGCCACCGGCCGTCTGCGTGCCGGGCGCGTTCGACGCCAGGAACTTGTAGTTGCGGATGCCGAAGGTCGCGGAGTCGACCTCGAACTGCACGTAGCGGCCGCGCACGGTGAACGAACTGCCGAGCGAAGCGGCTGCCAGCGTGAAATCGCGGTTGCGGTCGGTGCCGCGGACCGTCGTCCCGTTGGGCAGCACGATGGTGAAGCCGCCGCCCTCGCAGAATTTGGACGAAGCGGCATGGGTGGGCGGCGCCGCCATCCCGAGAACGCAGGCGGCGGCGAGGATGCTGCCGCGCAGGATCGAGTGGGACAGTCGCAAACGGGAAGTGGGCATCGAGAGGCTCCTTCTTTGGGAACCCACTCGGGTGCATGGCCCGTGCCAGCCTGGTGCGCGCACGGTGTTCGATGCCACGGGCTGGCTGACGCCGACCCTGGATGGTTGAGCTCGTCGCGTGAACCGGGGGCGGTGGGGCAAATGCCCCAGCGGCCGGGTCAGATGCCCCGATCGCTCACCGCGGCGCGGGCGGTGGCTTGAGCTCCAGCTTCTCGATGCGGTAGCGCAGCGTGTCGCGCGACAGGCCCAGCAGCTTGGCCGCGCGCGTCACGTTCCAATGGGTGCGCGCCAGCGCCTGCCGCAGCAACGAGCCCTCGATCTCGCCCAGCACCAGGCCCTGCTCGGGCAGCAAGGCCGGCGCGTCGCTGGACGGGTTCAATCCGAGCGCCGTCACCGGCGACAGCAGCAGCCGGTCCGGCCCGATCTCCTCGTCGGGCGCCATCAGCACCGCCTGCTCGAGGCAGTTGCGCAACTCGCGCACGTTGCCCGGCCAGGCATAGCGCACCAGCAGCTGCTCGCTCCCGGGTGAAAGATGCATGCCCGGCTTGCCGTAGCGGTGGCCGTGCAGCTTGACGAAGTGCCGAGCGAGCAGCAGGACGTCGCCGCCGCGCTCGCGCAGCGGCGGCACGCGGATCAGCACGATGCGAAGGCGGAAGAACAGGTCGCCTCGGAACCGCCCGGCGGCCACCAGCCGCTCCAGGTCCTGGTTGGTGGCCGCGACGATGCGCACGTTGCTGCGCTGCTCGCGCACGCCGCCCAGTCGCCGGGTGACGCGGTCCTCGATCAGCTTGAGCAGCTTGGACTGGGCCGGCAGGTCGAGCTCGCCGATCTCGTCGAGGAACAGCGTGCCCTCCTCCGCCAGCTCGACCAGGCCGCGCTTGCGCTCGCGCGCGTCGGTGAACGCGCCGCGTTCGAAGCCGAACAGCTC
>Ga0247819_10002126_pt1 | contig 10365 bp, 7 predicted proteins | sample 13C_Xylose_Day6_FD_193428 | JGI IMG/M metagenome (GOLD analysis project Ga0247819, IMG submission 193428) | Soil microbial communities from agricultural site in Penn Yan, New York, United States - 13C_Xylose_Day6 | ecosystem: Environmental > Terrestrial > Soil > Agricultural land | place: USA... | reverse complement strand
GGAACGGAGCGAGCCGGACGCAGAAGTTCGGGGCGCTGCCCAGGATCCGGAGGGCCGCATCCGACCCGGACGTGGCTGAACTCCCGCTCCGAGCCGACGCGACATGCAGGAATGCTTTGAACTCAGGGATTCCGTTCTGCTAGGAAAGGAAGTCCCTACCCCCGAATCCGAACGGACACCCGAATGAACTCCCTCGACCTGCAGACCCAACCCGAAGCCCAGAGCGACTACGCGGCCGTCGGAGGTGCCCCCGCGGTCACTGCCGTCGTCAACCGGTTCTACGAGCTGGTGCTCGGCGACGACCGACTGCTGAAGCACTTCGAGGGCGTCGAAATGGTCCGACTCAAGCGACACCAGGTCGCGCTCGTCTCGCAGGTCATGGGTGGGCCAGTCGCGTACGAGGGACGCGACCTGCGTGCGGCCCACGCGAACATGGGCATCACGGCAGAGGAGTTCGGCGCCGTCGCCGAACACCTGATCGCCGCGCTGACCGAGGCCGGCGTGCCGTCCGAGATCGTCGACCGCACGATCACCGCGGTCGCCGCGACCCAACCGGACATCGTCGAGGTCCCCGCGACGCGCGCGTGACGGCGTGGACACCGCCGCGCTGAAGCACACCTGGTCGCTGGCCGAAACGCTTGGCGATGAGGTGCCGCTCTTCTTCTACTCTCACCTCTTCTACACGCACCCCGAGCTCCGGGCGATGTTCCCGGTCGCGATGGCCACTCAACGCGACCGACTCGTCGGCGCGCTCGGGCGCATCGTGTCCAACGTCGACCAACTCGACGAGGTGACCGCGTTCATCCAACAGCTCGGCCGCGACCACCGCAGGTTCGAGGTCATCGCGGAGCACTACGATGCGGTTGGCCTCTCCCTGCTCACGACGCTGAAGCACTTCCTCGGCGAGCTCTGGACCGCAGAGCTCGCCGCCGATTGGGCCGGCGCGTACGGCGTCATCGCGACCGCGATGGTGCAGGCAGCCGAGGAGTCGGAACTGAGCAGTCCGGCCTCCTGGGCAGGTCATGTCACCGCGGTCGAGCGTCGCAGCATGGACATCGCGATCGTGCACGTGCGCCCCGAACCCGACCTCGTGTTCGAGCCCGGTCAGTCGTTCGCCGTCGAGACGCCGTACGCCCCACGGATGTGGCGCTACTTCAGCCCCGCCAATGCGCCGCGACACGACGGCACGATCGAGTTCCACGTGCAACTCGTGCCGGGCGGGCAGGTTTCGGGTGCCGTCGTGCGGCGGCTGAAGACCGGTGATGTGCTGCGCCTGGGCTCCGCGGTCGGGCAGGAGCTGACGCTCCGCGAGGCGGACCGTGGTCGTGACCTCGTCATGGTCGCCGGTGGAACGGGCCTGGCCCCGCTCCGTGCGCATCTGGAACGCATCGATCTGCAGTGGCAGGCCACCGGCGACGCCCCGCGCGTGCACCTGTTCCACGGCGCTCGGGTTCCATGGAACCTGTACGAGCACCGTCTGATGCAGAACCTGACCGGTCGACCCTGGTTCAGTTACACGCCCGTCGTGTCCGACGACGCGAGCTACCCTGGCCGCAAGGGCCGGGTGAGCGACGCGGTCGTCGAGACCGGCGTCGACCCGGGCGCGCTCGCGATGGTCTGCGGGTCGCCATCGATGGTGCGACACACCGCCTCCCGGCTGCGCGAGCTCGGCGTGCCGTCACCCGACATCCGTTTCGAACTGTTCGCCACGCTCGATGAGGACGGACTGCGAGACCCGCAGCCCTCACCGTTCGTGGAAGAACCGATGGGAAGTGCTCGATGACCACTTGGGACGACGCAGATGAACTCCCGATCCCTCGACCGCCGGCACCCGAAGGCGGCCTCGTTGCTGCCGTCTCGCGTCTGCCCGAGTCGGGTGCCGCGAAATTCGCCTCACGACCGCTCGGCGGGTATGACCGCTCCGAGGTGGACGCGTTCGTGGCCGACCTCGAAGACACGATCGATGAGGTCCGCGCCGCACTCTACGAGGACCGCCGCGAACTCGCTGAACTCCGTGCCGAGAACACCAAGCTCCGGAGTTCCGACTCCGCAGACCTCGAGCACGAGGTCACGCTGGGTGCCGTCGGGCTGCTCTCGCAGGCCCAGATGATCGCCGACAAAGCGGTCGCCGACGCCGAGGAGTACGCACGCGATCTGGTGCTCACCGCACGCTCGCAGTACCGCGAGGCGCAGGAGCGCACCGCTGAAACGGCTGCTGCCGCCCGGGTCGAGCCGGGAACGACCACAGAGAGCATCCCGCTGCCGTCGATGCCCGAGATCGAGTACGTGCGCACGTATGCGCAGGTCGCCCAGATCCAATTGCGCTCGGTCCTCGACGCGCTCACCGAGCAGGTCGATCGCCTCGGCACGCTGCCGCAGCCCGAAGCGGCCGAGGTGGCCGAGTCGGCGGTGCACCCCGTTCCCGACGACGAGTTCCCCGACGAGGAACCGGATTGGCTCCCGGCGGTGCCGCCACAGCCGACGATCCAGCGGCAGACGTACGTCAGTCCGTGATCCCGCCGGGGCGGCTCGACGATTCCGATGCTCGCGAGCTTCGCCGCACGTGCGACCGAGGCTCATCGGGTCGTCGTCGGGCCGTCCCGGCTCGTCATGGACCACGACGCCGACCTCGGCCGCTGAAGACGACGAGGGGCCGCGACTTCTGCTGAAGTCCGCGCCTGTTGCGCAAACCCCGCCCGGTGAAGATGCCCGCAAGGGCACGTCAAGCGCATCACGCTTCGAGAATCAGCACCAGTCGCGCGCGCTGCGCGCCGCCCAGTAGGTCGACGGCTGCTCGGCGAGCGCGGCGGGGGCCGGGGCATCCGTCGTCGAGGTCCGCGATGCGAGGTTGGAATCGAGCTGGCGGTCGGTGACCGCACCCGAGAGCACGATGTCGCACCACGGCTGCGACCGGGCGGCGCCGATCGCGAACGCGTCGATCGACTGGCCGTCGGAGGCCGCGCGGGCGGCAGCATCCGGTTCGCCGGCCGCGCCGGCGGGTGTCAGCCGACCGTTGGCGACCGCTTCCTTGATGACGACGAACCATCCGACGTCGTGCGCTCGTGCGAGAGCCGGCCCGGCCGACGGCTCGAGCAGATTCCATGTCGCCTGCACGGCGCTGAACGGTGAGTTCCCGAGCTCGCGGGCGGCATCGAGCGCATCTGCTTGGCGCGGCCCGCTCGTCGAGATGCCGACGCGCACTCCGGTCGCGGCCAGCCCGCGCAGGCGGTCGAGCAGGGAGACGTCAGTGAGCGCCGGGCTGTCGGGCGTGAGCGAGTGGATCAGATACAGGTCGGGGGCGGTGCCCAGCGCGGCCAGCGTCTGGGGCCACTGCCGCTCGAACATGGCGGCTGAGTGCTCTTTTCGCTCGTGCACCTCCGCGTCCATCCGCCATCCGCCGACATATTCGTAGCCCCACTTCGACTCGATCGTGAGCTCGGCACGGCGCTCGGGGTGGTCGGCGAGCCACGATCCGAGGAACTCCTCGGCGAGTCCGTACGAGCGCGCCGCGTCGATGAAGCGGATGCCTCGTGCCCAAGCCGTGTCGAGCATGTGGTGTGCCCTCGTGCGCATCGCCGCGACGCTGCGGTCGCGGCCGAGGTCGAGCGTGCGGCCGGTGGTGATGTAGGCGGGACGACCGATGGCGGCGAGGCCGAGGCCGAGCGGCGCGAGGCGGGGGCGCACCATGCGGATCACGCGCACGCCGAATTCGACGTTCGCCGTCCCGTCGGCCACGAATCCGTGCTTGCGGTAGAAGGCCTGCGCCCGGGGGTTGGGGTCGGCGATCCAGAGCAGCGCGGAGTCGCGAGAGCCGACCACCGCTTCGAGCAGCGCGGCGCCGGCGCCGGATCCGTGCTCGGCTGCCACGACGTAGAGCACGTAGAGCTGCCGGGCCCAGGGTGCATCGAGATCCTCTGGAGGTCCGGCGAGCGCGACGCCGATCATCTCGCCGCGGCGCTCTGCCACCGCGACACGGCTCTCGCGGTACTGCTCGCGGGTGAGGACTTCGGTCCAGAACTGCGCGCGTCTGCTCGACAGCTCGGGATTGTCGAGGACGTCGTCGCTCATCAGCCCGCGGTACGTCTCCCGCCACGACTGCACGATCACCCGCGCCATCTCGGCGGCATCCTCGACTCGCGCGACCCGAATCGTCAGCGGGGAGCTCATGGCGGAACCCTACTCGTCGCCAAGGCCGCGCTCGACGGTCCCCGGCGCCGCTACGGCGGCGCCGGGGACCGTCGGCTATCGACTCATCGACGCAGGGCGAAGCGGCGCAGGCCGAGCAACAGCATGCCGCCGATCATGGCGAGCGCGCCCAGGGCGAGGCCGCTGAGGTCGGAACCCGTCGATGCGAGGTTCGACCGTGCTGCGATCGCCGTGGCGCCCTCGGACGCGACGGCGGAGTTGCCGCCGTCACCCGACGAGCCCGGTTCACCCGGATCCGACGGGTTCGTCGGATCGGTCGGATCGGTCGGATCCGTGGGATCGGTCGGATCCGTGGGATCGGTCGGGTCCGTGGGATCGGTCGGGTCCGTGGGATCCGTGGGATCGGTCGGGTCCGTGGGATCCGTGGGATCGGTCGGGTTGACGATGGTCGTCGCCCCGTCGGTCTCACTGTCGCCGATCACCGTGATCGCGTTGCCGCCGATCGTGACGGGAAGGGACAGGTCAGGCAGCAGCTGTGTTCCCCCGAGCAGCCCGCCATCACCGTCCGTCGTCGCCGAACCGCCCCCGGTTCCCGGCTGCACGACCGTCTCGGCTCCCGACGATGTGCTGTCGCCGATCACCGAGATCGCATTCCCGCCCACGGTGATCGGCAGGTCGATGCCGCCGATCACCTGGGTGCCGCCGAGGATCGAGTCCTCGCCTGAGGTGGTTGCGACACCGGCGTCGGTGCCCGAGCCGCCGGTCGCCACGTGGGTGGTGGCGTCGTCGCTCGAGGAGTCGCCGATGACGCTGATGGCGTTGCCGCCGAGCGTGATCGGGGCATCGACGTCGACGAGCGCCTGCGTGCCCGAGCCCACTCCGTCGTCACCCGAGGTGACAGCAGCCGGGTCGGGGCTGCTCGCAGCCGGTGTCGAGACCTCCGTCGCGGCATCCGATGACGACGAATCGCCGATGATCGAGATGCCGTTGCCGCTCACCGTGACGGGCAGCTCGATCGAGATCACGGCCTGCGTTCCCGAGAGGATGCCGTCGTCGCCGCCCGTTTCGGACGCGTTCGCGACGCCGGCTCCGAGGAGCGTGAGCCCCCCGGCGATGAGGGTCGCGTACAGCGCCCTCAATGCCAATTTCTTCATGATCCAGTCCTCCTGACTGATGGGTGATGTCGCTCCCGGGCAGGGAGCGATGACCGTCTTCCGCCTGCGTGCAGGCGGAACGGCCCCCGTCAGTCAGGGGTGGAGTCGGTGTCGTAGACCGGCGACGACGGCAGCGCGTCGTCGACCGCGTGCAGTACCAGCGACGCGAGCGCGTCGAGTTCGATGGCGGCGAACGCCCCGTCAGAGCTGGCGGATGCCCCGCCCGAGCCCGAGCCGGACGCACCGGAGCCGGCTGAGCCGCCACTGCCACCGCCGGGCGGCGGCAGTGCGGGTGGCCCGTCGCCGGGCGGTGCGCCGGGGCGCGTCGGAGCCGCGGTGCCGGAAGCGTGCGCGACCGAAAGGTCGGCCGCGTTCTGCACCGCGAAACCGGGAGTCGAAGCGTCGCCGGATGCGGCGAGATCGGCGGGTGCGGTGGTGATGCCGGGGTCGACGGTCACGTCTGGAAGCGGCGACGCATCGGGCAGCTGCGGCGTGGGCCTGGTGGCGCCGCCGGGGAGGTCGATGGGCGATCCGATGATCGAGCCGAGGGTGTCGTCGACCACGCCCGTGACCGGCGAGACGATGCCGCTCACCGTGCCGTCGCCCACGATTCCGCCCACGATCGGCAGTGAGCCCACGAGCCCGTCGACGGTGCCGACGATGGGCTCGATGAGCCCGCCCACGGTGCCGGGAACGACTTGCTCGACGAGATCACCGACGGGTGCCGGCACGACCTCGACGACCGGCTTCGCGATGGCGGTCACCGGCTCGAGGACCGGCTCGACGAGGGCGTCGACCGGTTCGACCACCGCACCGACGACGTCGCCGATGGTGTCGCCGAGTGAGTTCGTCGTCTGGGTGACGCCACCGACGACCGAGGCGGCGGTGCCGAGCAGGGATGCAGGCTTCGCCTCGTCGGCCGAGGCGCTCGACGTGCTCGAGAACAGGCTGATCGCGAGCCACAGCGCTGAGAAGACGAGTGCGAGCAGCGCAACGCGAAGCCATCGGCCCCGCCACGCGGCATCCGCCCTGATCATCGCCCCACCTCACACGTTGATCAGCAACCTATCGACTCGATCGGCCCCATGGCTACCCCGAACGAGGGGTGTCGCGCGACCGATTGGTGAATGATCTCGCGTCGAGCGCGTCGAACGCCCGTGGAATTCTCCAACCGATGACATCCGCGACGGCCGCGGCTGCGAGAATCGACCAATGCACCTGCTCGCCGCGCTCAGTATGAAGAATCGCGCGCTCATCGCGCTCATCACCATCGTCGCCGCGATCTTCGGCGGCCTCGCGCTCACGAGCCTCAAGCAGGAGCTCGCGCCGTCGATCGAGTTCCCGCAGCTCTCCATCGTCACGAGCTACCCGGGCGCGTCGCCCGACATCGTCAACACCGATGTCTCGACCCCGATCGAGACCGCCATCCAGGGCATCACCGGACTCGAGTCGACGTCGACCACGAGCTCCACCGGCCTCTCGCGGGTGACGGCGAGCTTCACCTACGGAACCGACCTCGCCTTCGCCGAGCAGAAGATGCTCTCGGCGGTGAACCGCATCGCGGGCCAGCTGCCCGAAGACGTCGACCCGCAGGTCATCGCCCTCAGCCTCGACGACTTCCCCGTGCTGCTGCTCGCCGTGACCGGCGTCGACGACATCAGCGCGCTCTCCGACGAGATCGAGCGCACCACGTTGCCCGAGATCACCGACGTCGACGGCGTGCGAGACGCGACGCTCATCGGCGACGTCGGCCAGCGAGTCACCATCACGCCCGACCCCGAGCAGCTCGCCGCGTTCGGCATCACCCAGCAGGCCATCCGCGACGCTCTCGCCCAGAACGGCCTGCTCGTGCCGGCCGGCACCATCACCGAGGGCGACTCCACCTTCGCGGTGCAGACGGGAGCGCGGCTCGGCAGCGTCGAGGACATCGCCGCGCTGCCGGTGCTCGGTGCGACCGAGCAGCAGCCCGTGGCCGACGCAGAGACCGGCGCAGACGGCGAAACGCTTCCCGACGGCGCCGAGGGCCTCCCCGACGCCGGGGCGGGCTTCCCCGCGGACGGCACCGATGGGTCGGCAACGATCGCGGCTCCCGTCGCGGCGACGATCGACGACGTGGCGTCCGTCGAGCTCGCCGACAATCCGGTGACGAGCATCTCGCGCGTGAACGGCGAACCCGCCCTCACGATCTCGGTCACGAAACTGCCGGCCGCGAACACCGTCGAGGTCTCGAACGCCGTGACGGCGCTGCTGCCCGACCTCGAGGCATCTCTCGACACGACGAATCCCGGCGCGACGTTCACCGTCGTGTTCGACCAGGCGCCCTACATCGAGCAATCGATCGAGTCGCTCGCGACCGAGGGCCTCCTCGGCCTGCTGTTCGCGGTGCTCGTCATCCTCGTGTTCCTGCTCTCGGTGCGGGCGACACTCGTCACCGCGATCTCCATCCCGACGTCGGTGCTGATCGCGTTCTTCGGCCTGCAGGCGGCCGACTACACACTCAACATCCTGACGCTCGGCGCGCTGACGATCGCGATCGGGCGAGTCGTCGACGACTCCATCGTCGTCATCGAGAACATCAAGCGCCACCTCATCGAGGGCGTCGACAAGGCGGGAACGATCGTGCACGCGGTGCGCGAGGTCGCCGGTGCCATCACCGCGTCGACCATCACCACGGTCGCGGTGTTCCTTCCCCTCGCGCTCGTCGAGGGCGTGACCGGCGAGCTGTTCCGCCCGTTCGCGTTCACCGTGACGATTGCGCTCGTCGCGTCGCTGTTCGTCTCGCTCACGATCGTGCCGGTGCTCGCGTACTGGTTCCTGAAGCCGGCGAAGCTGCACAAGCATGAAGACGAGGCCGAGGTCGCCGCGGCGACCTTCGTCGACGACGTGTGGCTCGCCCCCGAGCTTCGCGGGCCCGACGGCGAGACCGGGCTCGGACACGCTGGGCAGGCCCCGGGTGCGGCATCCGCTCGTCCCGCCGCAGCAACCGCCGTGCTCGAAGCGACGCCGACGACGCCGACGATCGGCGCGCCCGTCGATGAGCTCGAGCACCCCTCGCGACTGCAGCGCGGCTACCTGCCGATCATCGAGTGGACGCTGCGCCACGGAATCGTGACGATCATCGTCGCCGTGCTGATCCTCGGCGGCACTGTCGCGATGTTCCCGCTCATGAAGACGAACTTCCTCGGGTCGTCGGGGCAGAACACGTTCCAGGTGACGCAGGAGCTGCCCGTCGGCACGAGCCTCGAAGCCATGGACGACGCGTCGCAGTCCGTCGAGGACGCGATCCGTGGCACCGACGGCGTCGAGATCGTGCAGACCTCGATCGGCACCGGCAGGAGCCCGCTCGCGGCGGCGTTCGGCGGCGGCGGGTCGACGATCACCTACTCGGTGACCACCGATGACGACGCCGACCAGGAGGCGCTGCAGGCTTCGGTGCGCGAGTCCGTCGACGAACTCGACGACGTCGGCGAGGTCACGCTCACCGCCGCGAGCGGGTTCGGTGCGTCGAACGACATCGAGGTCGACATCACGGCCTCGAACGCCGAAGACCTGCAGACCGCGACCGACGCGGTCGTCGACGAGCTCGACGGCATCGGCTCGATCACGCAGGTCTCGTCGAACCTGTCGGAGTCGCGCCCCTACATCGCCGTCGAGGTGAACCGAACGGATGCCGCGGCCGCGGGTTACTCCGAAGTGGCGCTCGGCGGCTACGTGTCGGCCGCGATGCAGCCGCAGTCGAGCGGGTCGGTCGTCATCGATGAGAAGACCATCACGATCTACCTGGAAAGCGAGAACCCGCCTGCCACGATCGAGACGCTGTCGGCCCTCGAGGTGCCCACGCCGACCGGCGTGGTCCGGCTCGACACCCTTGCGACGGTAGCCGAGGTCGATGGCCCCGCATCGGTCACCACCGTGCAGGGCCTGCGCAGCGCGACGGTCTCGGCCACGCCATCGGGCGACGACCTCGGCACCGCGAGCGCGGCCGTCTCGTCAGCGGTCGCGGCCGTCGACCTGCCCGCCGGCACGACGGCTTCGCTCGGCGGCGTCACCGCCGACCAGACCGAGTCGTTCTCGCAGCTCGGACTCGCCCTGCTCGCCGCGATCCTCATCGTCTACATCGTGATGGTGGCGACGTTCCGCTCGCTGCTGCAGCCACTGCTGCTGCTCGTCTCGATTCCGTTCGCCGCGACGGGCGCCATCGCCCTGCAGGTCATCACCGGGATTCCGCTCGGCGTCGCATCGCTCGTCGGCGTGCTGATGCTCGTGGGCATCGTGGTCACGAACGCGATCGTGCTCGTCGACCTCGTGAACCAGTACCGCGACCGCGGCATGAACGTGCGCGACGCGCTCGTGCACGGTGCATCCCGACGACTCCGGCCCATCCTGATGACCGCGCTCGCGACGATCTTCGCGCTGCTGCCCATGGCCATCGGCCTCACCGGAACCGGCGGGTTCATCTCGCAGCCGCTCGCGGTCGTCGTCATCGGCGGACTCGTGTCGTCTACGGCACTCACCCTCGTGGTGCTGCCCGTGCTCTACGACCTCGTCGAGGGTGGGCGCGAGCGGCGGCGAGCGCGGCGCGCTGGGGCGCCCGCGGAGGCTGAGGCGGCGGCGGTGACGGCCGGCGTGCCGGCTGCCGTCGGTGCTTCTCAGGCGGCGGGACCGGCCGCTCCCATGGGTCCGGCCGCGGCTCAGGGCGCTGGCGAGGTGTCACCCTCCGGCGAGGCGCCGACCTCGGAAGCGGCGCCGCCGACTGGTGCCGCACCGACCGAGGGTGACGCGCCGGCCCCGGATGAGGCTTCGCCGGCTGGGGAAGTCACGGACGACGACGGGGCGCCCGACGCTGACGGCGCAGCCCCGAGCGAGGGCGACCCAGAGAAGTAGGGCGGGCGCCGCCGTCAGCGCGGGAGCGCCGACGCCTTGGCGAGCAGCGCGGCCCGCTCGCGCTCGTTGCCCGTGAGTCGCGCAGCGAGCTCGAGCTCGGCGCGTGCCTCGGTGGTGCGCCCGAGGCGGGTGAGCAACTCGCCGCGCACCGCGGGCAGCGGGGCGTAGCCGGCGAGCCGGC
>Ga0247819_10002125_pt1 | contig 10371 bp, 6 predicted proteins | sample 13C_Xylose_Day6_FD_193428 | JGI IMG/M metagenome (GOLD analysis project Ga0247819, IMG submission 193428) | Soil microbial communities from agricultural site in Penn Yan, New York, United States - 13C_Xylose_Day6 | ecosystem: Environmental > Terrestrial > Soil > Agricultural land | place: USA... | reverse complement strand
AACATCGAAGAATGCGCGCCGATGCAGCGCCTGAAAACATTCATCGAGTACACGGTGACTTCGGAAAAGACCCTGCCCTTGGAAATCTTGGGTGGCGTGAGTACCGAAGACTTTCCTGACCACATGCTCGGCTTGATCCTGGTCCGTCGCCTGACAACGGTGGATATCCGGGGGGTTGAACCACAGCCGGTGATTGTGCACTCGATGTACAAGTTCATCCAGAGCCGGCTGAAGAACCAAGGCAATCGTGGTCCTGATACGGTCAAGCCCAAGTCCACGGCAGAAACAAGCAATACCGACAGCCAGGTTCAGATCTCGATGCTGGAGCGGGTCAAAGTTCGGCGTGATGTCTCTGCAGGCGATCTGGCGCCTTCGGAGTTTCAAGCCAGTCGTCCCGAAGTGATCGCGCAAGCGCTGGCTCCTGACATGGACTTGCGTTTGCTCGAAGAGTCTCTGCGTTCAGTGCAGGAACTCGCTGACAAACACATTCGTCCCCCGCAAGCCAAACTGGCAAGCTGGATCGTAGCGCGTCAGATTCCACCTCGGGCACGGCTGAAGAAAAACCTCATGATGAATCTGATTGCCGTGGCACAATCGATTCTCTGGCATCGTGGTCATCACGACCTCGCTGCTTTGGTGAGTGCTTATGCACAAACCAGCAATAACGTGACGTACCTGAGCGGTCCCTCTTCGCAAGGGCGGCTCAAGAGCGAACACGCCGAGGCCCTGACTCTACTCTATCCGTTTGTCTACAAGCAACCGGGTGAGAAGAAAGGAAACAAACCCATTAGCCCTGGAGTCTTGGCAGTTGAATCCATGGCCGCACAACTAACCGGGGGAGATTGGCGACTGACATTGCCTGACTCCTGGATAGAACAACTGCCCAACAATAGGAATGGTCGTCGTTACGCGGCCCCCTACGATATCAAAACCAAGATAGCAGTACTCGCTATAGCCATAGCACGAAGGAGCCTTTGATGCATAACCAATTCTTCTCTAACGAGTCCTCTCACTTCGGGAGCAAAGTGACGGTGCTCGCATTTATCGTCCTGGAAACGGGTTCGTACAGCGATCAGTTTCGTCGTTCGTACGTGACCAACACGGACGGGCATTCGCTCTCGATCATTGGTTCTCGCGTGGCGGGCGCGAAGAGCTTCACGCCGAGCTTGTTCTCGGGCGTGGCGAACCACTTCATCCAACCGTCGGCTACGCCCGAATCGGAACTGCTCATCCCGCACGGCTGGCAACAACGGCGTCTGCGCTTCATGCTGAAACTTCAGCACACCTCGTATACGGGCGACGCGATCGAGCAAGTCGTCACGGGCTGGGCCGAGCACAACGACGGTCTGTCCTTGCAGTCCCATCAGCTCGATCCGGATCTGGAATTCGTCGTGAATTCCACCGTGCATCTGAGCCACAAGCGTCAGAACACGCCGCTTGGCATGCAAGAGTACACGAACGTTGTGGACAACTCGCACGTATTGGCTGCCGGGGATTGGACGGGCTTTCATTCGGATCAATCGCGCAAAGAACAGCGCATGCGTCCGGAAGACGTGCACACGATCATGACCGCAGCCGACGTCATGAAAGAAGAGCCCGACATGTTCGATGGCCGGATCGCCAACACGCAAATGGCAGTGAAGTCCCGTCGTTCCAACGGCGTGGCTACTGAATACATGGCTCGCATCATGGATTCGTCGCGTCGTGCGATGGCGCTCTCGCAGTTCGGTCAGAGCGAAGAGTACCTCAGCACCCAAGCCCGTGGCATGGTCGCTGAAAACCTCGTCGCTGAAGATCCGTTCCTCGAAGCGCTGGGCAAGATCCGGGGTTCGTTTACCACGAATCGCTTTACCTGGAAAGACTTGCTTGCGCTCGATCCGAACGCTCGCAACGTCTTCTACCCGCAAGTGTTGGGCAATACGGAACGGGCCATGTCCGACTACCGTAACAACTCGAACGAATGGCATGCGCCGGACCGCGCCACGCAAGTGGCTACGATCCTGAGCCAGGCCATCCCGGGTTACATGATGGATTCGGCGATCTCGGTCGCTTATATCCAGGCCACCAACATGAACAAGCAGTTTGGCGAACTGATGCCGGCGGTGGCAATCACCAACGTCGAATCGTTCTCCAACGGCAACCTGGATGGCGAGATCGAACGTCTGCGGGTTGCGATCCAAGATCAACTGCTGCGGGATCTGAGCTACAACGACTCCAGCTCGTATAACATCGAGATGCACGTCGATCTGTTGGGCGACACGCGTATTCGTTTGCAGTGGGAAGGTTACGACTGCGGCGAATTCGTCACGCCCAGCTTTGCCGATGCCTTGATGGTGCCGGTACTCACTGCCGACAATCACCGTGCCGCAACGGTGGCTTCGGACTTCAGCTTGCTGTATCACAACGTGGGTCAGCCCTCGCTTGATCAGCAGTCCAACGCTTTCGGCAACATCTAAGTCAATAACTCCGCCTGGGTAACACCGGGCGGTTCTGGAGAACTTCATGAGCAACATCAAGCTGATCGACGACATCTATCGTCCGATGATGGCTACTGCGGGTCTGGTAGTCGATGCGGACGGTTACGTCTCGGTCAAACAGAAAGACAAAAATCGCCCGGCTACGATCGGCGGCAAACGCCTGGTCCTGCCCACTCCGGCGCAGCTGAAGGTCCGGGGCTGGGACGAACGCGTGGCGTTTCACCCGCTGTGGGAAAACATCATGCACGGCGAATCGAAAGTTCTCGCCGAATACCGCAATGCGTTGAACAACCGCATCAACGCAGTGACGGGCGCGCTCATGCTCTGGCTGTTGCGTACCGCGACTTCGGTCAAGGCGCATCCGAACCTCTCGCCTGAGCAAGCCAAGTTCCTCTCCAAGGTCAAAGGCGCGGATGAAACCACGCTCGAATCCTTGACGGAGATCATGGAAAAGGCCATGCCGGTCAAGGGCCTAAACAAGTTCGTTCGCATCTTCCTGAAGAAGTCGGGCGAATACCAAGGCAAGCGCATGGGCTGCGTGGCAGTGGTGACTTTCCCGTTCTACGAAGAAGTCAAGGCCATGACCAAGGGCCATCGTAAGATCTGGGACATCACGGTGCGTGCCAAGGAACGCGAGATCCTGATGGCGCTCATGGAATTCATCTTCCCCACGATCGCGGAAGAAGAGTCCTACAACCGGGGCAGCAACAACAAAACGGCTCAAAAGGCTGATGCGTTGATGCAAGCCGTGTTGGGCATCGCTGCCGATCTGAATTCGGTGATCAGCCTGTTCGCCAATCTGATCCCCGATCATGAAAGCCTGATGATCCCGGCCGACTGGTCTGATGCGCTCTCGGACATGGACATGCTCCTGCCCGTGATTCGCACCGTACCCATGCAGGCGGGCAATGAAGGTGAGTCGGCTGTGCCGCGTGACCTGGAAGAAGAAGTCGAAGCTCCGGTTGCCACGGGCCGTGTATCTGCCCAAGTTCAGACGCAAGCTGAACCGGCACGCCACACCGTGCGCATGCAAGACGTCGATCGCTATGGACGCCCGGTCTACAACACGCCTTACGCCGGCCAGCAGCAACAGCCCCAATACCAACCGCCTCCCGTTGAGCGTTCGTCGCGCGGCGTGAAGTTCAATTCGGTGTTGCGCAGCAATCCGGCCGCTGCGGCAGCCGCTGGTGTTGGCATGGGTCATGACGTGCGCACGCCCACGGGTCGCCCGGAGCCGCGTTGGGCAAGTGGTGGCCAACCGGCCTATGGTGGTGGTGGTGGTCAACCGCGTCAGTACGGTGGCTACGGCCAAAACCGTGGTGGCTTCGGTAGCATCTAAGTCCCCGGCGGCATAAAGGAAGAGGGCAGCCATCGCGGCTTGCCCTCTTCCCTTTCTTTCCTAACCCTTTTCTTTTTGTCTTTACGTGCGGTTGCCTGTGTCTTCCGCTTGGATGATTTTGTCGATTTCAGAACCCGGCGGGATGAGTAGCGAATCCATAGACTCGGGCAATTCCTGAGGCGAGTAGATGTTATTTACCCGCATGACGATCCAGTAGTGTTTGGGTTCGACATTGTGTTCAGCTAAAAAGCCATAGACGTCGAACTTGTACTTCAGAAAGAGATTGGCCTTGGTCGGATCCAGAGTGCGTTCTTCGCTACGCTCTCGCAAGTACGTCATGTGGTCTTCCAAGACCTGCCGAATTGCTTCACTGTAGTATTGGTTCTCGCCAGCGTTATACGCTTTCTTGCTAAGGGGGGTTGCCATTGCTGCAATCCTCTAAGATATTTCAATCACATATCATCAACAAGACATCGGAGGGAAACTTCTGATGGGGTTATTCTTTTAACAATAAGTTGTACCTCTGTTTAGCCACAGGAAAGACTGGTTATGAAACTTGCGCCTTCTCTTCCGCAGAAGTTCGTTCCTGCTCCTAATCAGCTGCGTCGTGAATTGCTCTCAGTATTGGGACTTTCGCCTTGGGACCAGCACAACTCCTCATCTCGCAAACAGATGTTTGCAAGCCATGTGGGTCAGTGCTTGGTTATCAAAGGCGCGACGGAGCGGTATGTGCAAACCGGCATGGAGCAAGAGTACGGTAAATATACGTTCTCGGTGAAGATGCCTTCGAATGGCAAAATCATCAAAGTCATCGACCGTTATCGCCGTGGTTATGGCGACTCGTCGATCGCACTCAATCCGCAAAGCATCGTGCTCTTTCACGATGAAGACGCCGATACGTACGACATGCTGGATCTGCGCGGCCACACCACGCACCACACGTACTTCGGTTTCGAAAACAAAAAGGGACCGGCCTATGAAGACCTGATCGCAGGCAAAACGATTGGTAAGGGCCAGATCATTCTGGACTCGCCAGCGAAAACGCCTGACGGCGGTTATAAGTACGGCATTCAGCTGAACATCGCCTATATGACGCATCCGGGCGTGGCTGAAGACGGTATCATCATTAGCCGTGATCGCTTGCAAGACCTCGCGTATAAGAAGTACGAGACGCGTGTGGTCAGTTTTGGCAAGTCGCGCATGCCGCTAAACATCTACGGAGACGAGACGAATTACAAGCCGTTCCCAGACATCGGCGAATACGTGCGTGATGACGGCCTACTCATGGCCACCCGTACGTACGACAAAGACCTGGCTATCGTAGAACAGTCGATCTACGACCTGATGGAGCCCGACTACACGTTTGACCAACTTACCTACGCAGACGGTGCAGGCGGTCGTGTGGTGGATATCCGCGTTATGCACGATCCGGTTTCGCGCACCCCTTCGACGCCGCAAGGCATGGAAGTGCAGCCGGAGAAGTACAACAACGCACGGATCCAGTTCTATAAGGACATCATCGTTGAGTACAACAAACTGCGGCGCCAACGGCAAGAAGGTCTGAAGATTTCGCCCGCCTTGCATCGGCTAGTTCTGGAGGCCCACGCCGTTACGGGCGAAGGTCTGAACTATCCGGTTATCAAGCTCTTTCACCACAACGAGCTCGATGACTGGCGTGTGGAGTTCGTGATCGAATACGAACACGTGCCGGACATTGGCAACAAGCTCACGGGCTGCCACGGCAACAAGGGCGTGATCTGCCACATCGCCGAACCGCACGAAATGCCGGTGGACGCTGATGGCAATCGTGCGGATGTGATTATGGATCCGAAGTCCGTCATCTCTCGCATGAACTTGGGTACGCTCTACGAGCAGTACATCAACGCTGCGTCGCGCGACGTGGTGAAGACCATCATGCGTCAGTTGAACATTCCGATCACGGATCGCAACGAACTGCGCGCGGCTGGAAGAACCGAGAAACCGATTCGCGCGGATTTCTTGGAACGCCTGGACTTGGATTCACCGGATCGCCCGGTTACCAAGGCCTTTGACTATCTGCTCGGGTATTACCAGATCTGCTCTCCCAAGCAGTACAACTGGTTTGCCACCGGTCAGTACAAAGGCTCGATCTACCAGCATCTGGCGCACGTTATCAACGAGCGTACGGTGTTTCTGTACATGCCGCCCGATAACGAGCCAGAGTCTGACGACATCGTGCGTCAGCTCGAAGCGCAGTATCGACCGACCTATGGACCGGTGACCTACATCGGCTACTCAGGTCGTCGGGTGACTACTAAAACTAACGTACGCATTGGGAGCGCGTACTTCCTGCTGCTGGAAAAGGTAGCGGACGATTGGACGGCGACGGCTTCGGCCAAGACTCAGCACTACGGTGTGGTCGCGCAAGTCTCCAATAGCGAGAAATACTCGCGACCGAGTCGCTGGCAGGCCATCCGTGGTTTGGGTGAATCCGAAATGCGGTTGTTCATCTCGTACGTGGGCGCTATGCGTACGGCAGACATCGCGGATCGCAACAACAATCCGCTTACGCACTCGGCTATCATCCAAAGCATCTTTGCGACGGATCAGCCAACCAATATCCAGGAGGCCGTGGATCGCAAGAAAGTTCCGTTGGATGGCGCCAAGCCGCTGCAACTGGTCAAGCACATGTTCGAATGCGGCGGGCGTAAACTCGCGATGCATCCGTACCAAGTGCCTCCGGTTGTGCGTGAAATCCAACTTCGCCCACAACGCATTATTGACGAACGCGAGGAGGTCGCGGCATGAAGCGTATCCGTGCAGAATGGTTTCGCGACCAAACCCCGGAACACCTGTTGGCAGTATTGACGGGCCGGTTCGTGATCGTCTTCTCAGACGGCGAAATGGAAGTAGACGCGAAGAGCACGATTTATAGCTCGCACGCATGGATGCTCTTCAAAGAGTTTCCCGAAACTCCCATGCGGCGGCGTCACCACATCCGTTCGCCCGATATGTTGGGCGATGGCCAGCTAACCACGGACACCCACCGTGAACTGCTAGGCCGGGTGGAGTGGGACGTGTACGACGCCTACGTAAGCGGGGATGCCGAGCGTGATGCGGAGCTGCGCGACCGGCTCGCTGAAATGGTTACGCGGTTGTCGAATAACATCTACAACCACCTGACCTACGAATGCGAAGACTCGGTCACGTCTTTGGACCTACTGGACTTTGTGGAGGTTGCTGACCATCCGGTAATTGCCGAAGCTAACGCCACGGTACAGCCAACGCAGGAATCCATTGGCCAAACGTATGCGACGATTAAGACGGTACTGGAAACAGCACCCGAACTCTCGCACAACGCCATTGCCAATGCCGTGCGTTCCAAGCTTGCTAACGTCAACCAAGTGTTGCAGTGCGTGGGGCCGCGCGGGTATCTAACCGATACCGACGGCATGCAGTTCACCACGCCGGTGCTGCGCGGGTTCTTTAAGGGCTTGCGTGCCTTCTACGATTCCATCGTGGAGTCGCGCTCGGCAGCCAAATCGCTGGACTCCTCCAAGATGCAGTTGCAAGATGCCGAGTTCTTCTCGCGTCGCTTGCAGTTGATTGGTCAGATCGTCGCGCGTCTGCATCACACGGACTGCGGCAGTCAGATCTATCTGTCGTGGAAGGTCCGGGGTGACGAGCTCAAGAAGCTCGAGGGTAAGCACTACCTCGATGAAGCCACGGGGAACTTGCGTACGATCACGCGCCGCTCTAAGCATCTGATCGGCAAAACGGTGAAACTGCGCAGCGTTATTAACTGCGCGCATCCGGATCCGAACGGGATTTGCTCGACTTGCTTTGGCGAGCTAAGCCTGTCGGTACCGAAATTCACCAACATCGGTCACATGTGTGGTGCGAGCATGACGCAACAAACCACACAGTCCGTGCTCTCGACCAAGCACTTGGACTCTTCAGTAACGGTGGAGAAAATCAAGCTGGGTGAAGAGAACCAAAAGTTCTTGAAGACCTCGCGTGATGGTTACTCCTACCTACTTGCCGAGGCGACTAAGGGTAAGAGCATTAAGCTCGTGATCGCGCCGCAATTCGTCTCTAACGTAACGGATGTCCGTGAAGTGCATGACGTCACGGAACTGAACATCTCGCACGTCTCGGAGATCGAAGAAGTCACGATGGTGGTGAAAGACGCTCAAGGGATCGAGAACACGCGTTCCATCAAGACGCAAGTGAACCGTCGCAAAGCGTCCTTTACGATCCAGATGCTGCGGTACCTGCGCAATCACGGCTGGGAAGTCGATGATCGCAATAACATGGTGATCGACATGTCCAACTGGACATGGGGCGAGCCTCTCATGACGCTGCCGCTCAAGCATTACAACATGGCCGATCACTCCAAGGATATCGCCAAGTTGCTCGAGTCGTCCGTGCAGAACATCCAAGAGCGTGATAAACACGTCTCGCCTTCAGCCGTGCTAGTGGATCTGTTTGATTTGGTGAACTCCAAACTCAACGTGAACCTGGCCGTGCTGGAAGTGGTGCTGTACGGTACGATGGTGGTGTCGGTGCAAGACCATGACTACGGCCTGCCTAAGCCGTGGACCAAGAGCGGGCTAGGTACGTATCGCCGTACCATGCAAATGCGTAGCGCAGGCGCGTGGATGGCGTATCAGGAGCATGCGAAAAACCTGATGGACCCGGCCAACTATGTGTACACCAATGTGCCTGATCATCCGATGGACTGGCTGGTGATGCCAGGCGAACTGATGAAACTGCGCGCTAAGGGGTACGCAACCCTGTAAGTGGCAACAAGCGAGGAGGGCAGTAAACCCTCCTCGCCTTTACTTGGAGCTTAATAGATGGCTGAACTCACGATAGTGGTTCGCACGCACGGTTTTATAGTGAGGCAAATCACCCCTCGAGGCAGAACGGCCGTCGAGCGCTTCGCCCGTCGTTATGTGCAGTACGGGATCCAGCGCGTGCGTAATCAGTATTCTCGCACCGCTCTCAAAGTCTTCGCTGCGGCCACCAAAGACCGTACCGAGTTTTTCTTTCACATCAACCAACTCGCTGAATTCAAACAAGTGCTCGATGAAGAGCGCTTGACCGGTAGCCTCGTGGAATACATCGAGGAGCCAGTACCTAAGTTTCGCGAGATCATCATTGAGTTGCAATCCAAATGGAAAGCCCGTGATGATCAACTCCCGGCCATCGAGTATATCGAAGCCGAAGAGCCCCGCGCCAAAATGCTCACGCTGCAAACAGGGCAGGGCAAGAGCTTTATCACGATGAAGTCCATCTCCGATCTGAAAGCGCTCGCCGCCATTGTGGTGCGACCCGCCTACATCGAGAAGTGGATTGAAGACTTGCAGCGCACTTACGTGCTGACCGACGAAGATATCATGGTCGTGCGAGGCGCTAATCAGTTGATGGCGCTGCTCATGCTGGCGCAAGACAACGCGCTCGATTGCAAGATCATCCTTATCTCGAATAAGACGCTGCAGAACTGGCTCTTGCTCTATGAGAAGATCAAGCATGAAACGGCCGACATGGGTTACGCGTGCATGCCGCATCAGCTCTACGAGATGCTGCAAGTCGGGATCCGCGTGAACGATGAATTCCACCAAGACTTTCATCTGAACTTCAAACTCGACACGTACAGTAACGTCTGGCGTTCGGTGGGGCTGTCGGCCACGATGCTGTTTGATGATCCGTTTGTGAACCGGATGGCAGAGCTTGCTTACCCGACGCATAAGCGATTCCAAGGCGCAGCGTATAAGAAGTACGTCGATGCGTTTGCGGCAACGTTCCTCTTTGAACAACCAGGTAAGTTCCGTTACAAGGACCCGCGCACTGGGTACTACTCGCACTTCGTGTTCGAGCAAAGCCTCATGCGTAACGAGAAGGCGTTAAACAACTATCTGCGGATGGTCAAGCGCCTGATTGATTCGTTCTACCTAGGCGATCGCTATACGTACACCAAGGGCGAGAAATGCTTGATCTACGCCACCTCGATTGACTTTTGCACGTTCCTCACCGACTGGTTAGAGAAAACCTACCCCGAGCATACCAGCGCTCGGTTCGTAGAAGACGATCCGTACGAGAATCTCAAGCTCCCGGATTTTCGCGTCTCTAACTTCATGAAGGCGGGTGCGGCACAAGACATCGATAACCTTACCACGGTCATCATGCTCTCGGCGCTTAATAGTAGCCAGAGCAACGTGCAGGGTTTGGGTCGCCTGCGGGAACTGAAGTCTGGTAAGACCCCGCGCTTTGTGTTTCTGACCTGCCTGGATATCCCTAAGCAAGTCGAGTATCACGAGCGTAAGCTGCAGCTACTCAAGGATCGGGCCTTGACGACGAAAGTCTTCCAAGTCCCGGGTTTCATCTGAATTGGACCCTCTCCTTCACGGGGGAGGGTCTATGCCCTAGTTCCCCTACACTAACAACAAGGATCTCCATGAACTCGTTTGATTATCTGCGCGCTGTGATCGAGCAGTTTTCTCGCCAGCATGTGAACTGCGCAATCGACATCGAAAGCACGTTTATGCGGTTCACATTCCAGATCGAACGCGA
>Ga0247819_10002123_pt1 | contig 10388 bp, 9 predicted proteins | sample 13C_Xylose_Day6_FD_193428 | JGI IMG/M metagenome (GOLD analysis project Ga0247819, IMG submission 193428) | Soil microbial communities from agricultural site in Penn Yan, New York, United States - 13C_Xylose_Day6 | ecosystem: Environmental > Terrestrial > Soil > Agricultural land | place: USA... | reverse complement strand
GAGTGGTCGATGATCGTCACGTCGCGACCGCCGGCAAGCAGGATCTGCGCGGCGATCTGGCCGAAACGCGAAAAGCCGATCATCAGCACGTCGGCATCAGCACCTTCGAAGTCCTCCTCCATTTCGTCGGCCATCTCGTCCTGTTCGCGCATGAGGCGCGGGGCGAGCATGGAGGCGATCGGGGTCAGCGCCATCGAAAGCGTAACGATGGCGACGAGCAGCGATGCGCTGCCCGGCGAGAAGACGCCAGCGACCGCTCCAGCAGTAAACAGGACGAAGCCGAATTCGCCGCCTTGCGGCAAGAGCAAGCTGACGCGCACCGCATCGTTGTGATGCGAGGCGGCCAGGCGGCAGAGCCAGTAGAGGATGAAGCTCTTCACCAGCATCAGCAGAGGTACGGCAACAATGATCACCAGGTAATTGTCGATGATCACGTCAAGTTGCAGCGACAGGCCCACGGCCATGAAGAACAGGGCTTGCAGGATGCCGCGAAAGGGCTCGATATCGGCCTCAAGTTCATGGCGATAGGAGGATTCTGCCAGGAGCACGCCGGCAAGGAAGGCGCCCATGGCCATGGAAAGGCCGGCCATCTGCATCAGCGTTGCCGCTCCCATGACCACCAGCAGGGCGGCGGCAATCATCACGTCGCGCGCGCCGGTTCGGGCGATGATCTGGAACAGTGGGTTGAGTAGATAGCGGCCTGCGGCCACAAGGACCGCAACCGCTGTGATGGCGATGGCAAAGTCTTCGAGTGGCGGCGTCGTATCCTCCGGCGCTTGCGCCGCCAGAAGCGGGATCAGCGCAAGCAGCGGGACAATCGCCAGATCCTGCAGCAGAAGGATCGAGAAGGCGCGTTGGCCGAAGCGCGTATTGCGGTCGTTGCCCTCATCGAGAATCTGCATGGCAAAGGCCGTGGACGACAGCGCTAAGCCGAAGCCGGCGACGATGCTTCCGGCATGATCGAGCAGTCCGGTCAGGGCGATCCCGTAGGACAGGACCACACCGGTGATGAGGACTTGCGCCGTGCCGAGACCGAAGATGTCGCGCCGCAGCTGCCAAAGCCGCGACGGCTTCAGTTCCAGCCCGATGATGAAGAGCAGGAAGACGACGCCGAGTTCGGAACCGTGCAGGATCTCTTCGCCATCGGTGATGCTCTGGGCAACCGGGCCGATCAGGATCCCGGCCGCGAGATAGCCGAGGATCGTGCCAAGCCCGAGACGCTTGAACAGTGGCGCCGCGATGACTGCGCCCCCGAGCAATATCAACGCCTGGGAGTAGATGATCGGGGTCGTCGTCATGCTGATTGCTTTCGATATGGCCTCGTCCTGCCCAGGCAGGCAGAGGTTTCGGCGGGAGTGTCATTGCAGTGTATGGGGCAGTGTATGGGCGGGAATCATGCCAATGCCCTTGATGCATGCTTCAGTGCACAATAAATGGGGCAGGAATGAAAGGCCACATCATGTCAGAAACGATCGATTCCGCCTCCCTCGAAAAACGCGCCGCCGAACTGGTGGATCTTGCCCGCAAGGCAGGTGCCGACGCCGCTGACGCCGTCGTCGTTCGCGGGCGCTCCCGTTCCGTCTCGGTTCGCCTCGGCAAGGTCGAAGCAACCGAAGCATCCGAAAGCGACGACTTCTCGCTGCGCGTCTTTGTCGGCAACCGCGTCGCCAGCGTTTCGGCCAATCCCGGGTTCGACCTGAAGGTGCTCGCCGAGCGGGCCGTGGCGATGGCCAAGGCATCGCCCGAAGATCCCTTCGCTTCGCTTGCCGATCCGGACCGGCTGGCGAAATGCTACCCGGATCTCGAGCTTTTCGACGATCGCGAAGTTTCGACGGACGCCCTGACCGAGGCGGCACTCGCCGCGGAAGAGGCTGCCCTTGCGGTGTCTGGTGTCACCAACTCCAGCGGCGCAGGTGCCTCCGCCGGCATGGGCGGGCTCGTGCTCGTGACCTCGCATGGTTTCTCCGGCTCCTACATGGCGACCCGCTTCGGCCGTTCGGTGAGCGCGATTGCCGGCGAAGGCACGAAGATGGAGCGCGACTACGACTACGACAGCCGCATCTACTTCGACGAATTGCGTGCTGCCGAAGAAATCGGCCGGCTTGCGGGCGAGCGTGCCGTCGCGCGGATCAACCCCCGCCAGGTGCCGACTGCCAGGAATGTCACTGTTGTTTTCGATCCGCGCATGGCGCGCGGCTTCGTCGGGCATATCGCCGGCGCCATCAACGGCGCATCCGTCGCGCGCAAGACCAGTTTCCTGCGCGATATGATGGGCAAGCAGGTCATGAAGGCCGGCCTGTCGGTGACGGACGACCCCTTGATCGTCCGTGGCTCCTCTTCGCGTCCGTTCGACGGCGAAGGCGTCAGCGGCTCCAAGCTGACGATGGTCGAGGATGGCGTGCTGAACCATTGGTTTCTGTCGACCTCCGCGGCGCGCGAACTCGGTCTTGAGACCAACGGCCGCGGCGTGCGCGGCGGCCCGACGGTCAATCCGGCTTCCACCAACCTGGCGCTCGAACCGGGTTCGGTTTCACGCGAAGACCTGATCCGCAGTGTCGGAACCGGCTTCTACGTGACCGAGCTGATCGGCCAGGGCGTCAATATGGTGACCGGCGAATATAGCCGCGGCGCCTCAGGCTTCTGGATCGAGAACGGTGAGCTGACTTTTGCCGTGTCCGAGGTCACGATCGCGTCCAACCTCAAGCAGATGTTCATGGCGATCACGCCGGCCGACGACATCGACAGGAAGTTCGGCGTTGCCGCACCGACACTCGCCATCGAAGGCATGACGCTCGCCGGCCTCTGAGCTGCTGACGTCGATGCCATGACAAAAACGTTCGGCCGTATGCCGACGCATAAGGATTTGAATGTCAGACAAAGCACCATCGATCGCGACGTGGAAGGAGGATCTGGATCTGATCCTTTCCGCCGCGATCGCCGCCGGCGAAACGGCTTTGACTTACTTTCGGAACGAGCCCGATGTGCGCTGGAAAAACGAGGGGCGTTCGCCGGTCAGCGAGGCCGATATCGCCGCCAACGACATCCTTAGGGACCGCCTGCTGGGCGCCCGGCCGCACTACGGCTGGCTGTCGGAAGAGACGGACGACGATGAGAGCCGTCTCACCCGCGAAACGGTCTTCGTCATCGACCCGATCGACGGTACCCGCGCCTTCATCGCCGGCAAGGATCTCTGGTGCGTCAGCGTCGCTGTCGTCCACCGTGGCCTGCCGGTTGCCGGTGTGCTCTATGCGCCGGCGCTCGACGAGCTGTTTCAGGCAACCGTGGATGGTCCGGCGCTGAAGAACGGTGCGGGCATTCGCGTGCGCGACGTCCACGATGGCGAAGCGCTGCATGTGGCGGTCGCCGAAGACGTCGTCTCGGCCCTAGCACCGTCCTATCGCAACGGCATCGTGCGGGTACCGCATGTGCCTTCGCTCGCCTACAGGCTGGCAATGGTTGCGGACGGGCGGATCGACGGCACGGTGGTCAAGAAGAACTCACATGACTGGGATCTCGCCGCCGCCGACCTCATCCTCGAAAGGGCGGGCGGGGCGCTCAATACGCTTGAATCTCGGGCCCTGTCCTACAATCGCCCCAATGTCGTTCATGGGCTTCTTTGCGCGGCGTCGAAGGCGACGTTGCCGGGATTGCTTGCTGCCTCAAGGACCCTTGAGGGCCATTGACCTTTCTGGCCGAATGCCGCAAACCAACGCCCATACCCTAAAAAAAATGGAACTCCAATGGCTCACGACTCCGAGAAGAAACAACGTCTGCATTTGGTCTTTGGTGGTGAACTGACCACACTCACCGATGTTCATTTCCGTGACCTGGACAAGCTCGATATCGTCGGCATTTATCCTGACTACGAAAGCGCCCACATTGCCTGGAAGTCGAAGGCCCATATGACCGTCGACAACGCCCATATGCGTTATTTCATCGTTCACATGCATCGCCTGCTCGATCCGGAAAACGATTGATGCCGATGCCTTGGGCATGCGTGGCGCGTTCCCGCGCGCGCGCTGCGTCTGACCTTCGCCCGAGCTTTCCATTGGGCTGGGGATTGAGGCCATGAGCAGCTTTCGCGCCCGGCTGGCGCTCTCCAGCTATCGCTGGATTGGTTCGGCGATCTATCCGTTCGTGTGGTCCTATCTTGCCCTGCGCGCTGCGAAGGGCAAGGAGGACCCGGCGCGCCGCCGCGAGCGTTACGGCCATGCCAGCGTGCCGCGTCCGCAAGGTCCGCTCGTCTGGTTCCACGCTGCAAGCGTCGGAGAGACCAATGCGGTCATCCCGCTGATCAAGGAAATCCATCGCCGCGGTATCAATGTCGTGCTGACGACCGGCACGAAGACGTCGGCGCGGGTCGCGGCTGGGCGTCTGGGCGAGGCGGTCATTCACCAATACGTGCCGCTCGATTTCAAGCCGGCGGTCAATCGTTTCCTCGAATACTGGCAGCCGGATCTGGCCATCATCGCCGAATCCGAGATCTGGCCGATGACCATCCTGGAACTTGGGCGACGCCATATCCCGCAGGTTCTGGTCAACGGCCGCCTGTCCGACCGCACATTCGCCCGCTGGAAGAAACGGCCGGCGCTCGCCGATGCACTGTTTGAGAACCTCGCGCTCGTCATCGCCCAATCGGATGTCGATGCCGAGCGGTTTCGCACGCTCGGTGCTCTGCCGGTAATGGTATCGGGTAACCTGAAGGTCGATACCGACGCGCCGCCGCACGACCCGCAGGCGTTGAAGGAATATCGCCAGCAGATCGGCACGCGCAAAACCTGGGCGGCGATCTCGACCTTCGACGGCGAGGAAAATGCTGCCGGCGTCGTGCATCGTGCCCTCAAGGAGCGCACCGGTCTGTTGACCATCGTCGTGCCGCGGCACCCCGAGCGCAGCGATGCGATCGAGGCGGCGCTAACGGCCAAGGGGCTGAAAGTTGCGCGTCGCACCCGTCGCGATCCGCTGACATCAGACGTCGATATTTTCCTTGGCGACACGATCGGCGAGATGGGGCTCTATCTGCGCCTGACCGAGGTGGCCTTTGTCGGACGCTCGCTGTTTGCCGAAGGCGGGCAGAATCCGCTGGAGCCGGCAATGCTCGGCTGCGCCGTTCTTTCGGGTGGCAACGTCCAGAATTTCCGCGAGACCTACCAGATGCTCGCCAAGAACGGCAGCGCCAAGATCGTCCGCGATACCGAGATGCTGGCAAAGGGCGTCAACTACCTGCTCGCCAACGACGACATGCGTCGTTCGATGATCGATGCCGGCCTCGAAACCGTGCAAGAGATGCGCGGAGCGCTGTCGGCGACGATGAAGGGGCTCGAGCCCTATATCAATCCGCTCGTCGTCAAGGCGCGGCTCGAACCGCGCAACGACATCTGACCACACCGGGAGACGCAAGATCACCATGAGCGCACCGACAGCCATCGCCGGTATCCTGTTCGACAAGGACGGAACGCTGCTCGACTACGCCAAGAGCTGGGTGCCGGTGAACTACGAACTGGCGAAGATCGCAGCCAAGGGCGACGAGGGCCTGGCCCGCACCCTGCTCAAGGCCGGCGGCATGGATCCGGACACCGGCCATGTGTTGCCCGACAGCCTGCTTGCCGCCGGCAACACCGTCGAGATCTCGACCGGGTTCGTCACCGCCGGTGCGCCGTTTACCGTGGAAGCGTTGACGACGCTGCTTGACGGGTTGTTTGCCCGTTCTGCCGAGTACGCGGTACCGGTCACCGACCTCGGGTCGTTCTTCGCCGGTCTGCATGCCAAGGGCTATCGCCTGGGTGTCGCATCCAGCGACAACGAGCGCTCGATCCGCGAAACCGCCAGACGCTTTGGTTTCGACGGCTATCTGCATTACGTCGCCGGCTACGACAGCGGCTACGGTGTCAAGCCCGAGCCCGGCATGGTGCTCGGCTTCTGTGCCGCGACGGGGCTTGATCCGCAGCAGGTCGTGGTCGTCGGCGACAACAATCACGACATGCACATGGGCCGCAACGCCGGCGTCGGCATGACCGTCGCAGTGCTGACGGGCACCGGCTCGCGCCAATCGCTCGCCGATGCCTCTGACCATTGCCTGGCTGATATCACCGAGCTTGAAGCCGTTCTCTAGGTTTTGCCGAGCTGTATTTCCTTCGTTGCCGCTCTCACGAGTTTCAAGCATGGTCCTATGATCGCCAGAGGACCGATAAAGCCAACGCCGAGAGATAGAGCCCGAAGCCGAATGCCGCATGTGCGAGCAGGCTGCGCAGGCGGGCAATGTTGGGGCTCGGCGTTTTCGAGGCCGCGATGCCCGCGCCCATACCCGGCTGCATCAGGAAGAACGGTGCGACCACGGTCGCGAGGCCGACAATGAGTGCCGGGACAAGCGTCGGCCGCTCCGCCCAGTCAGTCCCCCAGATCAGCAACAGAAGTCCGGCGAAGACTACGCCGATCGCATAATGTGCAGTCCAGCCGATCAGCCGCTCGCTACGGACGGGTGCCGCTGCTGCGATACGCTGGTGCAGGAAGCGGCCCTGCGGAAAATGTCCGATCCAGCGGCCCACCATGCCGTAGTCCAGGGAAGGTATGCCGAGCAAACGTTTCACCGCCACCGCCCAGAGATCCATGACCGCAGTCGCACCGATCCCGATCAGGATGGCCTGCAACACCAGATCCTTTTCCATATTCGTATCCTCTCACATCATCTTCATGGCCGCTGCATCGACAGATCGCGCACATGCGGGCGTTCGATCTGTCATCTGACAAGTCAAAGCATCATTCAATTGAGTAATTGAATGAGTCATGGAGAAATGCTAGGCTTCTGTCAATGACCGACCTTCAACTCCATATCTTCGAGGAATTTGCCGAGCTTGCCCGCACGCTTGCGAGCCCCCAGCGCCTGCTCCTGCTCGAGCATATCGCCCAGGGCGAGCGCTCGGTGGAGCGTCTTGCTGAGCTCGCCGGCCTGAGCATCGCCAACGCGTCGCAGCATCTGCAGCAGTTGCGCCGCGCCGGTTTTGTCGAGACCCGGCGGGATGGCAAGCGCGTGCTTTATCGGCTGGGTGCCGGCCCGGTGATCGGCCTGCTCTCGGCCCTGCGTCAATATGCCGAGCACAATCGCGCTCAGATCCGCGAACTCGTCGCCGATCGCCTCGACCGACCGGACCGCCTCGAGGCGATTTCGCGCGAAGAGTTGCTGCTGCGGATGCGGGGAGGGGACGTCACGCTGCTGGATGTGCGGCCGCAGGACGAATTTTTGTCGGGTCATCTTCCCGGTGCGATCAATATTCCGATTGCGGAACTCGAACGACGCCTTGCCGAACTGCCTGAAGGAGGCGAGATCGTCGCCTATTGCCGCGGGCCTTACTGCGCCTTGTCGTTTGACGCGGTGAGGGTTCTGCAAGGCAACGGCTTTACCGTCCGCCGGCTTGAGAGCGGGTTCCCGGATTGGAAAGCAGCCGGCCTTGCTGTGGAAAGCCGGGACCTCAGCTAGACGACAAGTCTGACGCAACAGGCATTGTCTTGTGCCGCTTGCCTTTTTCCGCGTTCTGACGTTTTTTGTCGGCAGTTTCGCCGTCGCCGGTTTTGGCCAGCGGCAGCCAAGATGTGCATCGTCCTTCCCGGAAGGACCAGACGGGGCCACGGAAACAAAGATGGTATCGGAAGCGCCGCCGTTCTGGTGGACAAAGGCGGATTGGCGTGCGCGGGCTTTGTGGCCGTTTTCCTGGATCTATGGACGTATCGCCGGCCTGCGCATGGACCGCGCTCGCCGAGCGTCCGTTCCGGTCCCGATCATCTGCATCGGCAATTTCACGGTCGGCGGCGCCGGCAAGACGCCGACGGCGATCGCGCTTGCGCGCGCCGTCAGGGCCAAAGGCCTGAAGCCGGGTTTCCTCAGCCGCGGCTATGGCGGTTCGCTTGATGTGACGACGATCGTCGAGCCTGAACACCACAGGGCACGCGATGTTGGCGACGAGCCGTTGTTGCTGGCGCGCGAGGCGCTGACGGTTGTGTGCCGTCGCCGCGTCGATGGTGCCCGCCGGCTGGTGGCCGAAGGCGTCGATATCATCATCATGGACGATGGTTTCCAGAGCGCGCGGCTGGCCTTCGATTTTGCGCTGCTCGTCATCGATTCCCGCCGCGGCATCGGCAACGGTTACCTCGTGCCGTCAGGCCCGGTGCGCGCGCCGATTTCCAATCAGTTGCGCCATGCGACCGCGCTGTTGAAGATCGGCAACGGCGCCGAGGCGGATGCCTTGATCCGTCGCGCCGCCCGGGCCGGCAAGCAGGTCTACCAGGCGGAGGTCGTGCGGCTCGACGACGGCTCGCTGAACGGCGTGAGAGTGTTGGCCTGGGCCGGTATCGCCGACCCGGAAAAATTCTATCGCACCGTACGGGAAACCGGCGCCGTCATCGAGGAAACCCGCAGCTTCCCCGACCATCATCATTTCTCAGAGGACGAGATATCGGACCTTCTCGACCGGGCCGCAGCACTCGGCTGCACGCTCGTGACCACGGCCAAGGACATGGTTCGCCTGGAGCCCGGCCACGGCCGGGCAGCGGAACTGGCTCGGGCAAGCCGGGTGATCGAAATCGACGTGCACTTCGACGATCCGTCGGCACCGGCAAAGATCGTGACAACCGCGCTGTCGGCCGCGCGCACCCGCAAGCTGCGGGAAGCGGAACAGAAGTAAGGCTGGATTTGGCCGTTAGAGCGTTTTTGTCGCCAGCGGAGCCATGGGAAGGCCCTCCTGACGGAAAACGTTAGCGGCGCTGGTTCGGCAGGGCGCCTGCGCGCTTTTCCGCTTCGAGCGAGGCTTCCGCGTCGACATAGGGCTGCTGACGGGCAACGCTCCAGTAGCGCAGTTCGTCCACGGGAATGGTCTTGCCCGTCATCGCGCAGATGACATGCGAGCCAGCAAGGACGATCTGAAAGTCGCCGTCGAGATAACGGACCTTCGCTTCGCGCGAGGCGCTTCCTTCAAACCGGTTCATCATTTTCTGGGCCTGTTCCGTCTTCGTGGTCTGCTGTCTGATCTAGCCCGACGCCCGGTAAAATGCCAGTGCATTTCGCCGCGCCGGACCGCTCCCGGCATCAGCTCCTGCCGAACAGTCGCTCGATGTCGGAGAGCTTCAGCTCGATATAGGTCGGCCGGCCGTGATTGCATTGGCCAGAGCCCGGCGTTGCTTCCATCTGGCGCAACAGTGCGTTCATTTCCTCAGTCCGCATGCGGCGGCCGGAGCGGACGGATCCATGGCAGGCCATGGTCGCGGCGAGATATTCAAGCCGGCTGGCGAGCCCGTTGGCCGTGTCCCATTCGGCAATCTCGTCGGCGAGCTGGCGCACGAGGCCGGCGGCATCCATCTCGCCCAGCATGGCCGGCGTTTCCCGCACTGCGATGGCGCCAGGTCCGAAGCGCTCGATGCCGAGGCCGAGGCGACCCAGTTCTTCCGCATGCGTCATCAGCCGGTCGCAATCGTCTTCGGAAAGATCGACGATTTCCGGGATCAGCAGCGCCTGGGCGGCGACAGGCTTCGAATGCAGCGCCGTTCGCATGGTTTCGAAGACGAGACGTTCGTGGGCGGCGTGCTGGTCGACGATGACAAGGCCGTCCTGCGTCTGCGCGACGATATAGTTTTCGTGAAGCTGGGCGCGCACGGCGCCGAGTGGAAACGATTGCGGCGCCAGCGCGTCCGCAACGGTCCGGTCAGGCTCTGCCAAAGGCGACGCCGTGCGGGCCGAGGGTGCGGAGAAGGCAGAAAAGCTTGCCTGCGGCGTCTCGGACAGGCCGCGCACGATGGTCTCGAAATGCGTCGGCCGGTAGGGCGAGGTTTCCGCGCTCCAGGGCTGACGCGGCCGGAACTGCTCGGCGCGGAACGCCTGCATCATTCCGCTCGCTCCGGTCGTCGATGCCCGGTCACCCTCGCGGGCCAGGGCCTCGCGGATGGCACCGATGATCAACCCGCGGATGAGGCCCGGATCGCGGAAGCGAACATCCGATTTCGCCGGATGCACGTTGACGTCGACGAGTGCCGGGTCGAGCGCGATCGACAGCACCGCCACGGGATAGCGGCCATGCGGGATCGTTTCGGAATAGGCTGCCCGAATGGCGGAAAGCAGTTGCTTGTCCTGAACCGGACGGCCGTTGACGAAAACATATTGCTGCAGCGAGTTGCCGCGGTTGTAGGTCGGCACCCCGGCAAAGCCGGTCAGCTGAATGTCCTCGCGCTCGGCATCGATCTCGATGGCGTTGTCGCGGAAATCCTTGCCGAGCACCTGCGCCATGCGGGCGAGCCGGTCGTCGCCCGTCGCCGGAAACTCCAGCGTCGTCCGGTCAGATCCCGACAGCACGAAACGCACCTTCGGAAAGGCGATCGCCATGCGACGCACCACATCCGAGATCGCC
>Ga0247819_10002122_pt1 | contig 10395 bp, 7 predicted proteins | sample 13C_Xylose_Day6_FD_193428 | JGI IMG/M metagenome (GOLD analysis project Ga0247819, IMG submission 193428) | Soil microbial communities from agricultural site in Penn Yan, New York, United States - 13C_Xylose_Day6 | ecosystem: Environmental > Terrestrial > Soil > Agricultural land | place: USA... | reverse complement strand
CGCTCGTCAATACGGTCTCGACCGCAAGCAGTTCAACCGCCCGCTCGCTCAGACGCAGCTCTTCCAGAAGAAGCTCGCAGACATGCAGACGGAGATCTCGCTCGGACTTCAGGGTTCGCTGCGCGTTGGCCGCCTGATGGATGAGGGCCGGATGGCGCCGGAAATGATTTCGATCGTCAAGCGCAACAATTGCGGCAAGGCGCTCGATATCGCCCGCATGGCCCGCGACATGCATGGTGGAAACGGCATCTCCGAGGAATATCAGGTGATGCGCCACATGGTGAACCTCGAGACAGTCAACACCTATGAGGGCACGCACGACGTTCATGCGCTGATCCTCGGCCGCGCCCAGACCGGCCTCCAGGCCTTTTTCTGAGCGGCCGATCATGGAAGCGCCACTGAAGGGTATTCGCGTTCTTGAGCTGGCCCGCATTCTCGCCGGTCCCTGGATCGGCCAGACGCTCGCCGATCTCGGCGCCGACGTCATCAAGGTGGAGAGCCCGGCGGGTGACGACACCCGCACCTGGGGGCCCCCATTTGTCGCCGGCGAGGAGGGGGAGAAGCTCGACGCGGCCTATTTCCACGCCTGCAATCGCGGCAAGCGCTCGGTCGTGCTCGATTTCACGACCGAGGAAGGGCAGGAGGCGGTGCGGCGGCTGGTGGCACAATCCGATGTCCTGCTGGAAAACTTCAAGGTCGGCGGCCTCGAGAAATATGGTCTCGACTACGCGAGCCTGAAGAAGGTCAATCCACGCCTGATCTATTGCTCGGTCACGGGCTTCGGTCAGGATGGTCCCTATGCGCATCGCGCCGGCTACGACTATATCGTCCAGGGCATGAGCGGGATCATGGATCTGACCGGCGAGCCGGATCGTGAACCGCAGAAGATCGGCGTCGCTTTTGCCGATATCTTCACCGGGCTTTATGGCGTCATCGCCGTCCAGGCGGCATTGGCGCAGCGCGAGCGAACCGGTAAGGGCCAGCAGATCGACATGGCCTTGCTTGATTGCATGACCGGCGTGCTCGCCAATCAGGCGCTCAATTTTCTCGTCTCGGGAAAGGCGCCGCGCCGCCTTGGCAACGCCCACCCGAACATCGCACCCTACCAGGTGTTCCCGACGGCGGACGGGCACCTGATCGTCGCCGTCGGCAACGACCGCCAGTTCGTCAAGTTCTGCAACCTGCTTGGCCGCGGCGATCTGGCAACGGACGAGCGCTATCTGACCAATGCCTCCCGCGTCCAGAATCGCGAGAGCCTGACACCGGCGCTTAGCGCCGAAACGGCAAGGTACGAACGGGACGCGCTTTTGACATTGCTGGAAGAGGCAGGCGTGCCGGGCGGTCCGATCAACACGGTCGCCGACGTCTTTGCCGATCCGCAGGTCGTGCATCGGCAGATGCAGATCGACACACCGCATTCCGGTGCGGCCAGCGGGACCTCGCCGGGCGTCCGTACGCCGATCCGTTTTTCCGATGCCTCGCTGGTGCTCGACCGCGGTGTTCCGCGTCTCGGCGAGCATACGGCGGAGGTATTGGCGGAGATCGGCATGGAAGCGGCGCCCGAAAAAGCGAAAGGGTGAGAGGGATTTCTCCCTCTCACCCTTTCATCGCTGCAATTACAGGTGCTTGAACCGGTGCGTTAAACCTTGAGCGCCCGGTTGAAGACGCGTGACAGGCGCTCGGCGAATGCGCGTGGATCCTGCGGCTTGTCGCCATCGAGGACGCGCGCCTGGTCGAGCAGAAGCTGAACGGCGTCAGTCCGAAACGCGCTGTCATCGGCCGGGCAGGCGGCGATTGCGGCAATCAGCGCATGGCCGGGATTGATCTCGAGGATCGGCTTTGCCGCTCCGTCGAGGCGGCCGGCGCCCTGCAGCATCTTTTCGAGCTGGCGGTCGGGGCCATTCTCGGGCGCGACCAGGCATACGGCGCTTTCCGTCAGGCGATCGGACGTGCGAACTTCCGACACGGCGTCCCCAAGCGTTTCCTTGGCGAAGGCGACGAAATCCGCCACCGCCTGGCTTGCCTCGGGTGCGCTGTCGGCACTGCCTTCCGGCTTTGCGACACTGCCCAGATCGGCCGAGCCCTGCGTGATCGACTTCATCGGCTTGCCTTCGAAGTCCGGTGCCGACGTCACCCAGAAGCTGTCGACCGGGTCGGTCAGCAACAGCACTTCGATGCCGCGTGCACGGAAGCCTTCAAGTTGCGGCGATGCCTTGAGCTGGGCCAGGTTGTCGCCCGTCAGGTAGTAGATCGCCGACTGGCCGTCCTTCATGTCCTTGACGTAGTCGGCAAGGCTGCGGTGACCGTCTTCCGAGGTGGTCGTGCGGAAGCGGGAAAGCGAGATCAGCTGGGCACGGCGTTCGAAGTCCTCGTAAATGCCTTCCTTGAGCACGCTGCCGAAGTTTTCCCAGATCTTGTCGAAGGCCTCGCGATCGCTCTCCGCCAGCTTTTCGATCGCCGTCAGCACGCGGTTGGTCAATCCCTTGCGGATGCTCGACAGCAGCGGGCTTTCCTGGATCATCTCGCGCGAGACGTTGAGCGGAAGGTCCGAGGTGTCGACCAGACCCCGCACGAAGCGCAGGTAACGCGGCAGCAATTCCGCCTCGTCGGTGATAAAGACGCGCTTGACGTAGAGCTTCATCCGGCCCTTGCGGTCCTGATCGAAGAGGTCGAAGGGCTTGGAGCCGGGCACGAAGGCAAGTGCCGTATATTCGTGCCGGCCCTCGGCGCGGAAATGCACCGTCAATGCCGGATCGTCGTACTGGCCCGAAACGCCCCGATAGAAGTCGGCGTAGTCTTCCTTGGAAATCTCGCTCTTCTGCTTGGTCCAGAGCGCCGTGCCGTCGCCGACGGAAACCGGTTCGGCACCGGGCTTTTCGACGATCGAGATCGGAACCGGAACGTGGCCGGACTGGTCCTTGACGATGCGCTCGACCGTCCAGCGCGAGGTGTAGGTCTTGGCATCTTCCATAAGATGCAGGGTGATGCGCGTGCCGCGTGCCGGTGCGTCAGCACGATCGGCGGCTGCGACCGTGTAGCTGCCCTTGCCGTCCGACGACCAGTGCCAGGCGTGGTCCGAACCGGCGCGGCGCGAGACGACGTCGACATTGTCGGCGACCATGAAGGCGGAGTAGAAGCCGACGCCGAACTGGCCGATGAGCTGCGCGCCTTCCTTGCCCTGTGCGGCTTCGATGCGCTCCATGAAGGCGCGCGTGCCTGAACGGGCGATGGTGCCGAGCGCCTCGACGAGTTCGTCGCGGCTCATGCCGATGCCATTGTCCTCGACGATGAGGCGGTTGTTTTCCTCATCGAGCGTCAGCTTGATGCTGGGGTTCGTATCGCCTGCCAGCAGTTCCGGCGAGACGATCGCCTCGTAACGCAACTTCTCGCAGGCGTCCGCGGCGTTCGAAATCAGTTCGCGGAGGAAGACGTTCTTGTCGGAATAGACCGAGTGCACCATGAGATGGAGCAGCCTGGCTACATCGGCTTCAAAGACATGTTTCTCGACGGACATTTCAGCTTCGCTCATCGCGGTGGCAACTCCTATGGTTCCTTGGTTCCTGCCCCAATTGGCAAGCCCGCCGATCAATTTCAAGTGCTGTTTATGACAGGCCGGGTACCGGCAGGCATTGCGCCCGCCGCAGTCCACAAACATTGCGATCAGCGGCGAGGCGAGAGGTTCAAGCAGTTCACGTGGAAGGCAACGCTCAGATGTTGCCCATGCAGAGATACTTCATCTCCAGATAGTCTTCGAGCCCGTGACGGGAGCCCTCGCGGCCGATGCCGGATTGCTTGATGCCGCCGAAGGGGGCGGCCTCCGAAGACATGCGGCCGGTGTTGATGCCGACCATGCCGTATTCGAGTGCCTCGGCCACATGCCAGACGCGCTTGAGGTTCTCGGCATAGAAGTAGGCGGCGAGGCCATAGATCGTATCATTTGCCTCGGCGATCACCTGTTCGTCGGTCTCGAAGCGGATGATCGGGGCAATCGGGCCGAATGTCTCTTCCTGGGCGATGCGCATGTCGGTCGAAATGCCGGTCAGCACCGTCGGTTCGAAGAAGGTTCCTGACGTGCCGATGCGATGACCGCCGCTGCGCACCTCGGCGCCCTTGGACACGGCATCGGCGACATGGGCTTCGATCTTCTCGATCGCGTGCCGGTCGATCATCGGCCCGATCGTGACGCCGGCGGAAAAGCCGTCCCCGACCGAGAGTTCGGCCACGCGTGCGACGAATTTCTCGGCGAATGCGTCATGCACCGCCGATTGCACATAGATGCGGTTTGCCGAAACACAGGTCTGGCCGGCATTGCGGAACTTCGCCTGGACGGCGCCATCGACCGCCTCGTCGATATCGGCATCGTCGAAGACGATGAAGGGCGCGTTGCCGCCGAGTTCCAGGCTGACCTTCTTGATCTGGTCGGAGCACTGGCGCATCAGCAGGCGCCCGACTTCCGTCGAGCCGGTAAAGCTGATCTTGCGGACCTTGGGGTTACTGCAGAGTTCCCGCCCGATCGCAGCACCTTCCGAGGCGTAGAGCAGATTGACGACGCCGGCCGGGAAACCCGCCTTCTCGGCCAGGACGAACAGGGCTCCGGCAACGAGCGGCGTCTGTTCGGCAGGTTTCAGGACAATGGCGCAGCCGGCGGCGAGTGCTGGAGCGATCTTGCGGGCGACCATCGAGGCCGGGAAGTTCCACGGGGTAATCGTGCCGACGACGCCAACGGGTTGCTTGATGACCAGCATGCGGCGGTCATTGGCCGGAGCCGGAAAGGTCTCGCCGTAGATGCGCTTGGCTTCCTCGGCATACCATTCGACATAGGCGGCCGCGTGCAGCACTTCGCCTTTCGATTCTCCGACCGGCTTGCCCATTTCGGCGGTCAGGATGGCGGCGAGATCGTCGGCATGGGCGATGATCAGGTCGTGCCAACGTCGAAGCACGGCACTTCTATCCTTGGCGGGCTTTGCCGCCCAAAGGGTTTGCGCGGCGGCTGCCGCGTCGATCGCCGCACTCGCCTGTTCGATGCCCATATCCGGCAACGACGCCAGAAGCTCGCCGGTAGACGGATTGAAGACGTCGAAGGCCTCGCCCGTCCAGCTCCCGGCGAAATGCGCTATGCGGTCCAAGGCGGAAAACAGTTCGCCGTCGCGCAAGTGTTTGGTCAAAGCCGGCGTCAGGGTCATGATGGGCGTCCTCCAGCGATGCCTGTCGCACGCCGACCGACCCGCTTCCTGTTTGTTCTTGCGGGTGTCGTTCCTCCCGACACCCGGAGCCATTTCATCGGCCCGGACAACCGCGTTAGCGGTCGCCCGGCAAAGCGTCAACCGCGTGCTTCGAGGATCGATGCCTCAAGGATGTCGAGCGCCTCGGCAAAGACGTTGTCCTGGATGGTGATCGGCGCGAGGAAACGGATGACGTTGCCGTGCACGCCGCAGGTCAGCAGGATCAGACCCTTGTCGAGCGCAATCAGGCGCACCTTGTTGGCAAAGTCGGCGCTCGGCAGATTGGTCTTCACATCGTTGAATTCCACGGCGTTCATGAAGCCGGGGCCGCGGATGTCGACGATCTCAGGCGCCTGCTCGCGGATTGCGGCGAGGCGCTGCTTCAGACGACCGCCGAGCAGTTCGGCACGTTCGCAGAGGTTCTCTTCCGCGATGACGTCGAGTACGGCATGCGCGGCGGCGATGCCGAGCGGGTTGCCGCCATAGGTGCCGCCAAGGCCGCCCGGCGCCGGTGCGTCCATGATCTCGGCACGGCCGGTGACGGCAGCGAGCGGGAAGCCGCCGGCAAGGCTCTTTGCCATCGTCATCAGGTCGGGCGCGACCTCATGATGGTCCATGGCAAACATCTTGCCCGTCCGGGCAAAGCCGGTCTGAACTTCGTCGGCAATCAAGAGGATGCCGTGCTGGTCGCAGATTTCGCGCAGCGCCTTCATGAAGGTCGGCGGAGCCGGGTAGAAACCGCCTTCGCCCTGCACCGGCTCGATGATGATTGCGGCCACGCGACCCGGATCGACATCCGCGGCAAAGAGCTTCTTCAGCGCCGCCAGCGACTGGTCGACGGTGACGCCGTGCAGCTCGATCGGGAAGGGGGCGTGGAAGACGTCGCCCGGCATGGCGCCGAAGCCGACCTTGTACGGGACCACCTTGCCGGTGAGCGCCATGCCCATGAAGGTCCGGCCATGGAAGCCGCCGCCGAACGCGATCACGGCCTGGCGGCCAGTCGCCGCGCGGGCGATCTTCACTGCATTTTCAACGGCTTCCGCGCCGGTCGTGACGAAGATCGTCTTCTTGGCGAAGTCGCCGGGCGCAAGCGCATTGAGGCGTTCGGCGAGATGCACATAGGTCTCGTAGGGCACGACCTGATGGCAGGTGTGGGTGAAGCGATCGAGCTGCGCCTTGACGGCGGCGATCACCTTCGGGTGGCGGTGGCCGGTGTTGACGACTGCAATGCCCGAGGCAAAGTCGATGTAGCGGTTGCCTTCCTTGTCCCAGATTTCGGCGTTCTCCGCACGGTCGGCGTAGATCTGCGTGGTCATGCCGACGCCGCGGGAAATGGCAGCGTTCTTACGATCGGTGAGGCTAGTCATGGCGCGTGTCCTGTTGCTGGCGGAGGCAATATATTGCATTTTTTCTGCAAGATTGTCTGGGAAGTGGTACATCTTTCAAAATGGAATGCAAATCAAATTTGGTGATCGAGAGAACACCGGCGCTGATGACGCATTCTTGTAAAAGGTCATGCCCGGCAGGTAAGTTCGCCAACGCGCAGGCGCGGCGCAGATTCGCGCCGGCACCCGCGATCGAAACAGGGAAACAGAAAATGGGCGGCGTGCGCTACAAGGTTGCCGAGGCTGCACGGCTGGCGGGTGTATCCGCCTCGACGCTCCGATTGTGGGAAACCCAAGGACTGGTCGTGCCCGAGCGCTCACCGACGGGCCACCGGCAATACACCGAAGGCGATCTCGCCCGGCTGAAACGCATTTCCTGGTTCCGGGTCGAGCGCGGTCTCAATCCCGCGGCCATCAGGGAAGCGCTCGAAGCGGAAGCGGCCGGGGACGACGACGCGCCCGCACCGGGCGAAAGCGGTCTCGACAATCAGGTCGGTCGCAAGCTGCGCAGTCTGCGGCATGCCGCCGGCCAGACTCTCGAACAGGTCGCAGGCGACGTCGGCATTGCCGCTTCTGTCCTCTCGACGCTCGAGAGAACCTCGCAGGGCGTGTCTGTCGCTGTTCTGCACAACATCGCCGAATATTTCGGGTCGACGGTATCGAGCCTGTCGGGCGAAGAGGAGACCGATGGTCGAGCCGTTGTCCGTGCGGGAGAATGGCGCACCTGGCCGAAGACGACGCCCGGTGTCACCGTGCAGCTTTTGGCCGACGGTCGCAACCAGATGGATTGCCATCGCTTCGTGCTGGAGCCGGGTGCTTCGAGCGAAGGCGCCTATCGGCATGAAGGCGAGGAATTCGTCTATGTGCTTTCGGGGCGTGTCGAGTTCATTCTCGACAGCGATCAGTTTTACGACCTGAGCGCCGGCGATTCGCTCTACTTCGAAAGCAAACGCCGCCATGCGTGGACCAACCGGCATGACGGCGAAACGGTTCTTCTCTGGATCAACACGCCGCCCACGTTCTAACCCTCGGGCTGACTGGAGGACGCTCGTTTCTGAAACGAAACAAGCGCTTGCGGTGCGGTTCTGCAGCGGCGACCGAATTTGCAGGCGTGGCGTCAGCCGCCAGCCGCCGGTAAATGCGCGCGCTTGCCAATCAAGCGGTCAAAGTTTGGCCCTATTCGGCCCTAAGGTTTTGGGGGCCGCCCTCAACGCGTCTTGCGACCGACCGGACCCTTCGCGCTTCTTCGAAGCAAATGGCAACCTCGCGGCAAAAATCGTAGCTGACCACGGAGTTGGCTCCACAGGAAGTAGACCGCAGCGGTCGGAACTCCGAGGGGACGTTGAATGCTGACTATGCGCGACCGGCAACTGGACGGATTGAGAGCCGTTGCCGTTTTGATGGTGCTGTACGCGCATTTCTTTGCCGCCGATGATTCCCATTGGGGGCATCTCGGCGTGCGGATGTTCTTCGTGCTCAGCGGCTTTCTGATAACGCGGCTGCTCCTCGACGCGCGTTCCGCGGCTCAGTTCGAAGCAGCGACGACCCTCAGGTCGTTCTATATCCGCCGTGCCCTGCGGATCTTCCCACCCTATTTCGGCATGCTTGGCTTCGTGTGGCTGGTCAACCTGGAAGGCGCCAGGGAAGGCTGGGCATGGCACGCGCTTTATCTCTCGAACTTCTGGTACGCGCTCAAGGATGCGTGGACGCCGTGGGTGCTCTGCCACACCTGGAGCCTGAGCATTGAAGAACAATTCTACATCGTCTGGCCGCTCCTCATTCTGCTGACGCCGCGCCACTGGATCGGGCGGCTCTGCATCGGCGTCATCGCCTGTTCGCTGGCATACCGATTTTATTGGCCGCTCACGGGTGAGCCCTCGCTTGCACGAGACCTGCTGCCTCCGGCATCGATGGATGCGCTGGCGGCTGGTGCCCTCTTGGCTGTTCACCGATCGACGGCCACGGCCTGGCCGCGATGGATGACAGTCAGTTGGCTGCCGTTTTCCATATTATCCCTCGTGCTGCTTTGGGGTCGATCGATGCCGGTGGGGCCGGCACTTGATTGGATCGTTTGGATCGGTCTCGAAGTTTTGCCTCTCGTCCCGCTTGTAATGTTGGTCGGCACCGCTTCCGCCGGGTTTCGTGGCGATTTCGGCAGGTTGCTGGAACTCCCGCCGCTAACGGCGCTTGGGCGTGTCAGCTATGGCGTCTACCTGTTTCATCCGGTCGTGCTGGCGCTGGTCGTCAAGGCGCAGGGGTGGATACCGGTCAACGTTTCGGAACAGGGCGTTGGGCGCTTGGTCGTCGCAGGTGCCGCCACTTTGGTCGTGGCGGCGTTCTCCTGGCTGGCGTTAGAGAGGCCGCTCAACGGCTTGAAGCGGCACTTTCCCTATCTTCGTGCCAACGGTCGGCCAAGTGCACCATCCGCGAGTGCTGGAAGCACTGTCGACTGGTTTCAGGGGCGAGGGGACGAGCGGCCGCATCCGGCTTATCGTGCGGACGCCGCTGGCCGGGCAAACGCGCTTCAAGCCTCAGATCTGCAATAGTGTTCGAGATTGTTCATGACCGTTCCGTTGGTTTCCGTCCTGCTGCCCGTTTACAACGCCGAGTCCTATCTCGCCGCGGCGCTTGAGAGCATTCTGAGGCAGGACTACCAGCGGCTGGAGATCATCGCCATCGACGATGGTTCGCGTGATCGCTCACTGGAAATCATGCGCCGTTATCAAAAGGCCGATGACCGCGTCACTATCATCTCCCGCGAGAACCGCGGTTTGATCGCGAGCTTGAACGAAGGTCTCGCTCTGGCAAAGGGCGATCTCATCGCACGGATGGATGCCGACGACATTTCCTATCCGTCACGGCTGTCGCGGCAGGTGTCGCTGTTCATGCAACAGCCACAGCTCGCGCTGTGCGGCACCGGCATCGATACGCTCATCGGCGATCGTATCGTCCGCGGCACGCCCAATCCGATCTATCGGCCGGAGAACCTGAAGGCGCTGTCGATGTTCTTCACGATCTTCATGCACTCGACCGTCGTCTACAACAGGCATGTCATTCCGGAGGATATGCTCACATATGACGCGCTTTATGTGCATGCGGAGGATTTCGATCTCTTCCGGCGTGTCACCGACCGTTTTCCGGCGATGATGATCGACGAGGCCATGGTCGCCTATCGTATCCATGGCAACAGCGTGACGAACAAGCACAAGCGCCAAATGCGCCGTACCCACTTGAAGATTGTTGCTGAAAACCTCGAGCGCGAACGTCTTTGCGACAATCCCCAGGCGCTCAATGACATCGGCCTTGCCGTCACGGCCGAGACGATCGGAAATGCTGCGAACAGCATTCTGGCGCTCGAAGACAGGATTTCCGGGTACCCGAAGCAAGGCCGCGCCGGCTATGAGGAAGGCGCCTTGAACCTCTTCTATTTCCTCTACCAGCTTGTCAGCGACGAGCGGCGGCCGCAGCTCACCCATGAGTTCCTAACGCGGACGGGCAAATGGGGGCTTATCCGGCGCCGGGAGCGATACGGCCTCATCGCAGGCGTTCATGCGCCCTGGTGCAGCAGCATGTCGCTGGCTGCGATGAGGCGCATGGATGCCCTGTCGCGATACCTGCAGTCGGTGCCGGCAGCGAACGTCCTTCCTCATCATGGCCCGGTCTAATATGACAGTCGAACGCCCGGCATGGGCGGCAAAGGGATGCGCGAACGCGACGGAGACGCCGTGGGTGCCGACGTCGGCCGCGCGCGAAGAGACCTTCGCAAGCTTCATCGTCTGCACGCGCAA
>Ga0247819_10002121_pt1 | contig 10398 bp, 9 predicted proteins | sample 13C_Xylose_Day6_FD_193428 | JGI IMG/M metagenome (GOLD analysis project Ga0247819, IMG submission 193428) | Soil microbial communities from agricultural site in Penn Yan, New York, United States - 13C_Xylose_Day6 | ecosystem: Environmental > Terrestrial > Soil > Agricultural land | place: USA... | reverse complement strand
GGTGAGGACGGATCTTTTTTTTTTGGTCACGGTAACTAACTTTTTATCCCGTCCTTTAATCTAATGACCCGATTTACAGAAGTTACCACATCAGGACCACGTAATGGAAATCTTAGAAGATCCGTTTGTCTTGTCGCGTGATGAGTACCAGCGCGACCTGAACGTGATGAAAGATTACGTCGAGCAGAACGCCCTGTATCTGTGCTTGATGGAAGGCGGTAGTGTTGAAGAAGCGAAACAGTTCATTATTTCGCTGATCAGCCCCGGTGGCGAGTACGAATTTAAGGACCCAGTACTGCATCACACCGTGCGTGACCCGAATGGCGATCGCCGTGTAGCCCAAAGTGGTTACATGCAGTATATCAATGACGCAATCCGTCAGAACGACATCATTGCCCCGACCTTGACGCGCTATATGCATCCGTCGGTCTTCGAATCGCCTTTGGTGAAGTCGATTGACCGTAACGTGGCAAAGCGTAAGGTCAACAAGAAAGCGATGTTCGTAGCCGAAGCGCAGAAAAAGACGCTGTTGGCTGCGCAGAAGAACAAAGAGCAGACTAACAACAAGCTCTCGAACAACGCCGTCTCCGGGGGCCACGTCTCACCATCAACGATCCTGCACAACAAGACCGCTCACAGCGCGCTGACCTCTACGTGCCGGATTACGTCCGGTTATGGGAATGCGAATAACGAGAAGTTCCTGTGCGGTAACCGCCACTACCGTAACGTTGAGACGGTTCTGAACAACATCGTCTCGATTGTGGCCCTGACAGACCTGCCTCGTATGCAGGCGTTTATCGATACCAATGGGTTTGTGTACCCGACGGTGGAAAACGTCATGGCGGCGATCAAGGAGTGCACGCAGTTTTACTTCCGCGATACCCGTGCCGATGCCACGATTCTGGAATTGGTGCAAAAGCTCTCCCCGATCCAGCGGGCGGCGTTCCTGTATACCGGGGATCTGCACAACATCCGGATTCTGAACGAGCAGTACGTGCGTATGTTCTTTGACGCGCTCTCGCATCAATCGACGGTGCCGCATCCGGATCCGAAGACGGTGATCAAGCAAGCCGGGGACGATTACATTGGTCTGGCTAACCAGATCCACCCGGAGATCATGAAGGGCGTCAAGCTCGAGGATATCGAAGGTACCGAAGGGTATGCGTTGGTGGCAGCAACGGTGGAGAACATCTACAACACGCTCCAACGTTACAAGGATTTCATCCGGATCTTCTTCACCTCGCGCAACATGCCGGCCTCGTTGGGCTACTTCCCGAAGTCCGTACGACGCTCTGCGTTGATCAGCGATACCGACTCCACCATCTTTACGGTCCAGGACTGGGTTAAGTGGTATTCGGGTGATTACCTCTTCGACCAAAAGTCGATGGCGGTGGCAGCCTCGGTGGTGTTCATGGCGTCCCAGACCATCACCCACTTGCTGGCGATGATGTCAGCGAACCTGGGAGTGGAAAAGAAACGTCTGCATCAGATCCAGATGAAGAACGAGTACAAGTTCGACGTGATTACGCCGACGCTACTCGCCAAGCACTACTACGCGCTGATCGGTTGTCGGGAAGGCAACGTGTACGAAAAGCACAAGCAAGAAATCAAGGGCGTGCACTTGAAGTCGTCTAATGCCCCCAAAGAGATCATGAAGGCGGCTGCGGCCAAGATGCGTGATCTGTGCGAACGACCGATGAAGGGCATCCCGATTCGGTTGTATGACGAACTGAAGGAGTTGGCAGACCTGGAGCGCTCGATTCTGAAAGCTATCCAGGCAGGTGATTCGAAGTACTTCCGTCGCTTGGAGATCAAATCCAAAGACTCGTACAAGAAAGGTCCCTACCAGTCCAACTACCAGCACTACCTCATGTGGAATGCGGTCTTTGGACCGAAGTACGGCATGGCCGACGAGCCGGCTTACGTGGCCGTCAAGGTGAACCTGGATGTGAAGTCAGATCGTAGCTTCAAGGAGATGCTCGACGAGATGAAAGACCAGGAGGTTGCCGAACGGTTCCGTAAGTACATGAAGGAGGCGGGCAAGACCAAGATGCTGACGCTTTACGTACCGCTCTCGCGGATCCAGGCAATCGGCATGCCGCCAGAGATCTTCGAAGCCATGAAATATCGTAAGATCATTTACGATTGCGTGTCGGTGTTTTACAAGATCATCGAGTCTCTCGGTTATCACATCATCGACGATAAGCAACGCCGTCTGGTTTCGGAAATCTACTAAAAGGGCATAAACCCCGTACCGTTTTCGCGGTACGGGGTTTTATGTCACTTCATGAGCCGGTCGTAACGGGATTGAATCGTGGTGGCGATGCTACCCGGTAAACCTTGTGAGAGCGCTTGATCCGTCCGGTACATCTGGATAAACCGTTTGACCGTATTGATTTCCATCTGGTTCTGGTTGCCCGGTGATTGTTCGGAGACCGAGAACAATAACTCCAACACATCCAATCGAGATAACGACAGCGCCCAATTCACTTGCCGGGTCGCTGGCATGACTGGGAGCCCCGCCATCTCCAATGCCGTAGGAGCCACGACCATCGGAATGGTCTTTAGGATTTCGGCAAACTTGTAGTTCCGGGTCAGGAGCCACATGAGTTGTTCCTGCTGCATCGCATCCACCCGCGCCGTGTAATCGGTCAGGTAAAACGGATGCGCTTGCACGAACTTGGTTTGGGGTTCCGTGAAGTGCGTGCGGTAGATCCGTTTGAAAAGCGCGTAGTCTAGATGACTGGCCAGCATGTTCGGCAGGACATGCATCCGGATAAACTGCATGGAAGACCGTTGGTCGGTCTGCCCTTTCAAACGCCACTCTCGATCTCGAAAGGCCCGATACTGCACCAGGAGCAACGGAATGTTAATGGCAATGACCGCGTAGCCTGCTACATCCGCTCGATTGACCCCGTCTAGGATCGGCAGACTCAAGTCGCTACACGGATGCGCCAGTACCGTTACGGCTTCCACGTCTTCCCAGTTAGCGTAGGCCTGGTCGTAATTGAAGCTGTCGTTATAAGCGATCAGGATCTCTTGCACGCCTGGGCCGTAGAAGTACCCCGGAAAGCTTGTCCCTGTATAATTAGCGGACGTCATCTTGAGCGCCATCGCCAGATCCAGCGCGGCGGACTGGACCTGTACGTAAAAGCTGGAAAGCGACTGCTCTCGAGCCGAACCAAAGTGGTTCAGCAACTTCATGAGAAAGTGGTCCGATTTCACCGAAGTGGCGTTGTTTCGGTAAAACCTGTGTATGGTCTGTAGATTGGATCGCAGGCCTTGTCGAACGTAGTTCCAGTTCGGATTGGACAAGGTGCTCTGGGCGACCACCTCAGGAACCTTAAAGAGCCTGTACATGTGGGTCCTCTTTTTACTTTAGCTGTTTTTCGTCTATACAATACAACCCCATCTTCGGAGTGACGTCATGCGTGTCGATGTTTATAAGAAACCTGCAAAATTTACCGTGTTGTTTCATATTGCGGAGGGTGTGCCGATCTTGTTGAATCCTGGCAAACCCGACTACATCCGTGACATCGTGACCGGAGCAATGACTACCAACTTCCATGGCGATCTGGGCCTGGAACATCTGGACGGGACGCCTGACCCGATTCAGAAGGACGAACCGAGCGTGGTGGCCAAGAACATCATCGTCTCGTGGATCCGTGGAGTCCTGCAACCGGGCACGTTTAACCATCGGGACTTCGACATCATCATCGACCAAATGTCTTACGCCGCGGTCGTCGAAGCCTAAGCAGTGCAAAAGGAGAAACGGTAAAAAATTATCGCTTTTACCTAATACTATAGGAAGAACTCTTCTGCCACCTCCCTCAAGCTTAATCGCTTGTCGGATATACCAGTTTTGTTGTCGCGTTCTTGAGATTGCGACTATTTCAGTCTCATCCGAGATTAAAATAGTCGTATATCACAATAATGACATTGCGGTACTACTGTGATGTTCGCGCGAACAGCAAATGCTTTTAGTCCAAAAGGAACACACTCTCATGAGCAACGACAATCTCCAATTCCAGGCCCCCAACGCTCGCCCCAACCAGGGTCAGCCGGGTCAGCAACCGCAACAACCGCAACAGCCCCAGCAAGGCGGCGGTGCCCAAACGGGTTACGAGCAATACCAGCCCAGCATGTTCGGCGACAGCCTGCTGTTCCAAACCTCGTTCTCGCGCAGCCAAGCCAGCGAATCGCTGCAAAAGGCCAACGAAGTCGTCGGTGAAGCGCTCAAGCGCCTGATGGCCGAAGCCCCCCAAGCCGACCTCCAGGCCATCAACCTGGACATGGAAAACAACCCCAAGGTGCCCGCATCGGCCCTGGTGGTGACCTTCATGAACAAGCGCCTGCCGGACCTGGGCGTGAGCTATCACATCCTGCTGATCGGTGACTCGGCGCCGGAAACGGAATCCGTGTTCCAGAACATCGAAGGTCAGCAGACCGAAGTCGTCAAGCTGGCATCCAACGCCTACGACGGTCGTCTGATCGCCGAAGCCGAAGCGCTGGTTCGTCGTCGTTTCCCCAACGTCAGCACGTTCTACACCGCCGAAGGTTCGATGATCCCGCGCGGCTACGACTACAGCGACGCCCAGGCCGTCTACCGCCTGACCGTCAACGCCGTCATCGCCTGCCGTGACCAAGTCGAATCGCATCTGCCGGGCTGGAAGGACGTCACGATCGCAGCGGTCAACCAAGCCGGCCAGAAGGTCGGTACGCAACTGAACGCCAAGATCTCGATGCGTCGCCAGAACGACCAAGTGCTCGACGCCGCCGGCCTGCCGGTGCGTTCGGACATCCGCCTGGAAATCCAGACGAACCCGATCGCTCTGCAAGGTCAGCCGCAACAGCGCCGCCTGGACGTGGCCGAAGTCACCGGTTTCGTGGATCTGGAATGGGCTCCGGCTCCTCCGACCATGCCGATGGGTGCGTACTACGGTCAGCAGATGCCTCAGCCGACGATGTACAAGCCGCGTCTGGTCATCACGCAACTGAAGTCGCTGCGCGCCAACACCGTGGGCGGTCAACTGCTGGCTCTGGTCGGCGCCCTGACGCTGTACAAGGACCACATGGCCCTGACCAGCCTGCTGCCGGCTCCCGGCAAGCGTGCGGACAACCATGACCTGGGCATCCTGTCGCTGGAAGCTCAGATGGCTCGTGGCGTGCAACCCAAGGACCTGGTGGCCACCGATGTGAACTCGGCGAACTTCGCCGATCGCATGCGCTTCCTGCAATCCCTGGTCGCCGTGAACTACGACCTGGCGCTGGACATCTCGATCTGCGGCACCGACACCTGGATGAACTCTGTGTTCCTGACCGCTGCCATGGGCAACCCCGACGCCAACCAAGCGATCGTGGAAGCGCTGGAGCGTCTGTCGGGTGGCAACTTCAAGAAGCACTGGAAGGGCGGCCCGATCGCCTCGATCGCCACGATGGTGCAACTGGGCCACTACCCGGATGCCGATGGCAAGAACCGCGATATCCGCGACGTCAGCTACGTGCCCGTCGCTTCGCAGTTCCTGGCCACCGATCCGGAAATGGTGCGTCAGTGGTCCGATGCCATGTCGGCACCGTTCCCGGACATCAACATCCGTCTGGCCACGCGTCGTCGTATCATCGAAGGTCTGCTCCAGACCCAGGTGACCTACACCGGCTACGCGTACCGCGTCGTGTTCCGCAATGAATTCCTGGTGGCCGCTGCCGCTGCGCTGGGCGAAGGTGGTCTGATGATGACTGCTACCTCGCCGTTCGTGCAGACCGACACGGCTCGCTACGCCGCTCAGCCGCTGATGTTCGATCCCAACGCCTTCGTGGCGCCGCTGTACATGGCCCAAGGCGGTGTGCAGCAAGGTCAAGGCCAGGTCTTCATGTACCAGAACCAACGCTGGAACGCCAACATGGGCCGTTAATCGGCTCAGGCGGTAACAGTTGTAGTACCGTATAGAGGGAGGGGGTCAAACCCCTCCCTTTATTCCTTGTTTCTTTTTTGTTGGGACCAAACCAATGGGAATCCTTGCGGATTTGATCAATCTTGACGAGTCGTTTCAGTACCAGTCTGAAGGCGTACCGACCGTCATCGATTACAACCAACTAGGCGAAAACAAGCTCTTTAAAAAGGCAGTCAAGAAACCGAAGACTGAAGTCGAAAAGCTCGTCCTGAACAAACTCTCCTCGACTTCGGTACAAGACCGCGACACGATCAACAACGCCATTTATACGCGCTACGATAACAGCAACGTTATCGAATCGACGCCACGGTGCGCGTGTGGGGCGATCAAGGGACGGTTTAATCTTCGCATTCATTGTGACGTTTGTCGCACGATCGTACGTCCCGTGCACGACGACGAATTGCAAGCGAAGGTATGGATTCGGGCACCGGAAGGCATTCCGGCGCTGATGAACCCGATGGTACTCTACATGCTGAGCCAGCGCTTTAAGATCGGTCGCTTTGACCTGATCCGCTGGTTGTGTGATACGAGTTATGTCGTTCCGGGTAACACGCCAGTTATTCTGAACGCGATCCAAGAGCTCGGGTTCGAACGGGGTTTCAAGAACTTCTATCTCCAGTTTGATCGGTTGATGGAATACCTGTTCAACAATAACAGCCTGAAAAAGAGCAAGAACCGCGAAGAAGACATGGAGCTGTACAAGCTCATCCGAGAAGATCGGGACAAAGTCTTCTGCAAGATGCTCCCCATCCCCAATCGACTGATGTTTGTGGTCGAGAAAACCAACTTCAAGACGTACATCGATCCGGCCGTTAAGGGCATGATCGACGCACTCTGGTTGATGGTGGGGATCGAGTCGCCTGAGAGTCGTTTGACTCAAGCCCAGCGGGAAAACCGCACGGTCAAGGCGCTCTACTTGATCATGACGCACCACATCGAGGTGATCGCTACCAACTTCTCTAAGAAGCGTGGTGCCTTCCGCCGACATGTGTTCGGGACTTCCGCAGCCTGGAGTTTCCGGACGGTGATCTCTTCGAACACCGCTGCGCATCGACGAGACGAGATCTATATCCCGTGGGGCGTTGGGATGACGGTATTTCGGTACCAGTTGATCAACAAACTACGAGCGCGCGGTTATGCGCCGTTGAAGATCATGCAGTTACTGGCGGATCACGCTATCAACTACAGTCCGTTGTTCGACGAGCTGTTTCAGGAGTTGATTACCGCCACGCCGAATGGCGAAGGCTTTACCTGCTTGGCCAACCGGAACCCGAGTTTGCAAAAGGGTTCGATCCAGCAGATGCGTATTACGCGAGTCAAGACCAACCCGAAGGACATCACAACCACGATCTCGATCCTGGTGGTGCGACCCTTCAACGCGGACTTCGATGGCGACGCAATGAATTTCACGCTGATGCTCGATAACTTCATGAAAGAAGGGACCAAGCGTCTGGCGCCACACTTCAGCGCGTTTAACCTGTCGGCGCCGTACACGGTCTCGAACGATGCAGCCATGCCCAAGCAAACGGTTGCAACGATCGCGAACTGGTTTTACTATGCAGATAAGGAGCCCGTGGATCCCGTCAAACGGGAGCTCATGTTACAGCACCTGGTCTGACACTGTTAGGGAGTTAATGGAATATGGCGCAATTCGTTCACATTGACTCTGAAATGGATTTCGATGCGATCTCATTTGCTCAGCCTCATCCTCGGATGGTTGAGTTCATGCGGAGCACGATTCCGAATCCGAGTCAAGCGCTCACTGATGCTGCTCGCAGCTTCTACCAGCGCTCGATGAACATGTTTGAGCATTTCTCAGGCCACGATGCGGTTCGCCGTACCCGTGCCGCCATGCGGAAGATTCAACACGTGTTCATGCCGGATGACCTCCGGGAGTACACCACGATTAGCCAAATGCAGCAAGCGCAGCCGCAAATGCAGCGTTTCCTGATGGCGAACCCGTTCATCCGCAATATGTATCAGCAGCAATCGATCTCCGGATACGAAGGCCACTACGTCGACATGCAGCCAGGAGCAATTGGCGTGACGCATTACGACTACGGTCAGATCATGTCCGGTCGGGTGGTAGTGACCAACGAAGACGAAGGTGAGTATGAAATCACCACCATCTTTGACGACACGCCCGAGGACGATCCGACGCCGGTCCTAGAAGCTCAGGTCGACGTTACCAACAGTTGGGATAACATGAACATCCGTGCACAACGCGGTATGGAAGATCCCACTGATGAGTATTGCGGCATCATCTAGGCTCAGTAGGGCACAAAAAGAAGCAAGAACGCTGCCATCATGTGCAGCGTTCTTGTTTTGTGCCTTATTTTTTTCTTCGGGAGTTGTCATGAGCCAACCCTTACCGACGCTATCGGGTGCGGGCTTTATTTCGGGAATTGCCCAAAAGGCAGACCGAGCCCTCACCTACGCCTTCACAACGGATGGTGCCCAATCCGTAACATATGAAGGCAACATTGTCAGCATCCCCTCACTCGTGGCTGAATGCCAGGGAGATATGCTGTTGCTGGCCAGCCGAGCACGCGATGTTTTGGAGCGTTACTTTTCCAGGATCTTCGATGCAGCCGTGATTGAGACGGTGGCTGAGCTGGTGGATGAATCCACATCCAATTCGAAGTACAACCTCAAGATCCGAATTCGCGTATCCGACGGCGGCGTCGCCTACAGCTTGGCACGGGAGATCCCGTTCGAAGACAGCAAGTTCGCCAAGATCATCGAGTTTAACAACACGGGCAATCTGTAAGCACCATGAGCACTTCTACCACTGTTGTCGTCTCCTCGACCACCGTGCCCTATCCTGGGCGTGTCCTTGTTTTAGTGGAGTATGAACATCGTCGTAAGGCTGGGTTGTTATTGTCTCAGTCACGACCGGATTATGAGCTGCGGTTTTTCAAGAACGATCCAGCCGGAATAGAAGTGCTCGCGGTCACCGCGGATGAGGAACGAGCGATACGCCAATCGTTCGAGAATTCCCCATTCTTCGGTAAAAAGTTATTCAATGTCCACATTCTTTAGAGAGAACAAAGGAACGCCGCCATGACTGACCAGCAAGATTCGAATATCGACCAGTTGGACCAGGAGCATTTGCAATTCCTGACCGACGAAATCAAAGACATCTCCCAAAACCTGAAGGCCGCCAAGGAACGCGAGACCACTCGCATGCCCGAAGATGCGTTCGTGAACATCTACCTGCCGCTGTTTGCCGGGGATGAAGCGAACCCGTACAACGTGGATCTGGCCAACTGGCGTTCGGTGGCCGGTGGCCTGTATCGACCCGTCCATGTGGTTGATCGCCAATCCGGTGAAATCCTGTTCACGGTGCCGCCGATCATCGACGAGACCATCCTGCGGGAATACGAACAGACTGCTCGTGGCAGCATGCCGGAACTGGTCGGCCAAATTCGCAACGTTGCGGCTATCTCTCCGCAGCGCGCCATGCGTTTGCTGGACTCCGGTATCGGGCAGCGCCTGAAGGTCATCGTGGGCGACGATGTTGCTCGGCGTGATGTTTCGCTCAAGGTGTTGAAAACCTGGAACGAAATCTTTGCCCGTTACGGTCGCCCCTTGATTGAAGTGGATGGGGTCGAGCACGAAGTCCCCAAGACCCAATCGCCGGCAGAGGAGCTCCCCATTGAGTTCCCCTCCTTATAAGCTGCGCCTGATCTCGTTTTCGGATGTGCATCTGGGGTGTGCTCGGGTGAGTACGCCTCGCATCATCGCGAATCTGGACCGTGAGCTGTGTAACGATGCGGTACTGCGGGATCTGGATCTGATAGTGTTGGCGGGCGATCTGTATGATCGTCTGCTTTCCATGAATTACAAGCACCTGCCGATCATCGACCGATGGATCGCACGGTTCTTACGACTTTGCAAGAAGCACGATGTTGTGGTAAGGATTTTGGAAGGCACTCCCAGTCATGACTGGAAGCAACCGCACCGATTCCTTACTATCAACGAGGTAGGAGAAATAGGTGCAGACCTAATCTACATCGACGAGTTGACCATCCGGTACGAAGAGAGGTTCAATATGAACTTTCTCTTCGTACCGGATGCGATACATCATGATCCAAATGTAATCCTTGCACAATGCCACGAACTCCTAGCTGCTAAAAGACTGGACAAGGTAGATTTCGCATTCATGCACGGCCAATTCGACTTTCAACTTCCTGAGCATCTGATGCTCCCGAAGCACGACAGTCAAGCCTACATGGATATCGTGAAGTACCTGATCTTCGTGGGGCACGTTCACACGTACTCGTACAAAGAACGTATCTTTGCTCAAGGCTCGTTCGATCGCACCGGCCATGGTCAGGAAGAACCGAAAGGTTACCTGCGCGCCACGCTCTACGAGAACGATACCTACGACGTGAAATTCGTCGAGAACAAAGAAGCGCACCAGTTCATCACGGTGGACTGCACG
>Ga0247819_10002120_pt1 | contig 10399 bp, 12 predicted proteins | sample 13C_Xylose_Day6_FD_193428 | JGI IMG/M metagenome (GOLD analysis project Ga0247819, IMG submission 193428) | Soil microbial communities from agricultural site in Penn Yan, New York, United States - 13C_Xylose_Day6 | ecosystem: Environmental > Terrestrial > Soil > Agricultural land | place: USA... | reverse complement strand
TATTAATGTACAGCCTTATGGGTTATCAGAGCTTGAACTTCTTACACAACAAATTACAGCACATCTTTGGGCAGAGGAGTACAATTCTAGATACTTCTCACAGGGTGGTACTACAAAGGGTATCCTAAACCTTAAAGGTCAGAATATATCTAAGCCTCAAATTGATGCATTCCGTAGACAATGGACAGCACAATTGACAGGTATGACAGGAGCATGGAAGACACCTGTAGTATCTGTAGAGGGGCTAGAATACATCAACGTATCTCAATCTAACAGAGAGATGGAATACGAGATGTGGATGAACTACCTTATCAACATCGCATGTGCTGTATACCAGATTGACCCATCCGAAATTAACTTCCCTAATAGGGGTGGAGCAGGTGGAGGTAGTGGTGGTGGACTAGGTGATGGAGGTATAGAAGATAGACTTAAAAACTCCAGAGATAAAGGTCTAAGACCACTATTGCGCTTCATTGAATCTGTAATCAATAGGTTCGTCATGAAGCGGTTTAGTTCCAAGTTTACCTTCAATTTTGTAGGCTTGAATGGTGAGTCAGAGACAGAGCGTATGGAATTACAGAACAAACAGGTACGTGCATTTAGGACTATTAATGAGGTTCGTGCAGACCATGACCTAGACCCTGTAGAGGATGGGGATATTATCCTTGACCCTACGTACACTAACTATGTGCTACAGAAGCAACAGGCTGATATGATGGCACAGCAGGGTGACCCTAATGACCCTAATGGTGGTATGCCTCCTGAGGAGGATGAAGAGGAAGAGCAAGACCCAGAGGAAGTACAACAGCAACAAGAGGATAGCGAAATCGACAGCAGTATAGAAAACAAATATAATTAGACCGATATAAGGTACATCACCTAATCCTATGAGATTTTTATTAGCATAGGATTATTACGATGTATCAGGAGGTGAAACCATGCAGGATTTTAAGTTTTTCCTACCAGTGGACATAGCCAAGTCTAATGACTCTGAGGACAAGAGATTAATACGTGGGTATGCGTCTACGTCAGCAGAGGATAGACAAGGAGAGTCTTTGGTACAAAAAGGTCTAGATATTTCAGATTTTATAAATCATGGATATTTTAACTATGACCACGACAACAGTGTGATACTTGGATATCCGATAGCCAATAAATGCCAAGTCGATAGTAATGGGCTATGGGTGGAAGGTGAGCTATTCAAAGGTGTACCTGAGGCTGACCGTATCTGGAACCTAGCAATTGCTATAAAGAAATCTAACGCACCTAGGAACGTAGGATTCTCAGTTGAGGGTAAGGTTTTACAGCGTGAGGGTGGACGTATCTTAAAAGCGAAAATTTATAATGTAGCAATTACTACAAATCCGGTGAATACTACTTGCTCATGGGAGGCAGTAGTGAAATCCTTTAAGAATGAGGATGAGCTACACTTCAATGATGTAAGCGACATAAGCAAAGCCTTAGAAGCAGGACATGAAACTAATCCTGAGGAACTAGAGGGTGGAGGGGTCTTCCGTAAGGAAAGCCTAGAGAAAGACTTGACGAACTTATCATATGTGATTGGTGATGAGGGGAATAAGAAAATTCTTAAAGACAAGTTGAGAACTAAGAAATCACTATCCACTAAGGAACTAACTTTGTACTTACAGTTAACAAAGGGATGGTCAGTAGATGAGTGTAGTGCTTTCATAAAGAGCAACAAACTATAGGAGGTTTGTACTATGCCAGATCAATACAATGAAATGATAAGCAAGTCATTAGATGAAATTGATGCAATCGTGGAGAATTTTGATAAAGACAATATCTCTAAGGCTCAGGATGACGAGGATTTAGCACCTAACGATGTAGCTGACAACGCTCCAGAGCCTGACCAAGAAGCAGGTCAAGAAGGTCAAGCACCAGAAGAGCAAGGCGATGATACTGATTCTTCTAATGAAGATACAGACGCTGATGCTGAAGGTGAAGAAGATAGTGGAGAAGATGAGGAAGTAGAGAAGTCCCTAGAAAAAGACCTTAAATCTGATGACAATGTCCGTAAGGCATTAGAAGTCAGTGAGTTCTTAGATACTCTAGTGAAATCCATTGCTGGTCATATTGACACTAACACTAAGTCGATTGAAACGCATAACGGAGACCTAGTTAAGTCTCTACAAGCCAACGAACAGTCTAATGAGTTGCTTGCTAAATCCCTCATGGGTATGGTGAAAGGTCAGAAAGCTGTTATGGAAGGGCAAGCAGAGCTACACAAGTCTATCAAAATGCTAAACAAACGTCTTAAAAACCTTGAGTCTCAACCGCAAGTACGTAAATCCGTACAAAGTTCAGCTCAACCGATTAGTAAGTCATTCCAAGCATCTGCTGGTATGCCACCTGCTGAACAAGGCACACAGCTTACTAAATCGCAGATTTCCACTAAGTTATTCGAAGGTGTACAGGCAGGTAAGGTAGAATCAACTGAGTTACTAGCATTTGAATCTATGGGTACTGTAGGGGCACTTTCAGATACAGCTAAAAACTATATTGGACTTTAATAGATAAACTACGGAGGTGTCAGGAATGGATTTTCAAAATGGCGTAAATGGATTTGGGCAAGGCTCACAACAAGATGTAGATGCTCTTAATAAAGCATTAGAAGCAGGTCATGAGGTTAACCCACTTAGTCTTGAAGGCGGTGGAGCATTCCGAGTAGAATCACTAGAGAATTCTCTAAAGGTTCTAACTTATGGTGACCAACATATTAAATTCTGGAAGAAAATCCCTAAGCAAAAAGCGTTCTCTACAGTAGAACAATACGGTCAATTAATTGACTACGGTCGTCAACAAGGGGCATTCGTTGGTGAGGGTGTACTACCTGACAGCAATGACTCTACGTACGCTCGTAAGGCTGCTTTCGTTAAGTTCATGGGTACTACTCGTGAAGTAACGCATCCAATGACTATGGTAAATAGTGCATTCGGTAACGTAGTAGCTCGCCAAAACCAAGATGGTATCCTATGGATGCTTAAGCAAATAGAACAATCTCTATTCTGGGGTGATTCTAAGCTAGCTCCTGGTGGTAACGAAGGTTTAGAGTTTGACGGTATCAACAAAATGATTGACCCTGAAAACACTATCAACCTTAAGAACAACTACTTAGAAGAGAAACATATCAACTGGGGCGCACAACTTATCATCCAGAACTATGGTACTCCTACTGACTTGTTCTTACCATTCGAAGTTATGGCGCAGTTCTCTCAAGAGTTCTTCCCTAAAGAGCGTGTAATCATGCCAACAGCTTCTGGCTACCAAGCTGGTGTAGTTGTTAACAAATTCATGACTCATGGTGGAGAAGTTAACTTTGAGCCTAATATCTTCCTTAACAAAACTCGCCCAATGAACCCTAATGCTTCCAGCTTTAAGGCTCCAGCGGTAGGTACTCTAGCGGTTAATGCTACTGCATTCACTGGCACTGGTGAGCTACCAAAAGGCGTTTACAAATACAAAGCTACATTCAACAACGTACATGGTGAGTCAATCCCTACTAACGAAGTCACTGTAACAGTTGACGACGCTAGCGTAGGAAAAGGAGTACAATTAGACTTCACTAATGCGGCATCTACAGCGTTCCCTATCGAATACATCCGTGTATATCGTACAGAAGCTGGTGGTTCTAACTTCTACGAAGTTGAGCGTTTCGCAGTAGCTACACCTACATCAGGTGCTAAAACTACTCACGTTGACAATGGTAAAACATTGGCTAACACGTATACAGCGTTCATGGGTGAAATGTCTGCTGACATCATTGCCTTCAAACAGTTGGCACCTATGATGAAAATGGATTTAGCTACACTTGGGCCAGTTATCCGTTGGATGATTCTCCTTTATGGTGTACCTGTAATCTACGCTCCTAAGAAATGGATGCGTTTCACTAACATCAAAGCCGATGTACCTGGATACATGGGAGCTTAATATAAAGACAGCCTGAGGGGGCAAATCGGTAGGGAGTGAACTATGTTCACTCCTTATTGTTGTTTTTTATGGGTATTTCCGATTTATTTATTATGAGCCAAAACATTAGGAGGTAATTTATATGACTAAAGTATTCAATGGTAAGTTGTTTGACACAGAAGTAGTATTCTCTTTTGGTACTGTAACGTTTAACGAGAACGGTATTGCGGATATTGAACCTCATGAAAATGCAGAGCTAGTATTAGGAGTACCTGGATTTAAGATTGTGGACGAAGAACTACAGGAAAAGATAGAGAAGAGCCTTGGCAAGGTAGAAGATGCAACTGACCCTGAGATAGCTAAGAGAAATGCATTGAGTACTGAACCTATCCTACCACCAGGCTTAATATTACCTGAAGAGGATGAGGAAGATACTGAAGAAGTAGCAGAAGCTAGTGAGAAGATGTCTCATGCAGAACTAGATGCTTTAGCAGAAGAAGTAGGACTAGAGAAGTATCCTAAGGGAACTAACACTAAGTCTGAAAAAGCAGATGCTATCAATGAGTTTATCGCTTCTAAATAAGGAGGTATACCCATGAAGCTTGAAGAAGTAAATAGCCAACTTCTAAGGAACTACTATTTGTTTGGTGTTCCTTTAGAAGATATGTACGGCAACAAAATGGAAGAAGGAATGCTAAAGCACTATATTGATTCCGCTATGCAACACACTCAACGCATGCTACAGATCAATATTCAACCAGTAGACATTGTGGATGAAATTCATGATTTCTATGCAGGGGATATGGGTAGTTGGGGATTCATGCAGTTGCATAAGAGACCCCTAATTAGTGTGGATAAGCTAGCCATGAACTTCGGGGATACCCAGATGTTTGAGATACCTGATGACTGGATACGTAAATATGACATTTCAGGTCAGGTACAACTATTTCCTACATCTGGTTCTGCTGGTAGTATAATCCTTACAAACGGTGGCTCCTACCTCCCAATGATATATGGAGGGTGGAATAATGCCCCTCAAATGTGGAGGGTATCCTATAGAGCAGGTATGGATGACCTACCAGAGGATTTAGTAGAGTATATTATGAAACGTGCCTCGGTTGGTCTACTTCAAGTATGGGGTGACTTAATCATTGGAGCAGGTATCGCCAACCAGACTATCAGTATAGATGGTCTATCCCAGTCCATAGGAACTACTCAGTCTCCAGAATTCTCAGGTGCGGGTGCCCGTATCAAGAACTATATGGATGACATGAAAGAGTTAGAGAAGCGACTGAAGGATACCTACTTGGGTATCAACATGGGCATTATCTAAGGGGTGAGGATATGAGCAATGGCAACAGACCTGTGGTAGACGGTACTCAAATAGCAAAGGCTATAGAGGTCATCAATACTGCTGGTATGATGGCTCCAAGGGTTGACCTTAGACCTGAGCTATTCGACACCGCTATACAGCAACAAGGATACCGGATGATATGGGAACAGGCTATGTACTGTTCCTGTTACGACAGAACTTCAGGACAGCCAGATATGGTGTGTGGTAGCTGTTACGGTAAGGGATATAAGTACATTAATCCCCAAGAAATAAGGGCACTAGCTACCAGCATCAGTGCTAACAAAGACCTGGATAGAGTGGGTTTAAACGAGATGGGAACAGCCTATCTGACTGCACCCTCCACCTGTAATATAGGATATAGAGATAGATTCACCATAGTGGATTTCACTACCAGGTTCTCTGAAATACTGGAATATACAGGAAATGATAGACTGAGATACCCAGCCACAGAGATAGTAGCTGTATACCAATTGAACCAGGAGTACAGAAGGGGAGTACACTTTAATCTTAGTGAGGACAAGATGTACCTAGAGTGGATAACAAAGGACTTGGAGCTAGACACAAGATACTCTGTGCTATATGACCTGACTCCTGTATACATTGCTATGGGTCCGATACATGACCTACGAGGCACCTACACCTTGAAAGGTATGAAGGGGATGGAAGGATTCATGCAGTTGCCTAAGCAATTCCAGATTAAACGTGAGGACTTTCTAGCAAATGGAGAATAGATTAGACCTTTCCCCAGATATTGTTAGGATTGTGTCTGAGCTTACAACAGATAGTAAGCCTGCCATAGAGATGAAACAGCCCATATCACACAAGATTGTGGATGGGCTATCTCAATGGCATAACTACAAGAGAGGTAAGCCAGCTCCAATATCTACTCCTATCCAAGTGAAACCTGTAGCTCTGCCATCATGGGGTAGGTCACCTATGAGGAAGCCAGCTCCTGTAGAGGTCACTAAGCCTAAGGTTAAACAACAGTACCCAGGGTTTATAGGGGTACCAAAACCTAAGCCAGCAGACCATGGGATACAGGACATCTTCTCTTCAGTATTCCTGCATAACAAGAAATAGGTAATACAACATTATGAGAGGTGATAATAGGTGATACCAATAGTCGAAGATTATTTAAGTGAGTTGATAGAAAAGCAACTATCCTATCTGAAGGGCAACCCAAATCATATTGACAAGATTTTGCGGATGAGTCCATCTAAGCTGTTTAGCTTAAAAACCTTCATTGAAGGCAAACAACCTAATACAAAGCCAATCCGAGTAATCAGAGGATATCCTAGGGAACCAACCCAGCTACCTTGCATAGCTATTCTTTTGTCTTCGGAAGAGGAAACACAAGATAGCCTAGGTGACCATGGTGAAGGTAGCATCACAAGTGTGAACAGCACAACCATTGAAGCTAGGATAATTGATAGACCTAACTCTGGTTATGATATGCCTCACATTAAACTGCCTAATGTCCCTATCGAACATGTATCGGAGATAGTTGATAATGCCCTGGGGATGAAGCTAGCTGACGAGGATTATGAGCTAGTAAACCCTCAAAAAGGTATTGTGGCCATATACGATACAGACCTAGATGACGGTGATGCAGTTACGGTATCCTTTACTCACGCAACAGATGGTGAAGAGGAACTAGAGACTATGTATGATCTGACCTATAGGATAGAAGTGTGGACTAGCAATGGAGACTTGACTGTTCAGCTGTATCACTTACTCAAATGGACTCTGATGTCTAAGAGGGATGAGCTGGTCAGCATAAACAACCTATTTAAGCAAAAGCTTAGTGGGGCAGACTTTGAGCCTGTACCTGCATACTTCCCTGAGTTTGTTTACAGAAGGGCATTAAGTTTAGCTTGCACTACCCATGCTAGCGTCCCCAATGGAGAGGCTTATGGTTATATAGATTCAGTAGAAGTAAACCAAACTGAATACCCAAGCAACTTCACGGGAGGTGAGGATAATGGCTAATAAAAAGACTAAAGTTGAACCTGTTGAGCTACCTCAACGTATTCATATATCCGAATTTCTGATGAGTCAGGGTAAGCTATCTGACCTACAGAAATCAGCTTTTAGAATGATTGCTAAGAAAGAATGGATGCTAGAGGAAGAGTGGCAAGAAGTTCTTGAATCTTACGTAGGTAAATAATAGAAGAGAGGTGCATGCATAATGGCAAGCCAATACGGAGTAATGTTTAATGGTCGTAGGATTATACATCCAGGTGCTTATGATGCTACAAAGGCTGAAGGAATCACGGTAATTACTGGAGGAAGCATGAACGTACCTATTATGGTAGGTACAGCAGAATCTGGTGAATCAGGTAAGGTAATGTGGTATTCTGATTCAACTAGCCTTAAAAATGACCTAGTAGGTGGAGACTTGGTTACTGCATCCGAATTACTATTCTCTCCTATCCCTGAGGGTGGTGGTGGAGCATCAGTAGTAGGTGTAGTAGTTGCCAATCCAACCACACAAGCCAGCCTAACTAAGGCAGGAATCAAAGTTTCCGCTAAGAAGTTTGGGGAATCTGGTAACAGAATCCAAACTAAGCTAGAAGATGGTACTACTCCGGGGAGTAAGAAATTCACTGTACAGAAGTGGGATACTGAGGAAATCGAAGTATTTGATAACCTAGGTGCTCTATTGTCACTTCAATATACTGGGTCTCAGGCGTATGCGGGATTAACTATCACTGCTACTGCTGGAGTTGCTGAAAAGCTAGAAGTCAAAATAGGAGACGACGAAGCAACATCAGTCGTAGACTTAACTTTAGACTTAACTTCTGAGCGGTTCGCCACTGTGGAGGACATAGCTAGATATATCAGCTCTATTTCAGGCTATAATGTAAGCTACGTAGACTACAGTGCTAGTGCAACATTATCCTCTAGTAAGCTGGATGCTATGGCTTTGACACCTATCAAAGACTCCAGCGTTTATGTAATGGGAGTAGCGGGTGACGTAATCAATCAGGTCAACGCTCAATCTCAGCTAGTAGTTGTAGAGACTGCCGCAGGTGCTCTTATCAACTACACTTACTCTTATTTAGCTGGTGGGGCAAGGGGTACTACTCCTGGTACATGGGCCACTCACTTTGATACTATCAAGAAGGAATTCTCTGACATCCTAGTAGTACTTAGTGGATCTGAGGCTATACATGCTGAGGCACTATCTCATGTACAACAAATGGAAAACCGCCAACAAAAGCAAATGCTATTCACTGGTGGGATAGCTGGTGAGACTGTAGCTCAGACTAAGGCTCGTGCTTCGGCATTGAACAGCTCTAGGGCAGTATTAGCTTACCCAGGTATCTTCCATAAAGCTGTAAGTGAGGGTAAGAAAGCATTGGCTCCATACTTCACTGCTGCTATGATTGCAGGTAGGGTAGCTGGTGTGTCTCCATCTGAACCAGTAACTTTTGACCAGTTCAACCTAGTTGGGCTAGAGAAAGACCTATTGGCAGGTGACCCACAGGTAGATGAGCTAATCAGTTCTGGTGTATGTACTTTAGAGCGTGTACAGAATGGTGTCATCCGACTTGTACAAGGTATCACCACTTACCTTGGAGCAGGCAACACTTACCATAGAGAAATCTCTGTGAAACGTGGCGGAGACAAGTTGTCTAATACAATGCGTACTACAATGGAGAACATCTTTGTTGGACAAAAAGGTATTAGAGCTACTGCTTCTGCTGTAGAGACTAAAGCCATTGATGTATTGGAAGAAGCTTTACGGGACGAGGAAATCACAGGATATAGAAACATCATTGTACGCTTCGAGGGCGGTGCAGTATACGTCAACTATGAAGTAGCACAAGTAGAACCTATCAACTGGATGCTCGTTACTACCCACTTCGTACCTGACTCCACTCTGGGTAACGTAGAAGAGGAAACAATCTAATAGGAGGTGTAACATATGACTACAGCGGTTAAACAAACTGTCCATGCAGGTCATACTATTAATATCCGTATCGGAGCAACTATCGTTGGTAAGATACAGGGTCTTGATGGCGAAAGGTCTTTCGGGACAGAAGGTGTATATGAAATCGGTAGTATAATGCCTAAAGAGCATATCAACAACCGTTACGAGGGTTCACTTAGTATGGAACGTTTCTTTGTTCGTAGTAAGGACTTAGCCAAAGCGGGTTATGCATCAGTAGGAGAGGGCGTACTTAAACAGGACGTTATCACTATTGAGGTAGTTGATAAGTACACAGGTAAGATTGTACGGTCATACCACGGTTGCACTATTGTAACATATAGAGAGACTTTCCGAGTCAACTCTATTGCGGGTGAAAATGCTACTTGGACGTACTTGTACGCTAAGTAATTAGACTATATAGTAGGGCATGGGTATTGATTTAATCACCCATGCCCTATTTTATTTTTGAACAAAACATAACACTAGGAGGAATTACAATGGCACAAGTTAACCAAGATGCTTTGAAAACCCTGAAACAGACTTCAGCCCTACAGCAAGTCAACCAAGGTAAACGCAGAACACTATCAATCCCTCTAAACTATACTCATATCGATGAGACCTTCGTTGGGGACGTGGTAGTACATCACCCATCTATGATGGAGAAGTTACAGGTAGGTGTAACTAGGGCACAATTGCTTGGAGGTGTAGTGCCGTTAGATACAATGACAGATAACCTGTCACAAATCATAGCTACACTAGATGTGGTGATTGACTCTAAGCCGGGATGGTTTGATATATTCAGTGATACGGTAGAGTACGAAATATTGGAAGACGTATACGTACAATATATGAATTGGGTGAATGCCTTTCGTAACAACACTAGAAGAGACACCGATAAAGGAACTAGCGAAGACAAACAGGGCTAGGTTTGAGTGGTGGATACAGAGCCACTTCCAAGTCTTGCCTACAGACCCTAGATTCCTAGACCTTACTGAGGAGCAGATAGACCTCATGTGGGAACAGCGACTACTGGATAACCCTCCTAAGGAAGCGGCGTATACAGATAGTGACTACGATAGGGAAGAAGCAGATGCAGAAGGCTATAATGCTCAGGAAGCTAAGGATGGTGGTAGGCTTCCTATCCAAGACTTTGAAAGTTACAAAGACCCTGATTTTGACGA
>Ga0247819_10002118_pt1 | contig 10400 bp, 10 predicted proteins | sample 13C_Xylose_Day6_FD_193428 | JGI IMG/M metagenome (GOLD analysis project Ga0247819, IMG submission 193428) | Soil microbial communities from agricultural site in Penn Yan, New York, United States - 13C_Xylose_Day6 | ecosystem: Environmental > Terrestrial > Soil > Agricultural land | place: USA... | reverse complement strand
GTCCGCCTCGAGGGCTTCCAGCTTGCGCACGGGCACCTTGAGCGAAACGGCGAGCGCGGCGACATGCAGGCCTGCAGCTTCGCGGGCCCGGCGCAGCAGCATGCCCGCCGTGGGGCCGTCGTTGGCGGCCGGGGCCACCGGAATGCCGGCGCCGCTATGGGAGAAACCGCTGTCACTCATCGAACGCCCTCCGTTCGAACGCACCCGCTTCGCGCGACTGCGCAAAACGCTTCTTCAACTGCTGGCCCAGCTGGTTCATGGCGATCGGGTCGTTCAGGCGCTGTTCGACCTTGATGCCAAGCCACAGGGTCTCGGCGTTGGCCAGTTCAGTGTTGTTCAGGCGGCGGATGTAGAACCGCGCCTTGGGATAGTCGCCGCGGCGGTAAAGCAGCGCGGCAAGGTTGTAGCCGGTGATGGGGTTGCCGGCGTCCAGCTCGTAGGACCCCGTGAAGCTGCGTTCGGCATCGGCATCGCGCCCGGCGCGAACTTGGCACAGGCCCTGGGCCATCAGCGTCTTGGGGCGGCCGCCATATGCCGGATTGGACAGCGCCGCATCGAACGCCCGCTGCGCCTGGTCGTAGCGAGCCTGTTGGCACAACAGCCATCCGTAGTTGTGCTGCACATTGGAATCGCGCGGATTCAGCGCCGCGGCGCGGCGAAAACTGTCCTCGGCCTGCGCCAGATCGTTCAGGCGCATGTACACCAGGCCGCGCAGGTTGTACGGGTCTGCGAAGCCCGGATCGATCGCGATCACCTGCTTGAGCTCGTCCAGTGCCACCGTTGTCTGGCCCTGTTCGAAATAGCCGACCGCCAGCTCCATGCGCAGCCGCGCGCGGCGGCGCTGGTCCGTCTCATCCGACGCTGTCGGAATATCCTGCGGCGCACCGCTTCCGCCCGGCCCTGGCGACGCGCAACCGGCCACGGCGAGCAGCAGGTACCCTGCCAGCCAGACACAGGCCATCCGCCGCCCCAGATCCGCCTTTCCCTGCGCAAATCCTGTCATGACTTCCCGTCCTCCTTCGCACCGCACGCCAGTGCCGGCACCTGTTTGAGCATCACGGTGCGCTGCTGGGCGATGCGCTCGCCCACCCGGGTTCGGTCCTTGACGTCGCCGGCCAGCTGGCCACAGGCGGCGTCGATGTCGTCCCCTCTCGTTTTACGCACAGTGGTGACGATACCAGCATCACCCAGGATTTTTGCGAAGGCGAGCACCTGCGTGTGGGGGGAACGCGTCAGTCCCGACGCGGGGAAAGGATTGAACGGAATCAGATTGAGCTTGCACGAGACGCCCTTGCCGCGGTGACGCCGCACGAGCTCCACCAGCTGGCGGGCATGCTCAGGCTGGTCGTTGACGCCATCGAGCATGCAGTACTCGAAGGTGATGAAGTCGCGCGGGGCGTGCTCGAGGTAGCGCTCGCAGGCGTCCAGCAATTCAACCAGCGGATACTTGCGATTGAGCGGCACCAGGTTGTCGCGCAGTTCGTCGTTGGGCGCGTGCAGCGACACCGCCAGTGCGACTGGGCAGTCCTGGCCGAGCCGGTCCATCATCGGCACCACGCCCGATGTCGACACCGTCACGCGGCGCCGCGACAGGCCGTAGCCATGGTCGTCGAGCATGGTGCGCAAGGCGGGGACCAACGCGGAGTAGTTCTGCAGCGGCTCGCCCATGCCCATCATCACCACGTTGGAGATGACGCGCTCGTCGCGCTTGAGGTGGGTGCGCAGGAAATGCTCGGCGAACCAGAGTTGCGCCACGATCTCGCCAGTGGTCAGGTTGCGCGAAAAGCCCTGGTGGCCGGTGGAACAGAAGCGGCAGCCCACCGCACAGCCGGCCTGGGATGAGACGCACAGCGTACCGCGGTCGTCCTCGGGAATGAAGACCGCCTCGACGGCGTCCCCCCGCCCCACGTCGAACAGCCACTTGATCGTGCCGTCGGCGGATTCGTTCTGGGCGATGACCGCCAGCCCTTCGATGCGGGCGCTGGTCTTGAGTTTTTCGCGCAGCGACTTGGCCAGATCGCTCATCTGGTCGAAATCGCGGGCGCCGCGCTGGTGGATCCAGCGGAAAAGCTGGGTGGCCCGGAAACGCTTCTCGCCCAGGCTTTCGCAGAACGCGGCCAGACCCTCCAGGTCGAAGTCGAGAAGGTTGGCCGTCATTGCATGCGTATTCCCGTTCAGCGGGAGTAGACGTTCATGCCGGGGAAGAAGAAGCCGATTTCCACCTTGGCGGTTTCGGGAGCGTCCGAGCCGTGCACGGCGTTGGCGTCGATGCTGTCGGCGAAATCGGCGCGGATGGTGCCGGGGGCGGCCTTCTTCGGGTCCGTCGCGCCCATCAGGTCGCGGTTCTTGAGGATGGCGTTGTCGCCTTCCAGGGCCTGGATCATCACCGGGCCGGAAATCATGAACTCGACCAGGTCCTTGAAGAACGGGCGCTCCTTGTGCACGGCGTAGAACTGCTCGGCTTCACCGCGCGACAGGTGCGCCATCCGGGCGGCGACGATCTTCAGGCCGGCGGCCTCGAACCGGGCGTAGATCTGGCCGATCACGTTTTTTGCCACCGCGTCGGGCTTGATGATGGAGAGGGTGCGTTCGATAGCCATTGAATTTTCCTGAGCTTTAAGTTTTAGGCATGGCCCCTGGGCCAATTAGTTGTTCGCGCGACGGCAAAGTTCGGCAAAGCCCGCAATTTTAACCTCGACCGCAAAAGTTGCGGCTCAGCCGTGAGCGGAAGCTAAGCGCAGTGGGGGCTTTTTCATCGGCCGCGGCCACCGCCGCGACGCTGACCGCCACCACCGCCACCACTGCCACCACCGTTGCCCCGGCCGCCACCGCCGCGCCGGGGGCCGCCCGCGCCCTGGCCCTGGCGTTGCCGGGTGAAACTGTCGGCGCCGATATAGCCGAGCGAGGTCTTCATCGGATCGGGCTGGGCGGCGCCTCCGCCCTGCCGGTCGCCGCGCTGCTCCTTGCGCCTGGACTGGCCTTGGCCCTGTCCCTGGCCGCCACCATTGCCGCGCTGTCCCTGGCCGCGCGGCGGGCCGCCCTCGCTGCCATTCGGGCGGCCGCCACCGTTGCGGTTGCCGCGACGGCGATTACGCCCGCCGCCCTGCTCCGCATCGCCGCCCTCGCGCGGCTGGCGCGGCGCGCCGTCGTCGCCGGCGGCCTGCATCAGCGATCGGATGTCGCGCTCGTCCAGCTCCATCCAGGCGCCGCGCTTGAGTCCGCGCGGCAGCATCATGGCGCCGTAGCGGATGCGGATCAGGCGGCTGACGGCATGGCCGAGCGCCTCGAACAGGCGGCGCACCTCGCGGTTGCGGCCTTCGGAAATCGTGACGCGGTACCAGGTGTTGGCGCCTTCGCCGCCGCCGTCCTCGATCGAGCCGAACTGGGCCCGGCCGTCTTCCAGCTCGATGCCATCCAGCAGGCGCTGCTTTTCCTCATTGCTGAGCGCGCCCAGCACCCGCACCGCATATTCGCGCTCCAGGCCGAAGCGCGGGTGCATCAACCGGTTGGCCAGTTCGCCCGAGCTGGTGAACAGCAGCAAGCCCTCGGTGTTGAGGTCCAGGCGGCCGACCGACTGCCATTTGCCCTGCTGCAGTCTGGGCAGCTTGCGGAACACCGTCGGCCGGTTCTGCGGATCGTCGTGGGTAACGACCTCGCCCACCGGCTTGTGATAAGCGATCACCCGGGCGGGCGGCGGCGCGATGCGGAAACGGATCGGCTTGCCGTTGACCTTGATCTGGTCGCCGAACTGGATGCGCTGCCCGATATGGGCCGGCTCGTTGTTGACGGAGATGCGCCCTTCGGTGATGAGCTGCTCCATCTCCATCCGCGAGCCCAGGCCGGCCTGGGCCAGGACCTTGTGCAGCTTGGGCGTTTCGGCCTGCGGCAGCAGAACGCGCTTGGGCGCAGCAACTTCAGCGCTGTCGGCGTCGGCATCGAACTGCCCGGACACCACGTCGGAAAAAAGGATGGGCGGGGCCGGCGGAGCGGCCGCGGCGGCATCGCGCGCTTTCGCCTGGCGCTCGTCCTCGTCGTCGCGGTCTTCGTCGAAGTCAGCGTCCTGTTCCTCTTCGGTGCGCGCAGCGGCGGCAACGACGGCGGAAGGCACGGGCGCAACGCCCGGCTTGTCCTGTGTGTCTTCGTCAGTCAGGGCGGTGGCCGCGCCAGGCAAGGGTTCGTTCATGCTCAATTCTCGACAGCTTCGGCCGCATCATCGGCTTCACCCTCTTGGGCGGGTTGTGCGCCACCCGTGGGCAGCGCTTCGGCATCGGCGGTATCCGCCATGACTTCCTGATCGGCAACTCCTTCGATGGCCAGGCCGGCTTGCGCCTCGTCTCCACCGGCAGCCAGCGATGCCAGGATATTCGCCTGCTGGCCCGGGCTGTCCAGCACCGGCAGCTGGTCCAGCGATCCCAGGCCCAGGTCGTCCAGGAACTGGCGGGTCGTCGCGAAAAGCGCGGGACGGCCCGGCGCTTCGCGGTGGCCGATGACCTCGACCCAGCCCCGGTCTTCCAGCTGTTTGAGGATCAGCGCGTTGATCGTCACACCGCGGATATCTTCCATGTCGCCGCGCGTGACCGGCTGGCGGTAGGCAATGATGGCCAGCGTCTCGAGCACCGCGCGGGTGTACTTCGGCGGCTTCTCCGGATGCAGCCGGTCCAGGTACTCGCGCATCTGCGGCCGGCTCTGGAAACGCCAGCCGCTGGCCACCTGCACCAGCTCCACGCCGCGCTGAGCCCAGTCGTTCTGAAGGTCCGCGAGCAGTCCCTTGATCGTGTCGGCGCCCAGTTCATCGTCGAACAGAACACGCATTTCGCGCAGCGGCAGGGGCTGTTGCGCGCAGATCAAGGCTGTTTCGAGGACGCGCTTGGCATCCGTCGTATTCATGGTCTTGCCGTTCCGGGAAGAGGCGCCATACGGCGCGCAAATCAAAGGGCTAAACAGGGCGATCTTCGGCTCGCGTCGTCCGGGCCAACCGGGGTCTCGCCGGGCATGCCCCGCTGATCAGGGGGCGTGGCTCGTAAGCCATTCGCGGTCATTGTATCGCAGGCTCCATCGGGCCAGCGCCTGCACCAGATCCGCGGGCAGCGGGGCATGGAACTCGAGCGCCGCACCAGTGACCGGATGCCGGAATGCCAGGCGGTAGGCATGCAGGGCCTGCCGCGCCAGCCCGGCGGCCGCGGCTCCCCCATAGAGTTCATCGCCCACCAGCGGATGGCCGATGTGGGCCATGTGCACGCGGATCTGGTGGGTGCGTCCGGTCTGCAGCGTGGCGCGTACCCAGCAGCCCTGTGCCGCGTCCTGCAGCAGCTCGAAGGTGGTCGCAGCCGGCTTGCCGCTTTCGACCACGGCCATGCGCAGGCGATTGCGAGGGTCGCGGCCGATCGGCGCCAGTACGTGGCGCACGATCGTGCCGCCCCACGCACGGTGGGCCAGCGCCACGTACTGGCGCGCGACCTCCCGGGCGGCGATCAGCTGCACCAGCGCATCCATGACAGCGCGCGTTCGCGCCACCACCATCAGGCCGCTGGTGTCCTTGTCCAGGCGATGCACGATGCCCGCTCGCGGCAACAGCATGGCCTGCGGGTCGCGGGCCAGCAAGCCGTTGAGCAAAGTGCCGCTCCAGTTCCCGGGCGCCGGATGGACCACCAGGCCGGCCGGCTTGTTGACGACCAGCAGGTGCTCGTCCTCGAACACCACGTTCAGCTCCATGGCCTCGGGGCGGAACGCCTGGCTTTGCGGCGTCGGTTTGAGCTCGATCGTTCCCTGGTCGCCGGCCCTCACCTTGGCCGAAGAACGAGTCGCTGCCCTGCCATTGAGTGCGACGGCGCCGGCCTCGATCAGCTGCTGCAGGTAACTGCGCGAGAACTCCGGCGCCAGCACCACCAGGGCGCGGTCCAGCCGCTCGCCATGCTGCGAGGCGTCGATCACGAACGGCCTCAGTTCGGCCTCCGGACCGGCGTCGGCCGCGTCATCCAGAACCGCGGCCGGATCGCCGGTGGACGGCCCGTTCCGGAGAGGGTCAAAGGGGTCGCCCGATATAATCAAATCGCCCTGTTTCAAGAAAGTTGCGAGTAATGCTCCGAGCCAAATTATCGGTGGTCCACGCGCTGGCGCTCGGCGCCGCCGCGCTGCTGGCCGCCTGCTCTTCGACCCCGGAGGACAAGACCGCCAACTGGAGCCCGAACAAGATCTACGCCGAAGCCAAGGACGAGATGAACTCGGGCGGCTACGACAAGGCCATCCCGCTGCTCGAGAAGCTCGAAGGACGGGCGGCCGGCACCCCGCTGGCGCAACAGGCCCAGCTCGAAAAGGCCTATGCGCATTACAAGGCCAACGAGCAGGCCCAGGCCCAGGCCACGCTGGACCGGTTCATCAAGCTGCATCCGGCCAGTCCCGCCATCGATTACGCGCTGTACCTCAAGGGCATCGTCAACTTCAACGACAACCTCGGGCTGTTCTCGTTCCTGGCGCGGCAGGACCTGTCCGAGCGCGACCAGAAGGCGGCCAAGGAATCGTTCGAGTCGTTCAAGGAACTGGTCACGCGCTTCCCCGATTCCCGCTACGCGCCGGACGCCAGGGCGCGAATGACCTACATCGTCAATTCGCTGGCCCAGTACGAAGTGCATGTTGCGCGTTACTACTACAACCGCGGCGCCTATGTCGCTGCGATCAACCGCGCGCAGAACGCCGTGACCGACTACCAGGATGTCCCTGCGCTGGAAGAAGCGCTGTTCATCCTGCTGCGCTCGTACGACGCATTGGGCATGACCCAGTTGCGCGACGACACTCGCCGCGTGATGGAGAAGACCTATCCCAGGAGCGAGTACCTGAGCCGCGGCTCCAAGTCCACGCAGTCGCCCTGGTGGAAGCTCTGGTGATCGGGCGCCTGGCCGTCGGGCGCGCCGCCTGACCGCCGGCCCGGGATCTCACGCGAGGGCCTCGATGGCCTCCAGGAAGTCTTCATGCGATTGCAGCCGCCTCATCGGCGGCAGCGCGGCCAGCAGGCGCCGCCCATAGCCCATCGTCGCCAGCCGCGAATCGCAGACCACCAGCACGCCCTGGTCCGATTCGCGCCGGATCAGGCGTCCGGCCCCCTGCTTCAGGGCCACTGCAGCTTCCGGGATGAAGTAATCGTTGAACGGGCTGCGGCCCTGGGCTTCCAGCCGCTGCGCGCGCGCTTCGACCAAGGGATCGCCCGGCGGCGGAAACGGCAGTTTGTCGATGATGACCAGCTGCAGCGCATCGCCAGGGACGTCGACACCTTCCCAGAAAGACGCCGATGCGACCAGCACGCAGCCGCGTCCACCGAGTGAGGCGCCCTCGCGAAAGCGGTCGATCAGCCGGCGCTTGGGCCACTGGCCCTGCACCAGGACCTCGACTTCCCCGTCAGCTTCGAACCGGCGCTGCAGCGCTTCGCCTATCGTGCGCAGCGCGCGCAAGGTCGTCGTCAACACCATGGTCCGCCCGCGCAGCCGCAGCGCGCCTTCGGCCGCGAGCGCCGCCACCTGCGCGCTGTGAGCCGGATCGTTGGGTTTGGGCAGCTGGCGCGGCACATACACAGCCGCCTGGCTGGCGTAATCGAAAGGGCTGCTGACTTTGAGCACCTCGGCTTGCGCAAGGCCGCAAGGCTCGGTGAACCACGACAGGCGCTGATCGTCCCCGAGCGTGGCCGAAGTGAAGATCCAGGCGCGCGTGGAAGCGTCCTCGTGGCCGATGCGCAGCATCTTCTCCTGCACTGCCTGCGCAATATCGAGCGGTGACTCGATGAGGCGCAGCTGCGTTCCGACATCGACCCAGCGGACGGCGCCGGGCTTGCAGGCGCCGGCGAACTGCTGCGCCCGCGCCGTCAGGCCTTCGGCGCGCTCGAACAGACGGACGAAATCGGGCGCGATCTCGCTCACGGTGGACAGCCCCGCCATCGCTTCGGAGCAGGCCTCGTGCAATCCGTCCAGGCTGTCGCGCCACTGCTCCGGCGGCACATCGTTGGGCGCCTCGTCCACCCAGCGCATGCGCGTTCCGTTGACGTGCCGGCCGGCCACCAGCCGCAAGTCGCGCGCAGCGCGTTCCACGCCGCCGGCCAGCTGCTGCCAGTCCACCAGCCCGCGCGCCAGCTGCAGGCCCGCGGCCAGCATGTCGCGCGCGAAATCCAGCAGCTGCCCGGTGCTCAGGTGAGCGCCCAGAAATTGCACACCCGTTTCGTTGAGCTGATGGGCCTCGTCGAAGATGGCCACGCGCACCGTGGGCAGCAGTTCGGCCATGCCCGATTCGCGTACCGCAAGGTCCGCGAAGAAGAGGTGGTGATTGATCACCACCACGTCCGCCGCCAGCGCTTCGCGCCGCGCCTGGTTGACATGGCAGGCGCGAAACTTCGGGCACTGCGCCCCCAGGCAGTTCTCGCGCGTGGACGTCACCAGCGGAATCAGCGGCGAGCGCTCGTCCAGGCCCGGCAATTCCGCCAGGTCGCCGGTGCGCGTGACGTGCGACCACTCCTCGATCTTGGCCAGCGAACGCACCGATGCGCGATCGGGCAAGGTCGCCTCGCTGCGGGCCAGCTCCATTCGGTGCAGGCACAGGTAGCTGGCACGGCCCTTGAGCAAGGCGGTGCGCACCGGCAGCCCGAGCACTTCGACCAGGCGCGGCAGGTCGCGGCCGAACAGCTGATCCTGCATGGTCTTGGTGGCGGTGGACAGCAGCACCCGCTCGCCCGAGAGCAACGCCGGCACCAGGTAGGCGAAGGTCTTGCCGACACCGGTCCCGGCTTCGACGACCAGGGCGCCGCCGGTTTCGATCACTCGCGCAACCGCGGACGCCATGGCCGACTGCCCGGTGCGCGGCCTGAAGTGGTCGGCCGCGCGCGACAGCACGCCGTCCTGCGCGAAGGCGTCGCCCACAGGCGTCGACAGGGAAGCTGCAGCGCCCCTCTCGGCGCTCCACGCGCGGTCCGCCAACGGATCGCTGCCGCCCGCGGGCGCATCGGAAAATGTGGTCACGCGGGTTCTTTGGGATCGAGCGCCAGCTCCAGCCGCGCGATCTGGTCACGCAAGCTCAGGCGGCGCTTTTTCAGCCGGCGCATCATGAGCTCGTCCATCGGCGTCTCACGACTGGCCCGGTCGATCAGCGCATTCAGATCGGCGTGCTCCATGCGCAGCTCGATCAGTCGGCGTTCGGGGGAGTGGAGGTTGGAATCCAAAGGAATCTGCGCGGCCCGTGTCCGGCTACGGTCGGGTTCGTTCAATAATACGTGTTTCGCAGCCTATTATCGATGGCCCGCACCGACGGGCACCGAGCATCCACCATGGCATCTAAGGGTTACCGACTCAGCGCGGCCACCGGCATCCACAAGGGTGACCGTGAATATCAGCAGGACCAGGTCGCCTTGATCACCCACCCGCGCGAAGCGGGTTGTGTATTGGGCGTCGTCGCCGACGGCATGGGCGGGCGCAGCGGCGGGCGCAAGGCTTCTGACCAGGTCATGATGACTGCCAGGCAGCTGTTCGAGCGCTATTCGCCCGAGCACGACGATGCATCGTCACTGCTCAAGCAGATGGTGCAGGAAGCGCACATCGTCATCAAGCTCACCGCGGTCTCCTCCGAGCAGGAACCGCACAGCACCTTCGCCGCGTTCCTGATCAATCCGGCCGGCGACTGCGTCTGGATCCACGCGGGCGACTCCCGGATCTATCACTTTCACGGCGGCCAACTGGTCAAGCGGACGATGGACCACTCCTACGTGCAGACCCTGGTCGACCAGGGCGAGCTGACGGAAGAAGAAGCCAACGTGCACCCGCAATCCAACATCCTGATGGGTTGCCTGGGCGCCGAGGACGATCCGCCGTCGGACCTGCACTTCATCAGCCAGCTGCGTCCGGGCGACGTATTGATGGCCTGCAGCGACGGCGTCTGGCACTACTTCAGCCCGACGGAACTGGGGTCGGTGCTTGCGTCGCTGTCGCCGCGTGAAGCCAGCGAGTTCCTGATCGAAAAAGCGCGTTCGCGCGGACGGGGCAGCGGCGACAACCTGTCGCTCGTCATCGTCAAGCTGGAACCTCTCGACAGCTGAGGCTCAGGGCGCGGGCGGCAACGGCTGGGCCAGCGGCTTCTTGCGTTCTGCCAGGCGTTTCGCGCGGCTGGCCCGGCGTTCTTCCGCCTGGCGCAGCCTCTCGGCGTGCGCTCCCCGGTTTTTGGCCGCCTGCTGTTGCGCCTCGGCGCGGTCAGCCGCGTGCTGCGCCTGCCTTTGCTCGACTTCCTGCTGCCGCTGTGCGGCCCGCGCCGACTGCCCTGCTTCGTTGGTAGCACGCTCGGTGGCTTTGCCCGCCGCCTGGGCCTGGTGATCCGCCGCAGCCGCCGCCCGCTTCTCCGCATCCGCGCCTCGCTGCGACGCTTCCACGCGCTCCTTG
>Ga0247819_10002116_pt1 | contig 10406 bp, 12 predicted proteins | sample 13C_Xylose_Day6_FD_193428 | JGI IMG/M metagenome (GOLD analysis project Ga0247819, IMG submission 193428) | Soil microbial communities from agricultural site in Penn Yan, New York, United States - 13C_Xylose_Day6 | ecosystem: Environmental > Terrestrial > Soil > Agricultural land | place: USA... | reverse complement strand
AAGCTGGCGCAGCGCGAAATCCGCATCCACCAGAACGTGCTGCTGGCCAAGAACCTGTCCATCTTCTTCTAGGAGCAAGGCATGCTGAACCTGCTGGCGATCGAACCCGGACACTTCATCCGGCTCAAGAACGGCACCACCGTGGAAGTGGTGGAGAACATCGGCGACGGCATCTGGCTGAAGGCGAAGATGGCCGACGGCGAGGAGGACCTGGTCTTCTGCGAGGATATCGCCGGCCTGGCCGAAGCGCGGCCGGCCTGAAGTTCCCTGGAGGAGACGACGTGGACCACAACGAATCGCAACTGCGCAAGGACCTGGCGGACTGCTACCGGCTGTTCGACTGGCTGGGCTGGACCGAGCTGATCTTCAACCACATCACGGTCCGCCTGCCCACGCGCAGCGGCGCCAAGGCCGAGTACCTGATCAACCCGTTCGGCCTGCACTACTCGGAAGTGCGGCCCGACAACCTGGTGCGCATCGACCTGGACGGCAACGTGATCGGCGGCGGCACCGGCCGCGTCAACCGCGCGGGCTTCGTGATCCACAGCGCGATCCACGGCGCGCGCGACGACGCGCACTGCATCATGCACGTGCACACGACCGCGGGTTGCGCGGTCTCGTGCAAGCAGGAAGGCCTGCGCCACGACAACTTCTACAGCGCCATGCTGTACGGCGACGTGGCCTACCACGAGTACGAAGGCGTCACCACCAAGCTGGACGAGCAGCCCCGCCTCGTAGCCTCGCTCGGCAAGCGCAACCACCTGATCCTGCGCAACCACGGCCTGCTGGCGGCCGGCCCGGACATCCCGACGGCGTTCAACCGCTTGTGGACGCTGCAGCGCGCCTGCGAGATCCAGCTGGCTTCCGACGCCGGCCGAGGTCCCAACCAGGCCATCCCCGAAGAGATCCTCAAGACCGTCCCCGAAACGCGCGTGGCGTCGAACGGGGAGGTCCATCGGCTGATCTTCGACGCGATGCTGCGCCGCGCCGGCATCAGCGGCGGGTGATCACGATCTCCAGGTAGTCGCTCGCGACCACCAGCCCGTCGCCGTTGCCGCGGTCGAACCGCTTCATCAGCGCGACGAAGTCCTCGGCCAGCGCGTGCTGGCCGCCTTCCTGCAGCGCCGCGAACGCCTTCAGGATCGGGCCGTAGTAGCTGCGGAACACTTCGAGCATGTGCCCGGCCGAGCGGAAGCGGAAGTTGAACTGCCGCGTCTCGGCCTGGATGTGCGCGGATTGCGTGCCGAACAGCTCGGCGATGCGATCACGGCTGCCCCACAGCGCGGGCGAGCTCACGCCGGGCGGCGGCGGCACGTGCTTGCCCACCGTCTTGAACACCTGGCCGATGAAACCATCCGGCGTCCAGTTGGCCATCGCGATCCGTCCGCCCGGCCGGCACACGCGCAGCAGCTCGGCGGCGACGCGCGGCGGGTTGGGCGCGAACATGCAGCCGAAGGTGGACAGCACGGCGTCGAAGCTCGCGTCGTCGAACGGCAGCGCTTCGGCATCGGCCTCCTCGAAGGCTATGCCGTGCAGGCGCTCGGCGGCGGCGCGCTCGCGGCCACGCTCGAGCAGCGCGGGCACGTAGTCGGTCGAGGTGACCTCGCACCAGCGGCGCGCGGCGGCCAGCGTCGCGTTGCCGTTGCCGGCGGCTACGTCGAGCACGCGCTGGCCCGAGCGCAGGTCGGCGGCCTCGCACAGCGTCTCGCCGACGATTTGCAAGGTGGTGCCGATGACGGCATAGTCGCCCGAGGCCCAGGTGGCCTTCTGGCGGGTCTTGATGGCGGCGAAGTCGGGCGTGGCTTCCGGCGTGGCGACGGTGGCGGACAGTGCGGTCATGGCGTTGCTCCAGTGGACGTGAAGGTGGCGGGGCGGTCCGCCTCGCGGCGGCCGACCTGCACTCTCCGCCCGGGTCGTGGAAGACAGCGTGGTGGCCGGCGTGGGAATTCACGTGGAAATGCAAGAGCCAGTTCCGTTCGAAGCACCGCGCGCCGCCGCGCTCGCGCTGCGGCTGCTCGGCCCGCTCTCGATCAGCCGCGATGCTCTGCCGGTCGCGCTGCCGCCCTCGCGCAAGGTGCGCGCCCTGCTCGCCTACCTGGCCATGGCCGCACGGCCGCTCACCCGAAGCCATCTGTGCGAACTGCTCTGGGACCTGCCGAGCGACCCTCGTGGCGAACTGCGCTGGTGCCTGAGCAAGCTGCGCGCGGTGATGGACGAGCCCGACCGTGCGCGCGTCGTCGCGGAAGGCGACACCGTGGCGCTCGACCTCACGGACAGCGACGTCGATGCGCTCGACGTGGTCCGCGCGCTGCAGCAAGGCATCGCCGCGCTGCCGGCCGATCGGCTGCAGGCGCTGGCCTCGCGCTTCAACGGCGACGACTTCCTCGAAGGGCTGGACCTGCCGCGCAGCCCGGCCTTCACCGGCTGGCTGGTGGCCGAGCGCCGGCGGATGCGCGCCTCGCACGCGGCCGTGCTCGAGCACTGGGTGCAGGCCCTGCCGGTCGGCAGCGACGCCGCGCTGCTCGCGCTGGAACGCTGGCTCGCCATCGCGCCTTTCGACCGTCGCGCGCATGAGCGCCTGCTGGAGGCGCTGGCCGCGCGCGGCAAGCTGCGCGAAGGCGAGGAGCACCTGGCCGCTGCCGCGCGGCAGTTCGAGGCCGAGGGCCAGGACTGGGCGCCGATCGGCCATGCCTGGCGCGCGGCACGGTCGCGCCACGCGGGCGGGATCGCGGTGGCGACGCGGATCGAGACGGCACCGCAGCCCATCCAGGACGCCACGCGGCGTGCGTCGCTCGCCGTCATGCCGTTCGCCGACCGCACGCCCGGCGTGGCGCTGCGCGGCGGCCTGGGCGACGGCATGGCGCACGACGTGATCACGCGGCTGGCCAAGCTGCGCAGCATGTTCGTGATCGCCGAGGGAACGATGTTCGCGCTGTCCGAGCGGCGGGTCGATTCGCAGGACGCCGGCCGGCGGCTCGACGTGGACTACGTCGCCGGCGGCTCGCTGCGCCGCGGGCCGGGCCAGCGCCTGTTCGTGAGCGTGCAGCTGACCGAGACGCGCAGCGCGCAGGTGGTCTGGGCCGAGGAGTTCTCGGGGCGCCTGGACGACACCTTCAGCGTGCTGGACGAGATCGGCAACCGCATCGTCACCTCCATCGCCAACCAGATCGAGAGCGCCGAGCGCAACCGCGCCATCCTGCGCAACCCGCATTCGCTCAACGCCTGGGAGGCCCACCACCGCGGCCTGTGGCACATGGTGCGGTTCAACCGCGAGGACAACGAGCAGGCGCGGCATTTCTTCCAGGCCGCCGTGCGCCTGGACCCCACGTTCGCGCGGCCGCTGGCCGGGCTGTCGTTCACGCATTTCCAGGACGCCTTCCTCGGCTGGGCCGATCGCGGCGCGGCCATCGAGCGCGCCTACGCGGCCGCGGCGCAGGGCGTGATGGCCGACGAGGTCGATCCCGCCGCGCACTGGGCGCTGGGCCGCGCGCTGTGGCTGCAGGACCGCCAGGACGAGGCGCTCGGCGAGCTGCGCTCGGCCATCGACCTCAGCCCCAACTTCGCGCTGGGCCACTACACGCTGGCCTTCGTGCACGCGCAGTCGGGCGATCCGCAGGTGGCCGTCGCCGAAGCCGACCATGCGCGTGCGCTCAGCCCGCTCGACCCGCTGCTGTTCGGCATGCTGGCCTCGCGCGCGATCGCGCTGATGCGCCAGGGCCGCCACGAGGAAGCGGCCGACTGGGCCGTGCGGTCCGCGGCGCGGCCGAACGCCCACGTGCACATCCGCGCGGTGGCGATGTTCTGCCTGGCGCTGGCGGGACGCACGCGCGAAGCGCAGGAGTACGCGGCAGCCATCCACCGCACCCATGGCGCGTACGGCGTGGACGACTTCACCCAGGCGTTCAAGCTCGATCGCGAGGCCGATGCGCTGGTGCGCAAGGCGGCCCGCGTGCTGTCCGCCTAGGGTGCTCTACAGGAGAACGTCATGCCCGCCGACCCACCGCCCGAACCCGTGACTCCGCTCGGTCCGCAGCCGCAAGCGCCCCAGGGCCCGATGCCCACGCCGGATCCCATCCAGCGGCCTTCCGCGTGGCGGGCCCTTCCGGCCTGCACAGCGCTGCTGTTGACGGTGGCGTGCGCCACGGACAATGCGCCTTCGCGCGAAGACGACTGCCGCGGCCCCGCCGCGTTCTGCAAGCAGGACTCCGCACGCTGACCGGCCTCACGCGGCGCCGAGCACGCCCGCCCCGCCCGCCAGCACCAGGCTGCCCGCCCACACCAGGTCGAGGTTGATCCACGCGCGCCGCAGGAAGGTGAGGCCGAGGTAGCGGTACACGGCCCACGCGATCGCCAGGCCTGACAGCAGCATGGCCAGCGAGTGCACGACGGCGACCGACAGCGCGGTGGCGATGTTGGAGGTCGCGAGGGCGCGATCGACGTCGGCGTTCGCCGCGCACAGCCCGAGCGTGAACGGCACCAGCATCAAGCCGGCCCCGTGCGCCGTCGCCATCAGGAACGACCACCAGGCCAGCTGCGTGGGACGCACGCGCGCAAGCGCCCGTGGATGGCGTCGCTGCACCAGCCGGTAGATGCCGAACAGCAGGACCGTCGCGCCCGCCGCCACCTGGATCGCGCGGCTCCACGACACGTAGCCCGCGAGCCAGGCGAACGGCACCAGCGCGACCGACATCGCCGCCAGGTGGCCCGCGCCCAGCGGCAGCAGCGTCGAGAACACCGCCCGGCCCGCGCGCGCCGACAGCCCGTTGGCCACGGCCAGCGGCCAGCCCATCGCCGGGTTCAGGCCGTGGTACACGCCGAACGCGACGACGGTGAGCCAGAGCGCCGCGGTGCTGCTCAAGCCGAGGGATAGCAGAAGGAATCGGTCGAGCAGTCGCCGCCCTGCAGGCGGACCTGGTGCGCACCGTAGCCGTCGCCGAACTCGACGCAGAACCGCTCGTCGAGCTCCAGGCCGCCGTGTGCCCCCACCCGGCACATCGCCTGCGCGCCCGGGATGCCCTCGGGATAGAACTGCGTGTCCCAGCTGCTGTACAGCGAGTTGGTGAAGAACACCCGGCGGCCGTCGCGGCTGATCTCGGTCATCTGCGGTCCGCCGCCGAACGGACGCCCGCTCGGGTGCGGCGCATGCGCCGCGATGCCGCCGACGCGCACGCTGCCCGCCAGCCTGGGCGCGAACGGATCGCTCACGTCGTACTGCCGCAGCTCGCCCGTGCCCCAGCACGCCACGTACAGGAACTGGTCGTCCATCGACAGGTCGATGTCGCTGATCAGCGGCGGCACCGCGCCGAAGCCCTTGAGCAGCGGCGGCAGCTTGGCCGGATCGGTCGGCTCGGGCGGCACCACGGCCGTCTTGCGGGCGTGGAAGGTGCCGTTCTCGCGCCACCAGGTCCAGATCGACGCTTCCAGGTTGGTGGTGTCCACCACCACGCCGACGAAGCCGTAGTCCTTGCTCGGGTCGTGCGCGGGCCGCACCTCCAGCGCCATCTGGTGGTTGGCGCCCAGGTCGATGGTCTGCACGTTGCGCCGGGCCCGAAGGTCCCAGAAGTGCAGGCGGTGGCCGTACTTGTTGGCCAGCAGGTCCTCGGGGACGATGCCGTTCTCGAACTGCGGCGGCAGCGCCCACTCGCTGGACACCATGTAGTCCTGCGGCAGGTTCCACCAGAAGTCGTAGTGCAGCTCCTGCGGCCCGCGGTCGATCTCCCAGCGGCCCAGCACCTCGAAGCTCTGGCAGTCCAGCAGGAAGATGCCGGGGGGGCCCAGCGTGCCGCTGGTGCCGCCGCCGCCCAGCGTGCTGATGTAGATGCCCTCGGGCCCGCAATGCACCGTGTGCGGGCGCGAGTAGCCGGTCTTGCGCCGCACCTCGTCGGGCTCCAGCACCTTCACCAGCGTGGGCTTGCGCGGATCGGGCTGGGTGTCGAACACGTGGATGCGCGAGCTGCGCATGCCCGGCACCACCAGGTAGCGACGCTGCACGAAGGCGTTGCACGACAGCGGCGAGAGCGCGGAACTGCAGGCATTCCAGCCGAAATGGTGCAGCTCGTCGCCGCGGTTCGGCAGCTCGACGCGGTTCAGCACCTGGCCGTAGTGGTCGGAGTCCTCGTCCACGTCCACCACCGCGATCGCGTCGGGCCGCGAGCGGTCGGGCGACAGCAGCGCGGTGTACGCCAGGTGCTCCGGCTCGGCCTGCATCGCCAGGCGCGGCGAAGGATGGAAGGTGGGATCCGGACGCAGGCTTTCCATGGCGCACCTCCTCGAATGTGGTATGGGCGTCGGCCCGCCAACCGTAGTCCGCCGATCGGCGAAATCAAGAACGAGGCAACAGAATGTGTGAAGCCGAGACCGCACCTGAGCCACCAGCTAAACTGCGCCCGCAGTAGTAGTACCCCATCAATGACCGTCGCCCTCGCAGGCCGCGCCCCTGCCACCTTCGAGATCAAGAGCGCGAACCTTCCGCTGGTCGCCCTGCTGCTCAAGTCGGCCGACCTTCGCGGCCTGGCCGGCGAGCTGCAGGCCCGCTACGGTGAGCTGCCCGAGTTCTTCGACCACGATCCCCTGGTGATCGACCTGGCCCCGCTGCCGGGCGACGCCGAGGTGGATTTCGCCGCGTTGGTGCGGCTGCTGCGCGACCACCGCGTGATTCCGGTGGCGGTGCGCGGCGGCAGCCCGGCGCAGCAGGCCGCCGCCCGCGAAGCCGGGCTGGCCCTGGCCGAGGAGGCGCAGCCGCTGCGCCCCACGCCCGTGCCGGTCCGCGAACAGCCCGCCGAGGCGCCCGCTGCCGCGCCGCTGGGCGCGCTGCTCATCGACAAGCCGCTGCGCTCCGGCCAGCAGGTCTACGCCCGCGGGCGCGACTTGGTGGTGATGGCGATGGTGAACCCGGGCGCCGAGGTCATCGCCGACGGCAGCATCCACGTCTACGCACCGCTGCGCGGCAAGGCCATCGCCGGCGCGCGCGGCAATACCGAGGCACGCATCCTGACGCTGTGCCTGGAACCCGAACTGATCTCCATCGCCGGCGTTTACCGCACCAGCGACGCCGCCCTGCCTCCCGAAGTGCTCGGCAAGCCCACCCAGGTGCGGCTCGAAGGCGGCGTCGAAGGCCGGCTGGTGATGGAGCCTCTCGATCTCGCTCCCGCCCCCACGAGGGGAAAGCCCTAGGAGAACCCTTCAATGGCAAAAATCATCGTCGTCACTTCCGGCAAGGGCGGGGTCGGCAAGACCACCACCAGCGCCAGCTTCGCGTCGGGCCTGGCCCTGGCCGGCCACCGCACCGTCGTCATCGACTTCGACGTCGGCCTGCGCAACCTCGACCTCATCATGGGCTGCGAGCGCCGCGTGGTCTACGACTTCGTCAACGTGATCCAGGGCGAGGCCACGCTCAACCAGGCCCTGATCAAGGACAAGAACTGCGACAACCTGTCGGTGCTGGCCGCCTCGCAGACGCGCGACAAGGAAGCCCTGAACAAGGAAGGCGTCGAGCGCGTGCTCAAGGAGCTCGCCGAGATGGGCTTCGAGTACATCGTGTGCGACTCGCCGGCCGGCATCGAGACCGGCGCGCTCATGGCGATGCACTTCGCCGACGAGGCGCTGGTCGTCACCAACCCGGAGGTCTCGTCCGTGCGCGACTCCGACCGCATCCTGGGCATGCTGTCGTCCAAGACCAAGCGCGCGATCGAGGGCAAGGAGCCGATCAAGGAGCACCTGCTCATCACCCGCTACAACCCGAACCGCGTCGACCAGGGCCAGATGCTGTCGCTGGAGGACATCCAGGACATCCTGCGCATCCCGCTGATCGGCGTGGTGCCCGAGAGCGAGACCGTGCTGCAGGCCAGCAACCAGGGCATGCCCGCGGTGCACCTGAAGGGCAGCGACGTGAGCGAGGCCTACAAGGACGTGGTGGACCGCTTCCTCGGCACGGAAAAGCCGATGCGGTTCGTCGATGCGCAGAAGCAGGGCTTCCTCAAGCGCCTGTTCGGGAGCCGTTGAAGCCATGGCGTCGTTCCTCTCCTTCCTGCTCGGTGAAAAGAAGAAGACGGCAGCGGTCGCCAAGGAGCGGCTGCAGATCATCCTGGCGCACGAGCGCAGGCGCGGCGGCGCCCAGCCCGACTACCTGCCCGCGCTGCAGCGCGACCTCGTGGCCGTGATCAGCAAGTACATCAAGATCGACCCGAACGACATCAAGGTCCAGCTGGACCGCCAGGACAACCTGGAAGTCCTCGAGGTCAAGATCGAGCTGCCCGACGGCAAGTAAGCTCTCCCGCTTTTTTTCTCTCCCGCATGCCGCTTTTCAAGAACATCGTCGTCTACCGCATCGCGCCCGACTGGACCCCGCCGCCCTTCGAGCAGCTCGAAGCCGAACTGCTTCGCCTGGCCTTCCAGCCCTGCGGTCCCACGCAGGAACTGTCGGCCGGCTGGGTGCCGCCGCGCGGCAAGGACAACGGCGCGATGGTGGAGAGCGTGGGGGGCCAGTGGATCCTCAAGCTCGCCGTCGAGCGCAAGAGCGTGCCCGGCGGCGCCGTGCGCGCCGAGCTGGAAGCGCGCTGCAAGGCCATCGAGGCCGAGCAGGGCCGCAAGCCGGGCCGCAAGGAAAAGTCGGAGATCAAGGACGAGATCGTCAAGACCTTCCTGCCGCGCGCGTTCAGCAAGCGCAGCTCGCACGTGCTGTGGCTCGACCTGGAGCAGCGCTCGCTGGTGATCGCGGCCGGCAGCATGAAGTCGGCCGAGCCGGTGGTGAAGCAGATCGTGGACGTGATGGCCGAACTGAAGCACGTGCTGCCGCTCGCGCCGCTGTCCACCTCGCTCGCGCCGGCCACGGCCATGGCCGAGTGGCTCACCACCCGGCAGGCACCCGAAGGCTTCTCGATCGACCGCGACCTCGAGCTGAAGAAGACCGGCGAGGAGAAATCCGTGGTGCGCTACGCCCGCCACAGCCTGGAGCTGGACGAGATCGGCCAGCACATCCAGGAAGGCAAGCTGCCCACGCAGCTGGCGCTGACCTGGAACGACAAGGTGTCGTTCGTGCTCACCGAGCAACTGGCCATCCGCAAGATCGACATCCGCGACGTCGAGGAAGCGCCCAAGGGCGAGGACGGCTTCGACGCCGATGCGGCCATCGCGACGGCGGAGCTGGCGGGACTGATCCCGGAGCTGCTGGCGTCGCTGGGCGGCGAGCTGACGCACGCGCCGGCCTGAGGGCGCTTCAAGGCGGCTTCATGCTCGACCGTCGGATCAAAGCATTCTTTGATCCGGGCCCGGGGCCCTGGTCGACCTGCTCACGCGCCAGCTGGCCCAGGCTTGAGCACGTTCCGCGAGGGCCTTTTATTCCACTCAGCCGTGCCCGGCGCGCTAGGGCAAGTCCCATGTGGGTGCGAACGGCGCCTCCTGCGTAATTCCTTTCTCCAACAAAACAGAAAGGTCTCTCATGCGCAACGCCTTCTCTCTCACGGCAATGGGTTCGCTGGTGCTGCTGGCCGCCTGTTCCACTCCCTCCAGCAGCGGACCCGGAGCATCTTCCCCGGCGGCCTCCAGCGGACCGATGAGCTTCTTCATCACCAGCGTCGGCCCCGGCAAGGGCGGCGACCTGGGCGGCCTCGAAGGCGCTGACAAGCATTGCCAGTCGCTCGCGCAGGCGGCGGGCCAGGGCAACCGTCCGTGGCGGGCCTACCTGAGCACGCAGGCACCGGCGCTCAACAGCCCGGCCTTCGTGAATGCGCGCGACCGCATCGGCAAGGGCCCCTGGTACAACGCCAAGGGCGTGCTCGTTGCACGCAACGTCGAAGACCTGCATTCGGACAAGAACAACATCACCAAGGAAACCGGGCTCGACGAGCGCGGCCGCCCGGTCAACGGCCGCACCGATCAGCCCAACAAGCACGACATCCTCACCGGCTCGCGCCCGGACGGCACGGCCTTCGTGGGTGGCGCGGGCGGCGGGCAGCCGTTCCCCGACATGACGTGCGGCAACTGGACCAAGAGCACGCCGGAAGGCTCGGCGATGATCGGGCACTTCGATCGCGCGGGCCCCGTTCCGACACCCTGGGCGACCTCGTGGAACTCCAGCCACCCGACGGTCGGATGCAACATGGAACGCATCCGGCCCACGGGCGGCGACGGGCTGCTCTACTGCTTCGCGGCGAACTGATCCGCGGTTGATCTCGATCGACAGGGCCCTGGTCTTCCAGGGCCTTTTTCATGGGTTTGTCCGCAGAGTCACGCCGCGCGGCTGACTTACCGTCGTGTGGGCGCTGCTCGCCTCGCCGCTGGTGCGGCAGCACCATCCGCAGATGTTCCCCATCGCCTTCAACGCGGCCAATGCGCCGGGCCGCCTTGCGCTGTCCGACGCGAAGATGAAGAGCCTGGGCGCTTTCGCCCGGCACGGTGATCCCAACGTG
>Ga0247819_10002115_pt1 | contig 10411 bp, 9 predicted proteins | sample 13C_Xylose_Day6_FD_193428 | JGI IMG/M metagenome (GOLD analysis project Ga0247819, IMG submission 193428) | Soil microbial communities from agricultural site in Penn Yan, New York, United States - 13C_Xylose_Day6 | ecosystem: Environmental > Terrestrial > Soil > Agricultural land | place: USA... | reverse complement strand
GACGTGGTCCATGCGGTTGGCTCCTGCTACCAGAGATAGAAGAACGCGAAGATGAAGACCCAGACCAGGTCCACGAAGTGCCAGTACAGGCCCATGATCTCGACGATCTCGTAGTTGCCGCGCCGCCCGGTCAGGAAGCCGGGCCGCTGCTCGTCCAGCGAGCCGCGCAGCACCTTGGTCGAGACGATCAAGAGGAAGATCACCCCGATCGTCACGTGCGTGCCGTGGAAGCCGGTGATCATGAAGAAGGCCGATCCGAACTGGGCCGCGCCCCACGGGTTGCCCCAGGGCCGCACGCCTTCGGAGATCAGCTTGTACCACTCGAAGGCCTGCATGCCGACGAAGGTGGCGCCCAGCGCGGCCGTGGCCAGCAGCAGGGCGAAGGTGCGCCGGCGGTCGCGCCGGTAGCCGTAGTTGACGGCCAGCGCCATGGTGCCGCTGCTGGTGATCAGCACGAACGTCATGATGGCGATCAGCAGCAGCGGGACGTTCCGGCCGAACATGTGCAGCGAGAACACCTCGCTCGGATTCGGCCACGGCACGGTGGTGGACGCGCGCACCGTCATGTACGAGATCAGGAAGGTGCCGAAGATGAAGGTGTCGCTCAAGAGGAAGATCCACATCATCGGCTTGCCCCAGGGCACGTCCTTGAACAGACGCTGGTCCGATGAGGCGTCCCGCACGATGCTGGCCCAGCCCTCGCGGCCGGGCGCGTGCGCGTGCGGCTCCAGCGTGGCGCCGGTGATGACCGTGGCTTCCGGGGTTTTCATGTTGTCGCGTCCTTCCGGTCACAGGGGCGTGGACGAGCAGATCGCCAGCCCGAGCACGTCCGACACCAGCAGCGCGTACAGCGCCACCCACACGGCCAGCAGGAAGTGCCAGTAGGTCGCGCAGAGTTGCACCGCCAGCCGGATGCGCGCCGGGTCCGCGTCGCGCCAGGCCCGCTTCCACGCCCGCGCCCAGGCCACCAGGCCGCCCAGCACGTGCAGGCCGTGCACGGCGGTGAACAGGTAGAAGAAGGCGCTGGCCGCGCTGGTGGAGACGAGATACCCCGCGTCGTTCAGCTGCATCCACACGGCGACCTGCCCGGCCAGGAAACCCGTGGTGAGCAGGCCGCCGATGGCCAGGCCCCGGCGCAGGTCGGCGGGGTCGGCGCGGCGCGCGGCATGCACGGCCCACTGCATCGCGAGGCTGGCGCCGACCAGCAGGGCGGTGTTCAGCGTCAGCAGGCGCGGCCGCGGCAGCGGCGTCCAGTCGGCCAGGCCCAGCCGCATGGAGTACGCGCTGACGAACAGCACGAACAGCGAGGTCGCGACGGCGAGGAACACCCACAGCGCGGTCTGGATCGCGGGCCGCGGCGTGGGCACGCTCACTTCCATGCCGGCAGGCTGCGCCTGCCACGGCTGCACGTTCAAGGTCTGGCGCAGCAGCCATCCGACGATGACCGCCATCAGCAGGGTGAGGAAAGCCAGTGCGATCGTCATGGCGTCAACCGTCCGCGTGGTGCGGCACCTTGGCCCAGGCTTCCGCCGGCACGTCCGCCGGCGGCACGTTCTGCGGGATGAAGTCGGTCTTCAGGCCCGGGATGCCGTAGTCGTAGGCCCAGCGGTAGACCACCGGAAGTTCCTTGCCGAAGTTGCCGTGCGTCGGTGGCGTCTGCGGGGTCTGCCATTCCAGCGTGGTCGCGTGCCAGGGATTGCCGCCCGACGGCTTGCCGCGGAAATAGCTGTGCACCAGGTTGTAGAGGAACGCCATCTGCGCCGCGCCGACCACGAAGGCCGCGAGCGAGATCCAGACATTGAGCAGGTGCGCCGAATCCGGGATGAAGCTGGTGCCGCCGATCGCGTAGTAGCGCCGCGGGATCCCCATGAAGCCCAGGTAGTGCATGGGATAGAAGATCGCGTAGGTGCCCACGAAGGTGATCCAGAAGTGGACCTTGCCCAGCGGCTCGTCCAGCATCCGTCCGGTGATCTTGGGATACCAGTGGTAGATGGCGCCGAACACCACCAGCACCGGCGCGATGCCCATGACCATGTGGAAGTGCGCCACCACGAACATGGTGTCCGACAGCGGCAGGTCGACCACCACGTTGCCCAGGAACAGGCCCGACAGACCGCCGTTGACGAAGGTGAAGACGAAGGCGATGGCGAACAGCATCGGCACCGTCAGGCGGATGTTGCCGCGCCACAGCGTCAGCACCCAGTTGTAGACCTTGATCGCGGTCGGGACCGCGATCACGAGCGTGGTCGTCGCGAAGAAGAAGCCGAAGTACGGATGCATGCCGCTCACGTACATGTGGTGGGCCCACACCACGAAGCTCAGCCCGCCGATGATCAGGATGGCCCAGACCATCATGCGGTAGCCGAAGATGTTCTTGCGCGCGTGGGTGGCGATCAGGTCCGAGACGATGCCGAAGGCCGGCAGCGCCACGATGTAGACCTCGGGATGGCCGAAGAACCAGAACAGGTGCTGGAACAGCAGCGGATTGCCGCCCGAGTAGTTCAGCTGCTGGCCCTTGGACACCAGCGCGGGCATGAAGAAGCTGGTGCCCAGCGTGAGGTCCAGGAACATCATGATGGCGCTCACGAACAGCGCCGGGAAAGCCAGCAGCGCCAGGATCGTCGCCATGAAGATGCCCCACACCGTCAGCGGCAGCCGCATCAGCGTCATGCCGCGCGTGCGCGCCTGCAGCACCGTGACGACGTAGTTCAGCCCGCCCATGGTGAAGCCGATGACGAACACCGCCAGCGACACCAGCATCAGCAGGATGCCCGCGTGCGATCCCGGCGTGCCGTCCAGGATGGCCTGCGGCGGATAGAGCGTCCAGCCCGCGCCGGTCGGTCCGCCCGGCACGAAGAAGCTCACCACCAGCAGCAGCACGGCCAGCAGGTACACCCAGTAGCTGAGCATGTTGACGTAGGGGAACACCATGTCGCGCGCGCCCACCATCAACGGGATCAGGTAGTTGCCGAAGCCGCCCAGGAACAGCGCGGTCAGCAGGTAGATCACCATGATCATCCCGTGCATGCTCACCAGCTGCAGGTAGGTGGTGGGCGTGATCCACTCGAAGCGGTTCGGAAAGCCCAGCTGCAGCCGCATCAGCCAGGAGAAGACCAGCGCCACCAGGCCGATGCCGATGGCCGTCACCGCGTACTGGATCGCGATGATCTTGGCGTCCTGGCTCCAGACGTACTTCCCGATGAAGGTCTTCGGGTGGTAGAGCGGGACCTCCGCGACCTCGGCGGGCGGCGCGAAATCGGTCTCGTCGTGCGCAACGTGGGTCGCCATCTGGGCCTCCGCGGATCAACGGGGATGCGAGTTGAGGTAGGCGAGCACGTCGCCGATGGCCGCGTCGTCGGCCAGCATGCCGGCCACCAGCGCCATCTGCCCGCCGTGCAGGTCCTGGGGATGGGCGCCGCGGACGCCGTCGCGGAAGTTCTTCAGCTGCCGCGCCATGTACCAGTCGTTCATGCCGGCCAGTCGCGGCGCGTTGGTGGCGGCGATGCCGCGGCCGTCGGCGCCGTGGCAGGCCGCGCAGGTGGCGTAGCGCTCGCGGCCCTTGGCGACGTCGCCCTTGAGCGTGGCGGGCGCCGGCGTGTCGGGCAGCGTGGCGATGTAGCTCAGCACGTTGGCCAGCGCCGCCTCGTCGGCGAGCGTGGCGGCCATCGGCGCCATCATCTTGCCGAAGGTGTCCTTCTCGTGGGTGCCGCGCGCGCCGGTCTTGAACAGCTGCAGCTGCCGCTCCAGGTACCAGCCGCCCTGGCCGCTGAGCCGGGGCGCGTTCAGCGCGACGTTGCCTTCGCCCTGGGCGCCGTGGCAGGCGGCGCAGGTGGCGTACAGCGCCTTGCCCGCGACCGCGTCGCCGTGCGGCCTGTCCTGCGACTGCGCGAAGGTGCGCTGCCTGCCGAGCCAGGCCTGGTAGGCGGGCGGCTCGTCCACCACGATGCGCCCGCGCATCGCGAAGTGGCCCACGCCGCAGAGCTCCTCGCACAGCAGATCGTACGAGCCGACCTTGGTGGGCGTGAACCAGGTGTAGGTGACCAGGCCCGGCACCAGGTCCATCTTCACGCGCAGCTGCGCCACCGCGAAGTTGTGCAGCACGTCCTTGGACCGCAGCAGCATCTTGACCGGCTGGCCCAGCGGCACGTGCAGCTCGGGGCTGGCCAGCAGCACGTCGTCGCGGCCGTGCGGATCGTTCGGGTTCATGCCGAAGGGGTTCTGGTCGGTCACGAACCGCGCATGCACCGTGCCCAGCTTGCCGTCCTGCCCGGGGAGGCGATACGCCCAGTTCCATTGCTGCGCCATCACCTCCACGGTCTGCGCCTCGGGCGGCACGTGGATGATGTCGGCCCACACGACCAGGCCCGGGGCCAGCATCGCCGCCACGCCCACGCCGGTGAGGCCGAGCAGCCAGGATTCGAGCTTCTTGTTCTCGGGCTGGTACTCGGCGCGCGAGCCCGGCCGGTGCCGGTAGCGGATCAGCGCCCAGGCCATGAACAGGCTGATGGCGACGAACACCACGCCCGTCACCCAGAACGTGATGCTGATGGTGGTGTCGATCGTGTGCCAGTTCGACGCGATCGGCGTGAAATACCAGGGACTCAGGAAATGGAAGAGGACCGAGCCGAGCGCCAGGATGACCAACGCGATCGCGATCGCCATGACCGGGCCTCCTAGGACTCGTCGACTGCGTTGCGGTTGAACTTCCAGTAGAGCAGGGCACAGACGATGCCGAACAGCCCGTGCGCCGCGAGCGTTTCCCAGCCGCGCAGCTCGATGAGCCACGGGAAGAACAGCGCCGCCAGCACTTCGAAATTGATGATGTAGAGCACCATCCCCAGGATGGCGCCGGTCGCGACCGCGAAGTCGGGCCGCGTGTCCAGCCGCAGCTGGGTCATCACCATCGCCATCACCACGCCGAACACCACGCCGAGCACGTAGTGGGTGGTGAGGGCGACGGCGACCACGCCTACGCTGAATCCGTAACCCGAGCCGGAAGGGGGCGCGTTGCCGGTGACGATGGGCGCGATCATGTGCGAGATGCGCCAGGGCCCGTCGGGATGGAAGAGTGCCGACCAGATCAGGTCGAGCACCATCAGTACCGCGCCGGCCGCAAGGCCGGCGACCGCCGCTGCAGTCCAGTCGGTGGACCGCCAGTGCGCACCGCGCATTCCCACGAGAGTGTCCATGCGTGACCTCCCACGTGCAGGGAAAAAAACCGCTGCACCCGGTTCTTCCGTCGAGCGGAAGGTGCGTCACTTCTACTCCTGAAAACCCGGCCTTGCAACACGCACGCTGCGGCGCGGGTTTGCTGCTCAGCCACAACGTGCGTGAACACGCTTTCAGGGGTCTCTTGTGAGTCCCAGGAACTCGTCGATGACGTGGAAATGGTCGTCGTGCAGGCGCGATTCCATCGCCGCGAGCTGCGCGACCGGCACCCATCTCGCGACGGCCGCGTCGTCGCCGCCGCGCACCGGCGGTGGCGCGGCCTCGCCCAGGTCGAAGAAGTGCGCGTGCGTCACCACGCGGCCGCGCTGGCTGCGCTCGGGGTGGTCGAACACCTTCACGCCGCGCAGGCGCTCGCGCATAGCGAGGGGGGTCATCGGCAGGCCGGTCTCTTCCACCAGCTCGCGCAGGGCCGACTGCAGTACGGTGTCCTCGCGCTCGAGGAAACCGCCGGGCAACGCCAGCAACCCGCGGCCGGGCGGACGGCCGCGTTCGATCAGCAGCACGTGGCCGCCCGATCGCACCACGGCATCGACCGTTACGAGCGTCACCGGGTAGGGCACGGCCGACCACACCTTCTTCTCCCGATCCACCTGCCGCCATTCCTCGCGCAGCCGCGCGAACTCGGGCGTGGCCAGCCAGGCACGCACGCGTTCGCGCGTGCCCGGCGCGAGCTCGTCCTCCATGCCGCGCCAGGCGGCCTCGGGTTCGTGCGCGGCATACAGCGCGTCCAGCCGCGGCTCGCTGCGCGCATCGGTGTCGCCGAGCTCCTCGAAGCTCCAGCCGCGCGGCCGGTCTTCCGGCTCGGGCTCCGGGCCCGACCACAGGCAGCCCACCGGCGTGCCGGCGGGGTGGTGCGGCGCCAGCCCGGCCTGCACCGCTCGCATCGTCCGCTTCGCATCCCAGTGCTCGCGCACGGGCTCGAAATCGATGCGCGACAGCCGCGCGTTGTCCAGCGAAGCCGCCAGCATGTCGGCCCGCTCGCGCCAGCCGAACGGCTGCCGCGCCGACGGCGACTGGAAGGCGCGCGTGATGAAGACGCGAACGCGCTCGGCCCGCGAGAGCGCCGTGCGCAGCAGCTCGAGCTGCACCTCGTCCGGCAGCACGAAATGGCCCACGCAGGCCGCCAGTCCTGAGCGATCGCCCGTCATGGCCATGCGGTCCTCACTGCCCCGCGCCGTTGACCGCGGCCAGCGCCGAGTCCAGGCCGTCGGGGCGCAGCGCCTTGGCGTTGGCGTGGTCGGGCAGCGGCTCGCACAGGTAGATCTCGGCGGCCGGACGCTCCAGCACGCGCAGGCCGCTGGACCGCAGCATGGCTTCGATGCACGCGTGGTTGGGCACCCACCAGTTGGTCGGATCGCCGGCGAAGCGGTGCTCGATGAAGGCCATCTTGGGCCAGCCCGCGTCGAGCAGCGGCTCGCGGCGATCGATCGGATGGTCGTCGGTATCCGGGTACACCTCCTCGCCCGGCATGGCGAGCGTCTGGAACAGCATCAGCTTGCGAGTGCGCTGCGACAGCACGTCGAGCGCCAGCAAGGGATGGCGCAGGTGATAGAAGACGCCCATGAACCAGACGAGGTCGAAGTTCTCGGCCAGCCGCGCGACGTCGTACACGCCCATGCGGCGGAACTCGACCTGCCGCCCCAGGCCCAGCACGCCGGCGGCCCAGCGCGCCTGCTCGAGATAGAGCTCCTCGACGTCGATCGCGAGGACGCTCGCCCCGCGCCGCGCCAGCTCGAAGCTGTAGAAGCCCGCGTTGCAGCCCACGTCCAGCACGCGCCAGCCCGACAGGTCGCGCGGGAGGCGCGGCGCGATCTGCTGCCACTTGAAGCCGGGGAAGTCGCCGCCCAGGAAATGGTCGGGCGCCGTCTGCACGCCGCCGGGCAGGTGCAGGTTGTGGAACCAGGGACCCAGCGCCTCGATGCGCCGGCGCAGCTCGCCCACGTCCACCGCGGTGGGCGCGTCGTCCAGGTGGGTCGTCAGTTCCATGTCGGGGTTCAGCGGCCGATCGCGTGGTACTCGAAGCCCAGCTGCCGCAGCGAAGGCTCGTACAGGTTACGCCCGTCGAAGATGACGGGCTGGCGCATCGCCTGCCGCAGCGCGTCGAAGTTCGGACTGCGGAAAGCCTGCCAGTCGGTGGTGATCACCAGGCCGTCGGCGTCCTGCGCGCATTCCATGGCGGTGTCGGCGTAGCGCAGGCGGTCGAGCAGCGCCACGCGCCCGCAGAAGTCGTGCGCCAGCGTCGAGCGCGCCTGCTGCATCGCCACCGGGTCGTGCGCCATCACCTGCGCGCCGCGCTCCAGCAGCGCCTTGATGACGATGCGGCTGGGCGCCTCGCGCATGTCGTCGGTGTTGGGCTTGAACGCCAGGCCCCACAGCCCGAACAGCATGCCGCGCAGGTTGCTGCCGTAGCGGCTGTTGATCTTCTGCACCAGGATGTGTTTTTGCGCCTCGTTGACGGCTTCCACCGCCTCCAGGATGCGCAGGTGGCGCCCGTGGACGCAGCCGGTGCGGATCAGCGCGCGCACGTCCTTGGGAAAGCAGCTGCCGCCGTAGCCCGTGCCCGGATACAGGAAGCTGTAGCCGATGCGCGGATCGGCCCCCATGCCCTTGCGCACCTGCTCGATGTCGATGCCGGCCTCGCCCGCGAGGTTGGCCAGTTCGTTCATGAAACTGATGCGGGTGGCCAGCATGGCGTTGGACGCGTACTTGGTCAGCTCGGCCGCGTTCAGGTCCATCATCAGCACGCGGTCCTGCACGCGGTTGAACGGCGCGTACAGCCGCTGCAGCAGCTCGCGCGCACGCTCGCCGTGCGGGCCCGGCTCGGTGCCGATGACGATGCGGTCGGGCTTCATGAAGTCGTCGACCGCCGCGCCTTCCTTCAGGAACTCGGGGTTGGAGGCGACCGAGAACGTGTCCGGGCCGTTCGGCAGGTTGCGCGCCAGCAGCGCGTCGGCGATGGCGCCGCGCACGCGGTCGCCGGTGCCCACCGGCACGGTGGACTTGGTCACCACCAGCTTGTAGCCGCGCATCCAGCGGCCGATGCTGTCGGCCGCGTGGAGCACCTGGCTCAGGTCCGCACTGCCGTCCTCGGCCTGCGGCGTGCCCACCGCGATGAAGATCACCTCCGCATGCGCGACCGCCTTCTGCACGTCGCTGCCGAACGCCAGCCGGCGGCCCGCGCGGTTGCGGTCGATCACTTCCTGCAGCCCCGGCTCGTAGATCGGGATGCGCCCGGCGTTGAGCAGGTCGATGCGCCGTGGGTCGAGGTCCAGGCACAGCACGTCGTTGCCGGCCTCGGCGAGGCAGGCCCCGCTCACCAGGCCGACGTAGCCGGCGCCCATCACGGTGACGTTCATGGCGACGTCTCCAGGTCGAGGTCGAGCGCATAGCCGACCAGCTGGGCGGCGCGGTGGGCGGCGGTGTGCTCGGCCAGCACGCGCCGGCGCGCGCGGTCGGCCATCAGCAGGCGGTGCTCCTCCGGCATGTCGCGCAGCACGGCCAGCACGTGCGCGGCGCTCTCGGCGATGACGATCTCGCGGCCCGGCACGAACACCGTGTCCAGCCCCGCCCAGCGGTCGCTGACGATGGGCGTGCCGCAGGCGGCGGCCTCGAACAGCCGCACGCTCGGCGACCAGCCGGCCCGCACCATGTCGGCCCGCGTGATGTTGAGCGTGAAGCGCTGGCGGTTGTAGAAGGCGCGGTGCTCCGCGGGCGCGAGGTGCGGCCGCAACGCCACGTTGGTGGGCCAGTCGATGTCCGGCGGGTACTGCGGGCCGGCGACGATGAAGCGGCCCGCCGCCCAGGTTCGGGCCGGCTGCAGCAGCAGGCGGTCGACGCCGGGCTGGCGGTCGTCGCTGTAGGTGCCCATGTAGCCCAGGTCCCAGGCGGCCGGTTGCGGGTCGGGGTGGTAGAGCAGCGGGTCCACCGAGCAGTAAAGGACGCGCGCGCGTGGCGAGCCGAACTCGTTCTCCAGCCGGCGCAGCGTCGGGCCGCCGGTGAACGACAGGTACAGGCCGTAGCCGGCGATCTGCCCGGGCCGCAGGTAGTCGTGCTCGCCGCGCGCCAGCTTGGCCAGCGTGACGGGCGTGTCGATGTCGTAGAACGCCGTCAGGCCGCCGGCCTCGCGCTGAACCCAGTCGCCGACCTGCACGCCCTGCGGCACGAAGGAGCCGACGATCACCAGGTCGGCCGCGCGCACGTCTTGCGCGAAGCGGTCGTGCAGCTCCTCGACACTGCCGTACAGCTCGGTGCGGCCATAGGGGGGATCGGGCAGGTCGCGGTGGGCGGCGTACCAGGGCTGGTCGCGCTCGAGGAAGAGGACGTCGTGCCCGGCCGCGTCGAGCTCGCGCACCAGACCGCGGAAGGTGGTGGCGTGCCCATTGCCCCAGGAGGAGGTGATGGAGAGGCCGAGGACGACGATGGAGAGGGGGCTCATGCCGCCACCTCCAGCGCGCGGCCCTGCAGCACCGCATCGAACTGCGCCGCGCGATGGTCGTAGGTGTGTTCCGCCAGCACGCGCCCATACGCCGCCTGCCCGATGGCGCGGGCCGTTCGGGCGTCCAGCGACTCCAGCTGCCGCGCCACTTCCTCGCCGTCGCGCGCCACCAGCATCTCGGTGCCCGGCTCGAAGAACTGCTCCAGGCCTTCCCACGCATCGGTGATGACGCAGGCCGCCGCGCCCGCCGCCTCGAACACCCGCGTGGCCGGCGAGAACCCGTAGCGGGCCATGCTCTCGCGGCTGATGTTGAGCACCGCCAGCGGCGTGCAGTTGAAGGCGTTGTGGTCGGCGGTGTAGACGTGGCCCAGGTACTTCACGTGGGGCGGCATCGGCTTGTCCCCCCAGCCGCTGCCGCCCAGCAGGAAGCGGCGCCCGGGCAGGGCCGCGGCGGCGCGCAGGAAGAACTCCTCGACGCGTGCTTCGCGGTCGGGCAGGCGGTTGCCCAGGAAACCCAGGTCGCCGGTGAAGCGCGGATCGGGCGACACCGGGAAATGCGTGCTCGGGTCCAGCGCGTTGTAGATGGGCGCGCAGTCGCGCGCGCCCAGCGCCAGGTACGCGCGGCGCACCGGCTCGCCGCCGCCGTAGGTGAACACCAGGTCGTAGCGCGGCACCAGCGGGCGCAGCGCGTCGCCAGTTTCCAAGTGCATGCGGTCCAGCGTGGCGGGCGCGTCCACGTCCCAGTAC
>Ga0247819_10002114_pt1 | contig 10411 bp, 7 predicted proteins | sample 13C_Xylose_Day6_FD_193428 | JGI IMG/M metagenome (GOLD analysis project Ga0247819, IMG submission 193428) | Soil microbial communities from agricultural site in Penn Yan, New York, United States - 13C_Xylose_Day6 | ecosystem: Environmental > Terrestrial > Soil > Agricultural land | place: USA... | reverse complement strand
GAGTGGAGGCGGTGTATGGCAAACCGTTGAACGTGGCCACGGGTGATGATTTCACTTTCAACTATCGGTTCAATGCGCGGTTAGGGGCCAAGCCCGAATGGAAACACATCGACCTCAACAGCATTGTGACACCGGAGCAGGCGGGGTCCAGTGTGGCAGTGGGGCAGTGAGGTTTTGGTAGCCTGGTCTGGCCCTATCGCGAGCAGGCTCGCTGCCACATGTGAAATGCATTTCAATGTGGGAGCGAGCCTGCTCGCGATGGCGTCGGTCCAATCAACTCAAGTTCAGAGCCTGCCCACACCGCGCCCGATACACCCCCGGCGCACAGCCCAACCACCGCAAACACGCCCGGTTGAAACTCTGCACATCGCTGTAACCCAGTCGGTCGGAAATCTCCACCAACTCCAGATCCACCGCCTGCAAATAGTCTTCGGCACGGCAGCGGCGATACTCGTCCAGCACCTCTGAAAAACTCCAGCCCAACGCCTTCAAACGACGCGCTGCGGTGCGCTCGATCAAATGCTGGGCGGTGCAGAACTGCTGCCAGTTGGCGTTGGCGAGGTCGGCGATCAGGTGATCACTGACCTGTTCCAGCAAGGTCGGCTCGCTGTTGTGGCGGGTTTGCTCCAGCAGTTCGATCAGGGTCTGCTCCAGTTCATGATTGCCGGGCGTCAGCGCCGTGACGAACAGTTGCGGGTCGAGGCGGATCGCATGCTGTGGCGCCCCCCAGCGTACTGGCACCCGCAGTGCTTGCTCGTGCTGTCCAGGGTTGTGCGTGCAGGCAGATGCCAGGTCGACGCCGAGGATCGGATCACGTCCGAGGCCGCTGGCCAGAAACTTGCGCCGCAGCATGCTGCACAGGCTGATGAGGATGTAATCAGCGGTCGGCGCGCTGGCCCTGACGCTGCCACGGTCGAGTAATTGCAGCTGCACATCGTGCTCGCCGCGCACAATGCGCGCTTCAAAGTGGCCGTTGAAAAATGGGAAAAAACGTACGAAATACTGGCACGCGCTGTCCAGTGACGCGGCCACGTCGAACAAATACGTCAGGCCATTGGTGGCCGTGGAAACAAAGCGCCGACCTGCCGCCAGACCGATCAACGGATCGCCGGTCTGCTCCAGCGCAAACGCCCAGAAACGCCGCGACAGAAAGAGCGGCACGCGCATGAACGGCGTGCGCAATTCGAACAGGCTGCGGCGGAACAACGCTTCGATACGCTCCCGGGCAACCCCGCGCGCCAGCAGTTCTTCGATGGCTGGCAGCAAGGTCGGGGCGTAGAACGCATTGGGCAAAGGTTGATTGTCCGATGCCTGATCGCTTTTTGTCATGTAGGGCTCACGGCGTCTGGCGGAACACTGGTTAGGCTGCTCGACGTTAAGCGATTTGCCGGAGCAAGACCATGCTTGATTTACGCCAGCTCGACCTGAACCTGCTGCTCGCCTTCGATGCGATCTACCAGCAGCGCAGTGTCACCCGCGCCGCCGAAGTGATGTGCCTGTCGCAACCGGCCATGAGCAATGCGCTGCGCCGTCTGCGCGAGTTGTGCGGTGATCCGCTGTTCATCAAAAGTCGCCTGGGCGTGACCCCGACGCTGGTCGCCCATCGCCTGGCTGATTACGTGCGCGCTGCACTGGAGTCCTTGCGCGATGGCTTGCGGATGATTCCCGCCGCACGGCAAAACAATCCGCTGTTGCGCGTCAGTTGCCTGGACTGCCTGCAACCGGTGTTGCTCGATGCCTTGCTTGAATCGCCCCATGCCGACTGGCAGGTCCGCTACTTCCAGCCTCGGCGACGCGACGCCTTGCAGGAACTGGCGAGCGGCAAACTGGACATCCTGATCGACCTCGACCAGCCCCTGGCCGGTTTGGCCGGCCTGCACAAACAAGTGCTCCCGGCCGATCACTACGTGTTTGCCTATGGCGCCGCGTTGAAGGAGCCGCCGCGCACGCTGGAAGCCTACCTGCAACAACCGCAGATCCAGATCTCCAGCCGCCGCGACGGGCTCAGCCCGGTGGATCTTCAACTCGGCCTGAAGGGATTGCGCCGTACTTTGGCGGTGAGCACCCAAAGCACCCTGGCGGCGAAATTGATGGCCGACCGGCAACCGTTCGGCATGAGCCTGCCGAGCCGCGTAGCCACGGTGTTGGGCTTGCATCAGGTGCCATTGCCACTGGATGAGCCGGTGCAGCTGAAACTGGCGCTGTACATCGAGGCCCGCTATCGCTTCGAACGCAGCCGCGAAGAGGCGATGCATTGTTTGCTGCGCGCATTGGGCGAACCTCGCACCACGCAAGCATTGGCACGCCGCGCCTAAACTTGCCATTAAAAGCACTTTGTAGGCGCTGCCGCAGGCTGTGATCTTTTGATCTTGTTTCAAAGGCAAAATCGCAGCCTGCGGCAGCTCCTACAGGGGGCGTGGCATTCCTGCCAATAAATATTCGTCGACCCGCACAATCGCCTCCACCATCGCCAACGCCGCCGGTGTCAGGGAATAACCGACGCGGCTGACAATGCCATAGTGCAGCAGCAATCCGGGGTCGTCGCTGGGGATATCGTCAAAACTAAGCAGCTGTATCAGCCCTTGTTCGACCTGTTCGGCCAGGGCTTCCATGGTGGCGATGCCCACTGCGTCGGAGCGCCTCACCACGCGGCAGATGGCATCGAACTGGGCGCATTCGACACTGGGGTTGAAGTCCGGCTCGCCCTGAGCATCGGCGAGGATCTTGCGAATCATCGGCGGAATGCGTGTGCCCACCACGGCGTAGTCGAGCAGGGCGCGCAAGGACAGGTTTTCACGCTGGGCCAAGGGGTGATCGACACGGCAGAAAAAGCGCCCGCGTCGAGGGCGCAACAGCTGCACCAGGTATTGCGGATCACCAGTGAAATGGCGCGCGTCGGCCACCAGGAATTCGATCTGTTGCTCACGCAACCACAGCGCCAGTTGTTCCCAGTCGCCCTGATGGAAACTGATGCGGATCGCCGGATGGGCCTGGATGAATTGCGCCAAGGCTTCGGGCACCAGCAGTTGTGCCGGATAAGGGCCGCAACCGAAACGCAGTTCGCCGCCGGTGAGGCCGTTGTATTGAGTGATTTCGTTGTGCAGTGCCTGACTGCCGGCGAGCAGGCGCCGGGCATGTTGCAGCACCAGTTCGCCCTGACCGGTCAGACGGAATTCACGACTGCTGCGCTCCACCAGCAGGCAATCGAGATCCCGCTCCAGGGTCTGGATGCTTCGGCTAAAGGCCGGCTGGCTGAGATTGATCGCCTCGGCAGCTCGGCCAAAACTGCGGTAATCGGCCAGTGCGACGAGGTGGCGAAGCTGTCGTAGGTCCATCATGCGTCTCCTGCATTCGGCGGATACTTTTAATGCATTGGATCGATATCACAGGGGCTGGCATAAGTACACGCCTGTCTTCTCGTCGTAGCTTGCCATGACCAGCCAACCGTTCATCTCCAGCGCCTTCACCCGCACCATTCTCAGCCACGCCCAGCAGTCGGGTTTGTGTCGCGATCAATTGCTTGAACGCGCCGGCATTTGCCTGTCGTTGCTGGACGGGCAGGGGCTGCACGTTCCGGCGCACCTGGTCGAACAGTTGTGGAGTGAGTGCGAGCGACAGGGTGCGGGCGCAACGTTTGGCTGTGAACTGGTCAACGGCATGGCGACTACCAGCCTGCAAGGCTTGAACATTTTGCTGGACTCCGCCGCGACCCTTCGCGCCAGTCTGGCGTGTTTCACCGAGTACCTGCCCCGTGTGACCAATTACGTGCAGGCGCATCTGGAAGAGGTCGATGGCCAGGCCCGCCTGCACTTGCGCGGGGTTTATCAGGCACCGCATTTTTTCGGTCTGGATGCGGCGACATTGAGCCTGGTACGCAACATCGCCCGACGGCTGGGGCGGGCGCCGGGTGAGGTGTTTGTCGGGGTGACGTTGACGCCGGAGCAGGCGGCTGGCGAGTGGTTGCGCAGTGTCGGCATCGAGGTGTCGCGCGGTCCGCATCCGTGCCTGTTGATGGCGCTGGACACTCTTGATGAGCCGTTGCTGGGGGCTAATCCGTTTTTGCATCAGAGCATGTTGCGGCATTGGCAGGTTGAAGCTGCGCAGCATGTTCGCAGTGACAGTCTGGAGTTGGCGCGGCATTGGTTGACGGCGGGGGATCAGCCGATCGAGCGGATTGCCGAGCGGCTTGGGTATCGGCAGCCGAGTAATTTTATTCGGGCGTTTCGTAAGCACTTTGGGATTACGCCGAAGCAGTTTCGGTTGGGGCTGTAATTGACCGTTACCGCAGCAACGGATATGTACGCCACCAAAAAGCTGCAACCCAGAACCCCAGGATGATTGCTTTTTGTCAGTCATCGCTTGCGTGTCATCAAAGCGCCTCAGGCACCGTGACCAGGCTGAGCAAACCTGACCGGAGCCTAATAATGATAAAAAAACGCTCGGCCACCGCCACAGTCCGCCAACGACTGCATCGGCCTGGCCACACCCGCCCGCAACCTCTTGCGCTGGCGATCATTGCCGTATTGACGGGACCCGCCTGTGCGACCACGTTCGACATCAACGAAGACTGGAGCCTGTCGACCAAAACTACATTGAGCCTGGGCAGTAGCTGGTCGACCCAAGGCCCCGACAAAAGCCTGATGACCCGCGCCAACGCCTTGCAGGCGCAAGGCGTGCAGGCCAATGGCACCAGTGTCAGTGCCGACGATAACCGGCTGAATTTCGAGAAGGGCGATCCCATCTCGCAGGTGTTCAAGGGCCTCACGGATTTCAGTCTCGATGGCCAGGGCCAGGGCGCGTTCATACGCTTCAAATACTGGTACGACCACGCCTATGAAACCCGTCAGGGGCGGTTCAAGGATTTCGATGATTCAGGCTGGGACGACCTGTCCAAGTTCAAGGGTTTCGAGATGCTCGACGCTTACGTCTGGAAAGACTTCCAGATCGCCGAGCACCCCTTGAGCGTGAAGGTCGGCAACCAGGTGTTGTCCTGGGGCGAGTCGCTGCTGATCCAGAACGGCATCAACGTCATCAACCCACTGGACGTCTCGGCGTTCAACCGCCCGGGCGTGGAGATCAAGGAAGGGCAGTTGCCGGTGGAGATGGTCTCCTTCAGCTTCGGCCTGACGGACACCACCAACCTCGAAGGCTTCTACCAGTACAACTGGCGGCCCAGTGTGCTGGATGGTTGCGGCACGTTTTTCGCCAGCAGCGATGCGATCCAGAAGGGCTGTGGGCCGTTGTACCTGAGCCAGGTGTTGACCGATCAACAGATGCAGGCCAGCGGTTTGTATGCCCCTTCGCGGGGTAACGAATCGCCGTCCGACAACGGTCAGTTCGGCTTTGCCTTGCGCCAGATGATCCCGGCGCTGAACGATGCCGAAGCGGCGATTTATTTCATCAACTACCACTCGCGCCTGCCGTATTTCACCCTCGATGCGAAGAACACCGCCGTGCGCGGTACGTTCCCCGGCGGTGTTCAGCCGCCGACGTATGCCGCGGCATTTCCCGAAGATATTCGCCTGTACGGCATCAGCCTCAACGGTGTCGAGCCCAACACCGGAATCTCGCTGGCCGGTGAGGTGAGCTACCGGCCGAACATGCCGTTGGCGATCAACGCGCCGGACATCAACGTCGCGGTGATCACCGGGGCGGCGGGCAGTTCCTGGGTGCAGTTGCCGACCGGTTTCAACATCAACCGTGGCGACCGTTACGACGGGTGGGAGCGCAAAGGTGTCTGGCAGGCGACGGCATCGGCGACGCAAGCCATCGACAACGTGTTGGGGGCTACGCGCCTGAGCCTGTTCGGCGAGGCCGGTGTGGTGCACATCGACGATCTGGGCGACGAGCGCTTGGGCCGCAACGCCGCGTTCGGTCGCAGCTCGACGCGCAACGGCACGCCGTGCAACACCGTGGCGTCGGGTGTGACCAATCAATACTGCACCGACAAGGGGTTCGCCACCGATTGGTCGTGGGGTTATCGCCTGCGCGCCAGCCTGGAATACAGCGATGTGCTGCCGGGTATCAACCTGATCCCGGCGCTCAACTGGCGGCATGACGTCGAGGGTTATTCCTACGATCCGCAAGGGCCGTTCCAGGAAGGTCAGCAAGCCATGGGCGTCAGCCTGACCGGCACCTACATGAACGATTACAGCGTGGAACTGGCCTACAACGCCTTCTTCGGTTCCAACGACTACAGCACCCTCGACGACCGCGACTTCGCATCCGTCAGCTTCAAGGCAGACTTCTAAGGAGAACCATTATGCGTATGCAATTGTGCGTGCTGGCCCTGGCCTGCACCGTGGGCCTGGCTCAGGCCAAAGGCACCGACTCGGCGGCCCTGGGCAAAACCCTGACACCCATGGGATCGGAAATGGCGGCCAATGCCGACGGCACTATTCCGGCCTGGACCGGAGGCCTTGCCGCCAACGCCGGTACAGTCGACAGCAAGGGCGGTTACAGCGATCCGTATGCCGCCGAAAAACCGTTGTTCACCATCACGGCGAAGAACGTCGCGCAGTACGAGAAATTTCTCAGCCCGGGTCAAGTCGCCTTGTTCAAGCGTTTCCCGGACAGCTACAAGATGAACATCTACCCCAGCCACCGCAGCGCCAACCTGCCCAAGGAAGTGCTCACGGCCAGCCGAGACAACGTCGCCAAGACCAGCATGGCCGACGGCGGCAACGGCTTGCACGACTATGCGCGGGGTATTCCGTTTCCGCTGCCCACCGAAGGCCTTGAGGTGATGTGGAACCACATGACCCGTTATCGCGGCGGCAGTTACGAGCGCATCAGCAGCGCCGCGCTGGTGCGTGAAAACGGCGCCACCAGTTATGTGCGCAACCAGTCGCTGATCAACTTCGCCGACACCGTCGGCGGCCTGGAGGCAGGTTCCAACGTGTTGTTCATGTTCAAGAGCCGTGTACTGGAACCGGCGCGTTTGTCCGGTGAAGCAGTGCTGGTGCATGAGCCGATCGACCAGGTCGCCGAGCCGCGTTCGGCGTGGCAATACCTGCCGGGCCAGCGTCGGGTGCGTCGTGCACCGATGATCGCCTATGACAACAGTGCGCGTTATAGCAATGGCTTGATCACTGCCGACAACATCGACGGCTACAACGGTGCGCCGGACCGTTTCGACTGGAAACTGGTGGGCAAGCAAGAGCTGTACATCCCGTACAACAGCTACAAGATCGGCAGCCGCGACATCAAGTACGACGAGGTGATCAAGCCCAACCACGTCAACCAGGATCTGGCCCGTTACGAGAAGCATCGGGTGTGGGTGGTCGAAGCCACGCTCAAGCCGGATGCCCGTCACATCTACGCCAAGCGTCGGTTCTATGTCGATGAGGACAGTTGGCAGATCGCCCAGTCGGACCAGTACGACAGCCGCGGTGAACTGTGGCGCAGCGGTGAACTGCACGCGATTCAGCAGTACGACCACGGCTTCACCTACAACGTGCTGGAAACCTCCTATGACCTGATTTCCGGACGCTACTACGCCGGTGGCCTGGCCAACGAAGAGACCGAACCGATGCGCGTCGGCTTCGCCGCCAAGACCGATGACTACACCCCGTCGGACCTGCGGCGCTGGGCGAAGTAACCCAGTCATTACTGACACATCACTCCCTGTAGGAGCTGCCGCAGGCTGCGATCTTTTGATCTTGATCTTGAAAAATCAAAGTCAAAAGATCGCAGCCTGCGGCAGCTCCTACAAAGGAATGCGGTTTCACATTGGTTAGGAGATCAACCGTGCGCTACTGGATATCCGCTCTGGCCCTGGGCGCAAGCCTGGGCTCCGCTCACGCGGCAACCCTCGATCAGCAGCAGGCCAAGGCGCTGGCGCAAGAGGCTTATGTATTTGCCTACGCCACCGTCGAGCACGACAAAGTGCTCAGCGCCATCGCCGCGAAGCTGCCGTTCAACCGTCTCTACAGCGAGCCGCGTTTGCTCGGCCCGCAAGACAACAAAGTGGTGTCGCCGAACAACGACACGTTCTATTCCCGGGCCTTGCTCGACCTGCGTGCTGAACCACAAGTGCTGCAAGTGCCGGTGGTGAAAGGGCGCTACTACAGCTTTCAATTGGTCGACATGCGCACCGACAACCTCGACTACATCGGCACCCGCGCCACTGGCGATCAGGCCGGGCGCTACTTGATCGTCGGGCCGGACTGGAAGGGTAAAGTGCCCAGCGGTTTCAACGCGGTGATTCGTTCACCCAGTCGCCTGGTGTTTTTGCTCGGGCGCACCGAGGTCAAGGGTGAGGCGGATCAGAAAGACGCCGCGCAGTTGATGTCCGGCTATGTCCTGCAATCGCTGTCCAGCGTCACCGGTGCTGTGGCGCCCGCCGCACTGCAACCGTTGCAACTGCCGACCTACCAGGACACTAAACAGGGTCCGGCGCAGGCGCTGTTCAGCACCTTCAACGCGCTGGCGCCATTGCATCAATGGAGTACCCGCGAACAGAAAAAACTTGAGCGCTTTGCGGCCATCGGCGTGGCGCCCGGCGCGGTATTCCAGGCGCCGGCAGACCTGAGCGAAGCCATCACCCAAGGTGCCGAAGCCGGGCGAGAGCAGGTGCGCACGGCGTCCAGCCAGATCTCGGTGGAGCAACAAGGCTGGCTGCGTTCACCGACCAATGTCGGTAAATTCGGCGACGACGACCTGACGCGCGCCGCAGTGGCCTGGCGTTACATCTACGCCAACGACCCGGTGGAAGCGGTTTACCCGATGGCGCTGCACGATGCCCAAGGGCAGTTGCTGGATGGCCGGCACGCCTATCGATTGCATTTCGCGGCCGGGCAATTGCCGCCGGTGAGCGCGTTTTGGTCGCTGACGCTGTATGACGGCAAGACGCAATTGCTCGCTGCCAATCCGATCCAGCGTTACGCCCTGGGTGATCGCAGCCCAGGTTTGCAGTACGACGCCGATGGTGGCCTGACCCTGATTCTGCAACCCGACGCCCCCGCGCAGCACAGCAACTGGCTGCCAACGCCTGAAGGTCCTTTCAACTTGCTGTTGCGCCTGTACCTGCCCAAGGGCGGGGTGCTCGATGGCAGTTATCGTTTGCCCACCATCGCGAGGGTCGAACCATGAACATGAATGTCAGCCGCCGCCATGTACTGGGTGGCATGGGCGTATTGGGCGGTGGCCTGATGCTGCCGCGTTGGTTGCTGGCCGCCGGTGCCGATGACCTGCGAGCGATTGCCCGGGATGCGTGGATCTACGCCTACCCGATGCTCATGCATTATCAGACCATGGAAAAACAGGCGCTCGATCCGGCCGCGCCGGCGTATGTCGGTGGCTTCAATCGCTTTCGTCACTACAGCGAGTTGTATACGCCGAACAACCGCGAAATCGTCACGCCCAACAACGACACGCCGTACTCCTGGGCCTGGCTCGACCTGCGCAGCGAGCCGCAGGTGCTCAGCGTGCCGGCGGTCGATGCCGATCGCTACTACGTGCATCAACTGGTCGATCAATACACCCACAACTTTGCCTACGTCGGCGTGCTGAGCACTGGCCGTGAAGCGGGGGATTACCTGATCGTCGGGCCGGGCTGGCAAGGTGCGACGCCGAACGGAATCAAGGCAGTGCTGCGCAGTGAAACCGAGATCGTCATGGTCCTGGGCCGTACCGGCCTGAAAAACGCCGAGGACTTGCCCGCCGTGCGTGCGTTGCAGCAGCAATACCGTTTGCGCGCCTTGCATGAGTATATCGGCAGCGCGCCGCCGCTTGCCGCGCCGGCGATTGCCTGGCAAGCGTGGGACAGCAAGACCGGTTTGGGGCCAGGGTTTATTGCCGCGTTAAATCAGATCCTCTCACTGTGCCCGATGCATCCATCGGAGCAGACCTTGCGCGAACGCTTCGCCCGGATCGGCATCGTGCCCGGTCAAGCATTTGATGTGGCAGCGATGTCTGCGGAAGTGCGGGGGGCTTTGCTCTCCGGGATTGCAGATGCGCAGGTACAACTGCAAACGGCAGTGACTCAAACGCGCACCACGCTGGGGCTGTTCGGTACTCGCGAAGCCTTGCACGGCAATTACCTCAACCGAGCCGTGGCGGCGAGCATCGGCATCTATGGCAACAGCGTCGAGGAGGCGTTCTATACCGGCGCCCGGCTCGACAGTCAGGGCCAACCGCTGCAAGGCGGGCGCGGTTATCGGCTGCGTTTTGCACCGGGGCAACTGCCACCGGCGACTGAGTTCTGGTCGCTGACCCTGTATGACTTGCCGGATCGGCAACTGGTCGCCAACCCGATTGACCGTTATTGCTTGAGTAGCCGCGATGCGTTGCAGGCGGATGCAGACGGCGGCTTGACGCTGGTGATGCAGCCGTCCGCACCGCAAACATCGAACAACTGGTTGCCGACGCCGGCCAGTGGCGCGTTTACCGTGATCCTGCGGTTGTACGG
>Ga0247819_10002113_pt1 | contig 10417 bp, 6 predicted proteins | sample 13C_Xylose_Day6_FD_193428 | JGI IMG/M metagenome (GOLD analysis project Ga0247819, IMG submission 193428) | Soil microbial communities from agricultural site in Penn Yan, New York, United States - 13C_Xylose_Day6 | ecosystem: Environmental > Terrestrial > Soil > Agricultural land | place: USA... | reverse complement strand
GGATGCCGCGCGCGGCCAGTTCGCCGCGTCGAGCGCGAGCCTCGTCGCGCGCGAGATGGAGATCGATTTCCTGCGCGAATCCAACCAGGCGCTGCAGGCGACGTTCGACGACATCCTTGCGTCGAAATCCTGGCGGATCACGCGTCCGATGCGCGTGTTCCGACGCCTGCTCGACAACGGCCCCGGCGAGTTGCTCGGGCGCCTGCGCAATCGCCCCGAGGCGACGCCACCGGCGATGCCGCCGACCGCGATGGCCATCGAGCCGACGCAACCCACGCAATCCGCTGCGCCCGAAGGCGCGACGGAATCGCCGATGCCGGAAGCCCACGACGCGCCGCGGTCGTCACCGCAGGTCCGCGTCGCGGCCGACGCACTGGACGCGGCATGGCAGGCGAGGCAGGAAGGCCGCTGATGCGCATCCTCATCGACCTGCAGGCGGCGCAGTCGCCGGGCAGCCGCATCCGCGGAATCGGCCGCTATTCGCTCGCGCTCGCCGAAGCGGTGGCGCGCAACGCGGGCGACCACGAGGTGTGGATCGCACTCAACCATGCCATCCCGGAGGTGGTCGCGACGATCAAGGATCGTTTCGCCCCCTGGTTGCCGGAGGATCGCATCGTGGTCTGGGAATCCATTCCCGGCACCGCGGCAGTCGACGTCTCCAATCTGCCGGCACGCCGCGCCGCGGAGCGGTTGCGCGAGCGGTTCCTCGCATCGCTCGCGCCCGACGTCATCCATACGTCGAGCCTGTTCGAAGGCATGACCGACACCGTCGTCACGTCGGTGCCCCGGGATCGCGCGGGGATCCTGCACAGCGTGTCGCTGTACGACCTCATTCCGTACGTACGGCGCGACGTGTACCTGTCCGACCCGCGGGCGCGCGCGTGGTACCTCGACAAGATCGAGTCGCTCCTGCGTGCCGACCTGCTGCTCGGCATTTCCGAATACACGTGCCGCGAAGCAATGGAACACCTGTCGCTCGCCGCGGGGAAGGTGGTCAACATTTCCGCGGGCCTGGGCGATGAGTTCTTCATCCTGGACGCGTCGGAGCGCAAGCGCGCCGAGGCATCCCTGCGGGCGCGCTTCGCGCTGGGCGAGCGCTTCGTCGTGTACACGGGCGGGTTCGATTCGCGCAAGAACCTCGACGGACTCGTCCGCGCGTTCGCGCAGGTCCCCGCCTCGGTGCGCGAAGGCGTGCAGCTCGTGCTCGTCGGGCACGGACCGCCCGAAGTCGTGCAGCCGCTGCTTGCGCTCGCGCAGGAATCCGGGCTGCCGAAGCAGGACGTGCTGTACACCGACTACATCGACGACGCGGACCTGCGCGCGCTGTACAACCTCTGCGCATTGCACGTGTTCCCGACGTTCCATGAAGGGTTCGGCCTGCCGGCGCTGGAAGCGATGGCGTGCGGCGCACCGGTGATCGGCTCCAACACCACGTCCCTACCCGAAGTCATCGGGTTGGCCGATGCGATGTTCGACCCGCACTCGGTGCCCGACATCGCGCGCCACATCGAACGTTGTCTCGTGGACGAGCCGTTCCGCACGCGGCTGCGCGAACACGCGGCGAGCCAGATCGCGAAGTTCAACTGGGACGACTCCGCGAAGCGCGCACTCGCGGCCATGGAAGCGCTGCACGCCCGGCGCGCGCGCACCCCGCTGCCGCAGCCGTCGCCCACCGAAGCGATGCAGGCGCTTGCGACGGCGACCTGCGATGCGATTCCCGACGCGGCGACGTTCACCAGGTTGAAGCCCGCGCTTGCCGAAGCGATTGCGCTGAACGTGCGGCCTGCACGCCCGCAGTTGCTCGTGGACGTCACCGTCCTGTCCGCGCTCGACATCGGCACCGGCATCCAGCGCGTGGTGCGCAACATCGCGCAGGACCTGCTGGAACACGGCCATCCGCATTTCGACGTGCGCCCGGTCCGTTTCGAACATGGCACGGGCTATCTGCACGCCAACGCCTTCGTCGCGCGCATGCGGGGCGAGGAAACCGCGGAGCCCGACGGCCCGATCTCGGCGTGGCCGGGCGACGTGCTGCTGGGGCTGGACCTGGTCGCGCACGTCGTGCCGCTCGAGCGCGCGTACTACGAATGGCTGCGCCGGCGCGGCGTGCAATTGTGGTTCGTCGTGTACGACATGTTGCCCGTGCTGTTCCCCCAGTACTTCCGCGACGAGGTCAAGGCGCCCTTCGTCCCCTGGTACGAAGCCATCGGCGAACTGGCGACGGGCCTGGCGTGCATTTCCGCATCGGTGGCGCGCGAGGTCGGCGATTGGTACGACCAGGTGCAGCCGGCCCGCGCCCGCCCGTTGACGCTCGCTCACTTCCACCTGGGCGCGGACCTCGATCGCAGCCACCCCTCGCCGGCGCGCAAGGCGCAAGCGGGAGGCGTGCGCGCAGCGAAGTCGTTCCTGATGGTGGGGACGGTCGAGCCGCGCAAGGGCCATCGCCTCGTCCTCGACGCCTTCGCGAAGCTGTGGGCGGAGGGCGAGGACGTGCGACTGATCGTGCTCGGCAAACCCGGATGGCTGGCCGACGACGTCATCGCGCGCCTGCGCGAAGTCGGCGCGGAGGGCGATCGCCTCGTGTGGCACGAGGAAGCGAGCGACGCGCTCCTCAGCGAGAGTTACGCGGAGGCCGACGCCCTGATCATGGCGTCCGAGGGCGAGGGCTTCGGCCTGCCGCTCATCGAAGCGGCGCAGCACGATCTGCCGCTGATCGCGCGCGACCTGCCGGTATTCCGCGAAATCGCCGGCGATGCCGCGATGTATTTTCGCGGCGAGGACGGCGCGCAGGGTTTGGCCGACACGTTGCGCGCATGGTCGCGGGCGCACGACGCCGGTCGCCATCCGCGCCCCGGCGACCTGCGCTGGCTGACGTGGGAACAAAGCACGCGCCAGTTGATCGATGTCATCGAACAGCCCTCGCGCTTCCGCGCGTGGTCTCCCGGCCAGCGCTACCGCATCGGCGCCACGCATCCCGGCATCGTGAGCGGGAACGGTCGTCGCGTGGGCGAGGCGCTCGTGCCGGACGGCACCGCTGGCCGCGTGGCGCAGGGCCCGCGCATGCATGCAGGCAAGGGCGAGTACGCCGTCGAGATCGTGCTGCTGGCGCCACCGTCCGGCCCGAGCCGCGCCGTGGTGGAACTGGGTTCGGCCACGGCCGACCATCCGCTGCATCGCATCGACCTCGCCGCGGGCGCCGCGGCCGCGGAAGTCGCGGAAGACCGCCTGCTCCTTCGATTCCCGGTGCAGCTTGCGCGCGACATCGAAGACCTCGAGGTCCGCGTCGCGGTCGCCGAGGCGGACATCACCGGATTCATCAGTTGCACACTCACCCGCGCCACCGGATCGCCGGCGGCCCCCGAAAGCCGCCCGCAGGGCATCAAGGACTCGATCGACGTATGAAGACTGCACTCGTCACCGGCATCACCGGCCAGGATGGCGCCTACCTCGCCGAACTCCTCCTCGACAAGGGATACCGTGTCTACGGCACGTACCGCCGCACCAGTTCGGTGAATTTCTGGCGCATCGAGGAGCTCGGGATCGCGAACCATCCGAACCTGCACCTCGTCGAGTTCGACCTCACCGACCTCGGCACCACCATCGCGCTCGTGCAGAAGGTGAAGCCGCAGGAGATCTACAACCTCGCCGCGCAGAGCTTCGTCGGCGTGAGCTTCGAACAGCCCACCACGACGGCGCAGATCACGGGCATCGGCGCGTTGCACCTGCTCGAGGCCATTCGCCTGATCGATCCGTCGATCCGCTTCTACCAGGCCTCCACCTCCGAGATGTTCGGCAAGGTGCAGGCCATCCCGCAGAAGGAAGACACGCCCTTCTGGCCGCGCAGCCCTTACGGCGTGGCGAAGTTGTACGCGCACTGGATGACGGTGAACTACCGCGAGTCCTACGGGATCTTCGGCACCAGCGGCATCCTGTTCAACCACGAGTCGCCGCTGCGCGGGAAGGAGTTCGTCACCCGCAAGATTTCCGACGCGGTGGCGAAGATCAAGCTGGGCAAGCAGGACGTGCTCGAACTGGGCAACCTCGACGCCAAGCGCGACTGGGGCTTCGCGAAGGAATACGTCGACGGCATGTACCGCATGCTGCAGGCGGAGGAGGCCGACACGTTCGTGCTGGCGACCAACCGCACCGTGCCGGTGCGCGAATTCGTCACGCTCGCCTTCCGCGCGGCGGACATCGGCATCCGCTGGGAAGGCAGCGAGGAAAACGAACGCGGCTTCGACGCCGACAACGGCCGCGAACTGGTGCGCGTCAATCCGCGCTTCTATCGCCCGGCCGAAGTGGAGCTGCTCATCGGCGACGCGTCGAAGGCGCGCGACGTGCTCGGTTGGGAAGCGACGACCTCGATGGAAGACCTGTGCGCGATGATGGTGGAGGCCGACCTGGCGAGGAACGCCCGTGGCGCCACGTTCTGACGCATCGCGCGCGCGCGCGCTGATCACCGGCATCGGCGGCTTCACCGGCCGCTACGTCGCCGCGGAACTGCGCGAGGCCGGGTACGACATCGTCGGTCTCGGCCAGGCCGGGCTCGACGACGTCGACGCCGAGGTGCATGCCGTCGACCTGTGCGACCGCGATGCCGTGCGCGCGTTCGTGTCCGCGCAGCGCATCGATGCGGTCGTCCACCTCGCGGCCATCTCGTTCGTCGCGCACGGCGACGCGGATGCGATCTACCGGGTCAACATCGTCGGCACGCGCAACCTGCTGGAGGCGCTCGCCGAAAACGCGCATGCCCCGCGAATCGTGGTGCTCGCCAGCAGCGCGAACATCTACGGCAACGCGACGGTGGAACCGATCACCGAGGAGACGCCGCCTTCCCCCGCGAACGACTACGCGGTGAGCAAGCTGGCGATGGAACGCATGGCCGCGTTGTGGAGCGATCGCCTGCCGATCGTCTTCGCCCGTCCGTTCAATTACACCGGCGTGGGCCAATCGCTGAACTTCCTCGTGCCGAAGATCGTGGACCACTTCCGCCGCGGCGCGCGCGAGATCGAGTTGGGGAACACCGACGTGGTCCGCGATTTCTCCGACGTGCGCGACATCGCACGCATGTACCGCGTACTGGTGGAGCGCGCGCCCGTCGGCGGCACGTTCAACCTGTGCTCGGGCATCGGCCACAGCCTCGACGACATCCTGGACAGCGTCGGCACGCTGGCGGGGTATCGCATCGCGGTGCGGGTCAATCCCGCGTTCGTCCGCGGCAACGAGGTGAAGCGGCTGGTCGGCTCGCCTGCGTCGATCGCCCGGATCGTCGACGGATCGGAACCTCGTCCCATCGCCGAAACACTGGCGTGGATGTTGAACGCGTAACCAATGCAACGCGCGGAGCAGGGATGACGCAACGCAATCTGCAGACACTGGCCCTGGGCCTCTCGGTGGCCCTCGCGTACTTCCTGGTCAGTCGACAGTTCGGGGGGCCGGCCTACCTTGCCGACGAGATCGGATTCCTCAGCAACGCCGCGTACCTTGCCGGCTTCGGGTCCGACGGCGCGAGCACGTACCGGGCCGGCTACTCCCTGCTGCTGGTGCCGTTTTTCAAGATGGCGAGCGACCCGGCGCAGGCCTGGTTGTACGTCCTGCTGCTCAATGCGCTGATGTGGGGCGGCACGCTTGCGTTGACGCAACGCCTGCTCGAGCGCGTCGCGCCCGATGTCGCGCCCTGGCGCAGGTGGCTGGCGATCGGGGTTGTCGCGCTGTTTCCGGCGAGTGTCGTGATGAGCGGCTACGCGTTCAGCCAGACGGCATTCGCGTTCTTTTTCGCGGCCGCGCTGTACGCACTTTCGCGCTGGGACGTGGCCCGGCCGGCGACCGTCCTGCCGCACGCGTTCCTGACCGGCTATCTCGCGTGGGTACACCCGATCGGCATGGCGGTGGGCATCGCCTCGCTGATGGTCGTCGGCGTCGCGTCGCATCGTGCGCGCCGTTACGCGGGGTTCGTCGCGTGCACGGTGGTCGTCGTCGGGATGGTGCTCGGCTACGCCAAGGGCTTCGAGCCGTGGCTGATCGATCACATGACGGTGAAGGGCCTGTCGCCGCCCATGAGCCAGTTCAACTTGAGGCGCTTCCTGCACGAAGGCGTCGGCCTGGCGCAGGTGCGCACGCTGGTCGGACTTGTCGTCGGGCAGATGGGCTATCTGCTCGTCGCCACGCTCGGCTTCATCGGCGTCGGCGCGGCGGTCGCCCTTGGCGCCGTGCGCGATGAATTCCGCGGCGGCCCGACGCGCAACGAGCCCCGTGCGCGCCTGCTCGCCTTCTGCCTGCTGGCGGTGCTCGGTTGCATCGCGATGGCCGCGCTGTCGGCGTGGACCGTCGGCCATATCATGCGCGTCGATCATTGGATCTACGGACGGTACGTCGAACCAGCGACGCTCCTGTTGTTCGCCGTCGGCCTCGCGACCGTGCGCGTGGGCTGGCGGGTGATCGTGCCCGTCGCCGCGTTGCTGTTGTTCGCCGGCGCGTGGCTGGCGCCGCTGATCGATCCGGCGTTTTCGGTCAACTTCGTCACCGTGCCGGCGTTGTGGCCGCAGGTGCTCCTGCCGGGGAACACGATCCTCGCCTGGTTCGCGCTCGGCGCGGCGGCGGCGGTGTTCATGCTGCGCGTCGATCGCCGGATCGCATGCGCGGGGATCGCGGTGCTGTTCCTGCTGTGCATCGCCGCGGGCGTTCGCTGGCACCGCGGCATCCTGGCCGGCCACAGCAATCCGTCGGCGTTCGTCGACATGGTCGCGCTGAATTACGCGCCGGGGACGTGCGTGGGCTTCGACGTCGCATCGCTGCGCCGCCCGGGCGGATTGCCGCTGGGCGCGGTGGAGCGGCCGAACCTGTATTCGTTCTGGTTCCACCAACGGCCGATGCGTCGACTGACGCCCGCGATGTGGAAGGCCGAATGCGCCGGTCCGTTGCTGACCTACGATCCGAACCTGGGCAAGACGCTCGGTGGCGTGCAATACCTGGGACGCGAGCGGTCGACCGGCCTGTTCCTCGTTGCGCGTGCGACGGACAAGCGACCGCGCTTTCCGGCGCCGTCCCCGGACGGGCACACCGAAGAAACCTGGCGCGATGGCGATTCGGATGCCTGCCTGTTCGTCGGCTGCTTCAATGCAGGCGCGATCCAGCTGGCGCAGTTCACCCAGGTCGGCGTGCTCGCCGATGGTCGCCTGGTCTCGAATGGACGGCAGGGATTCCTCATGTACGGACCCTACGCATCGCTCGCCGCCGGGACGTACGTCATCGACATCCAGGGGCGCTTCGACCGCATCGAGGATGCCATCGTGGACGTGGTCAGCGATCAGGGGCACAGCGTGCATTTCAAGCGCCCGCTTGCGTCCGTGGTGGCGCCCTCCCGCGACCGGGCGCGCTTCGTGTTCCATCTCGACAAGCCCGCCAACGGCCTCGAAGTGCGGCTGGCGGTCGGTGCCTCCGATCGCATCGCGATCCTCGGCTACAAGCTGATGCCGGCCGCGCCGAAGGATGTCGCGGCGTTCGCGACCGACCAGCCGGCGAACGGCATCGAGGTCCCCACCGGCGACATGGCCCTGCTGCCGCACGTGGTCGGCACCACCGACGCGCGCGGGCGACATTCGGATGGACGCAAGGGCTATCTCATGTACGGCCCGTATCGTCCGTTGCCGCCGGGGCGTTACCGGTTGCGGGTGCGCGGTGAAGCCGCGACAGCGAAGGGCGCGTGGATCGATGTCGCGTCCGCCACGGGCAAACACCAGCACGCCGAGTTCGACATCGGCAGGCCGGTCGGCAAAGGATTGCTGGTCGACGCCGTGGTCGTGATCGACGCGCCGGTGCAGGACCTGGAGGTGCGCGTCTTCGTCACGCCCCAGAACCGCGTGTCCATCACCGGCTACACGTTGCTGCGCGAAGGCGAAACCACGGCGTCGCCCTGAGCGACCGAACCGGCGCGCGGTTCCTCGTGCCGCTGGTGCTCGAGGCGCTGCACGCGCACGGCGATGCGTTCGAGCAACTTGCGGTTGGCCGAAATCATGTCGGCGATCAGGCCGATCATGAACGACATCGCGCCGAGCAGCATGCAGAACGTCCCGAGCACGAGCGACTGCACGTGGCCGTCGCCTGAGCCGAGCATGTAGTAGTACAGGAATCGCAGGGCCGCGGCCGCGCCGATGGCGGAAAGCACGGCGCCCGGCCAGAAGAAGAAGGTCACCGGCCGGTAGAGCACGAAGATGCGCAGGATCGTCACGAGCGAACGCTGCACGTAACTGCGGATGCTCTTGACCAGGCGGGAGGGCCGCAGGTCGGCGTTCGTGCGGATCGGCACCGAGACGACGCGCAGGTTGCTCACGCCGGCCTGGATGATCGTCTCGAGCGTGTAGGTGTAGGCGTTGAACACGTTCAGGCGCATCGCGGTCTCGCGCGACAGCGCACGGAATCCGCTGGGTGCATCGGCGACCTGCGTGTTGCTGGCCACGCGCACCGCCCAGCTGCCGAGCCGCTGCAGGCGCTTTTTCACCCACGAGAAATGTTCGGTGTCGTCGATCGGGCGCGCGCCGATCACCATGTCGGCTTCGCCGGCGAGCAGCGGCGCGGTGAGCGCCGGGATATCCGCAGCGTTGTATTGGTTGTCGGCGTCGGTGTTGATGATCACGTCGGCGCCGAGCCGCAGGCATTCATCGAGGCCGGTCATGAACGCGGCGGCGAGTCCGCGGTTCACCGGATGGCGCACGACGTGGTCGACGCCGAGGTCCTTGGCGACCTGCGCCGTATCGTCGGTGGAGCCGTCGTCGATGATCAACCACTCGACCTTGTCGAAACCCGGGACCCGGCGCGGCAGGTCGGCGATGGCGATGCCGAGCGTGCCCGATTCGTTGAGGCAGGGGATCTGGATGATCAGTTTCATGGACGATGGTCGGAATGGGAGAGGGGAGTCGCCGTCGAGCGGAGCAACAGCGCCCCGACGCACAGCGCCACGAGGTCGGCCGTGACCGACAATGCACGAAAGAGGATCGCGATTTCCACCGCCGCCTGCGCACCGAAGGTCGGGCCCAGGCCCGTGAGCAGGATGGCCTCGCGGATCCCGAGGCCCGCGGGCGCGCCGGGCGCGAGGAACCCGGCGATCCATGCGGCGCTGAAGACAGCGATGCTGGTGGCGACCGCGCCGGGCGTGATCGCCGTGCCGGAGGCAAGGGCGAGCGTCGCGAGCGATGCGCCGGCGAGGGCCATGCCGACCATGACCGCGACCGAAGCTCCGACCAGGAACCGCCTGCCCGCGCCGGTGTTCGCGTGACGCCACGCGGAGCGCGCGTGCTCGATGAGCAGTGCGAGGAATCGATGCTGACGGAAATGCCAGGCCACCACGACGCTGCATGCCGCCACGCCCGAGGCGATCGCGAGCAGGAGCCAGCCGTTCGTGCCGCTGGCGGCCAGGCGCGCGAGGACCTGCGGCGCAAGCGGCAACGCGAGCAGGCACGCAGCGGCGACCACCAGCACGATCTCCACGATCATGCTCATGCCCACGCGCATGCCCGGCAATCCGTTGGCGGTCGACAGGTACACGCGTCCCACGTGTTGCCCGACGTTCCCGGGCAGGTACTTGGCGACCTGCGTCGTCATGTAGATACCGATCGATCGCGTGAGCGCGACCTCGACGCCCATCGCGCGCAGCAACAGGTGCCATGCGACGGCGAGGACGGCGTAGGCCGCGAAGTAGGGGATGGCCGCTGCCGGCAGCGCATGCAGCACCGCCGATCCCGCCCAGTCGATCCGGGCGTTGGACAGGATCCCGCGCGCCTCGATGAAGAAATACGCGAGGCACGCTGCGGAGAACGCGATCCCGAACCACTTCGCCGCGGATCTGCGCACTACTTGCGGCACTCGATGAAGAGGCGCGCAGCGAAGTACTTGCCCACGACGGGCAGCCTGCGCAGCGGGTGCAGGAAACGCATGACGTTGTAATGGGCGAGTTGCTCGGTGCGGATCCCGCCGCTCGAGAATCCGCAGCGTTCGAGCAACCGCACGTGGTGCGCCGCGTCGCGGACCGCGATGTGCTGCGGGAACTGCGGGATGATGCCCCACTGCTTGGCGAGTTCCGGCAGGAACGTCAGGTTGGGCGTGTGGATGTAGAGGCGCCCGCCCGGCACCATCGCATCGCGGACCGCGGTGAAGATCGCGATGAAATCCTCGTCGCCGATGTGTTCGCTGAAATCCAGCGCAGTCGCCACGCCGAAGCGCCCCGGGTGCGCTTTTGCGAAATCGATGATGTCCTCGCAGTGGAAGGTGCCGTTCGCGATGCCCGCTGCCGCCGCCTTGCGCCGCGCGACCTCGATGAAATCCGGTGAAAAGTCGACGCCGTGGTAGGCGAGCACCTTGTCGTGCACCAGCGGCAACAACATGCCGTTGCCGCACGCGACGTCGACCAGTTCCTCGTCGCGGC
>Ga0247819_10002111_pt1 | contig 10420 bp, 10 predicted proteins | sample 13C_Xylose_Day6_FD_193428 | JGI IMG/M metagenome (GOLD analysis project Ga0247819, IMG submission 193428) | Soil microbial communities from agricultural site in Penn Yan, New York, United States - 13C_Xylose_Day6 | ecosystem: Environmental > Terrestrial > Soil > Agricultural land | place: USA... | reverse complement strand
GCCCATGTCGATCGACAGCACCGGGAACTCCAACGCCCCCAGCAAGGCATTGAGCTCCATGTGCCGACGCTCGCTGGGCATCAGCCCGACACGCTTGACGCCGAAGACCCCGGCAATCGATTCGAACTTCGCACGCAGCGCCTGAAACTGAAGATTCACCAGGTTCGGGCAGTGCAGGTAGATCGCGTTGCCATGCTCGCCACCGACTTCACCGCGAGCGACGTTGATGCCGTACTCCACCAGCAGATTGAGGATGTCGCGCAGGATGCCGATGCGGTTCTGGCAGTGGACTTTGATACGCATATGGATGGCCTGCGGAAGGTGGATGAAATGCCCAATCGGCGAGAGCGGGCTTGCTCGCCCCCACAAGGGGACGCGTACGACTCGGACGCGCACAACTTTCTGTCGATGCCTGCAGATAACCGTAAAGATTATGTGACACCTGAACGACTTTTCAAACCGGCAGATCCGCGCCTGACCATCACGCACGCCTAAACGTAACGAAAACTTTACGAAAACCGCAGAATTTTTCTGCCGGTGAAGACACTCACCTGCTGCAATGGAGCAACGCTTGCGCTATTCCTGAGTCAATAGCCGCATAGAACAAGAACGAATCCCCAGCAGGAGAGCAGCATGAAGCAGACGCAATACGTGGCTCGCGAGCCCGATGCGCAAGGTTTTATCGACTACCCCGCCGAAGAACACGCGGTGTGGAATACGCTGATCACCCGCCAACTGAAAGTGATCGAGGGCCGTGCGTGCCAGGAATACCTGGATGGCATCGAAAAACTCGGTCTGCCCCACGACCGCATTCCGCAACTCGGTGAAATCAACAAGGTCCTTGGTGAGACCACCGGCTGGCAAGTGGCCCGCGTCCCTGCGCTGATTCCCTTCCAGACCTTTTTCGAATTGCTGGCCAGCAAGCAGTTCCCGGTGGCCACCTTCATTCGTACCCGTGAAGAACTGGATTACCTGCAAGAGCCGGACATCTTCCATGAGATCTTTGGCCACTGCCCGTTGCTGACCAACCCGTGGTTTGCCGAATTCACCCACACCTACGGCAAACTTGGCCTGCAGGCGACCAAGGAAGAACGCGTGTACCTGGCGCGCCTGTACTGGATGACCATCGAGTTCGGCCTGATGGACACACCCCAAGGCCTGCGCATCTACGGCGGCGGCATCCTCTCCTCGCCCAGGGAAACCGTTTACTGCCTGTCGGACGAGCCCGAACACCAGGCCTTCGATCCGCTGGAATGCATGCGCACGCCTTACCGCATCGACATCCTGCAACCGCTTTACTTTGTCCTGCCCAACCTCAAGCGCCTGTTCGACCTCGCCCACGAAGACATCATGGGCATGGTCAGGCAGGGCATGCAGTTGGGCCTGCACGCGCCGAAATTTCCGCCGAAAGCTGCGTGATACGCCACTTTCAGTCACACGTGAACCTGTCCGGAACTGTCGCCATGGTTTAGCGTGGCGTCACTGACGGCAGATTTTCAATCATTCGAATTCAGGAACACATCATGTCCACTTTGAACCAAGCCCACTGCGAAGCCTGCCGCGCCGACGCTCCACAGGTCAGCGACGAAGAACTGCCGGCACTGATCAAGCAGATCCCCGACTGGAACATCGAAGTTCGCGACGGCATCATGCAGCTGGAAAAGGTCTACCTGTTCAAGAACTTCAAACACGCCCTGGCGTTCACCAACGCCGTCGGAGAAATTTCCGAGGCCGAAGGTCATCACCCGGGCCTGCTGACCGAATGGGGCAAGGTCACCGTGACCTGGTGGAGCCACTCCATCAAGGGCCTGCACCGCAACGATTTCATCATGGCGGCGCGCACCGACGACGTGGCCAAGGATGCCGAGGGCCGTAAATAATGCATTTCGACGCCATTGGTCGAGTACCCGGCGACCCTATCCTGGGGCTGATGGAGGCCTACGCGCAGGACCCGAACCCGCGCAAGTTCGACCTTGGCGTCGGCGTCTACAAAGACGCCCATGGGCTGACGCCGATCCTGGCGTCGGTGAAACTCGCCGAGCAGCGCCTGGTGGATCGCCAGAACACCAAGACCTACATCGGCGGCCATGGCGAACCGGCATTCGGCAGGACGATCAATGAACTGGTGCTGGGCGCCGACTCGTCGCTGATCGCCGAACAACGGGTTGGCGCCACCCAGACACCGGGCGGCACCGGCGCGTTGCGCCTGAGTGCGGACTTCATCGCCCAGTGCCTGCCCGGTCGCGGCGTGTGGCTGAGCAACCCGACCTGGCCGATTCACGAAACCATCTTCGCCACGGCCGGGGTCACGGTGAATCACTATCCCTATGTCGGCAGCGATAACCGTCTCGACGTGGAGGCGATGCTGGCGGTATTGAAGACAGCGCCCATCGGCGATGTGGTGTTGCTGCATGCCTGCTGCCATAACCCGACCGGCTTCGACCTCACCCACGAGGACTGGCGCCGTGTGCTGGAGGTGGTGCGCAGCCGCCAACTGGTGCCGCTGATCGACTTCGCCTACCAGGGCTTTGGCGATGGCCTGGAACAGGACGCCTGGTCGACCCGGCTGTTTGCCGCGCAATTGCCGGAAGTGCTGATCACCAGTTCCTGCTCGAAGAACTTCGGACTGTACCGCGACCGCACCGGTGCGTTGATCGTCTGCGCCGGCACGGCTGAAAAGCTGCTGGATATCCGCAGCCAGCTGGCCAACATCGCCCGCAACCTGTGGTCGACGCCGCCGGACCATGGTGCAGCCGTGGTGGCGACGATCCTCGGCGACCCGGAACTGAAGAGTCTCTGGAGCGACGAAGTGGAGGCCATGCGCTTGCGCATCGCGCAACTGCGCGGCGGGCTGCTCGAAGCCCTTGAGCCGCACGGATTGCGAGACCGCTTTGCCCACATCGGCGTGCAACGCGGGATGTTTTCCTACACCGGATTGACGCCGGAGCAGGTCAGACAGCTGCGCGACCGTCACAGCGTGTACATGGTCGGCACTGGCCGGGCGAACGTGGCGGGGATCGACGCGACGCGCCTGGACTTGCTGGCCGAGGCGATTGCCGACGTTTGCAAATAACCTTTGATCCTTTGTGGGAGCGAGCCTGCTCGCGATGACGGAGTGTCAGTCGCAATGATTGCAACTGATACGCCGCTTTCGCGAGCAGGCTCGCTCCCACATAAACAAACTTTTCACAGACACAAACCTGTCTAGACAAGCCCATCCGTCGAAACAAACGGATATAAAAGTCTATTTGTCATTTCTCCTGCTGTATCCTGCCCAGGCTTTTTCAAAAGCGCGGATCTACCAGATCTATCAACAGACTTAGCGAGGAGCGCGACTATGCACGAGATTCCCAATCTCCCCTTCCCAAGCCTGCACGAACCTGAGCAGACGACCCCGCAACAAGCCGGCGCCCAACAGCCCGAGCCGAAAGAAGCCACTGACAGCCGAACAGCTGACAGCGAAGACTGAAACACCCGCCGTACAGACCGTGTGGAAAGCGCTAACATGCGCTTTCCACACTGCCTGAACCCTGAGCCCTCCCATGACCGATGAATTCGACGAACAGCAAGCGAGCGTTCTGATCGGCACCGCCGAAAAAATGATCGAAATCTGGAATCGCCTCTCCCCGGAAAAACAGGCTGCGTTGCTCGCCCGTTTCGGCAGCGAAGAAAATGCCCTGGCCGCACTGGTCACCACGCAACTGGTGGCACCCGCCAAGTCCTGACGCGTCCGTCCGGCAAATAGTTTTACTTTTCCACGCCTGATCGCCGCTCGCGCCGCTATCATAAGCAGCCTATCTATCCTGCTTTCCCGTGGACCTTTACCCCATGTCTGAAAACCAGCGCCCCCTGGCGGTCACGCTGCAAGTCGTCTCCATCGTCCTCTTCACCTTTATCGGCTACCTCAATATCGGCATCCCCCTGGCTGTGCTGCCGGGTTATGTCCACAGCGAACTGGGTTTCAGCGCGGTGATCGCGGGGCTGGTGATCAGTGTGCAATACCTCGCCACCCTGCTCAGCCGCCCTTATGCCGGGAAAATCATCGACAGTCAGGGCAGCAAGCTCGCGGTGATGTATGGCCTGGCCGGTTGCGGTTTGAGCGGTGTGTTCATGCTGATATCGGCCTGGACCCAGAGCCTGCCGATGCTCAGCCTCATCAGCCTGTTGATCGGCCGCCTGGTGCTCGGCAGCGCAGAAAGCCTGGTGGGCTCCGGTTCGATCGGCTGGGGCATCGGCCGGGTGGGCGCGGCCAACACGGCCAAGGTCATCTCCTGGAACGGCATCGCCAGTTACGGCGCCTTGGCCGTCGGTGCGCCGCTGGGGGTGTTTCTGGTCAGCCGGATGGGGTTGTGGAGCATGGGCGTGAGCATTGTGCTGCTGGCCATCCTCGGGCTGGCCCTGGCCTGGCCGAAAACCGCTGCGCCCATCGTGGCCGGTGAACGCTTGCCGTTCATGCATGTGCTGGGACGCGTGCTGCCCCACGGTTGCGGCCTGGCGCTGGGCTCGATCGGTTTCGGCACCATCGCCACCTTCATCACCCTGTATTACGCCACGCAACATTGGGATAACGCGGTGCTGTGCCTGAGCCTGTTCGGTGCCAGTTTCATCGGAGCGCGCCTGCTGTTCGGCAACCTGATCAACCGTCTTGGCGGTTTTCGCGTGGCGATTGCCTGCCTGTCGGTGGAAACCCTGGGTCTGTTGCTGTTGTGGCTGGCGCCGGATGCCCACTGGGCCCTGGCGGGGGCAGCATTGAGCGGCTTCGGTTTTTCGCTGGTGTTCCCGGCGCTGGGCGTGGAGGCCGTCAACCTGGTGCCCGCTTCAAGTCGTGGTGCTGCGGTGGGTGCCTATTCGCTGTTCATCGATCTGTCGCTGGGCATCACTGGCCCGCTGGCCGGTGCGATTGCCGCCGGGTTCGGCTTCGCCTCGATCTTCCTGTTCGCCGCGCTCGCCGCGTTGAGCGGACTGATCCTCAGCGTCTACCTGTACCGGCAGGTACCGAGGCAACTGGATGAAAAGCACCGCGAAGAACGATCGGCCCGCTAGAAGTCGACTTTGCCACGACCGGCCTTGATGCTGCCGCGCTTGCTCTTGGTTTCGAGCCGGCGCTTTTTCGAGCCGAGGGTCGGCTTGGTCGGGCGGCGTTTCTTTTCGACCTTGGTGGCACTGAGGATCAATTCGGCCAGCCGCTCCAGCGCATCGGCGCGGTTGGCTTCCTGCGTGCGGTATTGCTGGGCCTTGATGATCAACACGCCGTCACTGGTGATGCGACTGTCGCGCAAGGCCAGCAATCGCTCCTTGTAGAACTCGGGCAGGGACGAAGCCGGAATGTCGAAGCGCAGGTGCACGGCGCTGGAAACCTTGTTGACGTTCTGCCCACCCGCCCCCTGGGCGCGAATGGCCGTCAACTCGATCTCGCTATCCGGCAGGTGCACGTTGTTGGAAATCACCAGCATGGAAAAGCGTCCGTATTCAGAGCGGGCAGGATACCGCGAATAGGAGGATGCAAACGCCCTCCTGTGGGAGCGAGCCTGCTCGCTCCCACAAAGAATTCCCACACGCTTACTTCGCTTCAGCCATACCCGCACGCTGCTGCGCACTGCGCTTGTTCTTGATCCAGTAGCACACCCACATGAAGACCACCCACACCGGGATCGCAAACACGGAGATCCGGATGCCCGGGATCAGCAGCATCACGCCCAGGATGAACAGCACGAAGGCCAGGCAGATATAGTTGCCATACGGATACCACAACGCCTTGAACAGCGGCGTCTGCCCGGTCTTGTCCATGTGCTGGCGGAACTTGAAGTGCGAGAAGCTGATCATCGCCCAGTTGATCACCAGGGTCGCCACCACCAGCGACATCAGCAACTCCAGGGCGTTTTGCGGGATCAGGTAGTTCAGCAACACCGCGATCAGCGTCACCGCGGCCGACGCCAGGATCGAACGCACCGGCACACCGCGCTTGTCGATCTTCGCCAGGGCCTTGGGCGCATCACCCTGCTCGGCCATGCCCAGGAGCATGCGGCTGTTGCAGTACGTGCCGCTGTTGTACACCGACAACGCCGCGGTGAGGACCACGAAGTTGAGGATGTGCGCGGCGGTGTTGCTGCCGAGCATCGAGAACACCTGCACGAACGGGCTGCCGCTGTAGGAGTCGCCGGAAGCGTTGAGCGTGGTCAGCAAGGTGTCCCAGGGCGTCAGCGACAGCAGGATGACCAGGGCGCCGATGTAGAAAATCAGGATCCGGTAGATCACCTGGTTGATGGCCTTGGGGATCACGGTTCTTGGCTTGTCCGCTTCGGCTGCGGTGAAACCGAGCATTTCCAGGCCACCGAAGGAGAACATGATGATCGCCATGGCCATCACCAGGCCGCCAACGCCGTTGGGGAAGAATCCGCCGTGGGCCCACAGGTTGCTCACCGACGCTTGCGGACCGCCGTTACCGCTGACCAGCAGATAGCTGCCCAGGGCAATCATGCCGATGATCGCCACGACCTTGATGATGGCGAACCAGAACTCGGCTTCGCCGAAGATTTTGACGTTGGCCAGGTTGATCAGGTTGATCAGCACGAAAAATCCGGCCGCCGTGACCCAGGTCGGGATGTCCGGCGCCCAGTAATGAATGTATTTGCCGACAGCGGTCAGCTCCGACATGCCCACCAGGATGTACAGGATCCAGCAGTTCCAGCCCGACAGAAACCCGGCGAACCCACCCCAGTACTGGTGGGCAAAGTGGCTGAAGGAGCCGGCCACCGGTTCTTCGACGATCATTTCGCCGAGCTGGCGCATGATCATGAACGCAATGAAACCACAGATGGCATAGCCGAGAATCATCGACGGGCCAGCGGATTTCAGTACGCCGGCCGAGCCGAGAAACAGGCCGGTACCGATCGCGCCACCGAGGGCGATCAGTTGAATATGACGATTTTTCAGGCCGCGTTTCAGCTCGCCTGAATGCGAGTTTTGTCCGCTCATGAAAAGGGTCCCACGTTCAGCGTATTTACAACGGTCATGCGTCACCTGTTTGTTTTTATCTGCGACGAAATCGAACCCGACACGCTTGTGACGTGGCGGAGTGAACAAAGCGGGTAGCCTTGAGGGTTGCGCAGCTGCGCAGGAGGTCACAGGTAAAACGGGGCGCATTGTACACGCCTGCCCCCTTGCCGCCAGACACCGTCTGATCAACGCAGTGTTGCGGGGATTGTCCGGGCCTGATTCTGAGTCAGCGATTTTTGGGGTCGCTATGCCCGCGCAAGGGGCCCCGGGAACAAAAAGCCCGCAAAAAAAAACGCCAACCCGAAGGTTGGCGTTTTTTCATGTGGCGCTGGCGATCACTCCGGCTTGCGACGGCCAAAGCCCGGACGCTGGCCCGAACCGGCCGGTCCGCCACGACGCTTGCCCGACGGCGCATCGCCGTCGACCAGCTTGATCCCCGGACGCTTAGGCGCCGGCTTGGCCGGGCGCCTGGTCTCGACCGGACGGTCGGCGACCGGCGTACCGCGACCTTCGCCTCGCTCGGTACGGCCATTGGCCGGACGTGGCGTACGAGGGCCACGTTCGCCTTCCTGACGCGCGACCGGCTTGCGCCCCGCACGTTCGCCTTCCAGCTGTGGCTCGCGGCCGGCGCGCGGGGCGGCAGGCCCGTCCGCCGCCGGACGCAGGGTGCGCACGCGCTCGGTCCTGGCCATCGGCCGCGACGATTTACGCTGCATCCGCTCCAGCTTGTCCTTGCTCTTGGCGTTCAGTTGCGGCATCGCCACCGGCGTCAGGCCCACTTCGGCACTGAGGATGTCGACTTCGTACTGGCTCATTTCGCGCCAGCGGCCCATCGGCAGGTCGGAATTGAGGAACACCGGGCCGAAACGCACGCGCTTCAGGCGGCTGACCACCAGGCCCTGGGATTCCCACAGGCGACGCACTTCGCGGTTGCGACCTTCCATCACCACGCAGTGGTACCAGTGGTTGAACCCTTCGCCACCGGGTGCCTGCTGAATGTCGGTGAAACGCGCCGGGCCGTCTTCGAGGACGACACCCGCTTTCAGGCGCTCGATCATTTCGTCGTCGACTTCACCACGCACGCGCACGGCGTACTCACGGTCCATCTCGAAAGACGGGTGCATCAGGCGGTTGGCCAGCTCACCGTCGGTGGTGAACATCAGCAGGCCGGTGGTGTTGATGTCGAGGCGGCCGATGTTGATCCAGCGCCCTTCTTTCGGACGCGGCAGCTTGTCGAACACTGTCGGAAGACCTTCCGGATCGACGCGGGTGCAGATCTCGCCATCGGGCTTGTTGTACATGATCACGCGGCGAACCGATTCGGCAGCCTCTTCGCGCTTGATCACCTTGCCATCGATGGTGATGGCGTCGTGCATATCGACGCGTTGACCCAAGGTGGCATCTTTGCCATTGACCTTGATCCGGCCGTGGCTGATCCACGCCTCCACGTCACGGCGCGAGCCGACGCCGATACGGGCGAGGACTTTCTGCAGTTTTTCGCCTGCTGGGCCGATTGGCTGGTCGTCGTTCTGGTCGTTGATACTCATCTGGGCACCTCCCGGTGTGGTCTGTTCAGGCTGGGCCTGAAGTGTTGTAAACCTGTGGCCTGGGCGAAGGGATCGCCGAAGGGTCGCGAATCATACGCTCATGCAAGCGTTTGCGCATCAGAGAGTAGTTGATCCAGGCACGATCAATGGCTTTTCCGCTGGCCGGCAGCACTGAATCTGGATGATCCACTGCGGGAGCGAGCCTGCTCGCGATGGCGGATGCTGATTCAACATACCGGTGACTGACCCACCGCTATCGCGAGCAGGCTCGCTCCCACACCGACTGTCGGTGATCCCGGAGCTTGTCGTCAGTCCTCGAACTCGCGGCGTTCGGCTTCGATGGCTTCGGCCAGCGCCAGTGCTTCGGCTTCCTCATCGCTGAGTTCAGGCTTGGGCTGCTCCAGGGCTGCGACGGCCGCCAGGAGTTTTTCCCGGGCCTCGGCAACGCCGAGAATATCGTCGTCCTGCTCCTGCTCGGGTTCGGATTCGAGTTCGAGTTCGGATTCGGATTCGGATTCGAGTTCGGATTCGGGCTCGACTTCAGCCTCAGGCTCGATCTGCACGCCGTCGGCTTGCGGCTGAACATCAGGCGAATCAGGTCCAGGCACCTCGCCATCGCGCAACACGTCGTCAAAATCGGTCTTGAGCCCCTCTTCCATGCTGTCCAGTTCCAGCAACAGCGTGTGGAAACTGGTTTCCTCCCGTGGCTCCTCCGGTTCGGCGCTGGCATCCGCCAGCGCCTGCAAGCCGGCGGGCACCGGCGCGTCATCGAAGTCGAGCACCGGGTCGGGTTCCAGCTCACGCAGGTCCGCGAGCGGCGGCAAGTCGTCGAGGTTTTTCAGGTTGAAGTGGTCGAGAAACGCCTTGGTCGTGGCAAACATCGCCGGTTTACCCGGCACGTCGCGGTAGCCGACGATGCGAATCCACTCACGCTCCAGCAGCGTCTTGACGATGTGGCTGTTGACCGCCACGCCCCGCACGTCTTCGATCTCGCCACGGGTAATGGGTTGGCGATAGGCGATCAAGGCCATGGTTTCGAGCATGGCGCGGGAGTAGCGCTGCGGCCGCTCCTCCCACAAGCGGCCCACCCAGGGCGAGAATTTTTCGCGAATCTGCAGGCGATAACCGGACGCCACTTCCTTCAATTCAAAGGCACGGCCGTCACAGGACTTGGCGAGCAGGGTCAGTGCCTTCTTGAACACGGGGGGCTCGGGCCGCTCGCCTTCTTCGAACAGTTCGAACAGGCGTTCAAGCGATTGCGGTTTTCCCGAGGCCAACAGAAAGGCTTCAAGCAGTGGCGCCAGCTCGCGGGGTTCAGTCAGGTTCATGATTCAACTCGTTATTCGGCTCGGGCTCGCACGTGGATCGCCGCGAACGGCTCATTCTGCACCAGCTCGACCAAAGATTCCTTGACCAGTTCAAGGATGGCCATAAAGGTCACCACCACCCCCAAACGTCCTTCTTCGGCGGTAAAAAGCTCGATAAAAGGCACGAAACCACCGCCCTTGAGGCGCTCCAGCACATCGCTCATGCGTTCGCGGGTGGACAGTGCCTCGCGGCTGACCTGATGGCTTTCGAACATGTCGCCACGGCGCAGGACCTCGGCCATGGACATCAGCAATTCCTCCAGGCTGACGTCGGGCAGCAACTTGCGCGCCCGGGCCTCCGGAGCGTCGAGCTTGGGCACGACCACATCGCGGCCGACGCGACTCAGGCCGTCGATGCCTTCGGCGGCGTTCTTGAAGCGTTCGTATTCCTGCAGGCGGCGGATCAATTCGGCGCGCGGGTCGTCTTCTTCCTCTTCGACGGTTTCGGCCCGGGGCAACAGCATCCGCGATTTGATTTCGGCCAGCATCGCGGCCATGACCAGGTACTCG
>Ga0247819_10002110_pt1 | contig 10423 bp, 8 predicted proteins | sample 13C_Xylose_Day6_FD_193428 | JGI IMG/M metagenome (GOLD analysis project Ga0247819, IMG submission 193428) | Soil microbial communities from agricultural site in Penn Yan, New York, United States - 13C_Xylose_Day6 | ecosystem: Environmental > Terrestrial > Soil > Agricultural land | place: USA... | reverse complement strand
ACCCGCACGATGAGCACGCCCGCCCCGACCGCCCCGCATACCCCGCTCGAGCCGCCCGTGCGCGCCGAATACGAACGGCCGCTGCAACCGCTCGGCGATGTCGCTGCCGAGGCGCCGCTGCCGCTCGCAAGACGCATCGTCGACCAGACATGGCTGCGCAAGACAGCGATCGCGCTCGTGCTCATCGCCGTGTGGGAGATCGCGGCACGCGCCGTCGATAACGATCTGCTGCTGCCCACGTTCAGCGCGACGCTCGCCGCTTTCGTGCAGGGCGTGATGTCCGGCGAGCTTCTGAGCAAGACCGCGATCTCGATGTCGGTGCTGCTGCGCGGCTACCTGATCGGCGCCGCGCTCGCGTTCGCGTTGACGTCGCTTGCCGTGTCGACGCGCTTCGGCCGCGACCTGCTCTCCATGCTCACCGCGATGTTCAATCCCCTGCCCTCGATCGCGCTGCTGCCGCTCGCGCTGCTCTGGTTCGGGCTCGGCACCGGCAGCCTGCTGTTCGTGCTCGTGCATTCGGTATTGTGGCCGCTCGCGCTGAACACGTATTCGGGCTTTCAGGCGGTGCCGCAGACGCTGCGCATGACAGGACGCAACTACGGGCTCACCGGCCTGCGTCACGTGCTACTGATCCTCGTGCCGGCCGCGCTGCCCTCGATTCTCGCCGGCCTGCGCGTGGGCTGGGCGTTCGCGTGGCGCACGCTGATCGCCGCGGAACTCGTGTTCGGCGCGAGTTCGGGGAACGGCGGACTGGGCTGGTACATCTTTCAGAACCGCAACGAGCTTTACACCGACCGGGTGTTCGCGGGGCTCGCCGCGGTGATCGTGATCGGGCTGATCGTCGAGCATGTGGTGTTCGATACGCTCGAGCGCGTGACCGTCAGGCGCTGGGGCGTGCAGCACTAGGCGCGTGCGCTCAGTTGGCCGCCGTCGCACTGGCCTGAACGCGCTCGGCGAGTTTCGTGTCGTAGCTCGAATGCACGTGCACGCGCTTCTTCTCCGGATACGCGTATGAATAGGCCTTTCGCAGCGCGAGCGACGCCTCGTGAAAGCCCGAGAGAATGAGCTTCTGCTTGTTCGGATAGTTCGCGATGTCGCCAACCGCGAAGATGCCCGGACGCGAAGACTCGTAATTCGACGTATCCACTTCGATGCGGCCGCCGCGAATATCGAGGCCCCAGCCGGCGATCGGACCGAGATCCGCGACGAGCCCGTACAGCACGACGAGCTTGTCCGCCGCGCGTTCGCTCACGCCCTCCACCTGCTTGATCTCGATCGACTGCAGCGTGCCGCCGGGTGCCTTCAACCCGCCGATCATGCCGACCACGAAATCCATCTCGCCCGCGGCCACTGCACGTTTCATGCTCTCCACCGACGACGCCGTCGCGCTGAACCCGCTGCGCCGGTGAACGAGCGTCAGGCGCCGCGCGACCTTGCGCAGCGCGAGCGCCCAGTCGAGCGCCGAGTCGCCGCCGCCCGCGACGACCACGTCCTTGCCGGCGAAGTCCGCGAGGCGCGGCACGCTGTAGAGAACATCGCGCTCTTCCAGCGCCGCCGCTTCGGGAAGCATCAGACGTTGCGGCAGAAACGCGCCGTTGCCGGCCGCGAGCATGACCGCGGCGGCATCGAACACCATGCCCTGCTCCGTGCGCACGGTCCAGCGGCCGTCGTCGCGCTGCACGACGTCCATCACGCGCTGGTCGAGATGAATCGGCACGTCGAACGGGCGGCACTGCTGCATCAGGCGCTCGACCAGCTCGCGTGCGGTGCACGAGGGAATCGCGGGAATGTCGTAGATCGGCTTGTCGGGATACAGCTCCACGCATTGCCCGCCGACGCGCCCGAGCGCGTCCACGATCTGGCACGAAAGACCGACCACACCCGCCTCGAATGCGGCGAAAAGCCCGACGGGACCGGCGCCGACGATCAGCACGTCGGTGCGGAGCGGAGCGTGTTCCTGCGCTGGTTTCTGCGCGTGTTCAACGGGATTTGCATCGGATTGCATGGGCTCTACCTGGCTTGGACGCGTGCAAACTCACGCGTCGACGAGCCCAAGATACAGAAAGCCCCAGGCGCGGGCAACGATAACACCGCGGGCGGTGTGGACGAACGGCGCCTCGCGAGGCGGCGCGGATCAGCGCTCGCCGGCGCCCGCGTAGTAGGCCGCGGCCGCATCCATCTCGGCGGGCGTCATGTTGCGCGCCACGTTGCGCATCTGCGCGTTGATGTCGTTGCTGCGCGCGCCGCTTGCGAACGCCTGCAACTGCGCCTTCGTGTAGGTGGCGGAAAGCCCTTCGAGCCACGGGCTGCCCGCCTTGTTGTCGATGCCGCCGTGACACGCGGCGCAAGGCGCGATATTGCGCATCGGCGCACCGTGCGCGACGATGTCCGGCACGTGCGTCGCGCTCACCGCGCGCGTCGCGGCCGGCTTCGGCAGGCTTGCGTAATACGCGGACAGGTCGCGCATGTCCTGATCGCTCAGGTTCATCGCCATCGGCGACATGACCGCGTTCTTGCGCGCGCCGGTCTGAAAATCGATCAGCTGCTTGTAGATCACGACCGCGTACTGGCCCGCGAGATTCGGCGAATTCGCGTCGCTCATGCCGCGCTCGCCGTGGCACATGGTGCAGCGAAGCGCGAGCGTCGCGCCGCGTCCGATGGAATTGGCGCTGGAAACCGCGAGCAGTTGCGGCGTGACTTCGACGGAACTCATGCGCACGCGCGGCTCGACGGGCGTTTCGGCGGCGAACCATTTCTGCGGGACGCCGGCCGCGCTGCAGATCGCGTTCCAGATGCCCTGGAACGGCGTGTCGCGCTGCACCGAGGGCAGCCACACAAAGCCGATGAGCGCCGACACCACGGCCACGCCTACCGCGATCCCGACGCTCGTCGCGAACCAGCGGTTCCGAAACGTGAAGAGTTTCTCTTCGCTCATCGCTGCACTCCGATCGGAACGGCGGGCACCGATGTCTCGGCCCGCGTCATCAGCTGCGCGATCGGATAGCCGTAGTTGACGAGCGTGAGGCCGATCATCAGCGCGAGCCACAGGCCGAAGCTGTTCAGCGCCACCGGGAGGGTTCTCGGCTCATGCACGGCGCGGCTGAAGCGGAACTCCTCGGGCACGACGCGCGGGGCGCGATGCGCGCGGATCAGGATGATGAAGAAGAGCACCGCCGAGACGACGAGGATGAATCCCCCGATCACCGAAAGGATTACCGAGAACGCCTGCGCCGCGATCTCGGGATTGGTGTAGTCGTAGAACGCCATGCGGCGCGGCATGCCGAGAATGCCGACGTAGTGCCACGGAAACGTCAGCACGATCATGCCGATGAACCACAGCCACAGCTGAGCGCGCATGAGCTTCACGCTCAGCATCGCGCGGCCCGTGAGATGCGGCCACAGGTCGTAGGCGATCGCGAAGTACATGATCACGATCGCGCCCGCGAAGATCAGGTGGAAATGCCCGGTGATCCACTGCGTGTTGTGGATCGTCGAGTCGAGCTGATAGCTCATGTTGATGATGCCGCCCGCGCCGCCGAAGCCGAGCATCACGAACGAGAACGCCACCGCGAGCATCATCGGGTTCTGCCACGGCAGCGCGCCGATCCAGCGCAGCGCGCCCTTGCCGCCGCGCAGGCGCGCGGCGATCTCGACCGACGCGCAGATCGTGAAGACCGTCAGGAGCGTGGGCACGGCGACGAGCGCGGTGAACACCGAATGCAGGAACTTGAAGCCCGAGCCGACCTGCGGATCGGCGAAAAGATGGTGAATGCCGATCGGCATCGACACCACGAGAAACAGGATGAACGAGATGCGCGCCATCGAATCGCTGTAGAGACGCCCGCCGATCGCGCGCGGAATGATCGTGTAATACGCAATGTAGGCCGGCATCAGCCAGAAGTAGACGATCGCGTGCAGCGTCCACGAGAAGAACACGCGGGCGAGCCCCGCGTCGATGGTCGACTTGAAGCCGAACGCGACGGGCAGGATCTGGAAGATGATTTCGAGCGCCGCGCCGACCGCCGTCCACCCCCACAGATAGGCACCGGCAACGGTCGCGAACATCGCGAGCGGCACGGGCCTGCCGGGGTTCTCGCGCTTCCAGGCAGCGAGATTCACCGACATCAGCGCGACCCAGATCCACGAGCCGACCACGACGAGCACCACGCCGAGGTAATAGAACACGTTGCCGATCATCGGCGGATAAAACGTGTAGAGCACCGAGGCGAGTCCCATCGCCACGGGCACCATCGCCATGACCGTGCCGATCGCGACCAGCGCGAAGCCAATCCACGCCCAGCGCAGGCCGATCAGCGCCTTCTTCAGCGCGAGCTCGCTCACCGCATAGCCGAAGCCCATCGCGACGAGCGTCGGGAACACGTAGCCCATCGCCGAGCCGTGCGCCGTGACCGAGCGGTAGTAGATCTCCGGGTCCTGCAGCCACGGATGCAGCGGGCTGCGCACGAGCATCTGCCACGCGCCGAGCAGGAGCGCGAGTCCGAATGCCGCGAACGCCAGCCAGAAATGCCAGAGCACGAGTCGCTTGCTATTTAACACAGCTGAGCCTCCGCGAATTCGCCGGCATGCTCTCGGCCATTTGCATGAACGCGGCGCGGTCGATCACCTTGACGTGCGCCCACATGCCCTGATGTCCCACGCCGCAGAACTCGTGACACGGCATCAGATGCTCGCCGGTCTGGTTGAACGTGGTCCGGAACGTCGCGATGTAGCCGGGTTCGAGCATCGAATTGATGTTCGTGTTCGTGATGAGAAAGCCGTGCACGACATCGGAACTCGTCGCGCGAAACGTGATGGGCGTGTTCGCCGGGATGAGCAGGCACTGCGGCGTGAACGAGTACTGCTGCGCGACGATGCGCACGGTCACCGAGCCGTCGGGCTCGACCGCGCTGCCGAGGTTGCTCTCGATGAACTCGCCCGACACGTGCAGCGTTTCGGGCCTCACCGTCTCGACGCGCGAAGGCGGCATCATCGCCCATTGCAGCCCCGTGTAGACCACCATCCCGATGAGCACCAGGATGATCACGATGACGAGCGTCGCCCAGCGCCTCTCGACGCGCTCGGCGACATCGTGTGATGAGGAATTCATGGCCATGTGCGCCGCCTCACTGGATCACGCCGCGAGGCAGGAAAACCATGAAGTAGAACGCGAACCACATGCCGATGACGATCGCCGTCGAGATGCCCGCAAGCGCGATCGCGCCGCCGGGCCCGCTCTCGACGATCTTGTCGACGGTTTCGTCGTGGTCTGCGTCCCCATCCGTGAATGGCTTCGTCATCGCGTCCTCAATAAAGTGGCGCCGAGCGCAGTTCGTTCACTTCCTTGACCGTCACGGGCGCGCCGTGATTGCCCCACGCCGTGCGGATATAGGTGACGACGGCCGCCACCTCCACGTCCGAGAGCGACTGCGCGAACGGCGGCATGCCGTAGGGCATCGGATTCTTCTTCGTCCCGGGCGGGTAGCCGCCGTTCAGGACCATGCGGATCGGATTGACGGCGGAGTCCATCTCGATCGACTGGTTGTTCGCGAGCGGCGGAAAATGCGGAAGCTTCCCCTGCCCCTGTGCCGCATGGCAGACCGCGCACTCCGCGTCGTACACCTTCTTGCCGAGCGGCGCGAGACTGCTGCGCTGTTCGGCGACCGCCGCGCTCGGCGGCGCGGGCTTGTCGCCCGAACGCGCGGGCAGCGCCTTCAGGTACACGGCCATCGCGCGCACGTCCTCCTCGGTCAGGTACTGCAGGCTGTTGTAGACCACTTCGGCCATCGGCCCGTACACGGCCCCGCGATTCGAGACGCCCGCGTGCAGCAGACCGACGATGTCCTCGATGCTCCAGTCGCCGAGGCCCGCCTCCTTGTTCGACGTGAGCGAGGGCGCGTACCAGTTCTGCAGCGGGATCAGCCCGCCCTCGAATTCCTTCGACGTGACGTTGCCGCCGAGCGCATTGATCGCCGTATGGCACATCGAGCAATGCCCGAGACCTTCGACCAGATACGCGCCGCGGTTCCACTCCGCCGACTGCTTCGGATCGGGCTCGTACTCGCCCTGCCGGAAAAAGAGCGTGCGCCAGCCGATCAGCAGTTGCCGCTTGTTGAACGGAAAGCGCAGTTCGTGCGGGCGGTTCGGCTGCTTCACGGGCGGCGTCGCCAGCAGGTAGGCGTAGATCGCATCGGAGTCGGCGCGCGTGACCTTCGTGTAGGAGGTGTACGGCATCGCGGGATAGAGCAGCGAGCCGTCGTTCGACTTGCCGGTGTGCATCATCGTGTAGAACTGTTCGGCGGTCCATTTGCCGATGCCGGTTTCCTTGTCGGAGGAAATATTCGGCGTGAAGAGCGTGCCGAACGGCGTGTCCATCGGGCGTCCGCCGCCGAACACCTTGCCCGCCGGCAGCGTGTGGCACGCGACGCAATCTCCCGCGCGAGCCAGGTATTCGCCGCGCGCGATGAGCGCCGCATCGCCGCCCGCCGCGTTGGCCGCGCCCGCCGGCGTTTTGGGCGCGCTCGCCTGCGCGTGCGCGCCGGCAAGCGGCACGAGGCATGCCGCGACGATGCAGCCGGTCAGGACCGCGAGCGCCTTGAGTTGTCGGAGACTGAGCACGTTCAATCCCTCGGCTGGTTGGTCACGCTGCCGCACGCGAGCGGCATCTTGAGCGAACCGGCGGCGACGGGCACCGGATTGGCCGGCGCGGGCAGCGACGCGAGAAACGCGGCGATCGCCGTGATGTCGCGGTCGCTCAGTTGCGACGCGACGACCTTCATGCAGTCCGGCGCGACGGTGCTGCGCGTGCCGTAGCGCCACGCGCCCAGCTGCGCGCTGAGGTAATCGGCGTGCAGGCCGAGCAGCCCGGGGATCGCGGGCTCCATGCCGGTCATGGCCGCCGCGTGACACGCAACGCACGCGGGCACCTTGCGCGACGCGTCGCCGTTCAGCACGAGCGCCTTGCCGAGCGCGAGGGTCTTGGCGTCGACGGTGACGGGGCTCGGCGGCGGAAACGGCGGATGCTCGGCGGCGAAATAGTCCGCAATCTGCTTCAGGTACGCGTCGGGGAGATAGGCCAGCAGATAGTTCATCGGCGGATACTTGCGACGGCCGTCACGAAACGCCAGCAACTGGTTGTAGAGATATCCGGCGGGCTTGCCCGAGAGGCGCGGAAAGTAGTCGTCGTCCGTTCCTTCGCCCCGCGCGCCGTGACAGGCGGCGCATGCGAGGACACGCGCGGCCATCGTATCCGGTGCGCGCTCCTGTACCGGGTCCGCGGCGAAGCCCTTGAGGCTGAAAAACGCGAGGAGCGCGAAGACGAAAAGGGCGCTGCGTTTTCCCACATGTCCCCCCGTTTCGATTTGCCATGGTCGGCCACGGGCGGATCGCGGCGATCCGGCGGCGGCGCTTCTTTCAGGCGATACGTACGACGGCTACGGGTGCGGCTTGGCTGTTCTGATCTTAGAAGACTGCGGGGCTTTTCCCAAGTTTATGCCATCAATAACTACGAATGCCCGAATGCGCAAGCGCGACGTTGCGTTTGAACAATCACAGGCATTCTTTTGATGCCGGCAACAATCGAACTTCGCTCCGGGATACCGCAACCGCACGGCGGCCGTGACGTGCTACTTGAGGCCGAGCCGCTTCGCAAGCCGGTTCAGGTTCGCGCGGTCCATGCCGAGCTCGCGCGCGGCCGATGCCCAGTTCCGGTCGTGCCGCGCGAGCGCGTCGAGCAGCACAGTGCGCTCGAACGACGTCACCGTGGAGCGGAAGTCCTGCGTGCCCTCGTCGCGCGGCGGCACGCTCGCAGGCTCCGTGCCCGGCGGCGATGCATCCGACAGCCCGAAGTCGCCGGCGTGAAGCGTCAGGATGCGCGGACGTTCGCGATGCGACGCGAGCGCCTTCAGCGCGCTGCGTCCGATCAGATGCTCGAGCTCCCGCACGTTCCCCGGCCAGCGGTAGGCGAGCAGCGCGGCTTGCGCGTCGGCGGAAAGGCGCAGGCTCTGCAGGCCGAGCCGCCAGCGGTTCTCCTCCAGAAAGTAGCCCGCGAGCAGCAGCACGTCGCGCGCGCGCTCGCGCAGCGGCGGCACGACGAGCGGATACACGCTCAGGCGGTGATAGAAGTCCGCGCGAAAACGGCCTTCGCGCACCTCTTCCGCGAGATCGCGGTTGGTCGCGGCGACGAGCCGCACGTCGACTGCATGCTCGCGGTCCGAGCCGATGCGCTGAAGCTGGCCGTTCTGCAGCACGCGCAGCAGCTTCGCCTGCACGGCGAGCGACAGTTCGCCGACCTCGTCGAGAAAGAGCGTGCCGCCGTCGGCGAGTTCGAACTTGCCGCCCCGGTCCGACGACGCGCCCGAGAACGCGCCGCGCACATGCCCGAACAGTTCGCTCTCGACCAGCGTATCGGGCAGCGCCGCGCAGTTCAGGCTGATGAGCGGCTTGCCCGCGCGCGGCGAAAGCGCATGGATCGCGTTCGCCACCAGTTCCTTGCCGACGCCCGTCTCGCCGGTGACGAGCACGGTCAGGTCGCTCGCCGCGACGATCGCGATTTCCTCCAGCAAGCGCTTGTGCACGGCGCTGCTGCCGACCATCTCGCGGTGTCCCGGCCCGCTCGCCTGGCCGCTTGCCTGCCGGTACGCCTCGGCGCAGCGGCGCTCCTCCTCGCCGCTGCGCTCGAGCGCATCGATGCGCTCGACCACGCTCACCGTCGCCGCGGCGAGGCTGATGAAGGCCTGCAGCGACGCCATGTCGACGCCGTCGAAGCGCGCCGGGTCGAGCGCGTCGAGCGTGAGCAGGCCCCACGGCCGCCCGCCGATCACGAGCGGGCAGCCCAGGCAGTCGTGCACTTCGAGATGGCCGGCGAGGCCCGTCACGAGGCCGTCGTAGGGGTCCGGCAAATCCGAATCGGAGGCGAAGCGCGTCGGCCCTGTCTGCGACAGCAATTGCGCGAAGCGCGGATGCTCGCCCACGCGAAAGCGCCGGCCGAGCGTGTCGCTGCTCAGGCCGTCGACGGCGAGCGGCACCAGCGTGTCGCCGTCGAGGCGCAGGAGCGCGGTGGCGTCGCTCGGCACCAGCGCGCGCAGGCCTTGCAGGAGCCGCCGGTAGCGTTCGGTGTCCGGCAGGTCGCGCGAAAGGTCCTGCATCAGCGGCACGAGGGCGTCCAGCAGCTCCCGTGCAGTCGATTTGACCTCGGATGGAGTCTCTTTGACCAGTGTCCGATTGACCATTATGGGCGGTACGTCATTGATTTTATTGACATTCGATTCTGGCACGAATCGTGGATTGTAGACGAGGCAACTTTACTCCGGGCCGCACTGATCCACACCGGCCCACACCAACCGAAAACCACGAGGAACCGTCAAGATGCTGTCAGCCGAACACCGTGCAATCGTCAAAGCCACCGTGCCGCTTCTCGAAAGCGGCGGCGAAGCGCTCACCACGCACTTCTACAAGATCCTCATCAGCGAAAACCCCGAAGTGCGGCCGCTCTTCAACCAGGCGCACCAGGCGAGCGGCTCGCAGCAGCGCGCGCTCGCGAACGGCGTGCTCATGTATGCGCGCCACATCGACCAGCTCGAGAAGCTCGGCGGCCTCGTCGGGCAGATCATCAACAAGCACGTCGCGCTCAACATCCTGCCGGAGCATTATCCGATTGTTGGCCGGTGCCTGCTCAGGGCGATCCGCGAGGTGCTCGGCGCCGAGGTCGCAACCGATGCCGTGATCGAAGCGTGGGCCGCGGCGTACCAGCAGCTTGCCGACCTGCTCATCGGACTCGAGGAGGAAATCTACAGCGAGCGCGAAGCCGCGCCCGGCGGATGGCGCGGCACGCGCGTGTTCCGCGTTGCGCGCAAGGTGCCGGAAAGCGACGAGATCACGTCGTTCTACTTCCGCCCCGACGACGGCGGTGCTGTGCTCGACTTTCATCCCGGCCAGTACATCGGCCTGCGCGTGGTGATCGACGGCGAGGAAATGCGCCGCAACTACTCGCTCTCCGCCGCGCCGAACGGGCACGAATACCGGATCAGCGTGAAGCGCGAGCCGGACGGCAAGGTGTCGAACCATCTGCATGCAAACGTTCATGAAGGCGACCGGATGGAACTCTTCGCGCCGTCCGGCGACTTCCGGCTCGAACCCAGCGAGAAGCCGCTCGTGCTGATCAGCGGCGGCGTCGGCATCACGCCCACGCTCGCGATGCTGCAGGCCGCGCTCGGCACCGAGCGCCCCGTGCACTTCATCCACTCGGCCCGGCATGGCGGCGTGCACGCGTTTCGCGACACGATCGACGACCTCGCTGCGGGCCATCCGCAGCTCAAGCGCTTCTACTGCTACGAACTGCAGCGCGACGGCGACGCCGGCGCGCACGGCTTCGGCTATCTCGACGAAGCGCGGCTGCACGAATGGCTGCCGAAGACGCGCGACGTCG
>Ga0247819_10002108_pt1 | contig 10443 bp, 8 predicted proteins | sample 13C_Xylose_Day6_FD_193428 | JGI IMG/M metagenome (GOLD analysis project Ga0247819, IMG submission 193428) | Soil microbial communities from agricultural site in Penn Yan, New York, United States - 13C_Xylose_Day6 | ecosystem: Environmental > Terrestrial > Soil > Agricultural land | place: USA... | reverse complement strand
TTGCAAGAGCGAAAGAAGGTCAGCCAACCTCCCGACCGCAAAGTTGGAAGCGCCCATCGGCACTGGATGCGCACGAGGCATTCGTCATCGAACTGATCGAAGAGCGCAAGGACGTGACGCTCGATGAAATGGTTGCGCTCTTGTCTGCCGAACGGCAGGTCAGGATCAGTCGAAGTGCCGTTGGTGCATGGCTGCGCGGCCGCGGCTGGACGTTTAAAAAAGTCCGCACATGCACTGGAGCAAGACCGGCCCTCGGTGACGTGGCGCGAAATTTAGCACAACTAAATATTCGTTTGGCGAATGATGGAGAGAAAAAACATTCATTTGATAAATCCCGCCTACGCCGAAATAGTGGTTACCGAGCCACTGGGGCGAAGGCTGCTATTCGCTAAAAGCAATCAATAAAAAAGGGAACAAGATGAGAAAAAATGCTGTTTTGCTATACTTGGCGGCTTGCGCCAGCTTTGCGGTTTCTCCGGCTATTGCAAGGGATATTACGGTAGGATTGAGCGGTACCGTAACCTCGGTCGATCCGCATTTTTATAATGCCTCTCCAAACAACAGCATCGCCATGCAGATATTCGACAGGCTGACCGAGCGAACTGCCGAAGGGCAGCTTGTCGAGGGCCTTGCAACGAAATGGGAGGCCGCTTCCGAAACCAAATGGCGGTTTACCCTTCGCGAGGGCGTGAAATGGCATGACGGAAAACCCTTCACTGCCGATGACGTGGTGTTCACGCTCGGTCGCGCGGGAAATGTTCCCAACAGCCCCGGCGGCTTCGGCGGCTTCATCAGAAATGTCGCAAGTGTCGAAGCTGATGGAAATCTTGCGGTCATCATCAACACGAAGGCACCGGCGCCTACCCTTCCGGGCGACCTTGCCAACATCGCGATCATTTCCCGGCACGTCGGGGAGAGCGCGGACACCGCAGACTATAATTCCGGAAAGGCGGCAATCGGCACCGGCGCCTTTCGCTTCTCTACTTTCAAGCAGGGCATCGAAGTCGGGCTGGAGCGCAATCCCGAATGGTGGGGTAAGAAAGTGGACTGGGACCATGCGACCTACCGCATGATCTCCAGTGCCAGCGCGCGTACCACGGCCATTCTGGCGGGTGATGTCGACATTATCGATGCTCCCGCCGCCACCGATATTGCCCGCTTCAAGTCGACAGCCAATCTGTCCTTCGTCTCCACGCCCGGTCTGCGCGTGATCTATCTGGCGCCGACGACATCGGGCGAAACCTGGAAAGCCAATGTGAAGGGGCCGAATGGCGAAGCGCTGGAGACAAACCCGCTTGCCGATGCGCGCGTCCGCAACGCTTTGTCCGTGGCGATAAACCGTCAGGGTATCGTGGACAAGATTATGGAAGGTACAGCGACGGCATCCGGCCAATGGTTGCCCAAAGGCGCCTTTTCCTACACCGACGACATTCAGCCACCGAAGCCTGACGCGGCGACCGCCAAGAAGATGCTTGCTGATGCCGGCTTCCCGAACGGTTTCCAACTGACTGTTCACGTGCCAAACGACCGCTATCCCAACGCGCCTGCAGTCGTTCAAGCCGTTGCACAGATGTGGACGCGCATTGGCGTAAAGACGAATGTGGAAGCCCTGCCGTGGACAACCTTCTCGTCGCGTAAATCGGAATTCTCCATGAAGCTGCTGGGGCTCGGCAACGCCACCTATGATGCAAGCTCCATGTTGGTGAACGTGCTCGGAACCGTTGATCCCAAGCGCGGACTGGGTGCTTCAAATGACAGCGGATACTCCAATCCGGCACTCGATGATCTCGTCGCGAAGGCGATGACGATTTACGACGACAAGGCTCGCGAGACGGCCCTTGCCGAGGCGGTCAAGGTTGCGGTGAATGACGGCGCCATCATACCTCTTTACCAGCAGAGCAATGCCTGGGTTACGCGCAAAGGCCTGTCCTATGCACCGCGCATCGATGAGCGTACGCTCGTGAAGGATATATCCGAATAAGTCGTACTGGCGGATCGGAATGTTTTCGATCCGCCGCCGCCACGTCCTGCGCGCAGATGAGCGGCTTTTGCACAGGAATGCAAAACCTGAAATGCGGTATATCTGACAGCGCCCGCATGTCGAAATCGGCGGGCCGTCGCCACATCATCAATTTTTTGAGGGTATCATGACCCTATGGATTATCCAGCGCCTGTTGCAAGCGATCCTGGTCGCTCTGGCAATGGCCGTGATCGTGTTTATTGGCCTTCACCTGATAGGCAGCCCGATCGAAACCCTGCTTCCGGCGGAAGCCACCCATGAAGATCGCCTGCGGCTGATCGCCGATCTCGGCCTTGATCGCCCGCTTTACGAACAGTTCTTTCTGTTTCTGAAAGGTGTCCTCCAGGGAAATCTTGGCGTCAGCTATGTCTACAAGGAGCCGGCTGTCGAGTTGATCCTGTCCCGCCTGCCGGCGACGTTGGAGCTTGCCTTTGCGGCCGTCCTGCTGTCACTCGTCTTCGGCGTGCCTCTCGGCCTCATGGCGGGTTGGAAACCCGAGAGCCCATTTTCCCGGATGATCATGGTCGGTTCGATCTTCGGTTTCAGTCTGCCGATCTTCTGGATAGCCATTCTGCTTATCATGATATTCAGCGTGCAGCTGGGCTGGCTGCCGAGTTCAGGTCGCGGTGCAACCGAAACCCTGTTTGGCATTCCCTGGTCCTTCGTCACGCTGGACGGGCTCAGGCACATGGTGCTGCCGGCAGTCAGCCTTTCGCTGTTTAACATTTCCATGGTGACGCGCCTGACCGAAGCCGGTGTCCGCGAAGCAATGTCCAGCGAATATGTGCGATTTGCCAAAGCCAAGGGCCTTTCACCACGGCGCATACTCGGCATCCATGTTCTCAAGAACGTGATGATACCGGTCGTGACCGTTGTCGGGCTCGATATCGGCCAGACAATCGCCTTTTCTGTCGTCACCGAAACAATCTTTGCCTGGCCCGGCGTCGGAAAGATCATCATCGACAGCATCTCCGCGCTCGATCGCCCCGTGATCGTGGCCTATCTCATGCTTGTGGTCATCATGTTCGTCATCATCAATCTCGTCGTCGATGTCACCTACAGGCTGCTCGATCCACGTATCCGACTTCAGGGAGAGTGACGTGCAAGCTATCCCCGTCTCCGCAAAACTTCGACCCGGGCTGCAATTCCTGCGGCAGTTTGCACGCTCGCCGCTCGCGCTTATTGGCCTCATCCTGATGATCCTTATCGTCCTGCTGGCGATCTTCGCGCCGATGCTGTCGCCTCAGAACCCCTACGACCTGATGCAACTTGACATCATGGATGGCCGCATGCCGCCGGGATCGGAGGCGTCCGCCGGCTTCACTTTCCTGTTCGGCTCGGACGATCAGGGGCGCGACATGCTTTCCGCCATTCTCCACGGTCTGCGGATCAGCCTGATCGTCGGTCTTGGATCGGCGGCCATCGCCTTCATCATCGGCACCGCTTTCGGCCTGACAGCCGCCTATGTCGGCGGGAAGGTGGAGACGGCAATGATGCGCGTGGTCGATCTTCAACTTTCCTTTCCCACCATCCTTTCGGCGCTCCTCATTCTTGCGCTGCTCGGGAAAAGCGTCGGCAACGTTGTCTTCGCAATCGTTCTTGTAGAATGGGCGACATACGCCCGCACCGCACGCGGCGCGGCACTGACGGAACTTCGCCGCGAATATGTCGAAGCGGCAAGGTCGTTGCGCCTTCCCCACCGGAATATTCTTTTTCGCCAGCTTCTGCCAAACTGCCTGTCACCGCTGGTCGTCCTGCTCACCATGCAGGTTGCCCGCGCAATCACGCTTGAGGCGACGCTCAGCTTTCTTGGCCTCGGCGTGCCCGTTACCGAACCGTCGCTCGGGCTTCTCATTTCCAGCGGTTATGAATTCATGCTGTCGGGCACCTACTGGATCGCGCTGTTTCCAGGAATAGCGCTACTTGTGACCATCTTTGCGATCAACCTTGTCGGCGATCGCCTACGTCAAATGCTCGATCCGAAGGCTGCACAGAAATGACCGCCATGCTTGAAATCAAAGGTTTGAAGACTGAAGTCGTGACCGCCGAAGGCCTTGTCACCCTTATCGACGACATCAATCTCGAGCTCGCAGCCGGTGAAGTGCTGGGGCTGGTCGGTGAATCCGGATCCGGGAAATCGGTAACCGGCCTGTCGATCATGGGATTGATCGATAAGCCGGCCCGGGTGACGGGTGGGCAGATACTCTTCAAGGGCAGGGATTTGCGAAACCTCTCCGAAAGAGAGCTGCGCTCCATCCGTGGCAACCGGATCGCCATGATTTTCCAGGATCCAATGTCAACGCTCAACCCCGTCCTGCGGATCGACACGCAGATGATGGAGGTGGTGCATGCCCATGAAGCCATCAGCAGGCAGGCGGCCCGCGAGAGGGCGCGCGATGCCTTGGGCATGGTCGGCATTCCAAGCCCTGAGGAGAGGCTGAGCGCCTACCCGCATCAATTCTCCGGCGGCATGCGGCAGAGAGTCGCCATTGCCATCGCGCTCTTGATGTCTCCGGATCTCATCATCGCCGATGAACCGACCACCGCCCTTGATGTCACCATTCAGGCGCAGATCCTTTCGATCGTGCAAAAGCTCGCCCGCGAAAAGGGAACTGCCCTCATATGGGTCACCCATGACCTCTCGGTCGTCGCTGGCCTCGCGGATCGCGTTTCGGTCATGTATGCCGGCCGTATCGCCGAGCAGGGCAACACGGCCGACCTGCTTCGCCGCCCCATGCATCCCTATACGAACGGCTTGATGGCGAGCCTTCCCGCGCACAACAAGCGCGGTTCCAGGCTCAAACAGATATCGGGCACGACACCCTCCGTCGCCAATATGCCGAAAGGTTGCGCCTTTCATCCCCGCTGTTCGTCAGCGACCGAGCTCTGTCTCAGTCCACCGCAGCTTGAACCTGTCGAAGGGCGACTTCTTCGATGTTTTCACCCCGTCATGGAAGGAGCGCCAGCATGAGCAATCGACTGGAGGTCCGCAACGTCAGCAAGCGCTTCAGCCGCAAATCCGGCCTGATCGAACGTGGCGCCGAGTTCATCGGCCTGAAATCCCCCAATCCCGTCGTCCGCGCTCTGGATGATGTTAGTCTTACCGTCGCAGAAGGCGAAGTCGTCGGAATCGTCGGCGAGTCCGGCTGCGGGAAGTCGACGCTTGGACGTGTAGTGGCCGGTCTGCTGCAGGCGTCAGACGGAACGGTACTCTTCCGGGACAAGCGTCTTCAGGATATGCAGGGCGACGAGGCGGAGACGGCGCGGCTGAAGGTCCAGATGATCTTTCAGGATCCGTCCTCCTCTCTCAATCCCCGTCAGCGGGTGCATGAGATAATTGGCGCAGCGCCCCTGCATCATGGGCTGACCACGGCGCGGCAGTTGGATGATTATGTCACCCAGCAGATGGTGCGCGCTGGTCTCGACCCCACAATGGCATCCCGCTTTCCTCACCAGTTTAGCGGTGGGCAGCGCCAGCGTATCGGCATCGCACGCGCGCTTGCCGTTCAACCGGACATGCTGATCTGCGACGAGTCGGTCGCGGCTCTCGATGTGTCGATCCAGGCGCAGATACTGAATCTGTTTCTGGACCTCAGGAAGCAGCTGGACCTCACATATATCTTCATCAGCCATGACCTCTCGGTTGTTGAGCATATCTCCGATCGCGTCGTCGTGATGTATCTCGGACGTGTGGTGGAAGAGGCGACCGTCGAGGAGTTGTTCGCGCATCCCAATCACCCCTATACCCGCGCACTTCTTCAGGAGAGACCGAGCCTCGATCCCGTGCAGCGCAGTTTCACCGCCATCGAAGGCGAAATACCAAGTCCGCTTTCACCACCCTCGGGATGTCACTTTCACCCTCGCTGTCCGCTGGCGATGGAACGGTGCCGGGTCGAGCGGCCGGAGCTGCGCTCGGTCGGTTCGCGCCACAAGAGCGCGTGCCATCTAAACGACTGATATCGGCAAAACCAAATCCAAAACCGCAAAAGGAAAAATTATGTCTGTTTCAGCACCTCTGGAACATTTGTCTGTAGAGCAAGGCCGGGAATTTCCAGCACAAGTATGGAAGCAGGTGTCCAAACCTGTCGATCACGGCCTTTCGGCCGATGTGCGCTCGACCGTCGATGCGGCTCTGGAGGCCCTGCCCACCACGTCCTTCATGGCCGTCGTCGGCGGCCAGATCCTCTATAGCTACGGTGATATTTCTGAGGTGAGCTATCTCGCCTCGACCCGCAAGAGCATCCTTTCGATGCTGATGGGCAAGGCGGTTGCCGACGGAAAGATCGATCTCGATCTGACCATGGCAGACCTCGGCATAGATGAGGATCACGGCCTGCTGCCTATTGAAAAGACGGCGAGACTGCGCGACCTTCTGATCAGCAGTTCCGGCGTTTACCATCGGCCGGGAAGCCCCGGTAGCAATACCAAGAACATTCCCGAGCGCGGCTCCAAGAAACCCGGCACCTATTTTCATTATAACAATTGGGATTTCAATGTGCTCGGGGCCGCTTTCGAACAACTGACCGGCCGCAGTGTCTTTAAGGCGTTCGAGGAAGATTTCGCAGGGCCGATGGAAATGCAGGATTTCAATCCTGGCCGTCAGCGGATGATGGGTTACGAAGGAGCGTCACGATACCTTGCCTATCACTTTTTTCTGTCCGGTCGTGACATGGCGCGGCTGGGGCTTGCGATGGTCCGGCAGGGTCGTTGGGGCGACAAGCAGGTGATGCCGACCGGATGGGTTGCAGAAAGCACGAAAATCCGCGTTCCCGCGCAAAGCATGAACGAGAGTGAAAAGTCCCGGATTGCCGGTTACAGCTATCTCTGGTGGATTCCTATCGTGACGGATGAGACGCCGGAATGGCAGGGCGCCTGTGTTGCTGCCGGCCACTTTGGGCAGTTCATCCTGTGCCTGCCTGCGCTCGACATGGTTTTTGTCAACAGAAGAGCAATCCCGGATGACCTGGCCATCGCCCGCAACGACGGCAGCTTCAAGGAAGAATTGCCGGCGGTGACCATGGAAAATTTCCTTGGCGTCGCCGATCATTTCATCCGGGCGAAACTGGCAGTCGAGCGATCGATGGCGTAAGGCGGCTCACCGTTCAGGCCGGATCTTGGGTGAAACAGTCTAAAATCTGTTCCCGCAGCCACTGACTTGCCGGATCGCGTACCTTTTCGGCAAGCCAGATCATGCTTGTTGACTGTTTTTCTTCGGCAAAGGGAGATTCCAAGAGCAGCAGTTCGTGCGAACGTTCGAAGAGTTTCGCAACGCTTTCGGGCATGATCGCCACAAGATCGCTGCGGGCGATGATCGCCACTGCGGCAGAAAAATGCGGCACGACGGCAACCACTCTTCGCTCAAGCCCCATAGCGTCCAGCCGCTCGTCGATCCAGCCACGACGGCTCGGCGCGGAGGTGACCTTGACGTGTCCAAGCGACAGCAGCGCATCCAGCGTCAGCGGGTCGCGGGCCGCCGGATTGGTGGCCGACATGATGCAAACGCGCCTTTCTGTAAAAAGTGAGGTGCAGCGGTAACGGGCTGGAAAATTGTCCGCCGTCATCACGGCGACATCAATTGTGCCCTCGTCGAGATGCTCCTGTACGACGGGGAGAAAGTTTCGATTATTGGCCACGCCCGTGCGCGGCATGTGAATGACCTCCAGCACACAATGCTTAGCCCGTGCTTGCACACGTTCAATGAGCCGCGGCATCAGAACAACGGAGAAATAGTCGTTCATTCCGATCCTGAAGGCACGGTGAGATGTTTCCGGTTCGAATTTGAGATGTGACAGCATCACGGATTCGGTATCTTCGATGATACGCCGTACTGCCGGGAAAATCTCGGCGCAGAACCGGGTCATCACGAAACCGCCCGACGTCTTCCGGAACAATTCATCACCGGTGATGGCCCGAACGCGCTTTAGCGCATGGCTCATGGCGGGTTGGGACAGACCGATATACTCCCCGGCTGCAGTCATGTTGCCTTTGACCACGAGGGCGTAGATGACCTTGAGTAGATTGAGGTCGATGGATCCCAATGAAAATCGCTGCATGCGAAACCTGCCTTAGCCTTCAAAACGTGTATGAACACAATGGCATGGACTGCCCCTACCGAAAACAGGCGGCAGCCCTTCGCTTGCGGTCTCAGGTACTGGCTGCCACCACGGCGTCTGCAATTTTCAGGAATTCTCCGGCAGTGACTTTCGCCGGCTCATAGGTGGTCTTTCCGAGATTTCGGGCAATTGCAAATTCGTCGGTAACGGCGCGCCGATGCACGATGACCGTATCTATAGCCGGCAGGCATAACACGAACTGCCCAAAGTTGCCGTTCATGAGGTAGGCCCCTTTGAAGGCGGGGGCGCTGGACGTCGGTATCCACCAGAGATAACCATAACCCAGACCTTCCTTGCTTTTTGTCTGCTCAGGCGTAAAGCGTACTTTTATGCTTTCGGCGATCCAGGTCTCCGGAACGATCACCTTACCTTCCCATTTTCCGCCCTGAAGCATGAGTTGTCCCAGCCGGGCCATGTCACGTGCCGACAGGAAAAGGTGGTAGGCGAGATAACGCGACTGATTTTCGTATCCCATCATCCTCTGGCGGCTGAAGTCGAAATCTTCAAACCCGAGTGGCTCGGCCAGGTCCTCCTGCAGGGCTTGGAAAATGCTCTTGCCCGTGCGCTTCTCGAAAATAGCACCCAGAACGTTGAAATCCCAGTTATTGTAAAGGAAGACCGACCCGGGTTCTGTCTTTCCACGCTCTGGCGTGTTGTCATTGCCACCAGGGCTACCGGCAGCATGATAGACCCCAGAGCTGGAGGTCAGCAGGTCCTTGACTTTGGCGGTCTTCTCGATCGGCAACAGTCCGTCATCCTCTTCGATGCCAATCTCGCCGATAGACATATCGAGGTCGATCTTGCCTTCGGCCACATATTTCCCGAAGAGCATCGACAGCACGCTTTTCCGGGCCGAGGCGAGGTAGTTCACATCGGACAGGTTCCCGTATTTGTAGACGATCTCGCCATTTCTCACGACCATCATCGAGGTGGTGGCCATTGGATAGAGTTGCGCCTCCATATCCGCCAGCTTTGCCGGAGACCAGCGGGCTGACGGAATGTCCATTACCGTCTTCCATGGTTTGCCGGTTGTTTTCTGGTGCGCGTGCGAGGGTGCGTCTGTTGCGGAGGCGCTTGCCGTAGCAAGTCCTGCCAGTGCAAGGGTCGAGCCCGCAAGAACAGAGCGACGCGACAGGTTGATATCGATGGCCATAATTGCCCTTCCGATAGATGTTGATTGTTTTTGAGGCCGAAGGCGGACCCTATTCGGTCGCGCAGGTGAAGCTCGAAGCCAGCGCCCTATCGCCTTCGCCCTTATATTTCGGCCAACTCGGATATTCGCAAAGCGGTCTCGTTCGTCCCTTGGTGGCGGATTTCGTCGCATCCACCACGACCGGGCCGGAAGGCGGCACAGCATTTTCCACCCAGTTGTCAAGCGCCGTCAGATTGTCCCAGGTCGGAGAGAAGCGACCGCCGCCATGCGCAAGGCCGGGAACAAGGTAAAAACGAAGGAACTTTTGGGCTTTTTCGCGCCCCATCGTGGCTATGATGCTCTCATATAGCCGGGCATTGCCGAGCGGGCTCACGCTTGGGTCGTCATTGCCCTGCAGCCATATGATCTTGCCGCCACGAGCACTGAAAGCGGTCCAGTCGGTGCGGGTCGCGCCGATCACCTCTGACAATTCGACGATCCGGCCCTTGAAACGACCTGGATTACGGATGTCGAAAGACAAAAGATCAAATGACTGATCGCGTGCAACGAAATTCTGCAAAAATTCAAAGGATCGGCTGGAATGATGTGCATTCGGCCCTGAGACGGGTGGAGTGCGAAGGTTTGGCTCCGATCCCACCTGCATCATAATTCCCTCAAGGCTGTTATAGCCGGGATAGGTGTCGATGCCGTTTGCGAGCTTGTATGGCAGCGTGTATCCGTCGTGATAGATCGCAAGCGTTTGCTCAATTTGCGCCTTGGTCAGGCAATCGTGGGAACTTCCTGCGCTTTCGGCCTTGCAGGAGAGGCTTTCCACCAGCGCCTTGGATCGAGCGCGGCATCCATCCATGTTGCTGATCAATCCGTCTTCGGCCCCGTCCAGCCCATCGCAGGATTTGATTGCTTCCCAGGCGATCTTTTCAACAAGTGCGGGCGGTATCCAGCCGGCCGAATTGTCGTCATAGACTGAACGGGCAAGTCCTGCTCCCCAGAGCCTCAGACCGACGAAGTTGGCGGTGGGGTAATTTGTGAGAATACCATCATAGGCTTCCGGCCAGCGCGACGCTGCTGTCAATCCTTCGCGGCCGCCGGTCGAGCCGCCCTGAAAATAAACGCGTTTTATCGGCTGGTCATATCGTTCAGCAACGAGGACCCTGGCC
>Ga0247819_10002107_pt1 | contig 10444 bp, 8 predicted proteins | sample 13C_Xylose_Day6_FD_193428 | JGI IMG/M metagenome (GOLD analysis project Ga0247819, IMG submission 193428) | Soil microbial communities from agricultural site in Penn Yan, New York, United States - 13C_Xylose_Day6 | ecosystem: Environmental > Terrestrial > Soil > Agricultural land | place: USA... | reverse complement strand
GCTTCTTGGCGGCCGCCAAGTCTGCGACAGCCGGGGCGAACGGCAGACCGGCGGCCGCCACGGTGTCCTCGGCGAAGCCGGCGGCCGCTTCGGCGAAACCGACGACCGCCTCATCCGCGGCGACGCATCGGCTCGAGGAGATGACGGTCGTGCACCTGCGCAGCCTCGCCCGCGACCGCGGCATTCCCGGCTACTCGCGGTTCAGCAAGGCGCAATTGATCGTCTTCCTCCGCGATTGACACGTGATCGCTCCTCCGCGCGGCACCGCTCAGGGCACGCCGCGTCGATAGCCTTTCCCCGGAGGAGGTCGCGTGACGACTGACGCAACCGGAATCCTCGACCGAACGAACGAGGTCACTCCGCCGCGCACCCTGCTCGACGTGCTGCGCGACACGACGCAGCGTCATCCCGATGCCTCGGCGCTCGAAGACGCAGCCGGCGCGCTCAGCTACCGCGAGCTCATGGCGCGCGTGGTGCGAACCGCCGCTCGCCTGCACGCGGCGGGGGTACGCCGCGGCGACCGCGTCGGCGTGCGCATGCCATCGGGCTCGCGCGAGCTGTACATCGCGATCCTGGGTGCGATGGCCGCCGGTGCGGCCTACGTGCCCGTCGACGCCGACGACCCCGAGGAGCGCGCGCAGCTCGTCTTCGGCGAGGCCGCCGTGCGGGGCGTCATCGCGGGTCGCGGCGAGTTCCGCCCGAGCACCGGGTTCTCGGATGTCCCATCGCCCGAGTTGTTCGACGGTGAACCGCCGCACCCGAGCACCCACGCGACGCCCATCGCGTCACCGCCCGAGCTCGATGACGACGCGTGGATCATCTTCACCTCGGGTTCGACCGGCACGCCCAAGGGCGTCGCGGTGACGCACCGCTCGGCAGCCGCATTCGTCGATGCAGAGGCGCGGCTGTTCCTGCAGGGCGAGCCTTTGGGCCCGGGCGACCGTGTGCTGGCCGGGCTCTCGGTGGCGTTCGATGCCTCGTGCGAAGAGATGTGGCTCGCCTGGCGGCATGGCGCGTGCCTCGTGCCCGCCCCGCGCAGTCTCGTGCGCAGCGGCATGGACCTCGGCCCGTGGATGGTGACGCACGGCATCACCGTGGTCTCGACCGTGCCGACGCTCGCAGCGCTGTGGCCGGCCGAGGCGATCGAGAACGTCAGGTTGCTGATCTTCGGCGGCGAGGCCGTGCCGCCCGAGCTCGCCGCGCGGCTCACCTCGCCCGAGCGTGAGGTCTGGAACACCTACGGTCCCACCGAGGCCACAGTGGTCGCGTGCGCGGCGCTCATGGACGCCGAGGGCCCGGTGCGCATCGGCCTGCCCCTCGACGGCTGGGCGCTCGCCGTGGTCGATCTCGAGGGCGACCCCGTCGCGCAGGGCATGCCGGGCGAACTCATCATCGGCGGCGTAGGACTCGCGCGGTACCTCGACCCCGAGAAGGACGCGCAGAAGTACTCGGCGATGCCGACCCTCGGCTGGGAGCGCGCCTATCGTTCGGGCGATCTCGTGGTGTTCGACGGTGTCGGACTGCTGTTCCAGGGCCGCGCCGACGACCAGGTGAAGGTCGGCGGGCGTCGCATCGAGCTCGGTGAGATCGAGTCGGCATTGCTCGACCTGCCCGGCGTGAATGCCGCTGCCGCCGCCGTGCGCACGACCGAGGCGGGCAACAAGGTGCTCGTCGGCTATCTCGCCGTGACCGACGCCTTCGACCAGTCCGCTGCGCGTGCCCGGCTCACCGAAGAGCTGCCGGCGGCGCTCGTGCCGCTGCTCGCGGTGCTCGACGACCTGCCCACCCGCACGTCGGGCAAGGTCGACAAGGCCGCGCTCCCGTGGCCGCTTCCGGGGGTCGAGCTCGATGCCACCGGCCTCGGCGAGTCGGCGGCCTGGCTCGCCGAGCAGTGGCAGGCCGTGCTCGGCATTCCGGTGAGCGGGCCCGACGCGAGCTTCTTCGACCTCGGCGGCGGGTCGCTCGCGGCCGCGCAGCTCGTGAGCCGCCTGCGCACCCGCGACCCCGAGTTCACGGTCGCCGACATCTACGACCACCCTCGGCTCGGTGCGATGGCCGACGAGCTCGACGCGCGGGTGGGCGACGGGGCATCCGAACCGGCGACGTTCCACGAGCCCGAGCCGACGCCGCGTGGCACCCAGTGGGTGCAGACGCTCGCAGGCGTGCCGCTGTTCATCCTGAGTGGTGCGCGGTGGCTGCTCTACCTGCTCACGGCGACGACGATCCTGCGCGCGCTCAGCGACGACTTCGGGTTCCTGCCCACCGTGCCGCTCTGGCTGCTGATCGTGGGCCTCGTCATCTTCGCGACCCCCTTCGGCCGCATGGCGATCGCCGTCGCTGGTGCGCGCCTGCTGCTGGCGGGGCTCGAGCCGGGCGACTACCCGCGCGGCGGCTCGGTGCACATGCGCATGTGGCTCGCCGACCAGATCGCCCACCAGGTCGACCCCGTCGGCCTCGCGGGTGCGCCCTGGGTGACGAACTACGCCCGCGCGCTCGGCGCGACGATCGGCCGCGACGTCGACCTGCACACGCTGCCGCCCGTCACCGGCATGCTCACGATCGGCGATCATGCCGCGATCGAGCCCGAGGTCGACCTCGCCGGCTACTGGATCGACGGCGACCTGGTGCGCATCGGCCGGGTGCGGATCGGCGCCGAGGCGACGATCGGCACGCGCAGCACCCTCCTGCCCGGCGCGCGCATCGGGCGCGGCGCCGAGGTCGCACCGGGGTCCGCCGTGTTCGGGCGCGTGCCCTCGGGCCAGCGCTGGGCGGGGTCGCCCGCCGAGCGCATCGGTCCGGCCGAGCCGAAGTCGGCCGAGCCGCCCCGCCCGAGCGGCTGGCTGGTCGCCTACGGTCTGTCCTCCCTCTTCCTCGCGCTGCTGCCGCTGACCGCGTTCGCCGCGGGCGGCGTCGTGATCGCCCTCGGCATCGCCGGCTCCGACGACCTCGGCGAGGCCGCACTGCGGGCGCTCGCGTGGCTCGTCCCCGCGACCCTCGTCACCGGAGTCGTCTTCGCGGGGCTCGTCGTCGTCGCGGTGCGACTGCTCGCGATCCGGCTCGACGAGGGGCGGCATCCGGTTCGCAGCCGCATCGGGTGGCAGGCGTGGACGACCGAGCGCCTGCTCGACGCGTCGCGCACGATCCTGTTCCCGCTCTACTCGAGCCTGTTCACCCCCGTCTGGCTGCGCATGCTCGGCGCCGACGTCGGTCGTGGGGTCGAGGCATCCACCGTGCTGCTCATCCCGTCGCTCACGACGATCGGCGACCACGCGTTCCTCGCCGACGACACCATGGTCGCCTCGTACGAGCTGCAGGGCGGATGGATGCGGCTCGCGCGCGCCCGCATCGGCAAGCGCGCGTTCCTCGGCAACTCGGGCATCGCGAGCGCCGGCCACCGACTCGCGAAGGACGCGCTCGTTGCCGTGCTCTCGGTCGCGCCCTCGAAGTCGAAGCCCGGCACCTCGTGGCTCGGATCGCCGCCGGTGCGGCTGCGCCGCGCCACCCTCACCTCCGACGAGAGCCGCACCTACCAGCCGCCCTACGGCCTGCGCGTCGCCCGCGCGCTGTGGGAGATCTGCCGCATCGTGCCGGTGTTCATCACCTGCACCATCGGGCTCGGCGTGCTGTTCGCCCTCGCGTGGCTCACCGACGCCTACGGCGTGTTCATCGCCCTGCTCGTCAGCGGCGTCGTCATGCTCGCGGCCGGCGGCGTCGCAGCGCTCGTCTCGACGGCCGCCAAGTGGGCGTTCGTGGGGCGCATCAGGGTCGCCGAGTACCCGCTCTGGTCGAACTTCGTCTGGCGCACCGAGGTCTCGGACACGTTCGTCGAGATGGTCGCGGCACCCTGGTTCGCGAACGCCGCGGCCGGAACCCCCGCGCTCGCCGCGTGGCTGCGATCGCTCGGCGCCCGCATCGGCCGCGGCGTCTGGTGCGACAGCTACTGGCTGCCCGAGGCCGACCTCGTGACCCTCGGCGACGGATCGACCGTGAACCGCGGCTGCGTGGTGCAGACGCACCTGTTCCATGATCGAATCATGAGCATGGACCACGTGACCCTCGAACCCGGCGCGACGCTCGGCCCGCACAGCGTGATCCTCCCAGCTGCGAGCATCGGCGCGCACGCGACCGTCGGGCCGGCCTCGCTCGTGATGCGTGGCGAGACCGTCCCCGTGGGCAGCCGCTGGAGCGGCAACCCCATCGGTCCGTGGCGCGCCGTGCGGCTCGCCGACTACCACGCGCCGGTGCGCTGATGCATGCCGACGAGATCGGCGCCGAGACCGCCGACGACTCCTACGTCCCGCACAGCGGCAACGGCGGCTACCGCACGCTGTCGAACTCGCTGAGCCTGAAGTACCGCATCGCCCGCAACCGGCTCGACGGCGTCGCCGAGCTGCGCCTGCAGGCCACGCAGCCGCTCGCCCGGTTCACCCTCGACCTCGTCGGGCTCGCAGCGTCGCGCGTGCGGGTCGACGGGCGCAAGGCCGACTTCCGCCAGGTGCACGGCAAGCTGCGCATCACGCCGCCGCGGGCGGTCGAGGCCGGGGCCGAGGCATCCGTCGTCATCGAATACGGCGGCGCACCGAAACCGCGACGCACCCGCTGGGGCGCCATCGGCTGGGAGGAGCTCGACGACGGCGTGCTCGTCGCGTCGCAGCCCTCGGGCGCGCCAACCTGGTTCCCCTGCAACGACCACCCGAGCGACAAGGCGAGCTACCGCCTGCGTTTCGAGACCGACGCCGCGTACACGGTCGTCGCGAACGGCGAGCTCGTCGAGCACCGCGTCGTCGCGGGCCAGGGGGTGTGGGTCTACGAACAGCGCGAGCCCACGGCGAGCTACCTGCTCATGGTGCAGATCGGGCGCTACGCGAAGCGGGCGCTCGCCAGCACGGTGGCCGAGACCGCGGTGTTCTTCCCCCGGCCGCTCGAACGTCGGGTGCGTGCCGACTTCGACCCGCTGCCCGCGATGCTCGAGGTGTTCGACGACTGCTTCGGGCCCTACCCGTTCGAGCGGTACACCGTGGTCGTCACGCCCGACGAGCTCGAGATCCCGCTCGAGGCCCAGGGGCTGGCGGTGTTCGGCGCGAACCACATCGACGGGCGCGGCGGCGAAGAGCGGCTCATCGCGCACGAGCTCGCGCACCAGTGGTTCGGCAACAGTGTCGGCGTCGACCGCTGGCAGGACATCTGGCTGAACGAGGGCTTCTGCTGCTACGCCGAGTGGCTGTGGTCGGATGCCGCGGGCAAGGCCCCCGCCGACGAGCTCGCCCGCACGCACCACGCGCGGTTGTCGCAGTTGCCCGCCGACCTGATGCTCGGCGATCCGGGCCCCTCCGACATGTTCGATGACCGGGTGTACAAGCGCGGCGCGCTGACGCTGCACGCGCTGCGCCTCACGATCGGCGACGACGCGTTCTTCGAGCTGCTGCCCGAGTGGACCTCGGCGAACCGGCACGCCACTGCGACGACGACGGAGTTCATCGAGCTCGTCGAGCGTCGCACCGGCCGCGACTTCGGCAAGTTCTTCGAGGCGTGGCTGTATCACCCCGCGGTGCCGGCGCTGCCGCCCGCCCCGGTCGTCGACGAGTCGCTCATCGGTCGCGTCACCTCGTGGGCCGTCCGACGGCGAGGCTGACGAGGCACCCCTCGATGCGACGGTCGACCACCTCGTAGGCGGTCGGCGAGGCGGGCATTCGCGCGGTCACGCCGCCACGAGCGCCACGGCCGACGCTGGTCTCGGCGAAGGCGATGCGGCCGGGCTCCACGCGCAGGCCGCGCCCGTCGGCCTTCAGCACGGCCTCTGCGCGCACCCACCGGCGCACCGCCGTGCGCGTGCTTCCGCCCAACAGCTCGACGATCGCACCCCGGCGGGCCGCGTCGGTCTCGCGCGGGACGCGCGCGGGCTCGACGTCGACGCCGACCGCGACGCCCGCCGGAGCGATCGCCGCGACCACCAGGTGGGCGCACGAGGCGAGGCTCGCGTTCGGCGGCGGGGCAGGGACATCCGACCATCGCAGCCGGGGCCGGCCGTGCTCGGCGCCGCAGCGTTCGCAGACGGCGGTCACCTCGACGGTCTCCGCGGGCACGCCCCCGGCGTCGGCGGCGAGATCGCGAAGCAGCATGCGCCCGAGCAGGAATCGGTCGCGCAGGCCGGTGTTCGCGGTGTGCACTGCACGGGTGCGCTCGGCTCTGCCGAGCAGGTGCAGGGCGCGCCCGCGATCGAACTCATCGGGGCTCGCCCACGCGAGGCGAACTCCGCCGTCGATCTCTGCCGTGGCGGGCGTCACCTAGCTGCTGCTCGACTCGACGGTGATCGAACCGTTCGACGTCGACAGGTCGAGCGTGAACTCGCCAGAGGAGTCGTTCGGCACCGCGATGTCTGTGCGACCGTTCGAGGTCTCGGCGTCGACGCGGTAACTGCCGTCGGGGACGACGAGGTCGATCGACCCGTTCGAGGTTCGCGCCTCGACGTCTTGCGCGAACTCGAGCTGCAGGTCGATCGCTCCGTTCGAGGTCGACGCGTCGATGCCGCCATCGCCCTCGAGCCCGGAGCCCTCGATGCGCCCGTTCGACGTCGACACCCGAATCGTGCCGGTGACGCCGTCGAGCGTGATGCGGCCGTTGCTCGTCTCGACATCGACGTCGTGCACGAGGGTGAGGTCGATCTCGCCGTTCTCGGTGTGGCCGCTCACGTCGAGCCCGGCCGGCACCTCGAGGGTGTACTTCACCGAGCAATTGCGGCCGCACCCGCCGAGCACGAGCGTGTCGCCCTCGACCGAGTGGGTGTCCTGGAACGTGCGGTCGCCGCGGTAGCGAATGGTTCGTTCGAGCGTGATGCCGGTGGCACCTTCGACGCCGCGTACGAACACCCCGCCGTCGGTGTCGTCGATCTCGATCGCGCTGATGTCCGCGTCGACGGTGGCCTCGTCGCTCACGGTCTTCGGGGGTTGGAGCAGTGCGCATCCACTGAGCAGCAGGGCCATGACGCCCACGCCGACGGCGGCCGCGAGCCGCGTGTTTCGCCTTGCCGTGTACATGGCTTCGACGGTACTCCGCATCCGTGCGTGCGGCTCGGGGGAATGCCCCCGGCTGCGCAGGCGCATACCCCCGCGAATCAGGCGGTTACGATTACGTGGTCACGACGTGAGGGAGGAACGCGATGCGGCGACCGCTCGTGGTCATTCCGACGTACAACGAGCGCGAGAACCTCGCTTCGATCGTGGGCCGGGTGCGCGTCGCGGTTCCCGATGCCTCGGTGCTGGTCGTCGACGACCGTTCGCCCGATGGCACCGGTGAGCTGGCCGACGAGCTCGCCACGCGCGATGCCGCAGTTCACGTGTTGCACCGCGCCCGCAAAGAGGGGCTCGGCGCCGCCTACCTGGAGGCGTTCGGGTGGGCGCTCGAGCAGGGCTTCGATCCGATCGTGCAGCTCGATGCAGACGGCTCGCACCTGCCCGAGCAGATGCCGGCATTGCTCGCCGCGCTCGAGGTCGCCGACCCCGCGGGCGAGCCGGTCGATCTCGTCATCGGGTCGCGCTGGATCTCCGGCGGCTCGATCGAGAACTGGCCGCGTCACCGCGAGCTGCTCTCCCGCGGGGGCAGCGCGTATGCACGCTGGGTGCTGCAGTTGCCCACCCGTGACGCGACTGCGGGCTACCGCGTGTTCCGCGCCGAAGCGCTGCAGCGCATCCACCTCGACGAGGTGCACACCCGCGGCTACGGCTTCCAGGTCGACATGCTCTGGCACGCCCGCGAGGCCGGGCTCACGGTGGTCGAGGTGCCGGTGACCTTCGTCGAGCGCGTGCACGGGAGATCCAAGATGAGCCTCGGCGACGATGCCGAGGCGATGCTGAAGGTCACCGGCTGGGGCATCTCCAGTCGGTTGCGCCGCCGGCGTCAGCCGACGAGCAGCAACGGGTCGGCGACGAGGCGTTCGCGCGCCTGACGCTGCGCGCCCACGAGCGCAGCGTCAGGGCCGAGCCGCGCGGGCGCGAGGGTCGGGATCGCACGCAGCGCGCCGCCGCCGATCGTCGGCCGGTTCGCCCGGAACGCCGCGTCGATGTCGGGGAGCAGCGGCGCCCAGTAGCCGCCGATGACGACCGCGGCGGGGTCGACCGTCGGCACGACGACCTGCAGGGTGCGCCCGATCCAGAGTGCGGCGTCGAGCCACGACCAGCGCGCCCGGTCGTCGCCGTCGACGACCCGTGCGACGAGCTCCTCGAGCGCGGCGGCGCGGCCGTTGGCAGCGGCGAACTCCGCGAGGCCCGCGCGCTCGAGCACCACCTCGGGCGCGGCGACCGTGGCGAGGCATCCGGTCTGCCCGCAATCGCAACGCACGCCGCCCTGCACGACCGGCAGGTGGGCGAACGTCGCCGCCAGCCCGTGCGCGCCGACGAGCGGCCGCCCACCCGAGATCACGGCCGCGGTGATCGCGCCGTCGCCCGAGAGGAAGAGCACGTCGTCGACGCCCGGCAACTCCGCACGTTCGGCGTGGGCGGCCGCGGCAGCCGTCGACTGCAGGGCGAGCGGAAGGGGCAACGTCGCCTCGGCTTCGTCGAGGCCCGGTGTGGCGCCGCGGAGCACGCTGAGCAGGTCGACCGGTTCGGCGCCCAGGCGCGCGTCGGTGATGACCACGGCGGGTTGGCCGACGACGGCGCCGTCGACGAGCACGGTGATGTCCGCGATCGGATGTCCGGCCCGGTCTGCGCGTGCGAGGGCACGGCCGAGCGCGGCCGCGAGGAGCTCGGCCGCCGACGGCAGCGGGTCGTGCGCCTCATCGGGCTCACCCGGCTGCAGCGCAGGAGTCGGTGGCGTGACGAGCGGCGCCACGAAGCGTGCGATCTCGTCGCCGCCGAGGGTGGCGACCGTGGCGATCGCCTCGTCGCGCGCCAGCATGGCCGTGACGAGCACGCGATCGGACGCGGTCAGGGCGAGGGGTGCGGTGCGGCCGTCGGCCGGGGCATCCGCCGGGTTCACCCGGATGACGCCCGCCTCGAGAAGGCGCGCCGTCAGGCCGGCGATGGCGCCACGGCCCAGGCCGGTCGCCGTCGCGAGCTCGCTGCGCGTCGCCGGCCCGTGCACGATGAGGTGCTCGAGCAGGCGCGCGGCCTGCGCGCGATGCGCGTCGTCGATGGGGCCGGTGTGGGTAGGGGCGGATGTCTCGCCGACCTCAGTCATGACTGAAGCATGGCGGTCGGAGGGCGCCGCGGTCACGTCACCCTTTGGGGGGACATCCGCCGTGTGGAACGCACCGCGACGACCGCAACCCCCTTGCCGGGGCAACCCGACGTCACGTAGACCGGTGGAGACCACCGCCACGGGCCTCCGTGGCACCGGTATCGATGACGAGGGGAGATCACGATGGCGATCCGACTCAACGAGACGGCGCTGCGCCAGGCTCGCTCGCTCGTGCGCGACGGCAAGGTCGTACGCGACGAACGCGACGCGTGGAGCGAGGACGCGCCGACAGCCGATGAGGAGAACGACTTCATCGAGCGCGAGGGGTGGACCGAGTACCGGCACTGGCACCTCGGCATCGACGACGACGCGAACGAGGAGACGAAGGAGGCGTACTCCTTCCCCTTCGGCGACTTCCGAAAGGTGCACCGGTGCGCGGTGATCTCGCTCGAGAGCCGAGCGGGCCAGCACGACCACGACGAGATCCGGGACGCGGCGAAGAAACTGCTCGACCTCATCGACGAGGACTGATACTGGGTGGTAACCCCGATGGGAGGGTGACATGGTCGCCACAACCGAATCGCGTCGCCACGAGCGACGCGAGGCACGAAAGGCAGTCGCCGAGGCCAGGCGGGCGAGCGCCGAGTCGCGCAAGCTCGCGAAGACCCTGTCGCGTGACGCCCGCATGAGGCTCGAGGCCCTGACGGCCTCGGCACGAGCCGATGTGGAGGTCGCGAAGAAGCAGCTCGCCGACGACCCGCGACGAGCGAAGCGCACCGCGAAGCGGGCAGCCGCCCGGCTCGAGTCGGCGTCGGTGCGGGCGACGGCCTCGGGCGACGCCCAGCGCAAGGCCCTCGCGGACTCCGACGCCAAGAAGCGGGCCAAGACGATCAAGCACCGCCGCGTGCAGGCGAAGCAGGCCCGCAAGATGGCCAAGTCCGCGGCGTTCCACGCCCTCGTGGCGTCGGTCGTCGTTCCGGGCGACCGCGAGAAGGCCGCGGCCGACTTCGCGCGCGACGAGAAGCTGCGCGACCGCGTCGCCAAGTACGCTCGGCGCTGACGTTCCGGCGAGGCAGGGGCTCCGCCTACGAGCATGCCCTGAGGCGACTCAGTCGGAAGGAGCGGGATGCCGCTCCACGAGGCATCCCGCCAATGGGGGTTTCTCCCGATGTCGCGGCATCCGCCGTTCCCTACCGTCGGAGTCATGGACCTCGCCGTGTTCGCCGGCGTCCTGTCGACCGGCCTCTTCGCCATGAGCTACCTGCCCATG